>ERZ888423.745-NODE-745-length-32334-cov-9.913132_pt1 | contig 32334 bp, 35 predicted proteins | sample MGYA00520523_ERZ888423 | MGnify/ENA primary metagenome ERZ888423 (study PRJEB32303, sample SAMEA104408611) | aquatic metagenome | biome: Brackish water; feature: Pelagic; material: water | place: Baltic Sea | collected 2014-06-08T10:24:00 | depth 30,27 m ...
CCTACCCCAACGCCTTTGCCTCGGCCTTGAGGAACGTCAAGAACGCCTGAACCTTGGTCGAGCGGTGCAAATCCACATGGGTCACCAGCCACAATGGCGCTGCCCATTCCTCGTGCATGGGAACGACCTCGACCAGTTCGGGATTGCGTTTAAAGCTCCAGTCCATCACGAACCCGATCCCCGCGCCTGCGACGATTGCATCCAGCATGGCGCGATTGTCTGACGTGCGAAACACGATCTGCACATCGCGCACCGTGGCACGCAGCCATTTGTTGAACGGTGCACGGGAGTGATCATCGTCATGACCGACGAATTCATGCTGCGCCAACTCCGCTTCATCTGCAGGCATTCCCTTGCGCGCAATATAGTCCGGTGACGCCACGAGCCGCACAGGCTGGCGCAAGAACGGCTGCACTACATTGTCAGGCTGATCAGGCGCTTCGCCTGCACGGATCGCCACATGGGCCTCGCCGTATTCAAGGCGGAACAAACGGTCGCCGGTCAGATAACGCACCCGCAGCCCCGGATTGGCAATCTGAAATCGCGTCAGGATCGGCGCAAGGACGGGGGCGGCCGACACCACTGACGTCACGACCAAATCCCCGTTCACGCCCTGCCCGCGCCCTTTGATGCGCCCCGCCAATTGCGTCAATTGATCATCGGTAATCTTGGCGACCTGCAAAAGATCCTCGCCCGCTTCGGTCGCCGTATAACCGCGTGCATGACGCTGGAACAATTTCGCCCCCAGCCGCCCTTCAAGCGCGTCGATATGGCGAATGACGGTGGCATGATGCACGCCCAGCGCTTCGGCAGCGCCACTGACAGTGCCCATACGCGCCACCTGATAAGCCGTGCGAACTTCGTCCCAGTTGTCCATGATCCCTCACATACTGTTATGTGCGCTGAAAAACATGAAACGCGCCAAAAGAAAACTCACGTTCGCTTGCGCAGATGCAAATGCAAATGCAAATGCCCGGTTGACGTGGCCCAGTCCGCAACGCCTAATACCCCCATGAAGATCAAAAACAACACGCCAGACCTTTTGATCATCGACAACGCGCCTTGGCTGTTGAGCTTCCTGCTGGCGGGATCGATCCTTATGCCAGTCGGGTTCGCGATCAATGCGTTGTTCAGTGGCGATATCCAAACCGGCCTTCGTGTCCTCGTCATTGGCGGCGGGTTCGGCGCGCTGTTCTTTGCAGCCTTCGTAAGCCGCGATCAACTGGTGCTGGATCGTCGTGATAACCGCGTGGAAATGCGCCGTCGCACCCTGTTTCGCCAAACCAGCATCCGCCACGACTTGCGCTACCTGCGCCGCGCAATCGTGCAAACCAGCCGCAGCGACAATTCTGATACCCACCGCATGACGCTGGAACTAGATGGCGGCATGGACCCGGGCCTGCACCCGTTCACAACCGCCTACACCAGTGGCAAAGGTGCAAGGCGCGGGGCCGATGCCGTCAACGCTTGGCTGGCCGCCCAACCTGTTGACTCCGAGCCGCAACAGCCCTAAACGCCACCTTATATCCGGGAGTCTCAAACTTCCGGTCCCTTATTCATAAGGGATCGCCACCAGTCAGCGCGTTGCGCCCACTGGTGCATTTGTGCTTTTCGCCGTCACTTCCTATCTAGGAGTGATCATATCCTAATCGGCCAAGGAGGCCTGCGGCATGTTTGAAAATCTATCCGAACGCCTGTCAGGTGTCTTTGATAAGCTTACCAAACAGGGTGCGCTCTCCGAGGATGATGTCAAAGTAGCCCTGCGCGAAGTGCGCGTTGCCCTTCTGGAAGCCGACGTATCACTGGAAGTCGCGCGCGATTTCGTCAAGGCCGTGGCCGAAAAGGCAACCGGGCAGTCCGTCACCAAATCCGTCACCCCCGGTCAGCAGGTCGTCAAGATCGTGCACGACGAATTGGTGCATGTGCTGACAGGGTCGCAAGAACCCGGCACCCTGAAAATCGACAACCCGCCCGCGCCGATCCTGATGGTCGGCCTGCAGGGCTCGGGTAAAACGACGACGACGGCCAAGCTGGCAAAACGTCTGAAAGAAAAAGAGGGCAAGCGCGTCCTTATGGCGTCCCTCGACGTGAACCGCCCCGCCGCGATGGAACAGCTTGCCATCCTTGGCGTGCAGATCGGCGTCGACACACTTCCAATCGTCAAGGGCGAAGACCCCGTTGCGATCGCCAAGCGCGCGAAAACCCAAGCCAGCCTTGGCGGCTATGACGTCTATATACTCGACACCGCTGGCCGCCTTCATATCGACGCCGAATTGATCGCCCAAGCTGCAGCCGTGCGTGATGTGATCAACCCGCGCGAAACGCTGCTGGTGGTGGATGGTCTGACAGGCCAAGATGCGGTGAACGTCGCGACAGAATTTGACGATAAGATCGGCGTTACGGGCGTTGTCCTTACCCGTATGGACGGCGACGGGCGCGGCGGTGCGGCCCTGTCGATGCGCGCCGTAACAGGCAAACCGATCCGCTTTGTCGGCCTTGGCGAAAAGATGGACGCGATCGAGGAATTCCACGCCGAACGCGTCGCGGGTCGGATCCTTGGCATGGGCGATATCGTCAGTCTCGTCGAAAAGGCCCGAGACACAATCGAGGCCGAACAGGCCGAACGCATGATGAGGCGGTTCCAAAAGGGTCAGTTCAATATGAACGACATGCGGATGCAACTGGAACAGATGCTGAAAATGGGCGGCATGGAATCGATGATGGGCATGATGCCCGGCATGGGTAAAATGGCCAAACAGGTGTCTGATGCCGGATTTGACGACAGCATCCTGAAACGTCAGGTCGCGCTAATCAGCTCGATGACTAAACGCGAACGTGCCAATCCGCAGTTGTTGCAAGCCAGCCGCAAGAAACGCATCGCCAAAGGTGCGGGCCTTGAAGTGAGCGAGCTGAACAAGCTGATCAAAATGCACCGTCAGATGTCCGACATGATGAAGAAGATGGGCAAGGGCGGCATGCTGAAACAGGCCATGAAAGGCCTCTTCGGCAAAGGCGGCCCGACCGAGGCCGAAATGCAAGCGGCACAACAACAAATGGGTGGCGGAATACCCGGCCAGAACCCGTTCGGTGGCGGCGGCAGCGCTTTGCCCCCCGGTCTCTCGGGGTTCGGCAAAAAGAAATGAACATGACCGTGACCGTCCCAACGCTTGAAACAAACCGCCTGACCTTGCGCGCGCCGCGCCTTGGCGCGACCTTCGATGCCCGCCAGACCGAAATCGCCAATGCGCCGGGCGGAGAGTTCTATTCAGCCGATCCCGCCGACCGCCACGACCCGATCGTAAACATCTGGCGTCACCACAAAGGGGCGCTGGTATGACATACGCAACCCATACGGTTTCCATACGCTTTCCATACGCTTTCCATATCGTCCTTCGGGGGGCAAAATGACCGATCACATCTCCCTTGCCGCCGACCTTCTTAAGGGGCACCGCGATAGCATTGACCGCCTTGACGCGATCCTTGTTTATACGCTGGGCGAGCGGTTCAAACACACGCAGGCTGTGGGGAAACTCAAAGCCGAACACGACCTTCCCCCGTCCGATCCCGCGCGCGAAGCCGCACAGATCGCACGGCTAGAAGATTTGGCAAGTCAGGCCGATCTGGACCCTGAATTTGCCAAGAAGTTTCTCAACTTCATCATCGCTGAAGTCATTCAGCATCACAAACAACACAAATCTTAATATACTGAAAATAAAGGACTATATATCATGGCTATGAAAATTCGTCTCGCTCGCGGTGGCTCCAAGAAACGCCCGTTCTATCGCATCGTTGCTGCCGACAGCCGTATGCCACGCGATGGCCGTTACATCGAAAAGCTGGGTACATATAACCCGTTGCTGCCAAAAGACAGCGAAGAGCGCGTGAACATGGACCTCGAGCGCATCCAGTATTGGATCGGCCAAGGCGCACAGCCAACCGACCGGGTATCGCGCATGCTGGAAGCTGCCGGCGCACTGCCCAAGAAGGACCGTAACAACCCCAAGAAGGGCACGCCTGGCAAAGCCGCAGTCGAACGCGCCGAAGAAAAAGTTGCCAAAGCAGCCGCAGCCGCAGAAGCCGCAGCCGCACCAGCGCAAGAAGCGCCTGTTGAAGATGTTGCAGCCGAAGAAGCAGCGGCTGAATAAGTCCAACATGGTGGGGCCGTTGCTTGGCGGCTCCACCATTTTTGATAGGGTTAAGCACATGCCTGAGGATCGTATCATTGTTGGCTCTATCGGCGGCGCGTTTGGCGTCGCGGGGGACGTGCGCCTGAAATCATTTTGCGCCGACCCGCAAGCAATTGCCAACTATACCCCGCTAACCACCGACAAGGGCCGGATTTTCGCGACCATTGTCGTGCTCAGTCAGACCAAGGGCAGCCTGATTGCCCGCCTTGACGGCATCACCACCAAAGAACAGGCCGACGCCCTGCGCGGTGTTGATCTTTTTGCAGATCGCGCGCAACTGCCGCATCTGCCGGACGACGAATTTTACCACAACGATCTGGTCGGCCTTGCGGTCTTTGACGCGGGCGGCGCCGAAATTGGCCGCGTAAAGGCCGTGATGAATAACGGCGCCGAAGACATGCTCGAGGTCACGGGCGCGGGCCTGCGCGACAGCGCCTTGATCCCGTTCACCCGCAAAATCGTGCCCACTGTCGATCTGGCAAGCGGCCGCGTGATCATTGACCCACCCGAGGGTTTGATGCCCGATAGCGTCGATCCCGCCGATGGCTAAGCGCATCTTGCTGCATCCCGGATTTCACAAGACGGGCACCAGCACCGCACAGCATCTGTTCTGGCACAATCGCGAGCGCCTTGCCCCATATGCCGCTATCTTTCAACTGCGCCACCTGCACGATGTTGCCAAACTGTGTATGGGGTTTTCCAAAACGCAAAACCCGCTACTCTTGCTGGATATGGCTGATGCATTGGACAGTGCCTTTGCCAACCTTGCCGCTGATGACCCACGCCACATTTTGCTAAGCTGTGAGGGCCTATCGGGCCATTTGCCCGGTTGGCCCAACGTCGAAACCTACGGTGCCGCGCCGGCCACGATCAGCTATCTTTGCGGCTATCTTGAGGATCGTTTTCCCAATCATGATCTATCGGTCACGCTGACCACGCGTACGTCGGATGATTGGCTATTTAGCACCTATCGTCATCACTTGCGTGGCTTCCGTTTGACCCTCACGTGGGACGAGTTTCGCAAGAAATATGCCCCTGCCGCTGATCTGGATGACATCGTCGACGATATCCGCAAGGGCGTTGCCCCGTACGCCGTCACCAGCATGCCGCTTGATCAAAGCCGCGACCACCCGCTTGGCCCGGGCGGTTCTATCCTTGAAATCTTGGGCCTTCCGAGCCGTATTTTGGACCAGCTCGATCCTGTCGCCGCAGGTAATCGCGGCCCCACATCAGAAGTGGCCGAACAGTTTCGTGTCTTGAATACCAGTACGCTTGACGACGCCGAAGTGCGCGACAAGAAGGAGGCACTCGCCAAAATGTTGGGCCTTGGCGGCTGGAACAAGGGACCGCGCGCATGATAGAAAAGCCAAGTAAATCTCACGGTCGCAAGTCTATCTCGGCGACCTTGAAACCCAGCGCCTTGATGGAGGATTCCCCCGATCTGGCAGGTGTCTGGCGCGCGCAGGTTATCACGCTTTTACCCGACGCTTTTCCAGGCATCTTGGGCGACAGTCTGACGGGCAAAGCGCTGAAAGACGGCATCTGGCAGCTGCAAACCATCGACCTGCGGCGCTTTGGGATCGGCAAACATCGTAACGTCGATGATACCCCTGCAGGTGGTGGCGCTGGCATGGTCCTGCGCGCCGATGTGGTCGCGCAGGCGATCGAGGACACGCGCCGCCGCGCCAAAGGGCGCACGCCGCTGATCTACCTGTCACCGCGCGGCGCGCCGTTCACACAAGCAATGGCGCAGGATTTGGCTGCGCGGGACGGTGTGACGCTGTTGTGTGGGCGGTTCGAGGGCGTGGATGAACGGGTACTGGAACACTACGAGATCATCGAAGTTTCGATGGGTGATTATGTACTGACCGGCGGCGAACTCCCTGCGATGGTGCTGATTGATGCCTGCGTCCGCCTGCTGCCCGGGGTACTGGGCAATGCGGAAAGCGCGGTAGAGGAAAGCCATTCAAACGGGATGCTGGAACACCCGCAATATACGCGGCCGGCTGAATGGGAAGGGCGGGAAATCCCGCCGGTTCTGACGTCAGGGGACCACGGCAAAGTGGCCAAGTGGCGGCGCGAGATGAGTGAAAAAATTACGCGCGAAAGGCGGCCCGATTTGTGGGCAAAGAAAGACTGGTAGTCGGCGGCCCGTGGGGTGGCGATACTGCATTCATGGGCTGGCACTTTATAGCCGCAAAGCACATCCAACCCAGCAACAGCGCGCGCGGCTCACCAAATTGCCAGCCCGTCGGGGCGGGCCGTCGATTGCCCGGCGCCTGCGGCTTGATTTCGGGCAGTTATGATCGCGCAAATCCCCTTGCCCCAAACACCCATCCCCTCTATATCACGCCTGTCCGCGACCCTTATCGAGTCGTTGGACCTGTTTGGTATGGCCGCGACGTCTTCACCGCGAACCCGCTGGATAGCAAAATCAAGGCCGTGAAACCTTTGGTGGGCGACAATCGACCCGCGAAGACCAAAGCTCTGGCAGCCCTCACATCCGCGGAAAAACCGCGTGTAAATAGGAGACGATCATATGAACCTGATCGCACAGCTAGAGGCGGAGCAAATTGCCGCCCTCGGGAAAGACCTTCCCGATTTCAAAGCGGGTGACACCATCCGCGTCGGTTACAAAGTGACCGAAGGCACGCGCTCGCGTGTTCAGAACTACGAAGGTGTGTGCATCGCGCGCAAGAACGGCAAAGGCATTGCCGGTTCGTTCACCGTTCGCAAGATTTCCTTTGGTGAAGGCGTGGAACGTGTGTTCCCACTGCATTCGACCAATATCGACAGCATCATCGTGGTGCGCCGTGGCCGCGTTCGTCGTGCCAAGCTTTACTACTTGCGTTCGCGCCGTGGTAAGTCTGCGCGTATTATAGAACAGACCAACTATCGCCCCGCCGGCCAAGAAAACGCATAAGGAGAGTCGAGATGAAAAAAGAGATCCACCCCGACTACCACTTGATCAACGTCAGAATGACGGATGGCACAATGTTGCAGATGCGCTCCACTTGGGGTGCTGAAGGCGACCAGATGACGCTTGATATTGACCCGACAGTTCACCCCGCGTGGACAGGCGGCAACAGCCGTCTGCTCGACACTGGTGGTCGCGTATCCAAGTTCAAGAAAAAGTACGAAGGTCTGGGCTTTTAGAAGCACCCACATTTTCAGAAAACGAAACGCCGCCCTGTCATGGGGCGGCGTTTTGCATTTGGGCCTGACAGATGACAGCGACATCGCTAGGCTTTGGCATTCCCCAATCAAAGGAAGCCGCCATGTCGTTCCCAGAATTCATCCAAGCCTTCCCCGCACTTGATGTGCCCATTCCGGAAAACACCGTTTCAACGCGCGCCATCGCGTCAGACGCGGGACTGGTAGTGTTCTTCACGTTTCACGAGGATTTCGAGATTCCGCCGCATTCACACAAGGGCCAATGGGGAACTCTGATCGCTGGCCGCCTTGAATTGACGCTTGATGGTGCCACAATGGTTTACGCACCGGGTGACACATACAATATCCCATCAGGAGCCGTGCATAGCGTCAAGGTTACTGCAGGAACCCGCGCCATTGATGTGTTCGAGGAAGGCGACCGTTACTTGCTTAAGAAATAGGTACCCACAAACGAAAAACGGGCAGCCGCAGCTACCCGTTTCAATATTAAGCTGCGCTGCGGTTAGGCTTGCGACGGCGATTGCCGCCGCCAGGCTTGGCGCCGTCCCCAAAGGCAGGCTTACCGCCGCCGCCGGGGTTACCGCCGCCGCCTTGGCTGCGGCGTTGACCACCGCCACCGCCACCGCCACCGCGACGACCACCACCACCGCCGCCGCCACCGCCGCCACCGCCGTTTGGTTTCTTCTTTTGACCGGGCAGAACTTCCCATGGGCGACCAGAGGCCACGGGGATGTCAGCCTTCATCGCCTTTTGAATATCAAGCAGTTCGATCATTTCGTCAGGTGCGCAGAACGCGATTGCCATACCATCGGCACCGGCGCGCGCCGTGCGGCCAATCCGGTGAACGTAGTTTTCGGCGACATTAGGCAGATCGAAGTTATAGACGTGCTTGACCTCGGGAATGTCCAGGCCACGGGCAGCAACGTCGGTCGCGACCAGTACTTTGACTTTGCCGGATTTGAACGACTCGATCGCGCGTTCGCGCTGACCTTGGCTTTTGTTGCCGTGGATCGAAACAGCTGAAAAGCCCTTGGCGTCCAGCATCTTATACAGCTTTTCACAACCATGTTTGGTGCGGCCAAACACAATCGCGCGTTCGTCACGGTGGGCGTCGATCAGTTCCATCAGTAGGTCATTCTTGGCCGCTTTGGCTACGAAATGCACCGACTGTTCGATCTTTTCAATCGGCTTGCCCGGAGGGGCGACTTGCACGCGGATCGGATCGTTCAGGAAAGCGCCCGCCAGTTCCGTCATCAGTTTCGGCATGGTAGCCGAGAACATCATCGTTTGACGCGGTGTCGCAAGCAGCGGCGCGATTTGGCGCAGCGCGTGGATGAAACCCATGTCGAGCATCTGGTCAGCTTCGTCGAGCACAAGGTACTGTGTCTCGTTCAAACGAACCGCCTTGCGGTCAAGCAAGTCGATCAGACGACCAGGGGTGGCAACCAGCAGGTCAGTGCCACGCTCAAGCCGTTTCATCTGCGCGACGATGCCGGCACCGCCCACAACAAGGTTCACCTTAAGGTGCGAGCCTTGGGTATAGGCGCTCAGGTTGTCGGCGATCTGTTTGGCAAGCTCGCGCGTTGGCGCAAGGATCAACCCGCGTGCGGTTTTCGGTGCGGGCTTGGTGCCGGTCTTCATCAGCGCGTCGATCATTGGCAGACCAAAGGCGGCGGTTTTGCCGGTGCCCGTCTGGGCAAGGCCCATGACGTCACGGCCATTCATCGCGTGCGGAATCGCCTGCGCCTGAATCGGGGTTGGGTCTTTGATGCCCTGTTCGGCTAGTTTAGCCACAAGGCGGGGCGCAAGGCCCAGCATGTCGAAATCCATATGGATGTCCTATCGGTTCGGCGACCCGTGTTCGGATCGCGCGGGAAAAATGTGCGTTGCCCGAACGGGGAACGCGGCAAAGGATTGCGCCCGCGCGCTGACGTGGGAACAGAACGTTCGCACGCCGACGTGGCGCGGAACCCCTGCGTGATGGTGGGAACCTGTCTCGATACATCTTTGGCGGTGTCGGGCTCTAAGCCCTGACGTGCCCTACTCACGCGGCAGCCTGCATCGGTCTAGGGGCAAATGGCCCCTTTGGGTTAGTAAGTCAAGGGCTTGGCTAAAATGCAATGCAGTGCGCGTGCATCCGCTTCCCCTTGCAGCCCTTACGCCATATAGTTATCGCAACGGTCCGGACATGAACCGGATCAGGCAAAGGGGCTGGGGCAGTGGCACATATTATCGTTGTCGGAAACGAAAAGGGCGGCGCGGGAAAATCGACCGTATCGATGCACGTGGCGATGGCCCTGTCGCGGATGGGCCACAAGGTTGGCACGCTTGATCTGGATCTACGCCAGCAGACACTGTGCCGCTATATCGAGAACCGAAATACCTACATGGCCCAAGAGGGTCTATCGCTGCCGACACCGACGTATCACGACCTGCCGGAAATTGATGCGGCAAGCCTTGAGCCCGGTGAAAACGTCTATGATCATCGGCTCAGCGCGGCTGTTGCCACGCTGGAGCCCGACAGCGATTTTATCCTGATCGACTGCCCTGGCAGCCACACACGCCTGTCACAGGTCGCGCATTCGCTGGCCGACACACTGATCACACCGCTGAACGACAGCTTTGTCGACTTTGATCTGCTGGCCCATGTGGACACCGATGGTGAAACCATCAAAGGCCCGTCAGTTTATGCCAGCATGGTCTGGAACGCGCGGCAGTTGCGTGCGCAGGCCGGACTTGATCCGATTGACTGGGTTGTTGTGCGCAACCGGATGGGGGCGCAAAACATGGTGAACAAGCAAAAAATGGAAACCGCTATCGCCAAGCTGTCGCGCCGTATTGGGTTTCGCATCGCGCCCGGTTTCAATGAACGGGTGATTTTCCGCGAGCTATTTCCGCGTGGGCTGACCTTGTTGGACCTGCGTGATCTGGGCGTGAAGGGGTTGAATATTTCCAACGTCGCCGCGCGGCAGGAATTGCGCGACTTGATCAAGGCGCTCAACCTGCCGAACGTAACTGTGAATTTCTAGGGTGAATCCAACCCCATTCCAGTCAGCGACGGCTGGATTCTTGGGTGGAACATGCCGCGTAGCATGAAGAACCCGCGCAATATTATCATGAAAACAAACAGCCCGCCAACGATCGCGCCAAGTGTGATCTGCGCATTGCGGTCACCGGCCACAGCAAGAAGGCCTTTGGCCACAAACCATTGAGCGACTTGCGCAAAATCAAATTCATACCACGCCTTGTCGCTGGGTGCCGTTTCCGGCACGACAACTTCGGCCATGACCTGCAGGAACTGCTCTTCAACGGTTGGACTTGCAGCCACCGCGTCGTTTTTCTTGGCCTCCATCATCAGGTTGCCGATGGTCACAATCAGAACCAGTACGAAGGCACCACCGACCACAAAAACCGTGATCTTGCGTAGCACCGAACCGAACGAGCGGCCCTTTGGTTCTGGTTTGTCTAACATGCCCGCGCGCAAGCCATGGCTTGGATCATGTTCGATAGCGTCGCCGTTCAGTTTTGCATCAAGGCGGCGCTTCCAATCGGGATCGACCGCTGCGATTGGCACGTGCGTCGCCGTCGCAGGCGTGACGCCCAAAGGATTGGCTTGCATTTCTTCGCGCATCCCACGACGGTCACTCGCCGTCAAAACAAACGGGCCATCGCGGGCGCTAAAGCCGGTTGCGGTTTGCGAACCATTCTGAGTTTGGATCGGGGGCAGATCGGGGATTACTTGGGCCACAGGGTCAGACGTACGCAACACCAGCTTTAGGATGTCGAGCAAGGCGATCACGCCCGCAATCTTTGAAAAGACGCCAAAAATGGATGCTCCGGTTTTCGGCGAAAAAGCAGCTTCGCCCCCTTCGACGTAGGGATAAACCACCAGCATGTTGCGGGGATAGTCCGGCCCTGTTCACTGAATGAGTCTCTTACGATTTCATCCCATTTGCCAATGCTGCTGATTTCCCCGTTCAGGTGCAGGATCGGGCCAGCTTCGCCAAACCCTTGGGTTTTCGCCAGCAGGGCCATCGGGTCCATATCGGCGAACTGGAAACTGTCGGTCGCATAGACGGCGACGCTAATTGGCTCGTCTGTGTCCGCCCCCATCAGCGGCACCATCAAAGCGCGATGCGTCGTTGATCCATCTTCTAGGATCAGCTCATAATCCGTCGGGAAATCGAGCTGCGCGCGCAGGTTCACTTCACTTATCTGACGGAAGTATCCCAGGATCAAAACCGCAGCCGCGCCGCCCAAAAGCGCCAGCGGACCGGACATGATAAACCGCATAAGACATGCCAGAATGTATTGCATCCGACCTGCTCCGAGCCAACGATTTGGTCGAGAAATCGCGATACTTTGAGGTGGTTTTGGGGAATGATCCCGCCGTTTTCATGATTGCTTACGACTGGACAATGCATCGAGCGCGGCGCGCATCTGCATGATCTTGCCCGCGTCCGTGATGTTTCTTGTGCCAGCGGCAAAGCCGAACCGCTGCTCTAAGTCGCCTTGCAGCACCGGACTGGAGCACGATGCATGGTAATCACAGATCCCTGTCTGTGCTGCAATTTTCGCGACATTCTGCGCTGTCACACCGCTTCCGACCATGACAGTGATCCGCCCCGCCGCTGCCCGCTGAAGGCCTGCCAAAACAGCCAACCCGTCAGGCGCGCGCAATGCGCCACCCGATGTCAAAATACGGGTAAACCCGAGTTTAACAACCGTATCGAGAGCGCGCAGGGGGTCGTCCAACACGTCGAACACACGGTGCAAAGTGCAGGCCATATCGCCCGCCGCCGCGCGCATTTCATGTAGGGCCAAACGGTCAAGCTTCTCATCCTTCGACACCCCGACAACGACGCCCGCAAGGCCCGCCGCTCGGGCGGCGGAAATGTCCATTAGACAGGTGGCAATATCGTGATCGTCATAAGCAAAATCACCCGCGCGCGGGCGGATCATCACATGCACAGGCACCTGGCTATTGCGCGCCAAAGCTAACAAGCCCGCAGTCGGTGTTAGCCCGCCCAATTCAAGCGCGCTACACAATTCGATCCGGTCTGCCCGACCCTGGCACGCCGCCATACCTGCGGCGCTATCAACACATACTTCAAGGCTGAATGTGCTACTGGGCGGCATTGCTATGCGCGGCCTGCAACAATTGCGCGCTAAGATCGCCGCGCAGATCAAGTGTTTGCGCATCCAGAACGATCAGATCATCGGTAGATCGGCCAACGACCTCGCCCAAGTCAGCACGGCCCATGCAAGCCGCGGGAACAGAGGTCGCCATGGCAAGCGCCACACTCAAAGGGGTGCCCGTGCGTGCAACCAACCGCTGCACCCCTAAGGCCTGCGTCACATGCGCCCCTGCAAGCGAGCCTTCTTCGTTGATCAACCGCCCGTCACGTAGCCGGATCGTTTGCCCATAAAGATCAAATTCATCCGGTCCGCCCACAGTCGCCATCGCGTCCGAAACCAGCATCATGCGGTTTGGCACCGGGCGTGCGCGGATCGCCATACCGACGATTTCATCTGCCACATGATGCCCATCGCAGATGATGCCGGAAAAGCAGTCCGAATTGATCACAGCGCCAACCGCACCGGACGCGCGCCCCAGCATCGGCGACATGGCGTTAAAAAGATGGGTTGCGCAACCGGCACCCGCAGCCATCAGAGCACGCATGTCTTCGGCCGTCGAATCTGTGTGCCCCAGCGAAACGACGACACCCATCTGTGCTAGCTTTGCAACCTGTTCGGGCCGTGCATTCTCGGGCGCGACGGTCAGCATTACGGCAACATTGGCTGCGCGCAACCGCGCGACGACACCCATCGTGCGCTCGTCAAGCGGGCGGATATAGCGGGCCGCGTGGGTGCCACGGCGGGGCAAGCTGATATGCGGCCCCTCGATGTGCAATCCAACAAACCCATGGCTGCCTTGCGCCGCAATCGCTGCGTCAGCGGCCTTGTCCATCACATCGGGGTGGTCGGTGATCACCGTCGGCATCAGTGCTATCGTCCCAAGACCGCGATGAGCTGCCAGAATTGCCTTTATCCCTGCAACGGTTGGCGTGGTATTGAGCATAATACTGCCGCCACCGTTCACCTGAAGATCGACGAAACCGGGTGTGATCAGTCCCGTTATGGGCTGCACGTTGTTTGGTGCGTCGCTTGATAAATCGACGATTTCGGCGACGCGCCTGTCACGCATTCGAAGCGCTTTGCCGCGTAGAACGTCACGCCCGTCAAACAGCACTTCAGGGGCAATCCAGCGATCCTTCATGTTCGCCCGATCCAAGCAGCATAGGCCGCACCACGCGCGCCGCTCGTGTCGCCGCCCTGTGCCAAGACGATCAGCGGAATGGAAAAATCACCGATCTGAGCGCGTTGGGTCGCTGCCGCAAGATCATCGATCACGCCGTCAATCCGGCTAAGACCTCCACCGAGCACGATAATATCAGGATCAACCGTCAGTATCAGCGTGCGCAAAAGGCACGCCACCAAATCGCACCACGCTTGCCAGACTGGCGCCAATTCATCCCCGCGCTGCGCCGCGATATCAGGCGGAGCGATGTCGCGCCCGACCATCGCTTTGGCAATCCGACTAAGCCCGGGGCCCGCAATATAAGTTTCAATGCAACCAATCTGCCCGCACCCACAGCGCACCAATGGCAGATCGTATTGCGCCACCAGATGCGCGGACGCAGCCGTATGCCCGAATTCGCCACCTGTCAGGGTTGGGCCATGCAAGATTTCACCGTTGATTGCGATACCGCCGCCAATCCCTGTGCCCATAATCAAAGACATGACCGTACGATGACCCTTGCCTGCGCCAAACACGGCCTCGGAGAGGGCCATTGCGCGACAGTCGTTTACATAAGTTATCGCGCGCCCAGCGGCTTTTGCGATGTCGCCAGGAAAGGGCAGGCCCGAAGCCGCAAGGTTTGCTGTCAGTGCCAGCCCCGTTTGCGGATTGATCAGTCCTGCGGCACCGATTCCAACTGGTGCGGCAACGCCAGCCGCCCCGTCCGCCCACGTGATTTGGTCGGCAACGGCCTTGACCAATGCAGTATATTCCGGCGGCGTCGCCACACGATTGCGGGCGATGACTTGCCAATCAGCATCAAACACCTGTGCTTCTATTTTGGTCCCGCCAACGTCGATGCCCGTTGCTGTCATGGCGACACCGAATACAGTTTCACACCCGCCACCACACGGCTAAGGGTGCCCTGCCCGACAAAGGGATCATCGACGTTCAGCCCTAGGCCTTGTGACCAGCGCACCGCATCCATCTGTGCCGTCGCAATGACCAGCGGGGCCGCCCACATCGCGCCGAATGACATGTCGATAGGCACGTCGCCGTTCGGTCCGATTGTGGTGACGCGGGAGCGCGGGAACTGCGCACGCAATTCATCTGCCAAGTCGGCTTCGTAGGCGTTTGCAGGGGCATCGGGACTTTGGAACAAGGTGATCGCCGTGCCGTCCGTCACAAAGGATTTCGGCCCATGGCGGAAACCCAGCGTGCTATCCCAAAGGGCCGGAATTTGGCCGGCAGAAAGCTCCATCACCTTCAACGCCGCCTCGCGTGCGGCAAAAGCCAGCGGGCCGGTGCCAAGATAGACAGCACGTAGCGGGCGCGGCGTCGCGGGAAAGTCATGCAGAACCCCGCGCAATTCGTCTGCCAATCTGGCCATTTGCGCGGGGAAATCGGACGGTTCGTCAAATAGTGCAAGGGCCGTCAGCAACATTGTCGAAAAACTGCTGGTCATAGCAAAGCCCGCGTCATGGGTTTCATCAGGCAGCACGATGACCTTTTGGGCGGCGGATGATGCGCGGGTCGCAAGGGCGCTGTCCTTGTTGCAGGTAATATGCAGGCGAGGTGCATCAGGGGCGAGTGCATCCAGCACGTCCAAAGTGCCGATGCTTTCGGTGCTGTTGCCGGACCGCCCAAAACTGACGACAAGTGGGCGAGCGCCGTCACAATAGTGCTGCGGACGGCTGACCAGATCGGTACTGGGAATGGAACGTACGCCATTCAGACCGGCCGCGATAATATCGCCAATATAGGCGCTGGTTCCAGCACCGCAGAACCAGATTTCATCGGCATTCTGATCAGCTACCCATGCGCGCAGACCTGTTACATCAAGCGTCTTTCCCCAAGCCTCCCAGATGTCGGGTTGGCTGTGTATTTCGCGCCAAGTGGCCCATTGTTTCAGATCAACAGTCATGTGGTTTGCGTTACCTTGGACAGAGTTTCTGGCGCGTCAGGATCAAGCCCCAACGCAAGCGCGGTGCTCAGGATGACCGGATACATCATCGCCATCAAAAGCGCAGCAGCAGATGCAGGTGTAAGATGAATAGCGCCGATATCGGCGGGGCTAACGCGGTGCACATCACAGCCGATCGCACGAAAACGCGCCTCGGCCTGATCAAGGCTGTCTTGAATGTGGGCGGCACCCGTATCTAGGATCAGCACCATCAACGGGTTGGTCGCCAGCTGCAGGGGCCCGTGCAACACTTCGGAGGCGGAATAGGGCTCGGCGTGCAGGGCGCAACATTCTTTGAGTTTCAGCGCAACTTCATGTGCTGCCCCGTATCCTGTGTCTCGCCCGATCACATAGACATGGCGCGCGCGCAGCAGAGCGGCTTGCAGCGCAGCGGCGCGCGGATGGCGCGGGTCAACACTGCGCAGGGCGGCAATGGATTTGGATGTGCGGACGCCGTAATCGGGCACAAGTGCAGCCAAGAGGGCCATGCCTGCTGCGACCGAGCCGATCACGGTCTTGGTGGCGGGCACGGCAAGTTCCGGGCCTGCGCCAATCGGCAAGTGCAACTGCGCGGCAGCCTCGACGTTCGACCCTGATTGGTTGGTGATCGCAACAACCTGCGCGCCTTGTGCTGCCGCCCCTTTGGCGGACCGCACGAGGTCATCGCTTGCGCCGGACTGACTGATCACAAGCGCGGCTGTGCCGTTCATATTCACGCCCTTGCCCAGCGAAAATACCGACGGCGGCAATGACGTGACCGGCACGCCCAATTCGCGCATCATTTCATACGATAGGATATTCGCTGCCGCGTCGGATGATCCGCGCGCAACCGTATAGATCGCCTTGACGCCTTTAAGCGCGCTGGCGTCGATGACCTGCATCGCCGCCGCGCAAAACACAGCCATCGCTTGCGCGCTTTCGGCTGCCATAAGGCTCCCGGCGGTTTTCTTGGTCATGCTCATCCTCGCAACCCGAAACTGTCAAATTCGGCCCATGTTTCGGTCAGATCTACCATCGTGCCATTGATCCGCGCTTCGTCCAGGGCCATAGCCGCAAGACCTGCCTCCAGGGCATCGACCACACCTACGGGCAGGCTGTCGGCCTCGCCGCGCAGAAAGGCTGCTATATCATCGATCATCATGTGATCAGCGCCGTAATGGGCAGAAGCGCGCGCGCCTTCCATCTGAGTATAGTCGTGTTCCGCGATCACCGTGCCATCGCGTGCTGTCGCCTTAAGATAGCCACGCATAAAGTCGCCCTCGGCCATGCCCCGCGCGCCGATAACACAGAACCGGCGATGTTCGTCAGGCACGTTCAAGTTGGTATGAAACGCGAGGCTCGCGCCGGTTTCGTAGTGTAAAATCGCGGTCTGGTAGTCGATGATATCCCCATCCGAGTGGAACGGATCTTCGACGCTCTCCCACACACTTGGCTTACGATGCATGATTTCATTTTCGGTGTTCGAGGTCGGTGCGAATTCTGGAACGAATGATTTGCGGCCACCAAAACTTGCCACGCGATCGGGACGCGATCCGGTGACCATGTTGTAGATGTCGATATCATGGCAGCATTTTTCGAGCATGAAACCGCCCGACCATTTCACCATTCGCCGCCAGTCACGCATAAAGAATGCGCCGTGGTAGGGGCCGATGTGTTCGTTCGCCTCAAGCGACACAACTGGCCCCAAACGATCCAGCACCGCGCGCAGATCGACCATGTGTTGCGAATAGCGCAGAACCAACCCGACCATGACCTGATCGGTACCATGCTGGGCCAATAATGCTGCCAGCTCCATCGTGTCGGCCTTGGTTGTGACAACCGGCTTTTCAGTAAAAATCCGCACGCCAGCTGCCAACCCCAGCTTGATATGTTCGAGATGAAAGCTGTTGGGTGATCCAACGAAAAACAGATCGGGCTGCGTGTCGGCTAACATTTCGGCCACATCATCAAAACGCGGTGTATCTTCGCCAATCATGCTCAAATAGGCCGGCTGCGGGTCGTAGTAGCCTACAAACTCCACCTCGGGCATTGCGTTGCGCAAGATCGACAAAACATTGCCCGCGCGCAGGCCTATGCCGGCTGTAACGACCCTCATGCGACTAACGCAGGTGCGGATTTGCGGCGCAGAACATCGCCGTTTGCATCAAAGACGTGACAGTCATTTGGGGCGACGCCCAATGTCAGGTTGCGCCCCTCGTGCACGGGCGCATCGCCAGGGAGTGACGCACAGAAGCGGTGGCCGTTTCCGACGGTACCATAGGTGATCGACACACCGCCAAGCCGTTCCAGCACGTGCACGGAAATGTCCAATCCGCTGTCTCCAAGTGTGACATGCTCGGGGCGGATGCCGACTTCGACCATGTCGCCTTTGCTGATACCTGCGGCATCAACAGGCAGCGCCATTTTGTGCCCACCATCCAGTTCCACGGAAAGGTTTTCGCCCGTGCCTATCACCTTGGCGGGGATCAGATTCATGTTGGGCTGACCAATGAAGGATGCCACGAATTTGGTCGCCGGATGGTGATAAAGCTGCATCGGAGTGCCAAATTGTTCAACTCGTCCGGCATTAAGAACGACGATCCGGTCGGCCATGGTCATCGCTTCGACTTGATCGTGCGTGACGTAGACCATGGTGGCGGCAAGTTCGCGGTGCAACTGTGAAAGTTCAACCCGCATGTCGCCACGCAGGGCCGCATCAAGGTTGGATAGCGGTTCGTCAAACAGGAAAACCTTGGGGTTGCGCACGATGCTGCGCCCGATGGCGACACGCTGGCGCTGACCACCCGAAAGCTGACCGGGTTTCAGGTGCAGCTTGTCGGTGAGTTGTAAGATTTCGGCGGCCTTGTGGACCCGCTGGTCCATATCGCCTTTGGCCAGTTTCTGAACCCGCAGCGGAAAAGCGATGTTTTCATAGACAGAAAGGTGCGGATAAAGCGCGTAAGACTGAAACACCATCGAGATACCGCGATCAACCGGATGGGATTTGCTGACGTCTTCGCCGTCAATGATGATGCTACCAGTTGTGGCCGCTTCCAACCCGGCGATGATACGCAGCAGGGTGGACTTGCCACAGCCGGACGGGCCGACAAACACAACGAATTCTTTGTCCTCGATAGCGAGGCTGATGTCGTGCAGCACCTTGGCGGAACCAAAGGATTTGTTAATCGCATTCAGGTCAAGAGTAGCCATGGCGCATGCGTCCTGTCTTGGGAATTTGTGGATAGGGATGTCCGGACGGCAGCGCACCGCCGTCCGGATCGGGAGGAAAGGCTTTACAGCGCGTCTTCCAGTTCTTCGCCAGCAATCGTCACTAGATTGTCCACGGTATCATCTTCAAGAATGATGCCTTGGATCATGTTGGTGAACACGGACTGCAACGATTTGAAGTCTTCGACCAGCGGCTCTGGGCCACCTGTCTGGATCGAGCCGGTAAAGATCGGCCAGATGCCTTCGTTGTAGTACAGGTCCGTCATGCCCATCGCAGCATAATCAAGGATCGGCGTCAGACCCCAAGAGCTATCAAGGTCATACTGGCTGTCGCCCGACGTGATGCGCTGTGCCAATTCCTGTGCCAGTTCTTCGTGACCGGAGCCTTTGAACACAACAATGCTGTCAGTGATCAGGATCGAACCACTTTCGCCCGACGGGCCGTGCGGAATAGGTGCAACCAACTGGTTGATGCTTTCGTTATGCTGACCATAACCCCAAGGGCCGGACACATACATCGCGATCTGGCTGTCGTTGAACAGGTCTTTCAACTGATCACGTTCCCATGCGGTTGGGCCTTCCTGGGAAACCGCAACAAGGCTGCCGTAGAATTCCAGTGTTTCGCGTGTTTGGTCACTATCAAGCATGTTTGCGCCCGTAACCGGATCGATCACAACACCACCGTTGGAATACAGGTAGTTCAGGAACTGGTGCATGGTGTTGTCGAAATCTTTACCCGCAAGGCCAATGCCAGCAGCATCAGTGTTGTTGGTGACAGCTTCGGCCATCGCATACATGTCAGCCCAAGTGGCGGGTGCAGCACATTCCATGCCGGCCGCTTCGACGAGGTCACAGTTGATATAGAGACCCTTGGTCGAGAAGGCATGCGGGTAGCCCCATGCCTGACCTTCGATGGTCACGGTGTTCAGAACACCAGGCTGGTAAAGCGTTTCAGGGTTGATGTTGGCAGGCACGATCAGATCGTTGTTGGCCAACTGGCGCAATGTGCGCGAGCCCATGTAAGCGATTGATGGCGGATCACCAGCAGCAGCCAGCGTCAGGGATTTGTCCTGACATGTGCCCCACGGTACGGCTTCGAGGTTTACCGTGACGCCGTCGTGGTCAGCGACAAACTGATCAACAACAGCCTGATCAGCTTCGCGGATTTCACCGCCGCACATGATGAAGTGCAGTTCTTCTGCCTGGGCTGACATCGCTGTGCCCGACAGCAGCAGCGCGCCCATTGTAATCTTAGCAAGTTTCATTTGGTCGTCTCCCTTGGTTATATTATTCTTTCACCGCGCCAGCCGTGAGACCGGCGACAAGGTACTTTTGCAGGAACAAAAAGATGACCATGACGGGGAGAACCCCCACCAAAGCAGCAGCCATCATCTCGTTCCAGGTCACCGACTGATAGCCGATGAATTCGTACAGACCCGCGGGTAGCGGTTGCAGTTCGCGTGTCTGGTTGAATGTGATTGCGAAAAGGAATTGTTGCGCATAGGCGCCGATAAACACGGCCGTTCCAACAACGATCAATCCCGGCGTGGCCAGCGGCAGCACAATGCGGCGCAGCGTATACATGCGGGATGCGCCATCGACAAAGGCCGCCTCCTCCAACTCGCGCGGGATTTTCTCAAGATACGAGCGCAGCAGCCAGATACCCGTGGGGATCAGGAACGCCACGCCGGGCACGATCATCGCCCAGTAGGTATTTAGAAACCCCAAAGTGCGCAGCACGCGATAGAGAGGGATCAACAATACCGCGCCAGTAAACATGTTCACGCCGAGAAAGATCGCGAGGCTCGCGTTCTTGAACGGGAAATCCAGCCGCGCATAGGCGTAGGCGGCAGGGATCACGAAGATCATCGTCAGACCTGTTACCGAAAAGGCGATAAAGATCGAATTGAAGATATAGCGCCCCAGCAGCGGTACCGTCACCCACATATCCGAATAGGCCTGAAAGCTGAAATCATCGGACCAGAATTGATAGGGGCTGCGAAATAGATGCTCGAGCGGGCGCAGGGACGCCATGAACATCTCGAAGAACGGCAGCAGGATGAATGTCAGAAAGACAAGGATTGCGGCGTAGATGCCAACGATCTGAAGCTTGGTGTATTTATCCATCATATCACTTCACCCCATATTTCTTGTTCACCTTGTTCAGGAGGAACAAGTAAGCCAGCGAGAATGCCCCGAGCAACAGCACGATAATCACGGCACGCGCGGACCCTTCACCAAATTTGTAGTTACCGATTGCGGTCTTGTAGGTATCCACGATCAGGGTTGTCGTTGCGCTGCGCGGGCCACCTTCGGTCAGGATCCAGATGATCTCGAATGAGTTGAAGGTGAAAATCGCCGACAACAGCGACATCGACACGATCACCGGCATGATCTGCGGGATCGTGATGCGGCGGAAGCGATACCAGCGCCCTGCACCGTCGACCCATGCGGCCTCATACAAGTCGCGGCTGACGCCCTGCATCGCAGCCAAGAAGAACAGCGTGACCATCGGAACGCCGACCCAAACATCGGTGACGATGGCAGAGTAAAACGCGGACTGCTTGTAGGCGAGAAACTCAAACGGGCCATCCGTCAGGCCAACTGCCTGCGCCGTGCCCGACAGGATGCCGAAGTAGCCGTTATAAAGCCACAACCAGCCGATACAGCCAATCGCGATTGGAACGACCCAAGGCGGCATGATCAAAACGCGGAACAATCCACGTCCCGGAACGGCCGCATTCAGCAGCGTCGCGCCAATTAGCCCAAGGATCAATTTGAGAGAAACCGACAGGAACATCCAATAAAAGGTGCGCGCGATAGTTTGGTGGAACTTGCGGCTGACGAACAGCTCTTCGTAGTTGGCAAGGCCGATGTATTCCTCGCCGCCAAGGCCGGCTTCCATAAACGACAAGCGGATCGTTTCAGCGAGCGGCCATGCGACGATAATGGCGATGAACAACATCGCAGGACCAACCAGCAACCAGGCGAACAGGCTTTCGGGAAGCACCTTACGGCGGCTCACGTCGCGCGATCGGCCTGTTGGCTGCGCAGTATCTGTCACGATGATGTGCCCCCCAGCTATACGTTCGGTCATTCAACGAATCACGTCGCTTGAAATATGATACCAAACAGCAAAATCATTACTACCAATATAATACCAAATTTTTACGGCATAATTTTTTTGTTATATAACAATATATTATGCCAAAATTTTCGTATAGCCATTGCACATAACGCTATGATTGGTATCATATTTGCATACCAACGGAATGGAAGAGATGCCATGTCGACAGTCGCTGAGGTCTTTCACCCAGAGAGCTGGTTTCGCACTGGTCGCGGCCCGCGTTACCAACAACTTCAACGCCATATCGCGGCCGCGATCCAGTCTGGCAAGCTTGCTCCCGATGACCAGCTTCCGCCGGAGCGCGAAATGGCCGCGATCGCCAATATCAGCCGTGTGACCGTGCGCAAAGCCGTGGCGCAACTCGTCAGTGACGGGCTGGTTGAACAGCGCCAGGGTGCCGGGTCGTTTGTGCGCGCTGCTGCGCCCAAATTGGAACAGTCGCTTTCGTCATTGGTGTCGTTTACCGAAAACATGCGTGCCCGTGGCATGGCATCAACATCTGAGGTATTGTCAGCCGGTCTGTTCAAGCCCAACCCAGACGAGATGATTGCACTTGGCCTGTCGTCGCACGATCTTGTGGCGCGCATTCATCGACTACGTAGCGCGGGTGGCACGCCGATGGCGCTGGAATATTCATCATTGCCGCGCGATATCCTGCCGCGCCCAGAACTGGTGCAGACCTCGCTTTATGCAGTGCTGCGCAAGACTGGATCAGCCCCTGTGCGCGCGATCCAACGCGTGACTGCCGCGAACCTGACCGGCGCGGATGCGACCCTTTTGAAACTACCCGAAGCCGCTGCCGTGCTGCGGATTGAACGCACGGGCTACATTGGCACGGGGCGGCCAATTGAATTCACAAGCGGGCTTTATCGGTCCGATATTTATGATTTCGTTTCTGAACTGCGATTGGACTAAAATGGATTATGACTGCGCGTTGAACGGCAAAGATCTTGTCTGCACGATCACGCCGGATCGCGACCTAGCGCGTCCGCTTTTCTGCTTTTCCGGCATGGCGCCATTTACGGCCATCGCCGGGGGGCAGCGCGTTTATGGGCTTGGCAGCTACACCGAGATCGCCTTGCCGGACCTGCGCGTAGGCGCGCCGCATCAGGTGGTGCTGAACTACGTCGCGGGTCACAATCCTGCCAATCGGGCCTGGATGCCGATTGGGCCGCTGCTGCGCTGCAACCGCGAGGTTATCCCGCTCCCACGAAAGACAGCCCTTGGCTGTCGGGCGCAGCCGATCCCCGATCTTGGACCGTTCGACGGGCTACCGCTCGTGCCACAACCCACATCATGGGAACCAAGCGGGCAAAGCGTCGCTGTGGCAGGCTTTGCTGGCAGCGATCCGGCCTTGGCCGCCGTGGCTGCCCTTGCCGCACGTCAGAGGCTGCGGTTTGATGGTGACTATCACGTCGCTTTCGAGGACGCTGATCTGCCCGAAGACGCCTATGCGCTGCACATCACCCCCGAAGGGGCAACGGTGCGTGCATCGTCTTATGGAGGGCGGTTTTATGCTGGCGTAACGTTGCTGTCGCTTCTGCAAGATGGGCCCCTGCCCTGTGGCGTTCTGCATGATCAGCCGCGCTTTGGCTGGCGTGGCCAACATCTGGACACTGCGCGCCACTTCTATCAACCCGCGACGATTTGCGACCTGCTGGATCTCATGGCGCTGCTGAAACTCAATCGTTTTCATTGGCATTTTGCTGACGACGAAGCATTCCGCCTTGAGATTGAATGCCTGCCAGAGCTTTGGCAGAAAACTGCGTTTTGCGGCGAAGGGCAATTGTTGCCTGCGCTGTTTTCTGACGCGGGTGCCACCGGCGGCAGCTATTCCAAAGATACCGCGCGTATGATCATCGCCCATGCAAAGGCGCTCAATATCGAGGTCCTGCCCGAGATCGAAACCCCCGCCCATGCCATCGCAATCACACATGTTTATCCCGATACACGCGACCCGGCCGACAACGGGGCCGAGGTTTCTGTGCAGGGCTATCAGGGCAACGCTCTGAACCCTGCACAACCCAAGACATGGAAGGTAATCGACGCGATTGCGCAAGAAGTCGGCGACTTGTTTCCGTTCAACCATTTGCATCTGGGATGTGATGAACTGCCGGAAGGCACATGGATGGGCAGCCCTATGGCACGTGATCTGATGACACGTGAGGGGCTTGAGACCACGCAGGATTTGCAAGGCTGGACGATGGCGCGGATCGCGGCAAAGGTCGCGCAAAACGGTCAGCGCCCATGCGCGTGGGAAGAGGCCGCGCAGGGCAGCAACGGCGGCATTGGTCATGGCACAATCCTGTTTAGCTGGACGGGCCAAGGTGCAGGTGTCGCGGCGGCGCGCGCCGGATATGACGTAGTTATGATACCCGCACAGCACGCCTATTTCGATATGGCCCACACGGATGATCCTGACGATTGGGGCGCAAGCTGGGCCGCGTTTGTGTCGCTGACCGACACGATCGCTTGGCAGCCCGTTCCTGAACCCGACATAGATGATCGGGTGATCGGCGTGCAGGGCGCGTTCTGGTCTGAATTCACCACAAAAGACGCGCAAATATGGCCAATGTTGATGCCGCGTATGTTGGGGCTGGCATCCAAAGCGTGGCAGGATCGCGACCTCGAGCCGGATGATTTGATCCGGCTGGCGAGAGGGCATTTTCTGGTGCCGTTTGTGCCTGCGTCCATACGATAATTGGGGGGCGACAATGCGAAATACGGGCGCTAGGGTCGGCTGAGTTTTTAGCAAGGTGGTGCGCAATGGACTTTGGCTTAAGTGACGAGCAAGAAATGATCGTCTCGACTGTGCGCAGCTTTGTCGAGAACGAGATTTACCCCCACGAGGCCGAAGTTGAACGCACTGGCGAGGTGCCGCCTGAACTCGGCGCAGCGATCAAACAAAAGGTCATCGATCTTGGGTTTTACGCCTGCAATTTCCCTGAGTCCGTCGGTGGAGCCGGGCTGAACCACGTCGATTTCACGCTCGTCGAACGCGAACTTGGGCGCGGGTCAATGGCGTTGACACATTTCTTTGGCCGCCCGCAAAATATCCTCATGGCCTGCGAAGGCGACCAAAAGGAACGCTACCTGTTACCGGCCGTGCGCGGGGAAAGGTCGGATGCCCTAGCGATGACGGAACCCAACGCCGGTTCGGACGTGCGCGGTATGAAATGTCAGGCGGTGCGCGATGGCGGAGACTGGATCATCAACGGCTCCAAGCATTTTATATCGGGCGCGGACCACGCTGATTTCTTTATCGTTTTCATTGCCACGGGCGCAGATGAAACGCCGCGCGGTCCCAAGAAACGGATCACAACATTTCTTGTGGATCGCGGCACACCGGGATTCACGGTACGCGAGGGGTACAATTCAGTTTCGCACAAGGGTTACAAGAACTGCATCCTTGATTTCGACGATTGCCGACTACCAGATGCGCAGGTTTTGGGCGAAGTGGATGGCGGTTTTGCCGTCATGAATGAATGGCTTTATGCCACACGGATCACGGTTGCGGCGTTTTGTGTGGGCCGCGCGCGGCGCTGTTTTGACTACGCGTTGAACTATGCGGCTGAACGAAAGCAGTTCGGCCAACCGATTGGAAAATTCCAAGGTGTGAGCTTTCAAATTGCCGATATGATCACTGAAATTGATGCCGCCGATTGGCTGACCCTCGCGGCGGCTTGGCGGTTGGATCAGGGCTTGCCTGCGAACCGCGAAATTGCCAGCGCCAAGCTTTATGCATCCGAAGCGCTGGCGCGCACTACCGATGCCACATTGCAGATTTTCGGAGGTATGGGGCTGATGGACGATTTCCCGATTGAACGGTTCTGGCGCGATGCGCGGGTCGAGCGGATTTGGGACGGCACGAGCGAAATTCAGCGTCACATCATCTCGCGCGATTTGCTGCGCCCACTGGGGGCTTAAGTCTGTGGCGCGCGATTTGTCCCGCCTGCTGCGACCTGCGTCCATAGCCGTGATCGGTGGCGGCGCGTGGTGTGAACAGGTGATCAAACAATCGACAAGTATGGGATTTTCGGGCGACGTGTGGCCAGTGCATCGCAGCGCGAAAACCATCGCCCGATTGCCTGCTTATGCCAGCCTTGCCGATCTGCCCAGCGCGCCGGACGCCGTTTTCGTCGGCGTGAACCGCGACGCCACGATTGATCTTGTGCGCGATCTGTCAGCGATGGGCGCGGGTGGTGCAGTCTGTTTCGCCAGCGGCTTTGCCGAGGCCCGCGCCGAGGATGCGCGCGGGTCTGATCTGCAATCACAACTGGTCGCGGCGGCAGCTGATATGCCGATCCTTGGGCCCAACTGCTATGGCATTATCAACGCGCTGGATGGCGCGTTACTTTGGCCCGATCAACATGGCTGCGCTCGACTGGAAACTGGCGTGGCAATCCTGACGCAAAGCTCCAACATCGCGATCAACCTGACGATGCAGCGGCGCGCCCTACCGATTGCATATACGATTGCTTGCGGCAACATGGCCCAAACCAGCCAAGCCGAGATCGCGAATGCATTGCTGGACGATCCGCGCGTCACCGCGATCGGTTTACACATCGAAGGGTTCTCGGATCTGCGTGCATGGGAGGCTTTGGCGGCCAAGGCCCATGACAAAGGTGTACCTATGGTTGCCATCAAGGTCGGCGCGTCTGACCAGGCCCAGGCGGCGACCGTATCGCACACAGCCTCGCTGGCCGGCAGCGATGCAGGCGCACAGGCGTTTCTGGACCGTCTTGGCATTCCGCGATTGCGCAGCCTCCCGGACTTTGTTGAAACGCTCAAGCTGCTGCATTGTGCCGGCCCACTGACATCAAATCAGATCGCCTCGATTAGCTGCTCGGGCGGCGAGGCGAGCTTGATTGCGGATATGGCTGTTGGGATGAATTTGGACTTTCCGCCGTTGAGCGATCCGCAGCGTGCGCAGCTTTCCGAGGCGCTCGGCCCAATGGTCGCGCTGAATAACCCTCTAGACTATCACACCTATATTTGGCGCGACGCGCCTGCGATGACCAAAGCTTGGGCGGGCATGACCGGCGAAGGAATCGCGATGACGTTTTCTATCGTTGATTACCCGACCACCGACGCGCGCGATTGGGAATGTGCCACGCAGGCCGCATTGGATGTGCGCGCCACCACGGGCGCGCATTTCGCTGTTGCAGCAAGCCTGCCGGAATTAATGCCGCTGGACGTCGCTGCACGCTTGATGGGCGGCGGGGTCGTGCCATTCATGGGGCTGGCCGAGGCATTAGCCGCCACCCAAGCCGCGACGCAAATCGCCGCGCCCGACCCTGTTCCGGTGGTGTTACCCAATGCCAGCACTGCCACAGTGACGCTGGACGAAGGGACCGCCAAGTCCGCCCTTGCCGCGCATGGTGTGCCGGTTCCCGCTTATCGCGTTGCGCGTGGGGCGGATGAGATCGCGCAGGCTGTCAGCACCCTCAGCGCGCCGTTTGCGGTCAAAGGCATCGGACTTGCGCATAAGTCGGAACATGGTGCTGTGCGATTGGACATCGGGCAAGATGATGTCGCGTTGATCGCCGCAGACATTGGCACCGACGCCGTGCTGATCGAAGAAATGGCCACAGGCGGCGTTGCTGAATTACTGGTAGGTGTGATCTGCGACCCCGCGCACGGGTTCGTGCTGACCCTCGGTGCCGGTGGTGTCCTGACTGAAGTGCTGCGCGATACGGTGTCGCTGTTGGTGCCCGCTGATAGTGCTGCCATCACCAACGCGCTGAACCGCCTGCGTTGCGCGCCCCTTTTGCACGGCTATCGCGGCAAACCAGCCGCCGATATTTCTGCAATCGTTAACGCGGTGCTGGCGGTGCAATCCTATGTGGTTGCCAATGCCGACACCCTTAGCGAAGTCGAGATTAACCCACTGATCTGCACGCCTGTTAGCGCTGTTGCAGTTGATGCCCTTATTAGAAAGGCCGCGCCATGAGCCCGATCAAGACCGAAACCAAAGACGGCGTTCTACTGGTGACGCTGGACCGCCCCAAGGCAAATGCGATTGACCTGGCGACCAGCCGGATCATGGGTGACGTCTTTGCGGGTTTTCGCGACGATCCCGCGCTGCGTGTCGCGATCATTACGGGCGCTGGCGCAAAGTTCTTTTGCCCCGGATGGGATCTGAAGGCAGCTGCCGGAGGGGATGCGATCGATGGCGACTACGGCGTCGGCGGCTTTGGTGGCTTGCAAGAATTGCGCGATTTGAACAAGCCGGTGATTGCCGCCGTGAACGGAATTGCCTGCGGCGGCGGGCTGGAACTGGCGCTATCGGCAGATATGATTATCGCTGCCGATCATGCGACTTTTGCCCTGCCCGAAATCCGGTCAGGCACGGTGGCCGATGCAGCAAGTGTGAAACTGCCCAAACGCATCCCCTACCACATTGCCATGGAATTACTGCTAACGGGACGCTGGTTCGACGCGAGCGAGGCCAAGGGCTGGGGTTTGCTCAACGAGGTCGTGCCCGCCGATCAACTGATGGATCGCGCTTGGGAACTTGCGCGCCTCCTCGCGTCGGGGCCACCATTGGTTTATGCGGCGATCAAGGAAATCGTGCGTGATGCCGAAGACGCCAAGTTTCAGGATACGATGAACCGTATCACCAAGCGGCAATTGCCGACGGTGGACGTGCTTTATGGATCGGGCGACAACCTTGAAGGCGCGCGCGCATTTACCGAAAAGCGCGATCCGGTCTGGACGGGCAAGTAAGTGCTTGGTGTCCTATTAGGCCGAAGAAAGCCCCTTTAGCATCGCGACAGTATCTGTGTCTTTGACGATGAAAACCGCACCCGCAGCGATTGCGTCGTCATAAAGCGACGGATCCATTGTCATCAGGCCAGGTGGCACGCCCGCTGCGCGGATGCGGAGGATCGCGTCAATCACTGCAGCGCGCACGGCAGGGTGGCTTGGCTGACCGGGGAACCCCATACTTGCGGCAAGATCGGCGGGACCAACAAACATTGCGTCCACCCCGTCAACGGCTGCAATTGCTTCGATCTCGGGGAGGGTCGCGGCGGTTTCGACTTGCACAATCAGGCAAATCTCGTCGCGGGCGCGTTTGTGGTAGTCCGTCACTTTGCCATAGCAAGATGCGCGTGTGGCACCTGCCACGCCGCGAATGCCGACGGGGGGATAGGCAACACTTGCCGCGACAAGCCTCGCCTCTTGGGCAGTCTGAACATAGGGGACCAGAATGGTTTGCGCACCCGCATCCAGCAATTTCTTGATCCCGGCGGGGTCATGGCTTTTGGGGCGAACCATTGGCGAAACGGGATAGGCGGCCGCCGCCTGAAGCAACGGGATGATGGTGTTTTCGTCCATGCCTGAATGTTCAGTATCAAACATCAGCCAGTCAAACCCGGCACCTGCCAAAATTTCGGCAACCTGTGTGTCGGCGATTGTGCACCACACACCGCGTTGCAATTCCATTCTGGCAATAGCCGCCTTAAAGGCGTTCTTGGGCAATTCCATCGTCGCAAATCCCTTTGGTTGACTACCATGGACTTTGACTAATCCAATGGGGCACGTAAACCACATTAACGCGACCAATGGTTCGGCAACGCCGTCCCCTTCTGCCGTCAATCTGTCACGCTTGGCAAAAATAATGCCCCAGCGGCAAAGAGTCTGGCACATCGGCGGCAACTTGCATCTACATTACAAAAAGCACGACGAAGGAAGCCACGATGCCAAAGACGATCTATATCCTGAACGGCCCGAACCTGAACCTGCTTGGGAAGCGCGAGCCGGAGATTTACGGCCATGACACGCTTGCCGATGTAGAGGCGCAATGCGCTGCGGCGGGCGCTGTGGTAGGGCTGGTTATTGAGATGATGCAGTCCAACCATGAAGGGCAGATTGTGGATTGGATTCACACGGCCCGTGACGTGGCAGCAGGGATCATCATCAACCCCGCTGCATTGACGCATTATTCGATTGCTGTGCTTGATGCCCTTAATGCGTTTGACGGGCCGGTTATCGAGGTCCACATCAGCCAAGTTCACAAACGTGAAAGCTTTCGCCATCGTTCCTACGTTAGTCTGCGCGCCGATGCGGTCATGGCTGGATTTGGTGTGCATGGCTACGTTCTTGCCACCCAGCATATGGGCCATTTGATCAACGACGCGCCTTGATCTTGGAACAACCGCAACCAGATTGACAACCTGCAGGCGACACCGCTACATATTCCTTACTATGAATACGTAAGGATGCCACCATGACCCTCACTCGACGACGTTTCGCCACTCTTGGGGCGGCTGGGCTCATCACGGGGTTCCCGCCTTTTCGTGCTGCGATGGCGCAGAGCAGCATTGGTAGTTTTACGCTGACGTCATTGTCGGACGGCAACCTGACACTGCCGGCTTCGATGACCCTCGAACATGTTCCGGCTGATGAATTGGCTGCCGTCATGGCAAAATACGGGTTGGGTGACGTGCTGACGCCGCCGTGCAATGTTACGCTATTACAGACTGGTGATCGCAACATTCTGTTCGACGTCGGCGCAGGATCAGAATTTATGAGCAGCGCAGGTTTCCTTGTGGACGCCTTGGCTGACGTGGGGCTTGACCCGCAAGACATTTCCGATGTCGCTTTTACGCACGCCCACCCGGATCACCTATGGGGTGTCGTGGATGACTTTGACGATCTTTTGTTCCCCAATGCCCGCTTTATGATTGGCCAGGCCGAATGGGACTACTGGACCGATGCCGACACCGTGAACACCATCGACAATGGCCGCACGACATTTGCGGTCGGTGCTGCACGCCGTCTTGAGCGGATCGCGGAGAACATCACGTTCTTTAGCGACGGCGAGGAAATCCTACCTGGTGTCGCGGCACGCGCGACATACGGCCATACGCCCGGCCACATGTCGTTTGAACTGCGCCAAGGGAATGACGCTATGATGATCCTTGGGGATTGCATCGGCAATCATCACATTGCGTTTGAGCATCCCGCTTGGCAGACTGGGTCGGATCAGAACCTTGAACTGGGGGCAGAAACGCGCGTGGCTTTGCTTGATCAGCTTTCGCATGACCAGATGCCGATCTTGGGCTTCCATCTGACGGGTAACGGGATCGGGCGGGTTGAACGGGCGGGCGACACTTATCGTTTCGTGCAAGACGCCTAGGTCGTCTGCGCGACCGACCCACTTGTGGTGCGCAACGCGGCATGTGTGGCCATCGCCCCAAGCCACATACATAGGACGGCAACCCAAGCGGTAAGCGAAAAGATCGCACCACCCGACATGCCCGCGCCCACGGCACACCCACCGGCCAGCATAGAGCCAAACCCCATCAGGATCGCGCCAATCAAATAGCGTTCAGTCGGGGTGTCGTTGCCAAACCGTTCGATATGAAATCCACTCGTAAGGATCGACGCAATTGCAGCGCCAAGAAAGACGCCCGGCACCAGACCAACCCCAAAGCCAAGTGGGATGACCGGTGCATTTACCAATGCCATGAGCGTATCGGTTGAGGGGCCTGTGAACGTGACCGAGGTAATCGACACAACCTCGAACGATGCCTGCGACACCTGATAAGTCCCGACCCATCCAGCAGCGACCGCAAGCCCGACAATCACTGCGCTGATGCCCCACGACAAAGGCACGCCCTTGCGGACCGCAAAAAGCAGCGACACCGTCAGAAAGACACCCGCGATGGCCGCCGCCACTGGTGCCGTAAGCCCGATGATCGACAGCAAGTCGCGCGATGCCCCACCCGGAACCGCCCAGAGTGTCGATAATGCCAGTCGCGCGGGGGCCAGGACGCCGGTGAGCGAAGCTTGCGCGACGACCGTCAGGACCAGTCCCGTCACGATCGCCCGGAGATTTCCGGTAGCCGACAGGACAAGCAGGCGGCTAGCGCAGCCGCGCGCCAAGATCATGCCGATGCCAAACATCAGCCCGCCGATGATCGCCCCGGATATGCTTCCGACATTGGCAAGTTGGCGCGCGTCAATCACGTTCAGCCAGCCTGCCGCGATGGCGAATTGAACCGCAAAGACGGCGGCACAAAATGCAACCAGCCAGACGCCAAGGCGCTCACCCCATCGCCCTTCGGCAACTTCGACGGTCGCGGCACGCAGGCAGAACCGTGATTGATACGCCACCGCGCCAAAGACTATGCCGACAAGGCCGCCCAATCCGAACAGGACGCCGCCGTCGCCAAATGTTTCGATGAGGTTTTCCATGATCACAGCCCGTTGTTAAAGTCGCCCATCGCCTGGCACGGCTTGGGCGCCGTCCCCTTGCGATAGGTCAATTGTCTATTGCGCGGCCATCGGTATGCGCGCCAATTCACATTGCGCCCAAAGCGTTTCGAGCGCGCCGATCAAATGGTCAATATCAGCTTGGCTATGG
>ERZ888423.748-NODE-748-length-32270-cov-21.324662_pt1 | contig 32270 bp, 30 predicted proteins | sample MGYA00520523_ERZ888423 | MGnify/ENA primary metagenome ERZ888423 (study PRJEB32303, sample SAMEA104408611) | aquatic metagenome | biome: Brackish water; feature: Pelagic; material: water | place: Baltic Sea | collected 2014-06-08T10:24:00 | depth 30,27 m ...
GGTTGTAGATTTGACTGACGATAGGTCGGTGATATTGCGTGCGGGCAAGGGAGACATCACTCCCTTTCAACGTTAGAAGTTGGAATGGCTAAAACTGGGGAGCCACTATTTTTGGTGCGACTGTAGGCAAGAATGATGGCTAAAATGCCACCTTAACTTATAACCTCAGCAAGATAGCACCCACGATAGTATTATTTAGAGCCAGTTTGAACGGCACATATAATGATTTATCTGCAGAAAGGACCATTCGAAATGAGTTTATTTGATCCCGAAAATTCCACGCGCAGCAAGCGACACAAAAAAGTCTATGCACTGTATGAAATTGCCTACACCATAGTTGATGTTTCCGCAGCCTTATTATTTGTCATTGGCAGTATATTGTTTTTTTATCCGAAGAGCACTGACGTGGGTATTTGGTTTTTTCTGATTGGCTCTATCTTTTTTGGTCTTCGTCCAACAATCAAGCTGGTCCGAGAGTTCGCTTATTTGCGAATCGGCGATTACACCGATGTTGCAGACAACGTGAAGTGAGCTTAAACCGACGATGTCGAAGACTCGTGGCATGAGAGAATCAACGATTATTCTGGCTGAAAATTTTGCCCTGAACACTGTAAATGGACTTGCTGAAGTAGTGACGGATGATTTGAACAACACCTATTAGCGGGCGCCTTGAAGGCACCGGTAAATTGTGACCTAGGTAACCCGCACTGCACTGTCCGGGGAAACAGTCTTTTTAGTGCTCAAATGTCCATCCTGTTGAAGATGAAGCGCGGAAGATGGCGGATTATCATCATAATAACCCACCATCTTCGCGGAGCATAAACGATGCTTCGTCGCTTCTCCATGCCGCTGACAATAGTGGCAGCGACTTTGGCGACGTCTGCAAGCGATGGTCCAGAGTCGCCCAAATGTGCGGTCATTGGGGTGCGAGTGGGGCCGGGTTTGATCAGAGTGACGGCAACCTCAGTGCCCGCTAGGCGATGCTGTAAGCCCTGAACGTAGCGGGTAATCATGCCTTTCCCCGCGCCATAGACATAGTTAGATTTGCGGCCGCGGTCCCCAGCCACTGAACCAATAACGCCAAGGGTGCCGTGCCCCGCGCGGACCATGCTATTAGCGATAGCTTCAGCAAACAAAACTGGAGAAATACCATTAATGCTCAATTCTTCCGCTGTGAGCGCGAGGTCTTGTTGGCAAGCGGATTGATCAGCTAACGAACCGTGGGCAATCAGTGCGCAGTCAGCGTTGCCATCTTTCAGAATTTGATCAACGAGGCGCTGAATAGATTCAGGTTCCACAAGATTGCCGCTGACCACGGTTATCGCTGAACCTGGGCTGCGCACCTTGAGGTCGTCGGCGATAGATTTTGTCCGGGATGCATCGCGTCCTACTAGCGTTAGGTTAATGGGTGCCTTGGCGATCCAGAGCCGAGCGCAGTGCTCTGCAATCGATGAGGTAGCGCCAATTATGATAAAGCGTTTCATTGAAAATTCACCAGCCCATTACTCGTTTGGAAAACCCGGAACTGAGGCCCGGATCTCTATAGGGCAGAAACTCAGGTAGATGCGGGTACCCTGCGGTAAATAGTTCCGCTGGCATTCTAGCATCCTTGGCGGGATATAGCCGCCCTCCGGCTTCCGCCACAATAGCGTCAATGCGTCTGAAAAGCTGTAGCGTAATGTCTCCCCTATTGGGGAAATCCAGAGCAAGCGTTAAACCCTCCATCGGGAAGCTGAGCAAGCCAGGGGAGGGTACATCGCCGAAAGTTTTAAGTACTGAAAGGAAAGAGCCTTGCCCCGATACGGCTATCTCGTGCAGGATTGCTTTGATTGCTGGCATTCCAGATTCGTAGGGAACAACCAGTTGATATTGGTAGAATCCTTTGGGGCCGTACATGCGGTTCCAGTCTAAAATGCCATCAAGCGGATAGAAGTAAGACTGGTAGTGGCTTCTGCCCATTCCGGATTTCTGTTTCTGGCTTAAAAAGTAGGCTTGGTTAAATGCGGTTAGAGTCATGCGATTTACTAGAGATAGGGGAGGCACCAGTGGCACGCGCAGACGGCTTTTGGTCGGTGTACTCGCGGCGCCGGATTGGCTGTGATTTGCCCGAATGAAAATGCCCCGATTATGTTTACGGGAGTTGCAGTCAATCCATGACACCGTGTACTCCCAATCCGCCTCCGAATCCTTACTAATCTGAGAGAACTCACCAAGGCTTGCATAGGTCAGAGTCTCTGTATCCAGCCAGCAGCTGTTTACTCGTCTCAGGTTAAGCGATACTTCTTTGATAACACCCGTCAGTCCCAGACCTCCGGTGGTGGCGTTAAACCAGCTTGCCTCTTTGGTGGGCGAGCAAATAAATTCCTCACGATCCGTTCTGGCCAATCTGATCCAGTTTACGTGGTTGCTGAAGCACCCGTGCGTGTGGTGATTCTTGCCATGAATGTCGTTAGCGACTGCACCACCAACGGTGACATATTGCGTCCCAGGTGTGACTGGCAGCATCCAGCCTTGGGCAACAAATAGTGTTTGGATGTCTTTGAGCAGCACTCCGGCCTCGCAAATCAGTTCGCCGGATTCTGCGTCAAAGCTGCAAAGCCGATCTAGGCCGCTAGACAGGTAAACGCCTCCGCCAGGGTTGAGGCATACGTCGCCATAGCTGCGGCCCATGCCATACACTATAGACGTTTCACCATTGTCCGATTGAGTTAACTGTTGATTACCGATCTCTCTAGACAATGCGGTCGCAGGGTAATTGTCATCGCTCAGCCTGCCCCATGAAGAGAGTTTCATAGATTAACCCCAAAAGCGCTTAGTAGTATGATCCCGCCAAAGATTGCGCCGCATATCAGACTCACCTTGTCAGTTATGGCCACTACCACCGGCTCACCGTGCATTCGTTACGATGAGCATTGAGCCGGATCGAGCTCACCCGATAGAGCAGCAACGCCACGCCATTTTCGACATCTGTCCAGTTGCCACCGGCGGTGCTTTCTAGGCAAAATGCCGGTAGTAGCGGGCAAATAGACCCTTTTACTGCAGAAGTTGGTGCGCCCGGAGAGATTCGAACTCCCGACCAATCGGTTCGAAGCCGATTACTCTATCCAGCTGAGCTACGGGCGCGTGGTGGACAGTGGATTATATAGATTCCTGACTCCGGCGAAAGGGCTGATAGGTAGATAGTCACTGAATATCCGTACATTTTTTGCAGATTCTCTCTTTCTCAAGGGGTGGGGCAGGTTGATGTCGACCCTTACTGCCCTCAGAGGCCTCAAGTCTAGCCTGCAACGTGGGACCAATGGTCGGCTGAACAGGCTCACTCTTTGAGCATTAGTCAGGTATACTGTTGGTGACCTAAAAGTGGGTAAATAAAGTGTCAGTCGATGAATCCAATACTGAAGTCCAGGCCGGCACGCCTCCGGTCGATGGCGATCCTTTGGCGAGTCAGGATACCTCCCAGTCTGTCGCTGCGATGGCTCCTTTTCTAGCCGGGCCTGCGCTGCAGAGGGAGATGCCCTTCGCAATGGTGATGGGGCAAGCCGTTACTGAGTTTCCCAAGGATTTATATATTCCTCCGCAGGCTCTGGAAGTGTTTCTGGAGGCCTTTGAAGGTCCGTTGGACCTGCTCCTTTACCTGATTAAGCGCCAGAATCTGGATATTCTGGAAATCGACGTCTCCCGGATTACTGAACAATACATGGAATACGTGGAGCTAATGGATGCCATGCAATTTGAGCTGGCAGCAGAGTATCTGCTGATGGCTGCTATGCTGGCAGAGATTAAGTCGCGTATGTTGCTGCCGCGCGCCAGCGAACTGGAAGATGATGAAGAAGATCCGCGCGCACAGCTTCTTAGGCGCCTGCAGGAATATGAGCGCTTTAAGAAAGCGGCTGAAGATATTGAAGAGTTGCCGCGTGTGGAGCGGGACACCTGGATCGGCAGTGCTAATCCACCGGAACTGAACCGCACGCGTCCCGACCCGGAAGTAGATTTACGGGAATTAATGGTCGCTCTGGGTGAGGTAATGCGCAGGGCTGATATGTTTGCAAGCCACCATATTCAGCAAGAGGCGCTCTCCACTCGAGAGCGGATGAGTGAGGTTCTTGAGAGGCTGGCAGGGCAGCAGTTTGTGCCATTTGTGTCTCTATTTCGGGTATCTGAAGGACGTTTGGGAGTTGTCGTGACTTTCCTGGCATTGATGGAACTCATTAAGGAAGCGCTTGTGGAGATCGTACAGACCGAAAATTTTGGTCCCATCCACGTTAAGGCAAGGTCGGAGTAGTATGTCGGAAATAGGCTTGGTACAGATTATTGAGGGCGCCTTACTCGCGGCCGGCAGGCCGATGACAGTGGCGCAACTCGCGGAACTGTTTGAGGAGCATGAGCGGCCGGAAAACGCGGCGATTCGAGAGACTCTCGAAGAGGCTGCGGCGCGTTGTGAAGGTCGGGGTTTCGAATTGCTGGAAGTGGCCGGAGGCTTTCGTTATCAGGTGCGCCAGTCACTCAGTCCGTGGGTGGCACGGTTGTGGCATGAGCGTCCGCAAAAATACTCGCGCGCGCTGCTGGAGACTTTATCCCTGATGGCCTATAGGCAGCCTATTACGCGTGGAGAAATAGAAGAAATCCGCGGTGTTGCGGTCAGTACCAATATTATTAAGACGCTGCATGAGCGTGAATGGATCCGTGTCGTGGGGCACCGTGATGTTCCGGGTCGACCGGCTATGTATGCTACCACACGGCACTTTCTGGACTATTTTAACCTGAAAAGCCTAGATCAACTCCCAGCCCTGGCTGAGATACGTGATCTGGATACACTGAATGCGGAGCTCGGGTTTAGCCAGCCACTACCCGATGATACTGGCGTGGGTGAGGGTGCCTCGGGTTTGACCTTGGTCGGAGGTACGGAGCACGCACTGGGCGAAGGCCAGGGTAGCGATGACGCCGTCACGCTCTCTCAGGCTGCGGATGATCTTGAAGCCAGAGCGGCACAGTCGTCAGACGAAGATCTTGACAGCGTTGGCGGTGAGGCTGACGTTGATCCTGAATTGGGCGACCCTGTGCAAACCGAGTCATCCAATCCCGAATCGAAAGTCTGACCAGCCATGGCGAATAAACCCCAGAAGCCATTGCCGAAATCGCAGGCCCAGCCAACTGAGCCCGAGCTACCCGAACCTGCGGCGGGAGAGAAAGTACAAAAAGTGCTTGCCCGTGCTGGACTCGGCTCTCGCCGAGAAATAGAACGATGGATTGAGGCCGGAAGAGTTGCTGTTAACGGCAAGGCCGCCCGTCTTGGAGATCGTGTCGACGACCATGATCGGCTAGCGGTTGATGGTCGTGCCGTCGATCTGGCGCCGGCTCAGGAGGCGCGCTGTATTCTTTATCACAAGCCTCCCGGCGAAGTCTGTTCACGTAGTGACCCGGAGGGTCGCCGCACGGTATTTGGGCGGTTACCTAATCTGAAGTCCGGCCGTTGGATTTCTATTGGTCGATTAGATTTCAACACTTCTGGACTATTATTATTCACTACCGACGGCGATCTGGCCAACGGGTTGATGCATCCATCCTCCAATATTGAACGCGAATATATGGTGCGCGTCATGGGAGACGTGCAGGAGGACATGCTCCGACGTATGTTAGAAGGCGTTATGCTGGACGACGGCATGGCGCGTTTTGCGGATATTCAAGACGGCGGCGGCGATGGCATTAACCGCTGGTACTATGTGGTGCTTATGGAGGGTCGCAATCGCGAGGTTCGCCGTTTGTGGGAGTCGCAGGGTTTAACGGTGTCACGCCTAAAGCGGGTGCGTTACGGAGACGTTTTTATTCCGTCCAAGGTCAAGCAAGGGCAGTGGGTGGAAATGGATCGCACCGATGTCAAATCACTCTACCGTATCGCCAGTCTGAAACCCAAAGAGATAAAGCGTAGCACCGCCAAGGAGCGTGAAGTGATGGAACGGCAGTTTGGCAAGCGCCTTGGTCGCGGTGCGGCAAAGAAGAGTGGCCGAACCTAGCCGAGTGAGTTCACTTAGCGGGCATCAAACGCCTTGCCGGTGATGCCGGCGCTATCGTCCCCCATCAAAAAAAGATAAGCCGGCATGATATCCTGTGGTGTGGGGTTAGTTGTGGGGTTTTCTCCGGGATAGGCGGCTCTGCGCATAGCCGTATTGGTGGCGCGAGGGTTGAGACTATTGACGCGAATGTTTGACGTGTTCTCCAGCTCACTGGCGAGCACTTGCATGAAACCTTCAGTCGCAAATTTGGACACTGCATAGGCACCCCAGTAAGCCTTACCAATACGGCCAACTGTGGATGACGTGAAAATGATCGAGGCATTAGGGGCCTGTTGCAGTAAGGGTAAAAAATGTTGGGTCAATAAAAATTGGGCGTTGACGTTCACCTGCATGACGTCTTGCCAGTTTGCGTATCCGGCACTTTCGATGGGGCGTCGATCGCCAAGAAGCGCAGCATTGTGCAGTATCCCATCAAGGCAGGAAAACTCCTCGCCAAGGCTTGCAGCGAGGGACGTATACATATCCTCGGGGGCGGTGGTCAGGTCCATTTCTATAATGCCAGGCTTTGATCCGCCTGCGTTTTCGATTTCATCGTATACGGCCTCCAGTTTGCTCCCCGTACGTCCAAGCAGCAGGACTGAGGCTCCGTATTTAGCATAATTAAGAGCCGCGCTGCGACCTATGCCGTCACCCGCGCCCGTGACAAGAATAGTTTTCTCTGACAACAGGTTGGTACGGGGTTTGTAATCTATAGGGATGTTTGATACTTGCATGCTGCGTCCTTAGTTACTGCGTTCCCAAAATGAGTTCGAACAGATCGTGACTAGACAGTGCCTGGGCATTGGCACCCCAGCCTTGCGGGTCATCGTTTTCTTCGATATAGCCGTAAGCGGCGGCAATGGTATACATGCCCGCGCGCCGTCCCGCCTCAATGTCACGCAAATGATCACCGATGTAGATTGCTTCGTGGGGCGCGCAGTGTAGATCATGACAATTGCGGTAGAGTGATTCCGGATGCGGTTTGCGATGGGTGATGTCGTCTGGACAGATCACACTACCCGGAGGCGGTTGTATGTTTAGCCGTGCCAATAGTGGCTCAGTATACGCTCGCGGTTTGTTGGTGGAAATGCCCCAGACAATGCCCTTAGCCTGCAGTCGTGCGAGTAGGGATTCGATGCCAGGATAGGGCGAAGCCATTGTGCCCACAACCTGGCTGTAGAGTTCCAGTAGGCGTAGGCGGTTACTCTCGAATTCTGGTGCATCCTCATTGATGTCAAGACCTAAGCTGACCAGTGCACGCGCGCCGTTGGAAACTGAGGCGCGGATGCGCTGTGGATCCATTGCATCGTGTCCGTGCTCTGCACGCAGACCCTGCACGACGGGCACAAATTCGTCTGCGGTATCGACCAGGGTACCGTCCAAATCAAAAATGACCGCTTTTAAATTTTGGGGAAACGCTGAGCGGGGATCTTTCATCAGGCAGGTTTCACAGTGCGCACCATGTAATTCACACTGACATCCGTCTCATCCAGTCGATAGCGTTTGGACAGTGGATTGTAGGTAAGCCCTGTCATACCTTGTAGGACGAGGCCGGCTTCACGTATCCAACTGGCCATCTCTGAAGGCTTTATAAATTTAGCATACTCATGGGTGCCCGCTGGTAGTAATTGCAAAATGTGTTCGGCACCGACGATGGCAAAAGCGAACGACTTTAGATTGCGGTTAAGGGTTGAGAAATACAGTGCGCCACCGGGTTTTACCAGCCTGGCACAGGCCGCGATGACTTCTCCAGGCTCGGGCACGTGCTCCAACATTTCAAGACAGCACACGATGTCATAGCTTTCCGGAACCGTTTCCGCCAGTTGTTCTGCGGTGGATTGTCGGTAGTCGACCTCGACACCTGACTCTAGTTGGTGGAGCCTCGCCACAGACAGTGGCGCCTCACCCATGTCGATACCCGTGACGATGGCTCCACGCTGGGCCATGGCTTCCGCCAGTATGCCGCCGCCACATCCCACATCTAATAGACATTTACCCGCGACCGGTGAATGGTGGTCGATATAGTTAGCGCGCAGGGGATTGATGTCGTGTAGCGCACGGAATTCGCTGTTGCGATCCCACCAGCGCGAGGCAAGTGCTTCAAACTTGGCGATTTCCTGTGGGTCTACATTCAGGTCTTTGATCATTGTGGTCGACTCGCAGTGTGACTGATTCGGTGTTGCCATGCACTGACGCGTGTCGCCAGTGCTTCGAGATCAATTCGGGTGAGTTTTCGTTGTGCCATCACTGGCTCGCCGCCTATCCAACTGTGTGTCACTTGGCTGCCGTTGCAGGCATAAACCAGCTGTGACAGCGGATGATACAGCGGCTGTGTTTCGGGGCCACGCAAATCGACAGCAATGAGATCGGCCTGTTTACCAACCTCCAAGCTGCCGATGCTATCTTCAAGTCCCAATGCTCTAGCGCCATTGATCGTGGCCATTGCCAGTGCATCTGCCGCAGGGAGGGAGCCGGCGTCGCTCGATTGTAACTTAGCCAGCAGCGCTGCGGTCTGCATTTCCCCGAACATATTGAGATCGTTGTTGCTGGCGGCGCTGTCTGTACCCAGTGCAACATTCACGCCTTCCTTTAGCAAATGACTGACTCGACAGGCGCCAGAGGCCAATTTCATATTGGATTGTGGGCAGTGCACCACGTGAGCGCCTGTTGCTGCCAGCAAGGCTATCTCCTCATCGCGAAGATCAGTCATGTGCACGCATTGAGTTCGCGGGCTGAGTAACCCTAGGCGGTGTAACATCTCCAGCGGACGTTCCCCATGCTCTTCTGCAGCCTGCAGCACTTCTGCCGCGGTCTCGTGCAGATGAATCTGTATCGGCGCATCCAGCTCGGCGGCGAGAGTCGCTATTTTAATGAAGTTGCTTTCACAGACGGTATAGGGGGCGTGGGGTCCAAAGACCACAGTCACCAGAGTGCTGTGTTTGAAGTCGTCCCTCAGGGCTAGCCCCTTTCTGATGTAGTCGTCTCCGTCCAGACCCCAGGCAGTAGGAAAATCAAAAATTGGAAAAGTAATCTGGCAGCGCATACCCAGTCTTTGGGCGGTCGCGGCGCAAACATCGGGGAAAAAATACATATCACTGAAGGTTGTAGTGCCTGAGCGTATCATCTCAGCTATGGCCAGTTCTGTGCCATCCCCTACAAATGCTTCGCTGACGTGTGCTTGTTCTGCTGGCCAGATATGCTGCTCCAGCCAAGGCATTAGAGGTTGGTCGTCGGCGTAGCCACGAAACAGACTCATCGCAGCATGTCCATGGCAGTTTACCAATCCCGGTAACAGCGCTTGGCCCGACAATTCAAGTATTTCGCGCGCGTCGATAGATTCTGCTTCTGCTCTGGGTAGCAGGGCAGAAATGCGGCCCTCCGTCAGCGCAATACTGTGATTTGGTAGCACTACACCATGAGGCAACACCGGCACTATCCAGTCAGGATGAATCAGCAAATCTGCGGTTTTTTGTTGCAACGTCATGGTTTTTTCCTGTTTCTTGAGGCGCATGTGCTGGCGCGAAAATGCCGTCCTGCCCAGTGGAGAAGCCGGAACAGGCGTATCCTTATGAAAGTATAACCACAAATAGAGCAAACACGGGCTAAACGGGCCTGATTTTCTGCAAAAACATGGCGGGAAGGGGGCAACTTCCCGTATAATGCTGTGCATTATTTGGGGCTTAGGCAGTGTGAAATGTTCGCTGCAAAGAGTGCTTGCTAAAGGCCCCAATGCTGTATTCAACGCGCGTTCGCAGTTACTCTAGGAAGTCGTTATACATGGGTGAAATAGCCAAAGAAATAGTCCCCGTCAATATCGAAGACGAGATGAAGAAGTCCTATCTGGATTACGCAATGAGTGTGATTGTCGGTAGGGCCTTGCCAGACGTTCGGGATGGGTTGAAGCCGGTACACCGGCGCGTCTTGTTCGCCATGAACGAGCTCAACAACGATTGGAATAAGACCTATAAAAAGTCCGCCCGCGTGGTCGGCGATGTTATTGGTAAGTACCACCCTCACGGCGACTCCGCGGTGTATGACACCATCGTAAGAATGGCTCAGCCCTTCTCTTTGCGCTACATGCTGGTGGATGGCCAGGGCAATTTCGGGTCTGTAGATGGCGACTCCGCAGCGGCAATGCGTTATACCGAGATTCGCATGCGCAAGATTGCGCACTCGCTGTTAGCGGACCTCGACAAAGAGACAGTCGACTTTGTAGAGAACTACGACGGTACCGAACACATACCTGTCGTTATGCCTACCCGCATCCCCAACCTGCTGATTAATGGTTCGTCAGGTATCGCTGTGGGCATGGCCACTAATATTCCGCCACATAACCTGACGGAGGTGGTCAGCGGCTGTCTGGCGTTGATTCGTGATCCGGACCTGACAGTGGATGAATTAATGGAGCACATCCCGGGCCCCGACTTTCCAACTGCCGGCATTATCAATGGGCGAGCCGGTATTATTCAAGCCTACCGCACCGGACGTGGACGTATTTATGTACGCGCACGGGCAGAGGTTACCCATGATGAGAAGCGTGGCAAGGATATTATTTTAATCCACGAGCTGCCTTACCAGTTGAATAAGGCGCGTCTGATTGAGCGTATTGCGGAATTGGTAAAAGAGAAAAAAATAGAAGGCATTACCGAATTGCGCGATGAATCCGATAAGGATGGTATGCGGGTGGTGATAGAGCTGCGTCGTGGTGAAATCGGCGATGTTGTGCTCAATAATTTGTATGCACAAACCAGCATGCAATCCGTATTTGGTATCAATATGGTTGCCCTCGTTGATGGCCAGCCAAAGATTCTGAACCTCAAGGAAATACTCGAAGCGTTTATTCGCCATCGTCGCGAAGTCGTGACGCGACGTACTGTGTATCTGTTGCGCAAGGCGCGAGAGCGTGGCCATATCCTGGAAGGCCTGGCCATTGCGCTGTGTAATATCGATCCGGTTATTGCGATGATCAAGGCTTCCCCTAGTTCAGCAGAGGCCAAGGAAAAACTGTTGGCGCAGCCCTGGGAGCCGGGTGATGTTACTAGGATGCTGGAGCGCTCCGGCAGCGACGCTTGTCGCCCCGATGAATTGGAACCCCAATACGGCATGCACGATGGGAAATACCACCTGTCCCCAGTACAGGCTCAAGCTATTCTAGAGTTGCGGCTACACCGCCTGACCGGATTGGAGCATGAAAAGCTGCTCAATGAGTACCAGGAGAGATTAATCGAGATTGCTGATTTTCTCGATATTCTCACCGATTCCGAACGCCTCAAGCTAGTCATCCGTGAGGAGCTAGAAGAAATTGTCACCGAATTTGGTGATGAGCGTCGTACCGTAATCTCTGCATCTCAACACGACCTGACAGTGGAAGACCTGATTACAGAAGAGGACCGTGTGGTCACCATTTCACACGGTGGTTATGCCAAGACCCAACCTTTGAGTGATTATCAGGCCCAGCGTCGCGGTGGCGTTGGCAAAGCTGCGTTAGCGGTCAAGGATGAGGATTTTGTTGAGCACCTATTAATAGCCAGCACTCACGCCACTATTTTGTGCTTTTCTAACCTGGGGAAAGTGTACTGGCTGAAGGTCTACCTGATACCACTTGCGGGTCGTAATTCGCGGGGCCGTCCTATGGTTAACCTGCTGCCCTTAGAGGCAGGGGAGCGTGTCACTTCGATTTTGCCGGTTGAGGAATACGCAGAGGGCCATTACATTTTCATGGCAACTGCCAACGGCACTGTGAAGAAGACGCCTCTCACGGATTTTGCTCGCAGGCGCAGCGTAGGCCTGCGAGCCCTGCACTTGGATGACGACGATGTGCTGGTCGGCACCGCAATTACCCAGGGTGATTGCGATGTCATGCTGTTCAGCAGCGAAGGCAAGGCCGTACGATTCAAGGAAACGGATGTGCGATCAATGGGCCGCACCGCGCGCGGGATACGTGGGATTCGCTTGGGAGAAGGGTACAATATGATTTCTCTTATCATTCCGCAGCCAGACGGTATGGTGTTGTCCGTGAGTGAAAATGGCTACGGAAAACGCACTCAAATCGAGGGCTTTCCGACCAAGGGCCGCGGCGGCAAGGGGTTGATCGCGATGTCGACCAGCGCTCGCAATGGTAAAATGGTGGGTGCCGTTCAAGTGTTCGACGGTGACGAACTCATGCTGATTTCCAACCAGGGGACTCTTGTGAGGACTCGCAGTGATGAAGTTTCAATTCTGGGGCGTAATACGCAAGGTGTGCGAGTTATTCGCACCAAGGACGGAGAGAGCCTGGTAGGTGTGCAACGTATCGATGAGCCTGATGCAGACTTAATCTTAGAAAACAGCGAAGACGAAATAGAAGACGGCGCTGCTGATTAATACAATGTGTCTTCAAGATATGAGGAAGTAAGTAAAATGTCCCGTTGTTATAACTTTTGTGCCGGACCGGCCGCTTTGCCGGAGTCGGTACTCGAAATTGCCCGCAATGACATGCTGGAGTGGCATGGCAAGGGTTTATCCTTGATGGAAATGAGCCATCGAAGCCCCGAAGTGGTAGGAGTGGTGAATCACGCAGAGCAAACGCTGCGAAGCTTGCTGGGTATTTCTGAGGATTACGCAGTGTTGTTTTTACAAGGGGGTGCCAGCACACAGTTTGGTTCTGTGCCACTTAACTTGCTTGGCGACAAACTCAGCGCGGATTATGTTAATACGGGGCAGTGGTCCAAAAAGGCGATAGAGGAAGGTCGGCGCTACTGTGAGGTGAACGTTGTTGCCAGTTCGCAGGACACCAATTTTAGTACGATCCCACCTCAAGCTCAGTGGCAATTGGGCAATGACGCAGCCTACCTGCATTACACCCCGAACGAAACCATTGGTGGTGTAGAGTATTTCTGGACACCGCAGGTGGAAGTGCCACTAGTAGCGGACATGTCCTCTACCATTTTGTCGCGGCCGACACGGGTGGAAGATTTTGGCGTTATTTATGCGGGTGCCCAGAAAAATATCGGCCCTTCTGGTCTCACTGTGGTCATTGTGCGTCGTGATTTATTGGGTAGGGCTAATGCCATGTGCCCCGCCATGCTTAACTGGCAGTTGGCTGCAGATAATGAGTCTATGTATAACACGCCACCGACGTTCGCCTTGTATCTGGCGGCATTGGTTTTCGATTGGCTGGTGGAGCAGGGTGGGCTCTTAGGCATTGAGACGATCAATCGTCGCAAGGCGCAAAAACTCTATGCAGCAATCGATAATAGTGCTTTCTATGCCAACCCGGTCGAGCTTCCGAGTCGTTCCTTAATGAATGTCACCTTCACTCTGGCGGATGCTGCTCTGGATAAACAATTTCTGACGGAATCGGAGTCAGCGGGTCTGTTGAATCTCAAGGGCCACCGGTCAGTAGGAGGCATGCGCGCCAGTCTCTACAATGCGGTGAGTGAGGCAGCGGTGGATGCGCTGATAGCGTTTATGCTGGACTTCGAACAACGTAACGGTTGATTTTCTGCTTATGACAGATACCAGAGATCTAGACCAGGTCAGGGCAGATATAGACGCCATTGACCAGGACATTCAGGCGTTGATTAATCGCCGGGCCCAGTGCGCACAGCGTGTCGCCGAGATCAAAATGAGCGAGGCGGCAGCGGCCCACGAACGCGGTGAAGCCCAGGCCGAGGTGGTGTATTACAGACCGGAGCGCGAGGCTCAGGTATTGGAGCGCATTCTTAAGCGCAATGCTGGTCCGCTTGATGCCCCCAGTGTCGTGCATATTTTTCGTGAAATTATGTCGGCCTGCCTCGCGCTTGAAAAGCCACTGCAAGTTGCTTACCTGGGGCCTCAAGGCACTTTTACTCAGGGTGCGACTATTAAGCACTTTGGTCATGCCGGCGTCTGTGTGCCGCAAACCACGATTGACGCCGTATTCTCGCAGGTTGAGTCCGGTGAGTGTAACTACGGTGTGGTACCGGTGGAGAATTCAACCGAAGGAATGGTGAGCCATACACTGGATAATTTCATGGACTCATCTTTGAAGATTTCGGGTGAAGTGGAAATGCGTATCGGGCACCATCTACTGGTAGCCCCGAACACCTTGGAGGGCAGTATCACTCGCATCTGCGCACACCAGCAGGCTCTTGCGCAGTGCCGCCATTGGTTGGACAAGTATTGGCCGCATGTCGAGCGCGAAGCGGTTAGCAGTAACGGAGAGGCGGCCCGGATGGCGTCTGAGTGTCAGGGCGTGGCTGCAGTGGCTGGAGATATGGCGGCAGAGCTTTATCAGTTAGACAAGTTGGCGACGCACATTGAAGATTATACAAACAACACCACGCGATTTTTAATTATTGGACGAGAAGATGTGCCGCCGAGTGGTCGAGACAAAACTTCGATTATCGTCTCCAGTCGTAATAAGCCGGGTGCTCTGTTTACGCTGCTGGAACCGTTCAGGCGAGGCGGGGTCAACCTGACCCGTATCGACACTCGACCTTCCCGTACTGAGAAATGGGCCTACGTATTTTTTATTGAGTTTGAGGGCCATTTACAGGACGAGAAAGTCGCTGCCATTATTGCGGAGTTGGAAGAGCAATCCATTTTGTTGAAACCCCTGGGATCTTATCCCCAGGCGTTGTTGTAGGTGTGGTGTGACTTACGCTTCTGACAATGTGGTGATTGTTGGTCTCGGTCTTATCGGCGGGTCGCTTGCTAGGGCGTTGCGCAGCAGTGGTTTCAGCCAGCGTTTTATTGGCTACGGACACCGAGAGGCTTCTTTGCAGCGCGGGGTGGAACTGGGTGTCATAGACGAATTCACGCTTGATCTTGACGAAGCGATTGAACGAGCGGATATCATTGTGATCTGTACGCCGACACTGACGACAGTGCAGATGCTGGAGAAAATCTTGCCCCGGCTGTCAGGTCGGTCTGGCGGCCCAGTGATTACCGATGTGGCCAGCGTCAAAGGCAATTTACGCACTGCCGCGATTGCAGTTGCCGGAGCAATGCCGCCGCAACTCGTATTGGGACACCCCATAGCAGGTTCACAGTACAGTGGAGTGAACGCCTCAAAAGCCGACTTATTTGTTGATCACCGCGTGATCCTCACGCCCGATGCCGCCAATGATCCCGCGGCAGTGGAACTGGTGCGTGCAATGTGGCGCAGTGCCGGTGCTGAAGTGGTTGATATGACGGTGGAGCAGCATGATGCAGTGCTGGCATCGACCAGTCATCTGCCACATGTGCTGGCCTATACTTTGGTTGATGCATTGGCGTCAGCGGATAATAGCGAGGATATTTTTCGCTGCGCCGCCGGTGGCTTTAGAGACTTTACTCGCATTGCATCGAGCGACCCCATTATGTGGCGCGATATCGCTATTGCTAACAAATCCGCGTTACTCAATTCTATTGATGTGTTCAGCGATCATCTCGCTCGGTTACGTGAAGCCGTGCAGGATGAGAACGCGCACGAATTATTCAACACTTTTGATCGAGCCAAGCAGGCCCGAGATGAGTTCGCGACCCTATTGGCTCAGCGGATTCAGCCAAAACTTCCCTAAGGCGCCCAAAACTTATGCAATTCAAGATGCTGCCCGGTGGCGCAATGAGCGGGGAGGCTAGGGTTCCAGGGGATAAATCGATCTCCCACCGTTCTATTATGCTGGGTGCTTTAGCCAACGGAACCACACGGGTTAAGGGATTTCTCGAGGGAGAGGATGCGTTGGCAACGTTGGCGGCGTTTCGTGCCATGGGAGTCCAAATTGAGGGTCCTGAGCACGGTAATGTCACCGTCCATGGCGTTGGACTTCACGGCCTGACTGCGCCTGCCGACGCTCTGGATTTGGGTAATGCCGGGACCGGTATGCGTTTAATATGTGGTCTTTTAGCGGGACAGACCTTCGATGCCGAACTGACAGGGGACGCCTCGCTCTGCAGTCGCCCCATGGGTCGAGTCATCGACCCTCTTACAATGATGGGCGCGAGCATTCAATCCGCCGAGGGCGGCAGACCCCCACTGGCAATTCGCGGAGGGCAAAAACTGCACAGTATTCACTACGAACTGCCCATGGCTAGCGCTCAGGTCAAATCCTGTGTGTTACTGGCGGGCCTCTACAGTGAAGGCTGTACTTCCGTTGCAGAGCCTGGCCCCTCTCGTGACCATACCGAGCGCATGCTGCGTGGATTTGGTTACCCGGTGCGGTCCCTTAAAGGTGTGATTTCACTGCAAGGAGGCGGCAGTCTCCAGGCTTGCGATATCGATGTACCTGCAGATATCTCCTCTGCGGCTTTTTTTCTGGTGGCGGCAAGCATTGCGCCTGGTTCAGACCTTATTCTGACCCATGTGGGCATTAACCCTACCCGTATCGGTGTCATCACTATTCTGCAGTTGATGGGAGCGAATATCACTCTCCAAAATCATAGCGAGGTGGGAGGGGAGCCCGTTGCGGATATTCGCGTGCGCTCAGCTGCGCTAAGGGGTATCGAGATACCCTTAGATCAGGTGCCACTGGCGATAGACGAGTTTCCTGTGTTGTTTGTTGCCGCAGCTTGCGCGACTGGGCGTACCGTATTAAGGGGTGCCGAAGAATTGCGGGTCAAGGAAAGCGACCGTATTGCCGCTATGGCAGAGGGGCTTAGTACTCTGGGGATCATCAATGAAGTGCTGGAAGACGGCATCATTATAGAGGGTGGCAGCTTCGGCGGTGGTGTCATCAAAACCTACCATGATCACCGTATTGCGATGTCATTTGCCATTGCTGCCCTGCGTGCTAAAGACGAAATTACCGTACTTGACTGCGATCATGTGGCGACGTCGTTCCCTGGCTTCGACTCTTTGGCTCGAAGTCTGGGGTTGCAGATACAAGCTGAGGCGAGTTAGGCATGGTGACCGTCGTTCCGGTGATTACAGTTGATGGCCCTTCCGGGGCAGGCAAGGGCACTATTAGCCATATGCTTGCAGAGCACCTTGGCTGGCATCTGTTAGACAGTGGCGCACTGTATCGTGTGACGGGGCAGGCTTGCCTGATTGAAGGTGTGAGTTGGGGCGACTATCCGGCTGTTGCTGAAATAGCCAGGCATCTGGAGGTTTCTTTCTCTACGGCTAAAAATGGCGAAATTCTGGTCGTCTATAAAGGATTGGATGTGAGCTCAGCTATTCGTACGGAAGAGGGGGGCCGCGGAGCATCCAAGGTGGCGGCTATTCCCGCAGTGCGTGAGGCTCTTCTGCAGCGTCAGCGGGAGTTGCAGCGATCGCCTGGCCTAGTGGCAGATGGGCGCGATATGGGCACAGTGGTATTTCGCGATGCACCGCTTAAATTCTTCCTGACGGCCAGTGTGTCAGAACGCGCGGCGCGGCGCTATACCCAGTTGATTGCAAAGGGGGAAAGTGTTAGTCTGCCGCGCCTTCTAGAGGATATAGAGGAGCGAGATGCGCGTGACAGAAGCCGCGAAATCTCCCCCCTAGCCCCCGCAGAAGACGCCATTGTTATCGACAGCAGCGCCTCTCCCATCGCAGATGTGTTTGAACGCGTCATGTACGAGGCGAAAAACAAGGGTTTTAGCTAACGGCCTTCGGCACCTAAAACCTCTTGCGTAAATGGCATTTAACGCTGCTTTACCCGCGCACTCCAGTTTAGAGTGGGGAATGCAGATTTTATTGGATGACCCGTGTCGACTGGAGGCGCGGTAGAGGCAGGCAACTGGCTCGATCAATTTAAACAGGTACTGTGTAATGAGCGATTCCTTCGCGGAACTATTTGAAGAAAGTCTAAAAACCGTCGATATGAAACCCGGTTCGATTGTCACCGGGGTTATTATTGATATCGATAACGAGTGGGTCACCGTACATGCGGGCTTGAAATCCGAAGGTGTCATCTCTCGTGACGAGTTCCTTGATGCCAACGGCAATTGTAGCCTCAGCATCGGTGACGAAGTACAGGTAGCACTGGAGGCCGTGGAAGACGGTTTTGGTGAAACCAAACTGTCTCGCGAAAAGGCCAAGCGTGCCGAATCCTGGAAAGACCTCGAAGCAGCACACGAAGCCAACGCCGTAGTCGTCGGCATTATCAATGGCAAGGTCAAAGGCGGTTTTACCGTCGACATCAATACTATTCGGGCTTTCCTGCCGGGTTCTTTGGTGGATGTACGCCCAGTTCGCGAAACCGCGCATCTGGAAGGCAAGGAGCTGGAATTCAAGGTTATAAAGCTGGATCAAAAGCGTAACAACGTAGTGGTGTCACGCCGCGCTGTTATGGAAGCGGCTAATAGCGTTGAGCGCGATGCACTGCTGGAGTCGCTACAGGAAGGTATGTCTGTTAAGGGTATCGTGAAGAACCTGACTGACTACGGCGCATTTGTAGATCTAGGCGGTGTTGATGGCTTGCTTCACATTACCGATATGGCGTGGAAGCGCATCAAACACCCCTCCGAAATTGTGGAAGTGGCTCAAGAAATTGATGTCAAGATTCTCAAATTTGATCGAGAGCGAAACCGCGTATCACTGGGTCTGAAACAGCTCGGTGAAGATCCATGGTTGGAAATTACAGGACGCTATCCTGAAGGCACTCGTGTGATGGCTAAAATCACCAACCTCACTGACTACGGCTGTTTTGCAGAGTTGGAAGAGGGTGTTGAAGGGCTGGTGCATGTGTCTGAAATGGATTGGACTAACAAGAATGTTCACCCTTCCAAAATTGTCAATTTGGGCGATGAGTTAGAGGTGCTGGTGCTCGATATTGATGAAGAGCGTCGTCGTATTTCTCTGGGGATCAAGCAGTGTCAGCAAAATCCCTGGGATGCTTTCGCATCACAATATACTAAGGGCGCCAAAATCTCCGGCAATATCAAGTCGATCACTGACTTTGGTATCTTTATCGGATTGGAAGGCAATATTGATGGCTTGGTGCACTTGTCTGATATCAGCTGGAATGAAACGGGTGAAGAGGCCGTTCGCAACTATAAGAAGGGTGACGAGATTGAGACGGTTATCCTGTCAATCGATTCTGAGCGGGAGCGTATTTCCCTTGGGGTCAAGCAGTTGGAAGACGATCCCTTCAGTAACTATGTTGCCGAAAATGATCGTGGTGCCATCGTCACTGGAGAAGTTGTCGAAGTCGATGCGAAGTCGGTGACGATCAAGCTGGCGGAAGAAGTTGAAGGTATTCTGAAAGCCGCCGACATCAGTCGTGAAAAGGTTGAAGATGCCCGCAATTCCTTCAAGGTTGGCGATTCTGTTGAAGCTAAGATCATCTCGGTTGATCGGAAGACACGTGCTCTTGCCCTGTCTATTAAGGCCAAGGACTTTGACGACGAGAAGGAGGCAGTGAAGTCTCTCAAGGACTCTGAGAGTGAGACAGCTTCACCAGGTACAATCGGCGACCTTATCAAGGCGCAGATGACCGACAAATAGCCCCACGACTGAGCCTCGGCTCACTTCCCCAAAAGGGCCCATCTTTGATGGGCCCTTTTTTGTTGGGGGCGAGATGAGGGGGAGAGTGACGGCGTATTAAATCCACTTTTTCGTTATAAAATAAGGACTTGCGAAAAATTATCGAAGGGTACACAATACCTATTCTTTGAGTACAAGCCATAAGAATACCTCGTTAGGGGGCTACATGACTAAAAGTGAGCTGATCGAGACGATCTTGTCCCGACAGAGCCAGTTGTCTTCCAAGGATGTGGAGCTGGCAGTAAAGACCGTTCTCGAACACATGTCGCAGGCGTTGTCTGATGGCGAACGTATTGAGATCCGTGGTTTCGGTAGTTTTTCGCTGCACTTTCGCGAGCCTCGTCGCGGTCGCAACCCCAAGACTGGTGACACCGTTGAGCTCCTTGGTAAGTACGTACCTCATTTCAAGCCGGGCAAGGAACTGCGTGAGCGGGTGAATATAGGCCTGCAATCCGAGTGTTAGACTTGTTCTGCGACAAACAGACGGTATGATCGAGAGGTCGTACCGTTTTTTTTAGATGTTTTTTAGATGTTTTTTAGTGATCTGGGTGATTCAATGAAGCCGTTGCGCAAACTTTTGACTGTTTTAATTGTACTGGCCATGCTTGTGGTCAGCGTGCTATTTGCGTTGCAAAATAAGGTGCAGGTACCTCTGGATCTCTTGGTCTATAACTTCGGAGCACAAAGTTTAGCTTTGTGGATTCTGCTTGCATTCGCATTGGGTGGGCTTCTGGGCATGCTTATCTCGTTTGTGATTCTGCTGCGAACGCGCGCATCGTTAAGATCGGTGAGACGGCAGTTGGAAAAGGGCAGAGTGGAGATCAGCAAACTGCAAGGCGAAGTCTCTTCGCGATTTGTCTCGTGACAGGACCTGTCATTGTCGCTCTGGATTATTCTCTGGCGTCTACCGCGCTGGATTTAGCACGGCGCCTCTCGCCAAAGCTGTGTCGGCTAAAAGTCGGTAAGGAGTTGTTCACCAGTAGTGGGCCTGCATTGGTCGAAGAACTGCAGAATCTTGGTTTCGAGGTATTTCTGGACTTAAAGTTCCATGACATTCCAAACACGGTGGCAGGCGCGGTTCGGGCGGCGGCGGAATTGGGTGTCTGGATGGTAAACGTACATGCCTCGGGTGGCCGCAGAATGATGGCTGCCGCAGGTGAGGCGGTCGCAGCCTTTTCCCAGCGCCCTTTGTTGATTGGCGTGACGGTTTTAACCAGTATGTCCGATGCGGACTTGTTGGAACTGGGCTATAGCGAAATTGCACAAGACCGTGTTTTGCGCTTGGCGGGTCTTGCCGCCGAAAGTGGATTGGACGGCGTCGTGTGCTCGGCGTTGGAGGCGTCAGCAGTGCGCGAGGCGCGAGGAAATGCATTTTGTCTGGTTACCCCGGGTATTCGTATGACCGGCGATGATGGCGCAGATCAGCGTCGCGTGGTGACACCCTCAGATGCCCTGGCGATGGGGGCCGATTACCTGGTCATTGGCCGCTCTATAACGGCGGCGGCGGACCCTTTGGCAGCACTTGAACGTGTCCATCATCAGCTCGGTTTTACGCCGTAAGATCATATGTGGTCTTGTAAGCTCCGCCACTCCCAATAAGTGCTACCATTTTGGTAGTGCGGATGCCTGCATGGAAGCAGTTTACCTAAATGGAGATTTCATTATGATCAATTCCCTCTGGATACAAGCCAATACCCGAGCTGCCATGGCGGCGAGGAATATACTTTGGACGAATTTCTGGGGCGCAATCGTCGCCTCGTTTTTCATGTTAGTACTGGTCGTTGGGTTATTGACGGGCAGTCCGTCAGTGCTCGCGCAGGAGCAAAGTTTGAACGTTTCGCCAGCGGTCACCTCGGTAAATATCAATACCGCTGGTGCTCAGGTGCTGGCAGCAAATCTCAAGGGAGTCGGCGAATCCCGCGCGATGGAGATTGTACGCTACCGTGAGTCCTATGGTCCCTTTGAATCTGTCGACGAACTCGCAGATGTGAAGGGAATCGGAAAGTCCACGCTCGACATGAACCGCAGTGTAATAACACTGGAATAAGCCAACCGCATCCGTATTATTGGGGGGCTATGCCCCCTTCTTCACCATAGTGACCCAATATCGTGAAATGCATTGTCAGTGGTGCCACCGGTTTTATCGGTCGTAAGCTTTGTCAGCAACTCGAAGCTCGAGGCCATATCGTTATTGCGCTGAGTAGGCGTGGCGATGTGTTGAGTAATGGTGAGCCGACCTTGGCACTGGACTTTACGGTGAATGACCCTAGTGAGGATTTACTGTGCGGGGTGGATGTATTTTTTCATTTGGCTGGCATTGCTCATCAGCAGGCGCCAGAGTCAGCGTACGAAGTGTTGAATTATCGTGCAACGGAGCGTCTTGCAAAATTAGCGTCAGCGGCCGGCGTCAGGTGTTTTATATTCCTTAGCAGTGTAAAAGCGATGGGCTCACCTGCATCTCTTCACCTGCGTTCAGAAAGTGAGTGTGCTGTACCCAGTGATCCTTATGGGCTATCCAAGTGGCATGCGGAACGTGCTTTGCAGCAGGCATTTTCGGACGATGAGATGTCTGTGGTGATCTTGCGTCCGGCTTTGGTGTACGGGCCTGATGTCAAAGGCAATTTGCAGGCATTTTCCCGCGGTATACGTTGGGGTTTGCCGAGACCTCCAAACCGGGGCACCCGCTCCATGATCGCAGCGGAGGATTTGGTCGCTTTACTGTGTGTGATAGCACAACGCCCACCCGTGGGAGTGCACCTGTGGATAGCGTGCGATGCTCAGAGCTACAGCACGCAGGTCATTTATGACCTGATGCGCAAAGCCAGTGGCAAGGGCAGGGGTACTGGTTGGCTTCCGCACTGGGCCTGGTGGCTGGGCGCGCAGGTGCTGGATATGACTTCTGGACAGCAAAGTGGGTCTACCTACGAGAAGCTGTTTGGCACCCAATTGTATAGCAATGCAGCCGTTTTAGCGGATACTGATTGGAGGCCTCGGGTCACGCTGGAACACGTCATCGAAGACATGATTTCGCCAAGAGACGCTGACTCGTGACAGTACTCGTGACTACATTTCTGCTGTCGGCCTTGTTGTGCGGAGGCTACTTACGGCTTGCCCGAGTTAGACGGTTCCTTGATACTCCCAACGAGCGCAGTTCTCATTCGCATCCGACGCCCCATGGTGGAGGAACTGCTGTATTGCTGGCGTTCATCGCCGGCCTGTTACTGGCAGCGCAGTGCTACAACAGCTGGGACGAATCCTTTGTTGTGCTGGCCGTCGCTGCATTGTTGCTGATGATTGTGGGCGTCATTGACGATCTGCGAGGCTTGTCCGTGCAAGTGCGTATGGCCTTGTACAGTCTGGTGTGTCTGTGGGTAGCGGATACCCTACTACAGTCAATATTTGTCGACAGTGGCGCAAGTCGCGCAGTGCTGGGGCTGTTAGTGGCTCTCGTAATGCTGTGGTCGCTCAATTTATACAATTTTATGGATGGCATTGACGGTATCGCCGCACTGCAAACAGTACTGGCCAGTTGTTTTGGCGCATGGCTGTCCTTAAAATCTGGGCCTAGTGATAGCTATGCCATGCTCTGTCTATTGCTGGCCGCCGCGCACGCCGGTTTTCTGATTTGGAATTGTCCCCCCGCGCGATTATTTATGGGAGATGCCGGCAGCGTCCCCACGGGATTTTTACTGGCGGCGATAGCGCTTCTTGGAGCGGTGCAGGGCTATCTGAACCCTTTGTGTTGGGCGATACTGTTGGCCGTATTTATTACTGATGCGACTTGGACATTAGTGTGGCGCCTGTCTACCGGACAAGCTTTCATGCAACCTCATCGGCTGCATGCGTATCAACGATTGAGTCGATATTGGGATTCGCACCTCAGTGTCGATATGCTGCTGCTGTCGATAAACGTGATGTGGTTGTTCCCGTTAGCGTGGGCGGTGCAAGCGTGGCCGAGTTATAACGTTATTTTTGTAATTTTGGCATATTTTCCTCTGCTCTGTGGCATGGCGAAGATCGGCAGATTAGCGTAAGGTCAAGGTTCGTTAAAGTGTTCAAAATACGGTGAAGTAAACCTTCACCGTGGCCTTTAGAGCCGGGGGTAACTTGCAGCAATGGCCTGATATCTTCGTGTTACGGTGGCTCGTCAGCTTCATTGGAGGCTGTCGGGACATTCTTTATAAAGTGGTAGAGCTTCCTCGTAATATCAAGCAGGCCTTCCTGCTCATCCTCGATATGGCCTATGTGACTGGCGCAATGTGGGCAGCAGTGGCTGTGCCGTGGGGGCACACGGGTTTCCAGCTGGGCCCAGTGGAATGGGCCTGTGGTGCGGTCACCATTATCGTCAGTGCAGTTATTTTTCTGCGTCTGGGATTGTACAGGGCCGTTGTTCGTTTCATGGGTCAGCAGGCCATATGGGTCCTTATTACTGCAGCGAGCTATTCCACGCTTGTGCTGGGAGCCACTGTCTTTTTGACTCGGGCTGATGTGCCGCGGTCGACGCCTTTCATCTATTGGTTGCTTATATTGCTTGGTATCGGCGGTACGAGACTCGTCGCGCGTGGATATTATCAGGCGAAATTACGCTCAGTGTCTGAAAATGTGATTATTTACGGCGCGGGACAATCGGGCCGACAACTGCTGAACGGCCTGCATCACGGAGAGCAATTTCACCCGGTGGCATTTGTTGATGATAACCATCGCTTGCAACGCTCGGTCATCAACGGACTGCATATCGCGCGTCCAGAAGATATAGAGCAGCTAGTCTTACAGTATGATGTAACGCAGGTGCTGCTAGCCATTCCGTCCGCTTCTCCAGAGCGACGCAAAGAAATAATCAATTCACTGGTCGGCCTGCCTGTCCATGTGCGCACTGTGCCAACGATTAACGAATTACTGGCTGGCGAAGCCAGCATCAGCCAGATTCGGGATATTGATCTGGACGACTTGCTGGGCAGAGAACCGGTTCCTCCACACCCGGAGTTAGTTGAGCGCTGTATAGCTGACAAGGTGGTGCTGGTGACAGGCGCAGGGGGATCTATTGGCGCCGAGTTGTGCCGTCAAATAGTGGTGTCAGGCCCACAGGAACTGATTCTATTCGACAATTCTGAGTATGCCCTTTACCGCATAGAGCGCGAATTACGCGACACGATGAAACAGCTTGGCTTGAAGGTGGAGTTGATCGCTCTGCTTGGCTCAGTACAGGACCAGAATCGACTAGAGAGTGTTTACCGCACGTTTGAAGTGCACACGGTTTATCACGCTGCTGCTTATAAACATGTGCCGTTAGTGGAATACAATATTGCGGAAGGTGTGGCTAATAATGTTTTTGGTACCTGGTATGCAGCGGAGGCTGCCCGCAAGGCAGGTGTAGAGACTTTTGTGCTCGTGTCGACGGACAAAGCGGTGCGTCCCACCAACATCATGGGAGCATCGAAACGCCTGGCCGAAATGGTCCTGCAAGGTCTTGCTCAAGAGGGTACGCGAACCCGGTTTTGTATGGTGCGATTTGGTAACGTCCTTGGTTCTTCAGGGTCTGTGGTGCCGCTATTTCGACAGCAGATCGAAGATGGAGGCCCACTTACGGTGACTCACCCTGAGGTGTCCCGTTACTTCATGAGTATTCCAGAGGCGGCACAACTGGTGTTGCAGGCAGGGGCAATGGGTACTGGCGGAGATGTGTTCGTGCTGGATATGGGTGAACCCGTACGTATTGTGGATCTGGCGAAGCGGATGATAAGGCTAAGCGGCCATGATATGAAACATGTTATCCCTGTAGGCGGGGACATTAATATTGAATTTATTGGACTACGCCCGGGTGAAAAACTGCATGAAGAGTTATTGCTTGGGACTAAAGTGGCAGGGACCGGACATCCGATGATTATGCGTGCGGAAGAGGAATGCTTACCGTTTGGCCATATTCAAAGACTGCTGGTGACATTGAGGGACCATTGCGACACGCTTGATTGCGAGGGTATCAGTTCAGTATTGAGTTCCGCGGTGAGTGGCTTTGGCGACCATCGGGTCCGCTACGATTATCTTTGGAAAAGACAGGGCGAAATGAGTGCCATAGGGCCTGTTGAAGTGTCTAACGTGAAGGCCTTGTTTTCTGACAACTCCTAATATATTAGGACGTTGATCAGATTACTCGCGCATCACCGCTACGTGCAGTGGACTGCCTTACTTCCCCAATCTAGGCTATGCACGATAAATGCTCGGCGAACCTAACCTGGTGGGATAACGGCGCGGAGCAATAATCCCGCAGGGGAATCACATCACCGCTCTATTAGACGTTATTGTTTTTTGCAGTCCACAAGATCCCTCGCATTGATCTAATCGCCAATCAACTGGAGCCCCTCAGTATGAATAATAGTACGGTCAACCTCTGGCATTTGTACTTCGGGCTCAGCCGAGTCCATGCGATAATGCAGGATAGATGCTGCCGCGTCACCGGTGACGATATCGTACTTTAGATCTCCCGACCCATCGCCCGACGCTACCGGCGGTTTACATTCGCCTACTTTCACGTGGAGCGCGCGGTAATACTCTAAGAATAATCCTGATATATCCGCAGCGCTGATGAGAGGTTGATGTCAGTGGGCACAATTAATGTCGAGGTAACCCCGCGCACGATCATCGAGATTAGCGCTTTTGTCACCCCACATCGCAATAGTTACGATGGTGCTTTTGTCGCTGGTGCACCGGCGAATGTGCCCTTGTCGGTCGAGTGATCCAGCTGGTTGTCTATTCCGCTTTCAGACGCATAGTTCTTGTTTAGCGAGCGTGCCGTTGGCCCGATAGGAATCGGCTCGTCCTCACCATGGCAATTGAGGCAGTTGTTGGTGTTGGGGATGATATAGTTCGTGGATTGCTGCTCACCGTAGATGTCGAACCAGCTCACATTCTGTGTGCCACCGATTACCCTCAGGACGGCCGCTGTTTTACTCTGACCCCAGATCTAGGGGAGTGCTGCCCATCCTTCCTTGCGATGGATCAGCAGGCGTGTCTCAATAATGTCTTGGGGCTACTATCAATCCGCAAATCAGCTTGAGTAGTGAAGGTTTTGGCGATCACGGTGCCGACTGGGAAATCAAAAACGTCGCTATTACGCTACGCGGCTAGCCGTCGGGAACAAATACAAAGCGATACTTGTTGGCATAGTGACTAAGAGGGTAGAGAATCACTGAGCCATTAAGTCGGCCGAAACTATCTTCTGGGCCGCTGTCGACGATGCAGATTGCCTTGCTTTCAGTTAAGCCATCTGGAAATTCAACCAGTAGCAGGCCACTATCGGTGCCTATGTCTGAACTGTCATAGAAAATATTGAGCGCTTCGCCACTAAAGAAAGCGGCTGAAATAACCCCGGCCAGATCTTGTGGGTCAGTGCTGCGCCACGCATAGTGTTGTCATGTAGGTAAATTTTTTCGGGCATAGGGTCATGATTTTCCGGAGCATCTACTTTTGGATCAATAAAGTAATAGCTAACAATTAAGACGCCTATAGAGTTATTATCGGTAATAGTATCCCCAAACGCTTCGATATCGTCGTTGGCCATAATCATTAAGCCGACACCGGCGGGCACTTCGCCTACAATGTTACCTTCTGGGGCAAAGTTTGGCTCATTGTTGCCAACGATTATATTATTGAAAATGCGTGTTGCCTCACCCCATTGTATAGGGGGCGGGCAGGTCAAACACCAGAATGCCGCCGGTATTGCCAATGGTGTTATTTTCATGCACATCGGCAAATTTGGAGTTTTCAATTTCGATGCCATTCACGCTTTCATAAACGTAGTTACGTCTTACACTGATGTTTTCTGATTGGCCTACATAAACGCTGGCATCGCTGGCGCCTCGCAATCCTCGATAAGTACATTACGGGTTTGAACTAGATAGAGTCCGTACGCGCCGTTGTTCTCATCCGGGCCGTTAGTCCATTCTACTCGAGCGCAGCGGATGGTGACGCCGTTCGCTCCCTCAATCTTGATAGCATCACCGGGTGAGTTTTCAGCGAAACCACGGTATGTCCTGGAAAATCTTGGTTTCCGGGGTCTATTGGATTTGAGCCGGTATGATTGTTGATGCTGGAGCAAGACCAGAGCAGCGGGAATACGAATAGAATCGTGAGATATTTTGCCAGTGTCTTGGCGGAAACCGTACTGAATATATTAATGCTCCAGGGAAGAGGACAATCTTATATAACTATTACATCCGTCGTACGTGCTATGTTGCTCCTCGCTGCAAGTCGAGAGGAAAAGCGCTATGCCATCAGCAGCGCGACGATGAGTGCCGCATGTGACCTAGATCAACAGGCTCACCCTTCACTCGAGCAACTCAGTCGATAAAAATCGACATCGAGACTGGAAATCATGCAGTAAATGCTTAATTCTAGGAAGCGAGCCCAGTCGTTCGACAAAGATAGCTTGGGCATCTTCATACAGTTTCATGTCCCAGTGATTCTTCTCTCGAAACTCGACGGTAAGTTCTGGTCCTAGTTGGTCAAACACGTTCTTGATCCGCTGCTCAAGGTCATCTTCTCGGTCGGGTGTTGCATTCTGGCGAACATAAGAGAGATCTATAGCGGGGAAGTGCTGCTGCAGCTGTTGCTCAAGGAGCAGCATGCTTTCATCGTAGCGTTCGACAATCAGCATTAGTGGTGTCCTGGTGAGAAGCGCGACACTGTCCAAATATCCCTGTTCACCTATCTCGCTGTCGAAGTTGCTGGTGCAAAAAGCGCAATGGAAGTTGCGAATAGTCGACCCAACGTCCGGCAGCATTCTCCAGCGTATATAGTCTGCAAAGGATAGCTCCTTCGCTTTAATGGCGCCGGGAGTGTTGGCCTCCTGCCGACGCTCAAAGTCGTAAACGGAGCGTGCCCGATCGATTGGATGACGCAACGCGATAACGGGTAAAAGCTCGAAATTCTTTGAGTCAGGCAGTGGAAACCGGACATCATGACTTGAGATGGCGGCGAGCATTGCATGGCTTTCTATATACGGGCCAAGGAAATCGGCTCCTAATCGCATACTGTCACCATCACGGTGATCCACGAATGTGGAGCCAAACTGTTTGTGTAAGCTCCAGTCTAATGTGCTGCCCGCATTTTTAAACAAATGGCAATGCAGGATGACCGGTCGCGATAACGTGCCTTTTGTTTTACGAGAAGTTGAGCTTGGTTGTAGTACTTTTTCAAGCGCAGCACGAATGGTGTCGACGCTGAACTGCTCCCTGATCACCTGTCGACAGTTAGTGGAAATCTTCTGCCACAGGAACTTGTCTGTGTATAAGTCGATGACTTTGCTTGCAAACTCCGTCTCACTGTCAGAAATTAGGGCATTATGTCTGTCCGTCAGATGCATGCCTTCGGCACCAATACTGGTAGTCACTACGGGTAAGCCGTAAGAAAAGCTTTGTCCGATTTTTCCTTTAACGCCCGCCCCATGTAACAGAGGCGAGACAAAAACCCGACTCTCACTGAAATAACAGGACACATCTTCTACATAGCCTGTCACCGTAATCGCAGGTGATTCCATGGCACGTAGTCTTTCTGTCGTGTCACTTCCGACTATTGTTAGATGAATGTCAGGAATTGTTTTCCGAATAAGTGGCAGAATATATTCAATGAACCAGACAATTCCTTCTTCGTTCGGTGGATGAGCAAAACCCCCGATAAACATCAAGCCATGCCTGTCCTCAAAGCTATTAATGCACGGCTCTAGCGAGTGGATATTTGAGACCACTGAGACTTTGTCGGAAAAATTTTCAGCGGCGAGAATTTCTTTTTCCGTTGGACTGACAACGAGTGTTGAGTCCGCTTCTTCGGCCAGGAAAAACTCAAGATTTTTCCAGTCTTGAACTTCCAGCTCCATACGCCGCTGTTCGCGGACGAAATGCAGATCTACCGTGTCGAAAATAGTCTGGGCGTTTGAGTACTTCTTGACCAGTTGTAAGTATTTCTTTGCCGTCGCGGGGCGGGACATCAGCACGGCGTCCAGGTTGTTGCCCTGTTCCCTGATAAAATCCTCGAAGCTTAGCTCGCCGTAGTAGATTTCGATGCCAAGGTTCTGCAACGTTTTTGTGTACCTTGGTTCATAAGTGAGATCATCGGGCCAGAAAGAGACTTTGTAGTCCATTTTCTGCAGGATCTGCAACATATTAAGCATGCGTACGGAGCCAGAATCCTTGTCATACGTCGGAGCATAGTGGTCGATGATGAGAATGTGCTTGTCGCTAAGCCTCTCCCGCGCCTTGGTGACCCCTTCGGAGCTAAAAACATGGTCTTGATCGAGCACCTCTGCCCATTTCTTTACAAACTTGTGCCGATTAATTTCCTGGAACCGTTTATAGCCAGAACTGGTCTCCTTGCCTGCAGACGCGCCGCCATAATGTAAGACTAACGCTTCAGGTTGGTAGATTACCCTGTAGCCTAATGCCCGAACGGTAAAGCAAAGGTCTGTGTCCTCGTAATAGGCTGGCGCATAACGTTGATCGAAGCCGCCGATTTGTTCCCACAGGTTACGAGGGATCATAAGACAAGCACCAGAGCAATAATCGACGACTCTTCGGTAGGAGTACTGTGGCAGGTTAGGGTTGTCTCCATGCCCATAATTGCAGCCCGTTCCGTCTCGCCAAATGATACCGCCGGCCTCTTGCAGGGAACCATCGGGGTATAAGAGCTTGGCCCCGACTATGCCGGTATCGGCATCAGAAAAAGGCGCCAACATCGCATCGAGCCAGTCTGGCGTCACCTCTGTATCGTTATTCAGTAGGAGCAGGTAGTCACCCTTGGCTTCCCGTGCGGCCTGATTGCAGGCGTTCACAAATACTTCGTTTGACGTATTGGTGATAACTTGAATGCCCTGCATGTCTGATAATAACTGCGGGGTTACGTCTGTGGAGTTGTTGTCGACAACGATAATTTCATAGCTGCCTTGTGTATGTTTGACAACTGACTGCAAACATTTATAGGTAAAGCGCCAGTTGTTAAATACGGGGATGATGATGCTCACGGAGGGTTTGGTCGACACCTTAAAAATTAGTCGATCCCACGTTGGAGTGTCGTCGGCGCTAGAGGTATCCTCGCTGGGTAATTGCGATGATACAGTTTCGCGTTTTTTGAGGGTTTCTGATTTTGCGTGAGATGAAATTTTTTCGTGGCGAACAAAGGCAGGGAGTCTAACGTTCAGAACGGGGTCTAACGACTGTTTGAATTGTTGGAGTAGTTTTCGAAGACGTGTGCCTTCAGGTAGAAGTTTTTCGATTGATGTTTGATATTTTTTATAGACACGCCACGCTGGGCTGTCAATTATTTTTTCCAAGTGTGCAACTTGCGTGTACAAATATCTCGTGTTGGCGATGTAGCGGTATTCGCGGTATATTTTGTCTTTCTCGAATTGTATTTTAGTATCTTTAAGTGCGGCCTCATACCAGGCCGGTGAGCTTTTCTGTTCTGCAACTGAACTCTTTTTCAGGACATCAGCATTGTAAAATAATGCCTGAAAAGTGTCGAATTGATGGCTCAGTTCGTCTAATCTTCTGATGTCCTGGGGAGTGGCGATTTCGTGTTCAGAAATTTCGCATAGCAGCCGATAGTAGTTCGCAACAATATTAGGGCAGCGCGCATTGAATTCTCCATCTGAAATATTATGGTGACGTAAATTCCCGTCGAGGAAGTGCGACAGGTCTTGGGCGGTTAAATTTGAAGGATTTGGTAGCTCCAAGCCGGTATTTCGAAATGCCGTTTCAACACTTTTTTGCGGATCATTCAGCAGCGATTCGAACTTAATGAAGCCTCGTGGAAGGTGCCGAGTGTGCCGCTCGGCATCTAGCATATATTGCATCCAGAGGATTAGCGATTTCTCGGTTGAAAAACCGTTTCGGAGTGACAACGATTCCGCGATTTCCAATGGGTTTCGAATGATAATGGCAAAATGTGGTAAGACATCTTCTGCAGACAATAGCGGTAGCCATAGCGGAAGAAGCCGACACAACCTGGGGTCTTTGAGAGCATAAAGCTGGTCGTCGACAATGTCTGTCCGTAGGAAAGAGCGGATATCGACCTGCAGTTGACTACCCTCAAATCTGCCTAGCCAATCATGGGGGAGGAGATAGGTGTCATCCCACGATGAATTAAGCGTTTCAAGGATGCAGTCGTTAGCCAGAACCACATATTTATTTTCAAAAAAACCCGTAGGGTTGTCAGGTTGTGTCTCGAGCATTTTGGTGCCGAGATTCACTCCGAGAAGATCGAGAATGCCAGTAAATGCGGAGGTTCCGCTGCGATGCATTCCTAATACGATAAGACATTTCTTCATAGATTTTAAGTAGACTTCACGCTTTATACGGTTTGTATTTTTATCAAAACGCCAAGGGGCGTACCCCAAAAATAGTACATCAAAAATGGGTCGGTGGGGGCGTGGCGCAGGATATTTTTGCGGGAAATTGGCGATTGTTATGTAATAAACACATTAACACGCATTTCGGACCTGCGTTTCACGCCGGATGAGCTGACTTTCGCTCGGTAGTTCCCGCTTAACAGGCCATCAAACTCCGATTATGAACCGCCTAGGGGCCATTTGGTCGCTGGCATCCGGTGAGAGATACATCGAAAATTGATCATTAATGGCAGATCGCACTGCCTGTAATGACGCTCTAAATTAGGTAATGCTATAGTGTCATTGGAAGGGGCACATTGAAGATGCCAGATGTTTGGATACAATGCGGCGGATAAAGGATAGGGGAGAGCTTTCTGGGTCATGAAAAGAATCGGTGAGGTAAAGGAAGGTCTGATGAATCGTTATCGCTCGAAAA
>ERZ888423.750-NODE-750-length-32257-cov-10.349730_pt1 | contig 32257 bp, 26 predicted proteins | sample MGYA00520523_ERZ888423 | MGnify/ENA primary metagenome ERZ888423 (study PRJEB32303, sample SAMEA104408611) | aquatic metagenome | biome: Brackish water; feature: Pelagic; material: water | place: Baltic Sea | collected 2014-06-08T10:24:00 | depth 30,27 m ...
TATCCCTGCAGGTACTTGTGATACGATTTACTTTGCCCACGTACTGGATCCTTCCGATTTACAGGAAGCCTTATTAGCTACCCAAACAGGAGGAATCACCCAGGTCACGGCAGATGGCACAGACATCAGTCCTGAAAATAATGTGTACAATACTTGCCAGGGTGATACGGTAGTGCTGAACATTACCAACGGGTCAGGTTATGAGTGGACCTGGTTCCCTGATACCTACTTGAATGTCGATACCGGTACCACGGTTATTTCTATTCCTTACGATACAGTTGTGTATTTCGTGCAAGGTATTGGTGAATGTGATACCATTATTGATACCATTACCATCAATGCAGAAAGTGTGGAAGGAATTGCGAATGCAGGTAACGATACCATCATCTGTATTGGTGATACCATCAATCTGCAGGGAAGCGGTGGTGCTACCTATCTATGGCAGCCACCTGTTTATCTCGAAGATGTTAATGATCCGAATACTGAATTGCAAGCTCCACTCACTGATATGTATTACTTCCTGATAGCCTATAACGAGTTAGGTTGCCCGGATACGGATGTAGTATACATTGACCTCTTGCCAGAACCGGATATCGATGCCGGGCAGGATAAAGTGATAATTCTGGGTGGGTTCACACAACTTATTGCAGATGGAGGGGTGTCCTATGAATGGACGCCTGCCGAATCATTGTCGAATCCGCTGATTTATAATCCTATTGCCTCTCCTGATGATACAACAGTATATTACCTCACAGGTTACGATGAATTCGGTTGTGTCGGTTATGACTCTGTAACGGTCTTTGTACAGGATCCGGTTTATATTGTTACACCCAATGCTTTCACCCCGAACGGTGATGAACTGAATGACTTTTACATCCCTGTTATTATCGGCCCCGGAACGCTATTGGAATTCCAGATTTACAACCGCTGGGGCGAGCAGGTGTATGAATGGAATACTACAGATCGCGGTTGGGATGGATTCTTCCAGGGCAAGGAAGCGGAAATGGGCACTTACATAGTGAATGCTTTAGCAAAAGATGATCTTACCGGCAAGGAAATTCGCCAGACCGGAACAGTCATACTCATGCGATAAGAACATATCAATCCAATAAAAGGCGTCCACTACGGGCGCCTTTTTTTATGTAGTATTGTAATGGCTGTATGTTGCAGGTAAACAGTGATACGCAAAATTTATGTCTCAACTGTGGAACACCGTTGCAGGGAGAGTTCTGTCATGTATGCGGACAAAAAAGAATACGACCCTACAAATCATTTCCGTATTTGCTAAAGGAGCTGCTGGGTTCCTATTTCAACTTTGATTCTGCTTTAGTTGACACCCTGAAACTGCTCATAACTCGTCCCGGCTTTCTGACAACAGAATATGCAGCAGGAAAAAGAACCCAATACATTCATCCTATAAGGTTGTATGTTTTTACCAGTTTGATTTTTTTTATCGTTTTTATTCCTGTGACAGAAAGCAGGAATTTAAACGGTTCAGTAAGTATTGCTACCAGTAACGGCGAATCCTTGCCAGGAGTTGTCGACTCCATATCTTTATCAGACAGTATCTTTCTATTCAATACCTCTTATCCCTTGAGAGAGACCAGAGAAGCCATGCAGGCTTATCTCGATAGTCTGCCGGATGGGCAACGACCCGGGTATATGGCTAAGGCATTTCTCTTTAAGACCATTGAGCTTAATAACAAACCGATGGAGGATGTGAATAGGGAGTTTGTAAGTGCCTTTCTGAAGAACCTTCCCAAGATGCTGTTTTTTCTATTGCCTATCTATGCACTGTTGTTGAAGGCTTTCTACTGGAGAAGACAGTTGTATCTGGAGGAGCATCTGGTATATACATTACACTTGCACATATTCTTATTTATCTTAATTCTCATACTGCTATTTCTGGCCTTGATAAGCGGTTGGTTCTGGCTGCTGCTGGTCTTCATCGGGTTTGCCTATATGCTGCAATCGCAACGCGTAGTTTTCAGACAAAAGAAAAGATGGATACTTCTAAAAACAGGACTTATACTGATGTGCTATGCTTTAGTCATATCCATAGTGTCGATATTAAACGTTGTTTATTCCTTTCTGACCTATTAATAAAAAAGGCTGTATCAATTTGATACAGCCTTTTTATTGAAGTAAGTATTGGTTTAGAACAATTTCATATTGTCCAATACATCGAGCACTTCTTTTACTGCTGTGGCAGAGTCTTTCAACAGCGCCATTTCAGCATCATTCAATTTCAATTCAATGATTTCCTCAATACCGTTACGACCTAACTTGACCGGTACACCGAGATAAATATTGGAAAGACCGTATTCGCCATTCAACATGGCGCAGCAGGGGAAAATGCGCTTTTCATCTTTTAGGATGGCTTCTACCATCTGAGCAGCGGCAGCTCCGGGTGCATACCATGCACTGGTACCCAGCAGATTCACGATTTCTCCACCACCTTTTTTAGTGCGCTCTACAATGGCATTCAACGCTTCCGCATCGATGAGGTCCGTAACAGGAATTCCGGAAACGGTAGTGAAACGGGGTAGTGGCACCATGGTATCACCGTGACCACCCATGAGTATAGCCTGAATATCTTTAGGAGAAACTTGCAGTGCTTCTGCAAGGAAGGCGCGGTACCTCGCAGTATCCAGTATACCTGCCATACCAAACACGCGACGTGAGTCTACCTTAGCAGCTAAGTAAGCACAATAGCTCATTACATCCAATGGATTGGAGACAACGATGATGATGGCTTCAGGCGAGTGCTGCAGCACGTTTTCCGTTACTTGCTTTACAATGTTGGCATTGGTATTAATCAGGTCATCACGACTCATGCCCGGTTTTCTGGGTAAGCCGGAAGTAATAACTACCACATCAGAATTGGCAGTTGCTGCATAGTCATTGGTAACTCCTTTAACAAATGTGCTGTAATAATCAACAGGTGCTTGCTGCCAGGTATCCAGGCTTTTGCCTTCAGCAGTGCCCTCCTTGATATCCAATACAATTATTTCGCTGAGGAAATCTTTGTGAGCCAGCACATTGGCTACGGTTGCCCCTACATTGCCGGCTCCGATAACGGTTACTTTATTCATTTTAGCGTCAGATTTTGCCGCAAAGTTACTGCTTTTATAGCCTTTTAATGCAGGATAGGAGAACGAAATTTGGCTTTGATTGTTAAGATGGTAGTTTTACACCGAAATATGAAAAAAGTATTAACTATTCTGCTTGTACTGACACAGACGCTAGCCTGGAGTCAGGACAATTACTGCGGCACAGAGATGTCGGAGGATCAAATGACCTGGTTGCGCAACTGGCAATTGGAAAATCTTTCTATTGCCGGAAGTACCCGGGAGGATGACATTATTTATGTTCCACTGAAAGTGCATGTGGTGGGCAACGATGAAGGGGGAGGATACATATCTCTCAATATACTGATGCAGGACATTTGCGATCTGAACGATCAGTTTGCACCAACCGGATTCTATTTCTACATCTACGAAGGCATCAATTACATCAACAATAGTGATTACTATAACCACGATTGGTTGAATGGTGCTTACATGATGTCGGAAAATAACGTTGCGAATGTGGTCAACATGTATTTTGTGGGTGACCCTGCGGGTAATTGCGGTTACTTTTCACCTTCAGGTAATGCCATGGCTGTAGCTAATGCCTGTGCAGGTATAGGTAATTCTACGATAGCGCACGAATTAGGACATTTCTTTTCGCTGCCGCATACTTTCTACGGATGGGAATGGGGAACGCCATCTTTGTCTGAACAAGAGCAGGTAGATGGCGACAACTGTGTTTTTGCGGCAGATGGGTTTTGTGATACGCCGCCCGATTATGCTCCCTACAGATGGAACTGTTCCGGACCTCCAACGTTCACGGATCCAGATGGCGTGGAATTTCAACCGGATGGCACTTATTATATGTCCTACAGCAACGATGAATGTACAGACAAATTCAGCCCTTTGCAACAGGAAGCCATGATTGCGAATATCAATGGTCCACGTGATGAGCTCCTGGCATACGATCCTATTGTAATCACAGATGTAGACACAACTACTTTACTTTTCCCGGAAGATTTACAGGAAAATTTGTTTTCCAACTATGCAGAACTGTCCTGGGCGAGTGTCGAAAATGCAGAGGCGTATATTGTTCTTGTCAGCTTGACGGTGAACTTCACGGCTATTGCGGCCAGCATTTACACCACCGATACCTCGGCCATTATTACCAACCTGTTACCTGAAAAAACCTACCGCTGGAAAGTGAAGGTAGTGGGTGAGGGCAATACCTGTGAAGGATACAATACCTACCGAACATTTAGCACGGGAGCAGAGACATTTTCGCCTACTTCCATTGAAGACATAGACGGCACCGCTGCTATGCAATTGTATCCAAATCCTGTGGCCTTGGGTGGAATGGTCAATGTAACTGTTGATGGTCAAATGGATGGCCAGTGGCAGGTAAGAATGATGGATATTACCGGAAGGCAGGTGATGAACAGCACAGAAACAATGGCACAGGGTAGGTTACAGCTCGAAATGCCGGCTACCCAGGCGGGTATGTACATTATCCAATTGTCCAATGGAGATAAATTCTTTCAGTCTGCCATTCAGGTAAACTGATCAACTTATACATCAGTAAAAGGTGCTCCTCTTGATGGGGAGCACTTTTATTTTAAGGATATCACGGGTGTTCTCTTTGACTTTGAACCGTTCATCCTGGCGTATGCCAATTACCCATACAATTTGTTGACCACTGACCAGCACCCAGACGCGTTCCTTCTGAAAGTGATGTAACTTTTTGTCTGTCAGCAAATCACTCACCTTTTTCTTGCCCGGTTGGCCCGAAGACTTATACAATCCCAGCGGGTAAAAATAGTCGCCTTGCGCACGCGGTCTTATTTCCAGCGGAAATTGTAATCTGGAGGCGTCCACAAGAATGGTATCGCTGTCCGAAACAGCATGGACCCTGGTGGCAGTGTATTTTTCCATGGTCATTTTGAAATCCATCCAATACACCGATTTTTCTCCTGCATGCCAGATAGCCCTGTTGGCTACTTCCTGAGCAGGTGCCAGTACGATATGCTTTCTGTCTATCCACAGGCGTTGCCTGCTTCCTTCAAAATAAAGTGCCTGACCACTCAGGCCATGCAGGATGTCGTCCTGCTGAGACCTCGTAAATCCGCCATCCTGGAGCAGGTAATGCAATAGTGTTCGTCGGGCAGGGTGCTGTAGCAAGGCAGCTTTATGGACGTAGGTTTCCTTTTCTCGGATGTGCACCATCTTTCGCAACGCTTTTTCTACTGCAATTTCCGATAGCTGGGCAGCCTCGCGTAAATTTTGAGCTGTTGACTTGAAAGTTTCGTGAAGCGCAGGATTGATGTTCAACAAGGTAGGGATCACCTCATGTCTGATCTTATTGCGCATGAACCGTTTATCTGTATTGCTCTCATCTTCCAGGAATGCAATTTGATGCGCGCTGGCATATTCGGCTACCTCATTTCGTGTAACAGCCAGAAAGGGGCGGGCTATATTACCGTTCAGCGGTTGAATGCCACTGAAGCCGTGAATGCCTGTGCCACGGGTTAAAAACAAAAGGGTCGTTTCAAGATTATCATCTATATGGTGGGCTGTGATAATCCGATGGCAATGGTGATCTGCACACAGTTGCCGGAAATACCTGTACCGGATAACACGTGCTGCATCCTCCAGCGAGCGACCCTCTTTTTCCATAACCTCCCTCGTATCGGCACGCAATACAAAGTATTGTAGCCCTAATTGCACGCAGGTGGCAGCTACGAGGTCACTTTCCGCATCAGAGGCTGCACCCCGCAGGCCGTGGTTAACATGGGCAACAAGCATGGGATATCCTTCGTGGAAAAGGAAATGCAAAAGGCTCATCGAATCGCGGCCACCACTTACAGCTACCAGCAGCCGGTGGTCTTTCGTCCAAAGCCGGTTGGCAGTAATGAATTCCCTAATTGTATTTTGGAATGATGCAGGCATCAGTCGTCGAATTCCACATCAAAATCATTCACCAACTCATTGCGGGCTCCCTGTAATTCACTCAGTGCATGGTAGTCCTGTATCCGTTGAGCTACCTCTATGCCTGTGGAGTAGGTCTGTTCTGCCAGTTCTTTTTTGTTTAATGCTTCCAGTAGCTTGCCTTTGTGGTAATAGGTGGCGACATAATCCGGATGCCCTGTTTGCAATTTGTCGAACCACAGCAAACCTTCTTCCTTGTCACCTGTTTTTATATACTCCAGCGCGATACAATACTGCATGAATGGATCATTGGGTTGTTCTTTAAGAAATTGCTTCAATTGTTCCATTCTGGTCATCGTAGTGGCGGTTTGTGCTTGTTAAATACTATCTTTGCAGCGAAATTTAAGGACTTCTCTGATAATTATAAATGTATGAAAATTCTAGTTTGCATCAGCAAGGTGCCGGATACTACGGCAAAGATTTCTTTCACCGATAACAACACCAAATTTAACGAGGATAAGGTTCAGTTTATCATCAATCCTTATGATGAATGGTATGCCCTGGTGCGTGCTTTGGAATTAAAGGAGGCCAATGGCGGAACTGTTACTGTTATCAATGCAGGTCTGGCCGATAATGAGCAAATTATCAGAAAAGCATTGGCACTGGGTGCAGATGATGCCATACGCATTAATATGCAACCGGAAGATGCCTATCAAACTGCAGCGGAAATCGTTGCGGCCATGAACGGCGAACAATACGATATCATACTGACAGGTAAGGAAACCATCGACTACAACGGAGGTATCATGGGTGGCTTTATCGCCGAGATGCTGGATTTACCTTACGTTTCCATGGCATCAAAGCTGGATAAGAATGGCGACGTATTCGTTTTGGAAAGGGAAATTGAAGGTGTCAAGGAAATTGTGGAAGTCAAAGCTCCTTTCGTCCTGAGTGCACAGAAGGGAATGGCTGAGGCACGGATTCCCAATATGCGGGGTATCCTGGCTTCAAAAAGCAAACCCGTAAAAGTGGTGGAGCCTTCCGGAACCGGCGCACGTACACATGTAGCGGCCTTTGCACTTCCAGCTGAAAAAGGTGGTTGTAAGATGATTCCGGCAGAAAATGCGGAGCAGCTTATCGATTTATTGAAGAATGAAGCAAAAGTTATTTAAAGTAAAAATTATTTCATATGTCTATATTGGTATTTGTTGAACTGCAGAATGGAAATTTGAAGAAAAGCGCTTTTGAGGCGGCTGCCTATGCTGCAGATTTAGCTGCTTCCAGATCCACAGAAGCTGTGGCCATAGCATTGGGAGAAAGTAACGGAGACCTCGAACAACTGGGAAAGGTGGGTATCAGCAAAGTATGGCATGTAGCAGATGCGAAATTGAATCATCTCACCTCTAGGTCTTATACAAAATGTATCATGGCCGGAGTAGAGCAGACAGGAGCTGACACAGTGGTGCTTTCCCATACATCCACCGGTAAAACACTGGCACCGCGTGTAGCCATCAGGATGAATGCAGGACTGCTGGCGTGTGTATCGGATTTACCGGATGCAGAAGGCAATTACCGTAAAAGCATGTTTTCCGGTAAAGCGTGGGGAAATATCGGTAACAAGGAAGGAGCCGCTGTTATTACCGTCAATCCGAATGCTTACACCTATGTTGTGAAGGAAGGAGCTGCTGCAGTGGAAGCACTTGCTGTATTGCTAGGTGATAACGATTTTGACTATACTGTAAAAGAAGTAATCAACGAGTCGGCAGGCATGACTCCGTTACCGGAAGCGGAACTGGTGGTTTCTGCCGGAAGAGGTATGAAAGGTCCGGAAAACTGGGGCATCATTGAAGAGCTGGCCGGTGAACTGGGTGCTACCACAGCATGTTCACGACCTGTTTCGGATATAGGGTGGAGGCCACATCATGAGCATGTTGGTCAGACAGGTATTACCATCAAACCGAACTTATACATAGCAGTAGGTATTTCCGGCGCCATTCAGCATCTCGCAGGTGTGAACCAAAGCAAATGCATTGTTGTCATCAACAAGGATCCCGAGGCACCTTTCTTTAAAGCTGCCGATTATGGAATCGTAGGCGATGCCTTCGATGTCGTGCCCAGGCTGACAGAAGCCATCAAAAAAATGAAGGCTTCTTGAACCTGAGTCACTTGCTCATCAAACATAAGTGCGTATATTAGCCCTGCTATCATGCGAAAGATTGAACTGGAAATAACAGGGTTATCCCACACTATTACCCAATCTCAAAGCTACGCTGTACTGCTGGCAGAGGTGGGCGGATTGCGCAAGCTTCCCATTGTTATCGGCGCCTTCGAAGCCCAGGCGATTGCAGTAGCCATTGAAAAATTGAATATCAACAGGCCCTTGTCCCACGACCTTATTAAGAACATATTGGGGGCTTTCGAAATCCAGCTCAAGGAAGTAATCATCGATAACCTGCAGGACGGTATCTTTTTTGCCAAACTTATCTGCGAAAAAGATGGTCAGGAAATAGACATCGACTCGCGCACCTCCGATGCACTGGCGCTGGCGGTAAGATTTGAATGCCCCATCTATACGTATGAGTTCATTCTCGAATCGGCAGGAACCATCCTCACAGACGAGTCTAAAGATGATGACGACGACGAAGCCTCTGACCTGGATGAGCTGGCAGAAGAGTTGAGTGCTGTTGCCTCCAAAGATGAATTATCCCAGGTATCAACAGAAGATCTGAAAGCCAAACTCGAAGAAGCGCTGGCCAGTGAAGATTATGAAAAGGCCGCCCGGATAAGAGACGAAATCGAACGTCGCGAGGCCTGACGGTTTGCCAACCTGATCTTCGAACATACTTTATTACCCGCTGCTTTACTGTCAATAATTTGAAGTATTTTTCCTGCCAGTTATGATAGAAGATATCCTAAGGGGAGGGGTGGGCATTGCGTTTTTGCTGGGTATATGTTACCTGTTTAGCAATAACCGAAAAGCCATCGACTGGAAACTCGTACTTACGGGTATTGCATTGCAGGCTGTCTTTGCCATTCTCGTTTTAAGAACGCCTATCGTCTACCAGGCTTTCCAGTGGGTCAGCAATTTCTTTGTCCAGATCATCCAGTTTACCGATGCAGGTGCATCTTTTGTATTAGGTTCCTGGCCCGGCAATACCCAGATAATTGATGGGGATTCCAATCAGATCTTTAACGTAGGGTTTATCTTTATTTTCAAAGTACTTCCTACTATAATCTTCTTTTCGGCGCTTACATCTGTGCTGTATTACCTTGGTGTATTACAAAAGATAGTATATGTTTTTGCCTGGATAATGAGCAAGACAATGCGCATGTCGGGTGCTGAGAGCCTCTCTGCAGCCGGCAACATCTTTATCGGTCAGACGGAAGCTCCGCTGTTGATAAAACCCTATCTGGGTTCCATGACCAAAAGTGAGATTCTTTGTGTAATGACTGGGGGAATGGCGACTATCGCGGGTGGTGTTATGGCGGCCTATGTACAGTTTCTCGGCGGTGCAGACCTGGAGCAGCAGCGGATTTTTGCTACCCACCTGCTCACTGCTTCCGTAATGAGTGCACCTGCCTCAGTGGTAGCAGCAAAAATGCTGTTCCCGCAAACGGAAAAAGTAGACCGGTCGGTTAGTGTCAACAAGGAAAAACTCGGAACCAATGTGCTGGACGCGCTGAGCAATGGCACCACTGATGGTGTGAAGCTCGCAGTGAACGTTGGGGCTATGCTTATAACCTTCATTGCTGTCATGGCCATGCTGAACTACGTCTTCAGCAATATGATTGGTAACTGGACCGGATTGAATGAGGTTATTGCAAGCAGAACAGCCTACGACGGACTTACACTTCAATACCTGTTCGGTTTATTGTTTGCGCCCATTGCCTGGATGATGGGAACCCCTACTGCGGATATTATGCTGGTGGGACAATTACTGGGAGAGAAGACTGTTCTAAATGAGTTTGTCGCTTATGGCTCCCTGGGTTCCATGAAAGCAGGGAGTTTAATGTCGGATCCCAAGAGTATCATCATTGCCACTTATGCCTTATGTGGATTTAGTAATTTTGCTTCAATAGGTATACAGATTGGTGGTATAGGCGCCCTTGCTCCCGGTCAGAAAAGTACCCTGGCAAAACTGGGAATGCGTGCGCTGCTGGCCGGCACCATAGCCTGCTTTTTAACGGCAACACTGGCCGGTATGCTTGTCCAATAAAATAGCTTATGTATCAATTTATCGTAGGAATTGCGTTCGAACTGGTGCTCATTGTATTATTCTCTCTGGGCTATCTTTCTCTCGATGGGCGCATACAGCTGGGAGCAACCAACGATGATTTCGAAGAATGGCGCTGGCGCAATGGCAGGATGCTGAAGATGATTTGTATCATGACCATCATAGTACTTCTCGCATCCATTTTATCTAAATATTTCCAGTACTTTCATACAACACCACTTCCTTCATTACAGTCAGATTGATATGTCAAAGTTGGTGCATTCCATAGCCATTATCCTGTTGCTGCTGAGCATGAACGATGCAGTCGCTCAAACAGGGAAACGCCCCCCAAAGGAGGATTCACTCGTATTCCTGCTACCTCAACTGGCTTTTGATTCTACCGAAAGCACGAACAGGTATGTGCATCCCAGTGGATTTACAGTGCGCTATACCTATAAGTGGAATCGGGACTATAGCCTCTCAGACGAATTGTATTTACAGCTCCGCAACCCCAATCCCAATTACCCGGCCACTTTTCGGGAAACAGTATCTGTGATCCGTGAAGTTTCAGAAGACAGCAGTAAGACGCTGGAGGAGATGGCAGCATTCTATGCAAGACTCAGCGCTGATACCTGGGAGCAGTATAGGATAACCTATGCAGTAAAAGATTCCGGCGAGGTCATGGTGAACGGGAAGAAGATGTACTATTTACGGGTAGGATTAAATCAGCTATCGCAGGAGAAACTGATAGTCATTGTTCAACGCGTGAATCAGTTCTTTATCATGGAGTATACAGCTACTGATAAGACTTTTGCCTTTTTCCTGGAAGATTTCTGGAAAATGATACATTCCTGCGCCTTTATTGAGCGGTAGAAGGGCATAGCCACTCCGGCATACCGGGGTAGTTCACAATAAATTGAAACAAGCGTTTTCCTTCTTTCCATTTTCCTGCTTCAGTAGGATGGATACCGCCTTCATCCGCATCGGAGCGATTCCATGTATAACCTTTACTGTCCCCGATAGCACCGTTGGTCCATAATGTTGGTCCCCAGTCAATGCAAGGGATGTCCTGGTAGCCGAAGCTGGGCTGTTCAAGAATTTGTTGCTCTATCAGCCATTTTACAGCCCAGGAAGTATAGTATGCTGCAGGTTCGCGAAGGGGTAATGCCTGTTTATTAGTGATATAACCTCCATAAGCACGGTCCGAAACCCACACCAGGCGCAGGTTGGGAAAATGCTGTTGCAGTAATTGCAATACTTTTCTGTACTTCTCCAATTGACTCAGGGCCTGCTGCGGAAATTCCTGATCATATACCTGCATATCGCCGGTGCTGAGCCAGACAAGCTGCACCTGAGCAGCCGAATACCCCAGCATTGTAATTTGCTCGAGCGCTTTTTCCCAATACCCGGATGGAGTGTCCAGCATGGAATTTATATCCATACCTCCTTGTGCTGCGCTGATGATGCGCAAAGCAGAACCACTACAGGAATCCTCCCATAGCCGAGCAGCTGCGGTGGTCGTCATCGCTGCGGTGCTGTAGCCAAAGCCTGCGAGTACCACATTGCCGGAAGTGTCTGGCATGCCGGCGGTATTCAGGGGCTGTAACATGGAGAGCTGTGTAACGATGGCTTGGGTGTGGGAGAGGGGTGGCTCGTTGGTGCCTTCGGGATAGAGACCTCCCGGAAATCCCTGAAAGGTAGATGTCCCTAAATCGTACAATGGCGTAAATTGATGGCTTTCGGCAGTCTCATGCCTGCAAGCACTCATGAGAAGAAGCAGGAACAGCACGGGATTCGGAAACGGTTTAATCACGACCGAGGTAATAGTAAATGCCACCTCTGATACCGGTTGTAAAGCTGTGCTTGGGGTAATTGCTCAGTGGGTTGTCGAAAGTGCTGAGGTCCTGCGACATCGAGGCTTCCACACCTAAGGATACCATCCAGTTGGGGAATACAAACAGTTCGTACTCAGTTCCGGCGAGGAATGACCAGCTGGTAGGTTCAAAAATCACATCATTGGGACTTATCTCGTAACGACGCTCCTGAGGAATCTTATAGGCGCGCAACTTATTGTATTGTAAACCAGCTATCAGGTTCAGGGAGCCTGGTCGATTGATGGCAGCATGATAGGTTGGTGTTCTGAATTTGAACATCACCGGAAACTGATCGAAGTAGAGGGAAAGGTTGAGCTGCCTGTCATTGGCCCCTTCTGCAGTATTGATGGCCACTCCCTCTGCTATGTTGTGTGCATATTCAGCCTGAATAGAAAACCTGTCGTTAATAAAGTAACCCAGTACAAGGCCTTTGGAAGGCAGCAGGCGGAAACTGTTGGTAGCGCCCTCATAATTGCTCAGGATGGCTCTGTTGATCAGCATGGTGGTTGCGTTGTATCCGGCAGAGGCACCTGCGTAGAATCCATGCAGACTGTTGTCTGTTTCGTTGATTAGTTCCGTGATACCATCAAAATCGTGCGCGTAATCGGCATCATCCGCAGCAATTCCCCTGTCTACAGCATAACCGCTTTTGTCATTGCTTTCTCTCGGTACATCTGTTGATGCTATTTCAGTGGCGCTCTGTGCAAGAATAGTAGTATGGTCATCCGAAGGAGTAGGGGCTTCCGGTAGCTGAAGATGCTCTGATGCAGATTCTTCATAAATAGCAGAAAGAGGCAGCTCTGCAACGAGAGATACCTCATCTGTGGGCGCTGCCTGTTGCATCTCTGCCACATTCGTTGCTGCTATCGCCTGATCAGACGCTTCTGCACCGCCAATGAATCCGGGTGCATTTTTATCGGAAGTTATACTTTCAGCTTGATTTGTAAGTTGCTGATTATAAGTATTTTGTGAATTTCTATTCAAGGGTGTTATTGGGGGGGAGCCAATACCTTCATAGGCTTGCATACCGGGAGATGACTGGAAGAATAGCATACCGGTTAAGGTCAGCAGCAGCACAGCGACTGCGCTCCAAAGCGCCTTCCTTCTATTTTCGGCAGCAATGGCTTTTCGATCGGTTTCCAGCGTCTGGTGAATACCCTCCCATACTTTATCGGAAGGACTTATTTCCCAGTTAGAAAGTTGAACTTTAATATGTTCGTTATTGAATTCCTTATTCCCCACTTGCTTTCTTGTAGTGACCAAAGTGCTTGGTTACTTCTTCCATTAGAATGTACCGTGCTCGTGCCAACTGACTCTTAGACGTTCCTTCGCTTATGTTTAGTTGCTTCGCGATTTCTTTATGTGAAAATCCTTCTACAACATACATATTGAAAACGGTTCTGTAGCCGGGCGACAACTTGTTGATAATCTCCATAATATCTTCCACGGCCAGTTTGTTCAACACGTGGTCGTATGAGATATCATATTGACTATCAGTAGCTTCTAAAAGGGGGTAAAGGTGATTTTTTCTTCTGTATGCTTCAATGGCAGTATTGACCATGATTCTTCTGAGCCATCCTTCGAAAGATCCGTCAAATCTGAATTTTTCCAGATTTCTGAATGTCTTTACGAATCCTTCCTGAAGAATATCCTCGGCTGCAGGTATATCGTTGGCGTAACGCGCGCAAATACCCAGCATTTTGGAAGCATATTTGTCGTAAAGTGCTTTTTGAGCTTGTCTGTTGCCTTTAATGCACTCTTTGACCAAAAGCTCATCTCCGGAATTACGGTCAACTGTTTTGGTGAGCATAGAACTTGTTGAGGGTTAAAATTAAGCTGTTCTAGGACTAAAAATAATGATTAATTCACAATTTGTAGGTGGTCTCCAAAAAAGTGACCAGTTTTTGAAAAGCAAGGGCTCTGTGGCTGATAACCTGCTTGACGGAAGGCTCCATTTCCGCAAAGGTGATTTCATATCCTGTTGGTAAAAAAACAGGATCATAGCCAAAACCGCCTTCACCGGTAGGTTGCTGTGTGATAGTACCATTGATAATCCCTGTAAACTGCTCCAGAGCGGTATCAGTCACGAGCGTGAACACGGTTTTGAATCGCGCGCGACGATCGGTTATGCCATTCAGTTCGAAAAGCAGATGGGCTATATTGTCGGCAGCTACTCCTGTGCCGGCATAGCGGGCGGAATACACACCGGGTGCTCCGTTCAGGGCAGCCACTTCAAGTCCGGTATCTTCTGCGAAACACGGATAGCCATACTTCTCCCGCACGTACACCGCTTTTTCCATGGAATTCTCTTCAATGGTGGCATGGGTTTCCGGCAATTCTTCCAGGCAGCCGATATCTTTCAAACTGAGTACCTTCAGTTGCGGAGGCAGGACCGCCTGAATTTCTTTTTGCTTGTTCTTGTTGTTAGTGGCAAAGACTAGTTCAATCATAGGGACAACATTTGCTTCACTTTTTTCCAGTATTGGGATTTTAAAGGCTGGTCATTTTGTAATGCCTCAAAGGAAGGACATGCCATCCAGGTGCTTTCTTCGATTGTTCGGGGTACCAGCGACGATAGCTTTTCCGGGCATCCCAATAGGTGTCCGTCTATGCCATGCAGCAAAACAAACTGTGGCTTTTGGGGCCAGTTGGCCCAGTCTTTTTCTACCGGAGTCAGTTGCGCTATGTCCAATTGCAACGGTGGGTAATCAGTAAAAGGCAGGGCTGCTGCGAGTTTACCTACCATGTCCTGCAAGGCGGTATGGTCGCTTGTTCCGGATGAATCAAAACAAAGATAAATCGGCGATAAAGGGTGGCCTTTCGCATTTTTGAAGTCAACTTTTTGCTCCGATTTTGTTAATTTTGCTGAGCTATTTATCAGATACAACTGTATTGATAGAAGAGCTTCCTCGAACCGAATCATGATTCCTTAACTATTTGATTCGGCAGTAAATTAAACCATTAGTAAGCAGTTGTAAAAAGGGAGATATGAACGTTATAGAAAAATCTTTTAAAATCGATGTGCAACCCATTGCACAAACCAGGCTGACGGAGCTGGACTATGAAAACATTCCTTTCGGAAGGATTTTCACGGACCACATGTTTATTGCAGAATATAAAAATGGCGAATGGAAGAATGCGCGGATACAGCCTTTCGGTCACATTCCTATGCATCCATCCTCCTCGGTGCTGCATTATGGACAGGGAGTATTTGAAGGGATGAAGGCATTTAAAGATGAGCAGGGGAATGCCCGCTTGTTCAGACCATTGAAGAACTGGGAAAGACTCAATGCTTCCGCCCAAAGGATGGCCATGCCCACAATTCCCGAAGAACTATTCATGGATGCGTTGACAACGCTGGTGCGTATGGATAGCAACTGGATACCTGATACGGAAGAAGGCGCGCTGTACATCCGGCCATTCATGTTTGCCAATGATGAATTCGTGGGCATAAAACCTGCCGACGATTTCGTTTTCATGATTTTTTGCTGCCCTGTATCGAAGTACTACCAGAAACCGGTTAGGGTCACCATGTCGGATGAATACGTACGGGCATTCAGAGGAGGCACCGGCCACGTGAAGGCCATGGGCAATTATGGTGCAGTTATGGAACCGCTCCGGAAAGCCAGACTGGATGGATACGATCAGATTCTGTGGCTCGATGGCTACGAGTTCAAACGCATACAGGAAATTGGCACCATGAATGTCTTTGTCGTTATTGACGATAAAGTGCTTACACCTTCCCTGGAAGAAAAAGCCATCTTACCGGGTATAACACGCGACAGCTGTATCACGCTGCTGCGGGATAACGGATATACCGTAGAAGAGCGGGATATCACTGTAGATGAAATCATTGCTGCAGCATCCTCCGGAAGGTTGACAGATGCATTTGGCACAGGCACGGCGGCAACAGTAGCACCTATTGGCGAGATTGGCTATAAGGGCCAGCACTATATGCTGCCATCTATTGACAACAGACCGGTTTCCATATGGCTAAAGGATGAAATGCGAAATATACGCAAAGGGCACAGACCCGATACTTACAATTGGTTGTATCAGGTATAATCATAAAAAAAGCCGCTTAACAAGCGGCTTTTTCTTTTAATGGGTTAAATCCCATTCGTACACCCGTACAATGTCTTTATTGGTAATGATGCCTTTGATGAGGCCGTTTTCTACCACTGGAAGTGCCTGGAAATTTCCTTCGCTCAGAATAGCGAGAATTTCTACTAAGGAATTGTCGGGTGCCACGCTTACAGGATTATGAGTCATCGTCTCCTCGAGGTTGAACCGCTCATTGAGCGTAGCTTCGGTGAAGGAAGCGCCATCTGTGATAGCGTTCTCTACAAACTTTAGCATATCGTTGATGCTGATGATGCCCAGCAGCTTGTCATCGAAAGTGATGGGTAGGTGCTGAATTTTATACCGCGTGAAGAAATCCATTAATTGACTGAAATTATTGTGGAGATTGCCAACAATAATCTTTTCAGTCATAATTCCTGATGCAAGTATTTTTTTGGTCATGAATAATATTTGACGCAAATATAATCAGACAATACCGGCTTGTAGGTCATAAATAAGTGATTTACGTCATCATCTATTGTAAGTAAAAGCAAAAAGCTTCCTGAACAAGGACGTTTTTTTGCCGGAATAAGGTGGATAGCGCAAGGACAGGTCTGGAAAGAACCGCTTATGGTAAACACTGATATGGTGAGAAAAAATGTCGAAAGTGGCTTTTCCCTGGTATTTCCCAAAGCCACTTTGTCCTTTGCCGCCTACCGGCATGAAGATATCGCCAAAATGAACTACTGCGTCGTTGATGACAAAATCGCCACAGCTTATTTCACGCATCAGTCTTGTAGCCAGCGCATCATTGTTGCTGAACAGATAGGCCACAAGCGGCGTAGGATGCTGACGGATGGTGGCCAATGCCTCCTCCATATCATCGTAGGGAACCAGCAACATTACAGGACCAAAGATTTCCTGCTCCCAGATGGCGGCTTTCGGGTCAGAGCAGGTAACAACCGTCGGCTCCAGGTAGAGGTCCTCTTTATCGGCGCTACCGCCATGCACTATTTGGCAATCCTTGAGCAAACCTACTAATCGCTCCCAGTGTCCCTCATGGATAATCCGTCCGTAGCTGCCGGATAACTGAGGATCAGATCCATAGCATTTTTTTATATTTCGGATTATCGCGTCGGTCAGTGGCTGTTCCATGCTCCTTGGAACAAAAATGTAGTCCGGGCTTACGCAAGTTTGTCCGGCATTGGTGAATTTCCCCCATACCAATCTGGCGGCAGTGATTTCCAGATGCATATTGGTATCGACAATGCAAGGGTTTTTTCCGCCCAGCTCGAGTGCAACAGGGGTGAGGTTTTGTGCTGCTGCACTGTAAACTTTGCGACCCACTTCCGAACTCCCGGTAAAGAAAATAAAATCGAAAGGTTGCTCTACCAGCGCTGCGGCACCTTTCGCATCGGTTGAAACAACCTTGCAATATTCCTCCCTGAAATGCTTGTTGATGATGTCTTCCAGAATGCGGGAAACGGCTGGTGCAGCTTCTGATGGTTTTATAACAACGGTATTGCCGGCTGCCATTGCTCCAATGGCAGGTCGAAGCGCCAGCATAAAGGGGTAGTTCCAGGGTGCAATAATCAGGGTGTTGCCATGTGGCACAGCAAGGGTGTAAGATTTTGCCCTGAAATGAATGAGGGGGGTAGGCAGACTTTCCGGTGCCATCCATGAGCGCAAATGCCGAAGGTGGTAGCGCAATTCCTCCATAACCACTCCGATTTCGGTGGCGTAAGCTTCCATCGGCGACTTGCGGAGGTCTTGCATCAAAGCTGCTGCAATGGCAGCTTCATGGGCTTGTACCAATTCAAGCAGCCGCCGCAATTGCTGCTTTCTAAAATCGTAATTCCTGGTAGCGCCTGTTTGAAAATATGCCTGCTGTCGGGTTACCAGTTGCTGCAATAACGTTGATTCCATTCCTATACTTAACTTGGTGGTTAAGACTTGACTGAGTTGTCTTATTGTTTATCTTTGATTGATTCAATCATGTTAAAGATATCAGAATTTCATTGTTTCGTGCTGACCATTGTTCTAACTCTGGTACATGCGAATCTTTCTGCGCAAAACCTGATGATTTCGGGACATGTAGTAGATGCTGAAGATCAGAATCCACTGGTGGGCGTTACAGTTTTGAACAGCAGCGATGGATCCGGAACAGCTACGGATATAGACGGGATTTTTAGACTGTCGGTGTCGCCCGACGATGTTGTGGTATTTCGCTATGTGGGCTATGCACCTGAAAGCAAAACCTTTAGGGCCGGGGAAGATACAGTCTGGCAGATTGCGATGGTGCAGCAAGTGGGGAAATTGTATGAGGTGGTGGTTACCGGAAGCAAATATGAAAAAGCCATAGGGGAAGAAACGGTTTCTATCGAGGTGCTCGGGCCGCAGTTAATAGAGAGTTCCAATAATGTAACGATTGAGAGCTCTATCCAGAAAATTCCGGGTGTTAACGTCATCGACGGACAGGCGAACATTCGCGGTGGCAGCGGTTATTCCTATGGTGCTGGAAGCCGGGTTTTATTATTGATGGATGATATTCCCCTGTTGACGGCAGATGCCGCATTAGCGAACTGGAACTTTGTTCCGATGGAGAATATCGGACAAATAGAGGTCATCAAAGGGGCCGCATCTGCTCTGTACGGTTCTTCCGCTTTGAATGGAATCATCAACGTTCGAACAGCTTATCCGCTGGCGGAACCCGAGACGCGCATCACCATGTTCAGTGGCATCTACGATAGCCCCTCCGATACAGCACAGCGCTGGTGGGGGAATGACATTCCTTTTTTTACAGGGGTTAATGCTTCCCATCGTCAGAAATTTGATCGCTTTGATCTGGTGGCCGGGGCTTATGTCTACGCCAATGAAAGCTACCTGCAGCATGATCACGACCGGTTTGGTCGTATCAATATCCAAACGCGGTATAGAGTAAATAGTAATCTGACAGTAGGGCTCAATAGTGTTCTTCAGTTAAACAGAAGTGTATCTTTCTTCTACTGGAATAACCTCGACAGTGGTTTATACGTACCTGCCGATAATACCCTGACCATTAACCAGGGGACGCGCATGGCATTTGATCCATTTGTGCAGTACTATGATGGTGCGGGCAACAAACACAAGTTACAAGGCCGCTTTTACAAGTCCGACAACCGTACCCAAACAGAACAGGGCGTCCTTTCCGATTTGTATTACGGGGAATATCAATTCCAGCGCCGACTTCCGGTATGGAATATGGTGGTAACTGCAGGCCTGACCGCCAATCGCGGCATGGTCAATGCGGAGCTCTATGGAGATACCAGCTACGTCGCTACCAACCAGGCGGCCTATCTGCAACTGGATAAAACATTCTTCGGAAAATGGCAGGTCAATGGTGGCGTGCGGTACGAGCAAAATCAACTGGATAATCTGGATGAGGCGAGGCCGGTGGTGCGGATTGGCAGCAGCTATCAATTAGCAGATTTTACATTTCTCCGGGCGTCCTGGGGACAGGGCTACAGGTTTCCGACAGTGGCCGAGAAATTCATCAATACAAGTGTAAGTCTTTTTAATATTTATCCGAATCCTGATTTGGAATCTGAAACCGGATGGACAGCAGAAGTGGGACTCAAGCAGGGCCTGAAAATCAACGGATGGCAGGCTTACGCTGATGTGTCTGCCTTTGTGTCCCGCTATTTCAATATGATGGAATTTACTTTCGGTTATTACCCGGAAAATGGCGGCGTGTTTCCCTACGGATTCAAATCCCTGAATATCGGTAACACAGAAATCAGAGGTTTGGAGTTTTCCATTGCCGGGGAAGGTAAGATAGGCAACCTACCGTTGACCTTACTGGCAGGATACACCTATATCGATCCTCAGTTTCAAGACTTTGATTCGCTCATTGATGCACAATCAACAGCCGATTTCAATGTGCTGAAATACAGGTTCCGGCATGTTGTCAAATGGGATATGTTGTTACCTATGGAGCATTTCAGACCAGGGCTGGAGGTCAACTACAACAGCTATATGGAAGCTATTGATGAAGTATTCAACAGCTTTATTTCCGGGCTGGCTGAATACAGGGAGATGAATACTAATGGCGAAACAGTTGTCAATGTTCGGGCTGGATATGCCTTCAATGATAACACTGAAATTTTCTTCATATGTAACAATGTATTCAATAACATGTACATGTTACGACCTGCCTACATGGAACCGGTACGAAATTTCACCTTCCGTTTTACCCACAAGCTCTGATGAGCCTTAGCTCGCCATTGTCTTGGACTGGCAAACAAAATCAGAAGTGCTGACATCAGTCTTTTTGATAGCACCAAAACCGCCTTCTACTTCTGTGAAATTTCGGAATCCTCTGGCTTGCAATATAGATGCTGCAATCATGCTGCGGTAACCGCCGGCACAATGCAGGAAGAAATGTTCGTTGTTGTCGATATCACTTACCCATTCATTGATGGCAGCCAGTGGCCTGTTATAAGCTTCATTGACGTGTTCTGCCGCATATTCCGAAGCCTTCCGCACATCCACTACTTTCTGTTCCGGGGCCTGTTGCCAGCGCTCAGAAAAGCTGGCTGCCGATATTCTGTTCACCGTATCAGTCTCTTTGCCTGCCGCCACCCAGGAAGCAAAACCGCCTTCAAGGTGACCAATGATGTTATCAAAACCTACACGACTCAATCGCATGATGGATTCTTCTTCTTTACCTGCTTCCGTAATCAATAGAAGCGGTTGCTGTACATCGGCAATTAATGCACCCACCCAGGGAGCAAAATCACCATTGAGGCCGATATTGATGGATTGTGGTATGAAACCTTTGTAGAACTGATCTGGACTGCGGGTGTCGAGTAATAAGGCTCCTGTTTCTTCTGCGGCGGCTTCAAAAGCAGCTACCGATAAGGATTGCATACCTTTTTGCTTCACCTCGTCGAAACTGGTGTAGCCCTTTTTGTTCAAAGCAACATTCATTGGAAAATAGGCGGGAGGTGCCAGCAGTCCATCCGTAACTTCCTTAATAAATTCATCCCGCGTCATGTCGCTACGCAATGCATAGTTGGTTTGCTTCTGTAAACCGATGGTGGACACTGTTTCCTTGCTCATGTTTTTACCGCAGGCGCTACCTGCTCCATGGGCTGGATACACCACTACATCATCGGGCAGGGTCATTATCTTGTTGCGAAGGGAAGCATACAATGTGCCGGCCAATTCTTCCTGGGTCATGGATGCCGCTTTCTGGGCGAGGTCAGGTCTTCCGACATCACCGATAAAAAGGGTGTCACCAGAGAAAAGCGCCTTTTCTTTTCCATCTGCATCGATCAGCAGATAGCAGGTACTCTCCATTGTATGTCCGGGCGTATGAACGGCACGTATAGTTACATCTCCTAATAGGAATTCCTGCCCGTCTGTGGCAATGATGGCATCAAAAGAAGGGTTGGCCATTGGACCATAAATGATGGGCGCTCCGGTCTTTTTGGATAAATCCAAATGACCGCTGACAAAATCAGCATGGAAATGTGTTTCAAAAATATACTTGATTGTCACTCCGTCTCTTGCCGCGCGATCTATGTAGGGTTGCACTTCCCGCAGCGGATCGATTACAGCCGCCTCGCCATTGCTGGTGATGTAATAGGCTCCCTGAGCCAGACAACCGGTATAAATTTGTTCTATATGCATGCTGTATAAATTTTATTGTCCTGATTCTGACCATTGAAACATACCGATATGGCCGAAAGTTCCCATCAAACGATACCGTGCTGACGGGCCTCCCTGGCAAGTCTTGCTGCATCAATAGAAACCACACCCTGGTATTCGCAGACAATGCCTCCTGCCAGATTGGAAAGTGCAGCGAGGGTAGGCAGGCTTGTTCTTGCTGCCAGACATAAGGCCGCTATGCTAATAACTGTATCTCCGGCACCCGAAACGTCGGCAACATCCCTGACATGGGCAGGTTCCAAGAGTGTATGTTCCCCCGAATGCAGAAAAACTCCTTTGTCGGAAAGGGTAATGAGCGTAATACCATTATGCAGGCGTTCATTCAATGACAATGCGGCAGCGCGCAAGCTTTCTATATCCTTTGGGTCAATCTCCTGCAGCAGATTGTCGCTGATTTCTCCGAGGTTGGGCTTGAAAAGGGTACACATCTGATAACTGGAGAAGTGTCGTTTTTTGGGGTCTACTGCTACGGGTATATTGTTGTTCAGGCAAATCATGGTAGCGCCACGAATGATTTTTTCGGTCAACAGACCTTTGTTGTAATCCTGAAAAATGAGCACGTCCGGAGTCTCTTCCTTTACCACTGTTGCTATATGCTCGAGTAGAATGTTTTCCAGTTCTTCACTGATTTCATTGCTGTTTTCATGATCCAGACGCATCATTTGATGACCCTTGGCAATGATTCTCGTTTTGGTGGTCGTAACCCGCCCCGGATCCTTGGCAATGTAACCGGAGGCTATATTTTTATCTTCCAGCAGATTCAGTAAAGCACTGCCGTCGCGATCATCACCTACCATGCTTATTAAGAGTGGTGTGGCTCCCATGGCTTTGATATTCATTGCGACGTTGGCGGCTCCGCCGGGTCGTTGTTCCCTTCTGTTCACCAACAGCACAGGTACAGGCGCTTCAGGGGAAATCCTGTCTACATGCCCATAGATATAAGCATCCACCATGACATCGCCAACAATAGCTACTTTCAGATTTTTGAAGCTTTCGAAGAGATCCGTTTTGGAGGGAGTTGCTGCCATTATACCAGTTGTTCCAGGGCTTTTTTCATTCTTGCAATTGCTTCTCTGATAGTTGCTTCAGCTGCCGCATAGGATAGACGGATGCAGTTATCATCGCCAAAGGCGGTTCCCGTAACCACTGAAACACCACCTTCCTGAATGAGGTACATGCATAAATCATCTGCGTTTTGAATGACGGTATCACCGAAGCGCTTGCCAAAGAAATATTGAACATCCGGAAAGAAGTAGAAGGCTCCTTCCGGTAAGTTGAATTGTAATCCTTTTATTTCTTTTAATAAGTCATATACGATATTTCTACGCTTTAAGAATGCTTCCTGCATTTCCTTGCGGGCCGACTGATCGCCTGTGAGGGCTTCAATAACGGCGCGCTGTGTGATGCTGCTCGCAGCGGAGGTGTATTGACCTTGCATCTTATCGCAAGCCTTCGCAATATCCAGCGGAGCTCCGAGGTAACCCAGTCGCCAGCCGGTCATGGCGTATGCCTTGGAAAGGCCATTGATAGTTATGACTCTGTCCTCCATACCGGGAATGGTGGCCATGCTTACATGCCTGTTATTAAAATTAATATGTTCGTATATTTCATCGCTCACCACATACAGGTCCGGAAATTCCAGCACCACCTTGGCGAGTCCTTCGAGTTCTGCTTTGCTGTATACGGTTCCCGTCGGATTGCACGGGGAACTGAAGATGATAAGTTTGGTCTTAGGTGTAATAGCAGCCCTTAATTGCTCAGGGCTGATTTTGAAGTCGGTTTTCACAGAGCTCTTAATCGCCACAGCAGTGCCTTGCGCAAGGTCTACCATGGCCTTGTAACTCACCCAATAGGGGGCCGGTAAAATCACTTCCTCGCCCGGGTTAACCAGACAGAGCACGGTATTGATGATGCTTTGCTTGGCACCATTGGATACTACAATCTGCTGAGGACTGTAATGCAGTCCGTTTTCCGTTTTGAATTTATAGCTGATGGCTTCTCGCACATCCAGGTAACCGGCAACTGGTGTATAGTGACTGTATCCTGCATCAATGGCCGCTTTAGCTGCATTGCGTATGTTTTCAGGAGTATCAAAATCGGGCTCACCCAGACTGAGGTCTACAATATCTCGACCCTGACTTTTCAATTCCCGGCTAAGCTGGGCCATTTTGATGGTGGCTGATTCGTCGAGAGAAAGAATTCGATTTGCTAATGCAGACATAAATTCGCTTTGTGCGAAGTTAAGCAATGAAAATGTACAGCCTATTCAACTTTCAACAGAACAATTTCTACTCGCTGGTTTTTTTGTCGCCCTTCCGGAGTGCTGTCGTCGGCAACCGGTGCACTTTTGCCCATACCGTTAGTAGTTAGGCGCTCAGGAGCAATCCCTCTGGATAAGAGATAGGCCGCTATTGCTTCAGCTCTTTTGCGCGATAAGCTCAGGCAGTAAGACTCGTCGCACAAACCATTGGTATGTCCTCTGATTTCAATATTCACCTCGCGATGCGCCAGGAGAAAGACCTCCATTTCCGTCAACGCGGTAAAGGATGAATCGAGCAGTGTACTGGTATTGGCTTTGAAGTACACTTCCTCCAGATTAAAGGTCGCACCTGCCTTCCGGGGAATCAACATAATATCCAACACAGCAGAAGTTGTCGCTGTGTCGGCTATCAACAGGTCATGTACTACACCGAAATAACCATCTGCTTCTACGGCCAGCATGTATCTGCTACCGGGTAGTACCTCGGGATTGTTACCAAACTGCCTGTTCATTTCCGTGGCTACTTTATTGCCGCCGGCATCTTCTATTTGCAGGCAGACAACTTTAGCCTGTACCGGGAGTCCATCCGATTTATCTGCCACATGCACAAAAAGTGTAAGCGCTTCCGGCGGTGCAGGGGTTAATGCCACTTCCATCAGGTCGAAATTGTTGCTTTGGAAGGAGGACGCAAATAAAGCAACAGTTGCATCGGGACTCACAGAAAAGTAGGCTTCCCAGCCGGCAGTATTGATTTGAGGACCCAGGTTTACAGGGTCTGTCCATTTTGTCCAGGTATCATCGAGTCGTTTCGATGCGTAGATATCATAGCCACCATAGCCGGCCCTTCCATTTGACGCAAAATACAATGTGGTGCCATCAGGGGAAAGGGAAGGACTCATCTCTACAGCTGCAGTGTTGATTGATTTACCCAGATTGGCGGGCTTGCCAAAGGAATTGGGTCCTGTTCGCCTGGAGACATAGATGTCGCGCAAACCCCAACCATCAGCTGCTTCCACTGCAAACAAAAGATATTCCCCATCAGCCGAAAGGTGGTATTCATTGAAGCGGTCTGCGTTGGTAAAGCCCTCCACATAAACAGGCTTTGGTCCTGACCATACATTATCGATTTGCTGCATGACAACCAGCGGATGGTCTCCTCCGTAGGCATTCCCCAGCAGCAGGGAAGGAGTATCATCTGTAACGGCATTGACATAGTTATGCTGTTCATTGTTCAATGGTGAGGAAGGATGTTCCGGTTGCGTCCATGCGCCCGATGGCAGCCGTTTGCTCATCCAGATATCATCCAGTTTTTCTATCCCTGTATTTTCTGGATGTCCCTTGCGATCGAAGTAAATCATATTGCCGTCTTTGCTCCAAACGGGCAGTACCTCGTCGCTGGAAGACTGCAATGAGATTATCTTCTTCGCTTTATTGCTGATGGTATTGCTGGTCGGGGACAATAAATCAAAATCCCATTCGCCATTGCCAATGCCGATAGCATCGAGTTGAAAGTTGGTTTGAGAAGGCAGCCAGACGATTCTAATTTCGGCGATTACCTCCGGATAATTCAAACGGTACCGCATCCTGTTGCCGGCAGTCTGAGTATTGCCCCTCAGCACAATCGTGGCTCCATTGGTATTGATGATCTGCAATTCGAGCGGGACTGATGGTACGTGACTTTGTATCAGCAGAATTTCACTACTGGGTAGAACAGACCGAAAGCCCACATGGATAAAAACACTTCCTTCGTTTTTATCTGCTGAAGGCATCCAGGAGCAGGGAGTAAACTCATGTAGGGGAAAGCGGCTTGGTGGACCAAGCACTTGTGTTGCTGAAAATAATTTATCGCCTTTCTGGGAAGAAAATCCGATTAACTTCTCGGCCCATTGAATATCCTGCGCGTGCAAGGGCAGGATTAGCGTCCATGATAACAGCAGTAAAAGAAGGGGGTTTTTAGAACTCATCTGATTACAGGATAGTAACCTCCACTCGCTGATTGAGTGAACGTCCTTCCGGTGTATCATCTGATGCAATGGGTCTTGATTTTCCATAACCTACCGCCTCAATCCGGGAGGCATCTATACCTTTTTCCTGCAAATAGGTTTTAACAGCTTCGGCTCTTTGTCTACTCAGGTTATTGCAATACTCATCGTCGCATAGCCCGTTGGTATGACCTCCAATCTCTACCCGCAGTTTGCTGTTGTTCCTCATGAAGATAGCCAATTCATCGAGTTCCTCCCAAGATTCACTCTTGATAACATAACTGTTGGCTCTGAACTGAAGGTTGTCAAGTCTGAACGATTCTCCTTTTTTGGCCGGGGTTAGTCTGAAGTCTATCCGTTTCACTTTTTGCTCATTGACTTCTGCTATTTCCACCAGTTCTTCGTGGTAGAGATAGCCATCACTTATTACTATAACCTTATATGTTATATTATCAGTTATTTTTTTTCTGTAATTCTTGTTCAAAGTGTTGATGGAGTCTGGAGGATAGCTGAAGTCGGCAACTTCAAATATTACCGTCGCTTCAATTGGTAATTCTGTAGCTTCATCGAACACAGTTCCGAACAACAGTAGATCATTGGTCAATACGACAGGTTCTGACGGAGTATCTGTTGTGGACAGCGGTTGTACGGATTCTTTTTCGGTAGAGGCTTCTGTTACTATTTCCTCTTCTTCATGCAGAACTGGTGCTATCTGTATTCGATAAATATCAGGGTTGAAATAAGCATCTCTGGTAGATGTAAAATAGGCGTAGGAGCAACTGTCATTGTAAGTAAAATAGGCATCGAACCCGTCGCTGTTGATTTTTGGTCCCAGGTTTTTAGGTGTACCCCATTTTAACCACGTATCATCGAGTCGCTCTGCGATGTAAATATCCATTTCTCCATATCCGGGCAAACCGTCGGATGCAAAAAAGAGGTATTTCCCGTCGGGGGATAAGGACGGTGCCATTTCATTGCCGCTGGTATTGATCACATTGCCCAGGTGCATAGGAGGTGTCCATTGCAGCTGATTAGAGGAAAAGCAAACATAGATATCCTTCATGCCCAGTCCGTCGGCTTTTTCCAGTGAAACCAGCATCACCGTTCTGTCGGTATTGACAAAGTATTCAGCGTAGAAGTTGTAGCTAATTAGACCGGGGGTAAAAAGGTTGAGAGGGTAGCGCCAGGTATCTTCGTTTTGCCAGGTTTGAGCTACGCCCATGCTGCGGCGGCCATCGGGGTAGTAGGCATTGGCAAGAGAAAGCAATTTTCCGTTATTGGAGGTTCCAATAACATAGTTGTTGTAACTGTTATTGATGGGCGCTCCGGGGTTAACTGCGGTACTTAGGGCTTTACCAGAAATGTCCGCATACCAGATATCGTCATTGAGCACATTACCCGTATTGCCCGGATGGTCTTTTCTGGTAAAGTAGAGTCTTTTGCCATCGTCGCTGAGGATGGGCGCAATATCCGAGCCGGGAGAATTGATAATGGCTCCTGAATTTTCGGCATCCCCGATAAACTGAAAATAATCAGTTAAAGGAACTTCGGGCATTTGATAAGGTACCTTGCCGGAGCTAATACCGATAGCATCTATCTGATTGAAGCCGGGAACGCTTTCTGTATCGAGAATCAACTTCAGGTCGGATGTGACAAAGGAAGTTCTGGGAATATCTATTACCAGCATCCTGCCATATTGGGGTTCCACTTGCGGGCGAACGTACACCGAATGGGCTACATTATATTGATCAAACAGTAATATTTCTTTGATGGCACCGGCATTGTGGTTCTCGGAAACGTAAATGCGTTCAACCTGAATTTTTTCTTTGAAGGCTACACGGACAAACTCCTCCTGGTTATTGTCGGGAAGCTTAGGAACCCAGGCGCAACCGCAATCGCCCAGTGCCGGCAGTTTGGAAGGAGGACCCAGGACTTGCTTTGCGCTGTAAGCTATTTCACCTCTTTGGGAAGAGTAGGAAAGCAGCCTGTCGGCCCACTGAATTTGCGCTGATGCAAGGCCTGTGCCGGCGATAAGAATAAAAAGCAGGTAAAGCGGTTTCTTCATAGAAATTGAAATACGGGGCAAAGCTACACCTTGTAACGGGCCTGTTTCAGACAATGTTGTATATTCTTATCAACAACCAAAGTGGGTGTATACTGTTAATTTTACACGCTGTAATGACAAAAAAAGAAAGAGTAGCATTTATAACCGATAAACTCGAGGAGCTATATCCCGAAACTCCCGTGCCGCTGGACCACAAGGACCCTTATACGCTTCTGGTAGCAGTTGTATTGAGTGCGCAGTGTACAGATGCCAGGGTGAATACGGTAACTCCCCGGTTGTTCAGCCTTGCAGACAATCCAAGGGATATGGCCGGGCAAAGTGTAGAAGAAGTTCGCGAAATCATTCGTCCATGTGGTTTATCTCCCGGTAAATCAAAAGCCATTGTAGAGTTATCGCGCATCATTACAGCGTCGCACGGTGGTAAGGTGCCCAATACCTTTGAGGATTTGGAGAAGCTTCCGGGGGTTGGACATAAAACGGCAAGCGTTGTGATGTCGCAGGCTTTCGGCGTGCCTGCCTTTCCTGTAGATACGCATATACACCGGCTTGCCCAGCGCTGGCGCCTGACCAATGGTAAAAGTGTGGAGCAGACGGAAAAAGACCTTAAGCGATTATTTGACCAATCGCTTTGGAATAAACTCCATTTACAAATCATTTTTTTTGGCAGGGAATACTGCAAAGCCAGAGGACACGACCCACTTTTTTGTCCCATCTGCAGCGTAGTGAACAAAAAAAAGACGGCCACTTAGGACCGCCTTTTCGCATATACTCATGAAAAGATCATCGTAATATTACGAAATCCTTTGTAAATCTTGTTCCATCCACATCAAACACCAGCTGGTAGATACCTGCGGGCTGGTCGCTTAAATTCAGTGGTCTGTTGGCTTGTATCACTGAACCGAGGTTTTCAGCAAATACCATTTGACCTGAAGTATTGTAAACTTCATAGCGAACATCGCGTGCTGTATTGAAGTTGATGTTGATGAATGCATTTCCATCGGAAGGATTGGGATATACCACTGTCATAGCCGAAGGATCCAGCGTCTCGATTCCGGTTACACCAACATAAATGATGGTGTCATAAGAACTGTAACCACAGTAGTTTTCCGCTACCAGCACTACGGTGTAAACACCTGTAGCGAAAGTGTGGTCAGGATCTTCTGCAATTTCATAGGTTCCATCACCATAGTACCAGGTATAATCAGCACCCGGGGATGATAGGTTGTTAAATGAAACCAGAGAACCCGTCATGGTGAAATCGAACAGGGCATCAGGTGTGTAGTTGAGTTCTACATTGATGGTATCACCTTTGATACAACCGGTTACAGGGTGGGTAACCAGTACCCAGAATTCACCGGGAACATCCACTGTTTCTACCTGGGTTGTCGCGCCTGTGCTCCACTGATATATCATACCCGGATTTTCAGCATCCAGCACCAGAGAATCACAAACAATCTGATCAAAACCAAGGTCAACTTCCGGTGCTTCCAGGTTGACAATGGTTGTGCAGAGTGTATCGTTGGAATAATCTTCGTCCACGTATATTTCAGTCCATACACACACTTCATGCGGACCTAAAGCAGAAAGATCTGCAGGTTCATCGAAAACAAATATTTCAGATGTACCGGGAGCGATGTTGGTGGTCATGACTTCAGCATTTACCGGACCACCATCAATTTGATACTTCACGAGGAAGCTTGCAATAGCTGTCGGACCAAAGTTCTGCACTTCCACAGCAATGGTTGTCAAACTATCGAGTCCACAACCATCAGGAGGAGAAGTAAGTGCAACTACACCTGCATCCACCGGAGAACAATACTTCATGAACTCAAATATGTTCTTTCTCAGGTTATCAGCTTCAGTCGGAGGAGAGTGGTATTGTGCCGGCGTCATACCGCCAAAGAGCACTATGCCTTCTCCCCATTCTTTCATCTGTAAAACGGCTGTTGAAGGAGTATAGAAATCTTCAATCAATTTAGTCAGACCGGTTCCTGTAATCTTGGCGTGCGCAAAGTTGTAGAAGAAGCCTGTCCAGTCGTCGCCTACAGGCGTGTAAGGCGCATTGAAAATCACAAAGCCATCGTCGGTTGCTTCACCCCAGTAAACATAGCTGGGGAAATTGAGCGTAACGCCACCAAAACCAAGATTAATGTTGGCACCTTCATAAGGGGCTGCATTAAGAATAAGATTACCTCCGGAGGTAACCCAGTTTTCCATGGTATTGATATTTTCGTCTACAAATGCCTTGAACTCAATGGCTGTATAATCACCACCATCAATATAGACAAAGCAGGTGTTTTCGTTAAATACATCATTGGGGTCCATGGTATCGAAAAATTCTTCAGTCCATCCATCCTCACCAAACACCTCATCCATTTTATCCTGATTATCAGTAGAACCAAATGGATCTGCAGTAGACAGGTGGATATAGTAGGCATTGGTTCCAACGACAGGTGAGAGGTTCTTCACCAGTTCACAGAGTGTATCGTTGGAGGTATCTTCATCTCCGGGAAGGCTTGTCCATGCGCAGAGGTCGTAGTCACCATCTGCAAATAAGTCAATGGTGCCGGAGAAAGTAAAGATGTCGGTCTCTCCGGGGGCCAGAGAACCTGTCCAAAGCTGCGTTACCGGAGCAGCGCCATCTAATGAGTAGCTTACATCCAGGCTGGTATGAGTGTTGGTACCGTAATTGGTAATTTCCACAGACACCACTTCTGCAGCAGAGAGTTCTACATCGGAAACTGGTGATATGATGGCCGAAACACCTACGTCATCTGGGAATGGATCCTGGATGCGAATGTTATCAAAGGCAATTCCGTTGTATCCGGAAAGAAAAGAGCTTTTAAAGCGCATTCTGAATTTAACAGAGCTTTCTCCTGCCAGGAAGGCAATATCATGGTGGGCTGTTTTCCATCCACCACTGGATCCCACCCAGCCTCTTTCATAGGTTGCTGTTACAGGGTCATATTCAAAGGAATAGCCGAAGGTGGTATACCAGTTATCACCGGTACCAACATCGCCTAATACGGTCCAGGAAGCGCCTGCATCAGTTGAATATTCCAGCTGAGCGCCGTCATAAGAAGGGTAGGTTTCCCACCAGATATCCAGTTCAATATAGGGAAGCAGCAGGGAACTGAAATCCAGACAAGGACTTTCTACATAATCATCTTCATAGGTGAGGTAGTTGCCATCTATGTTGGTTCCCCAGGATTTTAAACTTGATGGGGTAGCAGGAGGTGCCTCGTCGATAATAGAAGCCGATGGTGTGCCCAATTCCCAAGATTCGGTTCCGTAATTAATCCATCCGCCGGCACCCAATTCAAAATCTTCGAAATAAGGATACGAGCTGATTACCGGTATGTTGGTAAAATTGACGGTGGTGGTATCATCGCTGTATACCGTATCTAAATCCAAAATGGTATAAGCTGTAAAGGAGTAATCACCCGGGTTGCTTAAGTCTGCCGGTGTGGTAAATGTATAATCTACAGATGCATAGGATGCTATCGGGCTGCCGGTATAAGTTTCTACTACCGGAGTGGATAATCCTGAAACAGGATCATCGAAGAAATAGGCCACTTCAAAATCACTAATAGTTTCCAGACCGATATTGGTAATTGTTACCGTTACGTTTTCTTCGCCTATTCCGCAGGCAGTTTCCAAATCTACACCTGTAACACCTAAATCATAATCAGTAGCAGTTGGGATGAATACTGAATAATCCTCTACTTCACCGTAGCTGTAGCTGGTAGCACATGCGCTGATAGCACCGGGAGGGAAATATACACAACGCAGCCTCAGTCGGGTTTCACCCGGCAGCGCTGTAAAAGGTACAGTGAACGTGATGGTTCCTTCTGCTCCTGCTGAGATAATGATATCACTTCCGCCTAACTTTTCTGATGCACTGAAAATTTCATTCTGATCCCAGTCAATCCAAACAGCATAGTACTCTGTATAAGACGGACAGTTGTGTATAGTGAGTGTGTATTCCAGCCCTGGAATTAACAAAGTACTCAGGTCGGTATAGTCGTTGTAATCGAGCCCTGCACCGGTGAAATTGGAAATGTCTCCGAGCTCGAAGCCATCACAGTAGTC
>ERZ888423.751-NODE-751-length-32225-cov-11.482002_pt1 | contig 32225 bp, 29 predicted proteins | sample MGYA00520523_ERZ888423 | MGnify/ENA primary metagenome ERZ888423 (study PRJEB32303, sample SAMEA104408611) | aquatic metagenome | biome: Brackish water; feature: Pelagic; material: water | place: Baltic Sea | collected 2014-06-08T10:24:00 | depth 30,27 m ...
TGCGCCGCTTTGAACGGCTTGCAACGCCCGGAGGCGCGCGGCCTTTTCAGCTTCGCTCAAGGCGCCGGGCTGCGACCCGGAGTCGGACTGCACCGACCGGGTCTTCTTCACCTCGACCGTAACCGTCTTCGACCGGCCGCGCGGGAAGGTCTGGCGCACATTTGCGGCCCCGACCGTCTTCTTCAGCTCAAGCTTGCCTTTCGGCTGCAGCCGCAGTTTGCCGGGCTTGCGCTCCGTCGTATCGTCATCGCTCATGAGTTCGAGCCCTCCCCGCCTGGGGTCATCGCCGCGGCGCCGTCGTCTTGTCCACCGTTGAGGCCGCGGCGCCGCGCCGCCTCACGTTCGAGCATCTCAGCAAAGCGTCCACGGGACACCAGCGCGTTCACGACGCGCTCCCGTCCCAGGGCCTGCCCCAGCGTCACCGAATCCAACATATCCATTACCGGCGCGTTCGGCGCCAGCCCCTGCAATTTACGCCGCGAGCCAGGCGCCGCATCCGATGCGACGACGACCAATCCAATTTTATTGCGCCGCGAGAATTGCTGAGATTGTTCCCAGCCCGCCGCGACCTGAGACGCGCTGCGCGCCAGCCCAAGCAGTTCGCTCAGCCGCCGATCCAGAAGCGCCGTGACTGTATCCGCCAGGTCGGGTTGGGTTTCAACTTCGGCTTTGAACGCAGCCTTGAAGCGGCCGGTCTTGATCGCCTTCAGTAAAAAGTCGCGGTCAGGCGTCAGCCAGACGCCGCGCCCCGGCAGCCGGTCGGCGACGTCGAAGACGACGCGCCCGTCCGGGTCCACGACAAAGCGCAGCATCGCCGCACGCGGCCGCTTGACGCGCGAGACAATGCACCGGCGCAAGCCAGTGTCCCGCTGCGGCAAGCTGGGGCGTTCCTCAGCATCGGTCGTGATCGCCGTTTCGGCCATGCGTATCCGCGTCTTCCTTGTCTGGCGTCAGCCAGCTCACGCTGACGTCGTTTCATTTGCGGCGCCGTCTTCGGCCTCCGCGTCGTCAAACCATTCCGCTCGAAGCGCCATAATCAGGCCATCCGCCTCTTCCGAGGAGAACGGGCTGCCCTCGATGCCGGCCTTCAGGGCAGCGGCATCCAGCTTGGCGATATCGTCGACCGTCGCGACCGCGACATCGGTATTGGTCATGTACCGGAATTCGTCGCTCGCAAGATCCGCGAGATCGTCGAGCGATTTCACGCCACATTCGCCAAGACGGACGATCTGGGCAAGCTCCAGACCTTCGATCTGGTCCATGTCTTCCGAAATTTCCAGTTCCGCGCGCCGCGCTTCCAGGCGCGCTTGCTGCGCCGTCACGTAATCCTCAGCGCGGCGTTTCAGCTCTTCCGCGATATCTTCGTCGAAGCCTTCGATCTCGATCAGCTCGGCGATATCGACGAACGCCACTTCCTCGACGGTATTGAAACCTTCGCCGACCAGAAGATGGGCGATGACCTCATCCACATCAAGCGCGCCGATAAACGCCTGGGAGCGCTGACGCGCTTCTTCCTGGCGGCGCTCGGACTCTTCCTGCTCGGTCAGGATGTCGATCGACCAGCCGCTCAACTGGCTGGCAAGACGCACGTTCTGCCCGCGTCGCCCGATGGCGAGCGAAAGCTGGTCGTCGGGCACCACCACGTCGATCCGGCCAGCTTCCTCGTCGATTACGATTTTGGTGACTTCCGCCGGCGCGAGCGCGTTGACGACGAAGGTCGCCGGCTCTTCCGACCACGGAATGATATCGATGCGCTCGCCCTGCAATTCCGCGACGACGGCCTGGACGCGGCTGCCGCGCATGCCGACGCAGGCGCCGACCGGGTCGATCGACGAATCGTGGCTGATCACGCCGATCTTGGCGCGGCTGCCCGGATCGCGCGCCGCCGCCTTGATCTCGATGATGCCGTCGTAGATTTCCGGCACTTCCTGCGTAAACAGCGCTACCAGGAATTCCGGCCGCGCGCGGCTGAGGAAAATCTGCGGCCCGCGGGTTTCCTCGCGGACGTCGTAGATGATCGCCCGGACCCGGTCATTCCGGCGGAAATGCTCGCGCGGCAGCAGTTCGTCGCGGCGGATGATCGCTTCGGCGCGGCCAAGGTCGATGATGACATTGCCGAATTCCAGCCGCTTGACCGCGCCGTTGACGACTTCGCCGATACGGCCGGAATATTCGGCGTACTGGCGGCTGCGCTCGGCTTCGCGGACCCGCTGCACGATGACCTGCTTCGCGGTCTGCGCCGAGACCCGGCCGAAGTCGATCGGCGGCAGGTCGTCGACCAGGACGTCGCCGACGGCGGCGCCGGCCTTGAAGCGCTGGGCGGCGGTCACGGGGATCTGGGCGTATTCGTCCTCAATGTCGGCGTCGTCGGCGACGACGGCGCGGTAGCGGGCAAGGGTCACCTCGCCGGTGCGCCGGTCGACCTTCGCGCGAATGTCATGCTCAAGGCCGTATTTCGTGCGGCCGGCCTTTTGAATGGCCTGCTCCATCGCATCGAACACTTCCTCGCGGTCGATTCCTTTCTCCCGCGCCGCCATGTCCGCGACCTGCAGCAATTCTCCGCCAAAAAGATGCGCCATCTGGTTTCTAGTCCTCGTCGCCTGCAGTGGTGACGCCCGCCGCTTCCGCGTGGGCCGCCAACAATGCGTCCGTCAACACCAATTTTGCCCGCCGAATCGCCGCAAGCGGCAACTTCCGCTGGGTTTCGCCTTCACTAAGCAGGACGTCGCCGTCCTCGTCCAAACCGCCAAGCACGCCCTTGTAGCGCCTTTGGCCGTCAACCGCCGCATTCAGATCGATGCGCGCGTCGAAGCCCGCATACCGCACGAAATCTTCCGGCCGGACCAGCGGCCGGTCGATGCCCGGCGACGACACCTCCAACGTGTAAGCGCCGGTAACCGGATCCGACACGTCCAGAACCGCCGATAGCGCCCGGCTCAAGTCGGCGCAATGCTCCACCGACATGCCGCTGCCGTCCTTCGGCTCCGCCATGACCTGGAGCACGGGCCGCACGGTCCCGGTCACCTGGGCGCGCACAAGCCGAAAGCCCATGTCCTCGATTGTCGGTTCTATCGCCGTCCTGATCCTTGAGTCCGACCGCATGGCGCTCCTTGTCAGCAGGGCCTCTATCCCGGCGCCCCATAACAAAAACGGCGGGCCCGAGAGCCCACCGCCATGAAAACGATGACGAATTGCATGTCGCATTACGACATTCGAGCTATATATATTGAGAGAACCGCGCTGGCAAGCGAAAGCGCCCCGCCCGCGCCAGCCCCGCAAATCCGACAGTTGGTCATGACGTCTGAAAAATCCGCCAGCCTTGCAGAGTTAAACGCCCGATCGCGCGAAATCTTCCGCGCCATCGTCGACGCTTACATGCAGTCCGGGGAGCCGGTCGGCAGCCGCACGCTGTCCCGCCGGCTGACGCAGCAACTTTCGCCCGCCACCATCCGCAATGTCATGTCGGACCTCCAGGAATTCGGGCTGCTGCACGCCGCCCACAATTCCGCCGGCCGGGTCCCGACCGACGCCGGCCTCCGTCTGTTTGTCGACGGCTTGCTGCAGATCGGCGAAATCGGCGCCGAGGAGCGGGTCGAGATCGAAGGCCATCTGAGCGGCTCCGGCCTCTCGCTTAATCAAGCGCTCGAGCAGGCAAGCTCGACGCTCGCGGGCCTTTCGAGCCATGTCGGTCTGGTCATGGCGCCTAAAACTGCGGCGACAATCAACCACATGGAGTTCATCGCCCTCGGCGACGGCCGGGCGCTTGGCGTCATGGTCGACGATCGGGGTCAGGTCGAGAACCGGATTATTCAACTGCCGCCCGGCCTGCCGGCTACGGCGCTCGCCCAGGCGTCGAACTATCTGCGGACCCGGCTCGCCGGGCGGACCCTGGAGAACGCGCGCAGCAACATCCAGGTCGAACTTGCCGAGCATCGCGCCCAGCTCGATCAACTGACCCAGAGCGTGGTCGAAAGCGGCCTCGCCGTCTGGACCGACGGCGCCAACGACCAGGGCGCCTTGATCGTCAAGGGTCAGGCGCATTTGCTTAACAACGTCGCGGCGGTCGCCGACCTCGATCGCATCCGCGACCTTTTCGACGCGCTCGAGGCCAAGGAAACCATGTTGCGCCTGATGGACGCAGCCGAGGCCGGCGACGGCGTGCGCATCTTCATCGGGGCCGAGAACGCCCTCTTCAATCATGCGGGCTGGTCGATCGTGCTGGCGCCCTATGCCGGTCCGGGCGCCAAAGTTCTGGGCGCCATTGGCGTTGTCGGACCGACGCGCTTGAACTATGCCCGTATTATCCCGATGGTCGATTACACCGCGCGCGTAATCGGCCGCATGCTGAATAAAAACGCGGAGATTGACCCTTGAGCGACGCCGAAAAGTCGGCCACCCCGCCGAATGCCGCGAACGACGCCGGCGACATCCAGGACGCAAACCAGAACATGACGGCCGAATCCGCCGCCGCAGAGGCTGCGGCCGCGCCGGACGCCGAAGCCGCGGCGGCCGCCCTGGCCGATCGCGTCAATGCGCTGGAAGCCGAGGCGCAGACCCTGCGCGACGACCGTCTCCGCGCCCTCGCCGAGGCCGAGAACGCCCGCCGACGCGCCCAGAAGGACCGGGACGAAGCGAAACGCTATGGCGCCGCCGCCCTGGCCCGCGATGTGGTCAGCGTCGCCGACAATCTCACCAGGGCGCTCGCGGCGATGCCCGACAATGGCGACAATCCGGCGCTCAGGACCCTGAGCGACGGCGTCGCCATGGTCGAGCGGGAATTGCTGCAGGCGCTGGAGAAACATGGCGTGACGGCGGTCGGCGAGGTCGGCGCCGCATTCGACCACAACACATGTCAAGCCGTGTTCGAAGTCGAAACGGCAGACATGCCCCCAAGCGCCATCGCCCAGGTCATGCAAAAAGGCTACATGCTGCATGACCGCCTGCTGCGCCCGGCCATGGTCGGCGTCGCGAAGCCGCCCGCCGGGGCCGATCCCCGCGGCGGCAAGGTCGACGAAACCGCCTAAGCTCCGGACCGAAGATGGCGCCGCCGCCGACCGCCGCATCGGCTCGCGGCCGCCTGCTCGAACTCGCATGGCCGATCATGCTGTCGAACGTCACCGTGCCGCTGGTCGGCGCGGTGGATGTGTTCGTGATCGGCCACCAACCGGACGCCGCCTTGCTGGCAGGCCTCGGACTTGGCGCAAGCATCTTCAGCCTGGCGTTCTTCGCCTTCAATTTCCTGCGCATGGGAACGACCGGGCCGACGGCCCAGGCCGCCGGCGCCGGCGACATGGCGGAAGCCCGCGCCATCCTGATGCGCGCCCTGACGCTGGCGCTCGGCATCGGCCTGCTGCTCGTGGCGGCGCGGCCGCTGATCGCCTATGCCGCCCTGACGTTGACGCCGGCCGAACCCGCGGTCGAAGCCGCGGCCGACGCCTATCTGCAAATTCGCCTGATCGCCGCGCCGGCGGCGCTCGCGGAAATCGTCCTGGTCGGCTGGCTTTGGGGCTTGCAGGATACCCGCGCGGCGTTCGTCCTGCAGGTCGTCACCAACCTCATCAACATCGCGCTCGATCTCTGGTTCGTTCTGGGGCTCGGTTGGGGCGTCGAAGGCGCGGCTGCGGCCAGCGCCATCGCGCATTACGGCGGCGCGGCGCTCGGCGGCGTCATTGTCTGGCGGAAACTTCACGGCTTCGACCGAGTCCCGCTGGCGCAGATCCTGAACTGGCCCCGCATCCGGCGGATGGTCGCCGTCAACACGGATATCTTCATCCGCTCGATCTGCGTGGTCGGCGGCTTCCTGTTGTTCCGCGCCGAGGCGAACCGTTTCGGCGCCGTCGAAGCCGCCGCGATCGAGACGCTCTACCAGTTCGTGATCGTCTCGGCCTATGCGCTCGACGGGTTCAGCCACGCGGTCGAACCGATGGTCGGCGACGCGATCGGCCGGCGCGCGCCGGCGCGCTTGAAAGCGGCGGCGATCGCGGCGTTTCAGGCAGGCGGCATCGTTGCGGTGGTGATCTCAGGCCTGTTGATCGTCACGGGGCCGGAACTCATCCGCCTGTTTACCAACATCCCGGAGGTCATCGCCGCCGCCGACCGACGCTATCTGTTCGCCGCCATCCTGCCGGCCGTCAGCGTCTGGTGCTATCTGCTTGACGGCATGTTCCTCGGCGCGGCGCTGAACACGATTGTCCGCAACGCCATGCTGCAGACCATGGTCATCTATCTGACCGCCCTCTACACGCTGCCGGAGCTCTATGGCCTGGACGGCCTCTGGGCGGCGATCGTCATCTTCAATGCGGCGCGCGCGGTCATGCTGGCGCTGAAATGGAACAGCCTGCTAGGCTCTGCTCAAAGCCCACCTTGAGGAGACGCTGGCCATGGCCGAATACCAATATCTGACCGTCACCCGCGAAGGCCCGATTACGATCGTCACGATCAACCGGCCGGAAGTCTATAACGCGCTGCATCCGCCGGCGCATTGGGAATTCGACCGGGTCTTCAACGCCTTCCGCGACGACCCGGACCAATGGATCGCGATCATCACCGGCGCCGGCGACAAGGCGTTCTCTGCCGGCAACGACCTGAAATATCAGGCCGAAGGCAAGGGTCCGCGCGACCGGCCGGCGACAGGATTCGCCGGACTGACCTTCCGCTACGATCTCGACAAACCCGTCATCGCGGCCGTCAACGGCTTCGCCATGGGCGGCGGCTTCGAGATCGCGCTCGCCTGCGACATCATCGTGGCGTCCGAGAACGCGATCTTCGCCCTGCCGGAGCCCCGTGTCGGCCTGGCGGCGCTGGCGGGCGGCGTCCACCGCCTGCCTCGGGCAATTCCACTGAAGCGGGCCATGGGCATGATGTTGACCGGCGGCCGGGTTTCCGCCGCGGAAGGCGAGAAACTGGGCTTCGTCAACGAAACCACCCCCGTCGGCGGCGCGCTTGACGGCGCCAAGCGCTGGGCGGCCAAGATCATGGAATGCAGCCCGATGTCGATCCGGGCGACGAAGCAGGCGTCGATGCGCGGCCTCAGCATGCCGACCTTGCAGGATGCGATCGAGACTTCATACCCGGCGGTGCGCGCGCTCGCGGCGAGCGAGGATTATATCGAAGGCCCCAAGGCGTTCGCCGAGAAACGGGCGCCGAACTGGAAAGGCCGCTGAAACTGCACGCGCTTGCGTAGCCTGCCTTCGCCCAGCGCATGGCGCGCGGCGGCTTTCAGCCGGACCATCAGGGGTCAGGCGACGGCGGTCTCGGCGCCGGATTGGGCGAAGGCGGCTGGCAGCTCCATCGCGGCGATGGTGTCGCGAGCAGCCGACGTCTGGATAAGGCTAGCGCGGCCGCCATGCAGGCCCGCGACGGCGCGAACATAGGTCAGCCCGACGCCAAGACCTTCGTGCGAGCGCTCAAGGCGGGAATCCGCTTGCCCAAAACTTTCGAACGGGTCGGCTGTCAAGGGCGGTTGCCCCTCGGCGATGGCGTTACCGACCCAGAGCGAAATTTCGCCATCCGGCAGCGCTGTCGCCCCAAGCCGGATCGCGCCGCCGGGCGCGCCGTATTTCGATGCGTTGCTGATGAATTCGGCCATGGCGCTGGTCAGCAGCCGGTGATCGTCGCGGATATGCAAGCCTGCGCTGTTGGGCGCCGCGTGCAACCGGGGAGCCAAACCCGGCTCCGCCTGGACCGCACGGGCGATCGCGTCCTTCAGAATGGCGGCGGCCGGCACATCGCGGGGATGGCTCTTGATCTTGCCGAGGTCCATCCGCGACAATTCCAGCATCTGGTCGATTTTCGCGACGAGGCCGCGGCCCGACGCAGCGATGATGCCGGCATAGTCCGCGATTTCGGCCTTTGCGGCCACGGGCAACAATTCACTGAAGCCGATCACCGCATGCAATGGCGTCCGCATTTCATGGGACAGCCGCGCGATAAACATCGACTTTGCGGTCGACAGCCGCTCGGCTTCTTCCTTGGCCGCGCGCAGGGCATCCTCGATCGCTTTCCGCTTCGACACGTCGTGGCAGGCCAGCGTGAATTCGCCATTCCCAAGCGCGCTCAGCCGAAATTCAAGGACGCCGTCAGCGGTTCCCGGCGCCGCCGTCTCGAACGGCTCCCCGGCACGGAGCGCCGGATTCGCCAACAACGTCGCGACGCGCGCTTCGACCGCGGCCTGATCCGCGCCTGGCCCTACCAGAAATTCGCCCATGCGCTGGTTCCAGATCGGCGTCCGCCCACTCGCTTCCACCGCCGCCAGGCCAATTTCGCTTGCGGCCATCGTCGCCGAAAGAATCTCCGATTGCCGGCGGATCTCAGCCGCGGATTCGGCGGCGCGAATCGCATAGCGAATGGCCTTCTCCAGCACCTCCGGCGAAATCCGGTCCTTGACCAGATGGTCGACGGCTCCCGCCTGCATGGCCGCAAAGTCGATTTCGCGGCCGCTGTGTCCGGTCAGCAAAATAAGGGCGTATGAACGCCTTGGGCGATGGCGGCGGCCACGATCTCGACGCCGGTTACCCCGCCGACGCGATAATCGCACAGCACGACATCATACTTCTCGAAGTCGACCTTGCCGTCAGCCGCATGCATGCCGTTCGACACCCAGTCGACGACATACTCCGCATCTGGAATCGATTCGATGCAATCGAGCGTGAGGAAATAGTCATCCTCATCGTCCTCAATCAGAAGCACGCGAATGGGCATGGCAGGGGTCGTCGCTACTTGAAGTTCAGGCTGCAGCCGTGCCGGCGCGCTCGTCGAACTGCCCGGGCAGTTGGACGATTTCGATCCAGTAGGACGTCAGCACCTGGGTCACGCGGAGCAAGCCTTCGAACGTCACCGGTTTGGTGATGAAGGAATTCACGCCTAGCCCGTAGGTGCGCAGGATGTCTTCCTCCTGCTTCGACGTCGTCAGGACCACGACGGGGATGCTGGCGAGCGACGGATCGGCCTTGATCCGCTTCAGCGCCTCGCGCCCGTCCATGCGAGGCATGTTCAGGTCCAGCAGAATCAAGCCGGGACGCGGCGACGACTCCGGGTCCGCCCATTTGCCGCGACGCTGCAGGTATTCCAGCAGGTCCTCGCCGTCTTCGACGAAATCCAGCCTGTTAGTCAGGCGGTTCTCCTCGAACGCTTCCTCGATCAGCATCCGGTCGTCCGGATCATCGTCCGCAACCAGAATGTTGATGCTTACGCCTTCGGTCATAATTACATGCTCCATGTCTTAGCGCCCCTGTTCCTGGCGCAATTGCTGCAGGGGCAGATGAATAGTGAAAACAGAACCGATGTCCGGCTGGCTCGTGGCGGAGATCACGCCGCCATGTCGCTCGACGATCTTGCGAACGGTCGCCAGACCGATGCCCGTTCCGTCGTACTCGCCGCGGCCGTGGAGCCGCTGGAATATCGTGAAGATCTGCTCGGCATACTTCATGTCGAAGCCGATGCCATTGTCGCGTATGACGAGTTCGACAACCGGGCCGACCGACATCAGCAAAGGCGGACGGGCTTCGTTCGCCGTCATGACCTTGCCGTCGACGGTGACCACCGGCGCAACATCGGGCTTGCGATACTTGATGGCGTTGCCGACGATATTCTGGATCAACTGCCGCATCTGGGTGCGGTCGGCGTCGATCGTCGGCAGGTCGCCGACAATGACCTGGCCCGCCGCTTCCTCGATGCCGACCTGCAGATCCGAAATCACTTCCTGCGCCAGCACGGTCAGATCGCATTGCTCGAACGGCCGCGCCTTGGTGGTGACGCGGGAATAGCTCAACAGATCGTTGATCAGCGTCCGCATGCGCCCGGCCGCGTTCTGCATTCGGTCGATGCATTGCAGGCCGTCCTCGTTCAACTGGGCGCCGGCGCGTCGGCGCAGCCGGTCGCCGAACGCCTCGATCTTGCGCAGCGGCTCCTGCAGGTCATGGGACGCCACGGACGCGAAGTTCTCCAACTCCCGGTTCGACCGGGCGAGCGCCTGTTCGCGCGCCTTGAGCTCCGTGACATTCGTCGCCAGCAACACAGTCTGGCCATCCGCCGTCCGGTGCTGCTTCAGCATGATCCAGCCGCCATCGCGCGTCCGCCGCTCGGTCGTGAAATCCTCGCCTGGGGCCAGGGCTTTGCGGATCGCCCCCTCCGCCCTGACCGCATCCGGATCCAGCCCGGCCGCGATGCGGCGCTCCATATCCAGGTCGACAAGCGCGTCCATCGTCAGTCCCGGCATCAAGGCCGAACGGATATAGCCCGCGCTTTCCAGAAAGAGCGAATTGCAGGTGATGAAGTTGCTATCGGCGTCGAACAGCGCCACCGCCTCCGAAAGGCTCTCCAGAATGGCGCTGCGGCCACGGGCTTCGGCGGCGGCGGCGGCGATCTCCGCCTCCTTGATGCGTGTCTGATCCAGGATCACGCCGTCCCAGACGACCGTGCCGTCCGGCTTCCGCGTCGGGCGGGCGATGGCATGGGTGTATTTCCGGCGGCCGTCCTGGTCGACGATCGTCGCCTCGACATCCCACATGGTCAGGTCGCGCGACGCCTTCAGCAGCCGCTCGCGGAAATCGCGGCGGTAGTCTGCGCCGTAGGTATCGAACAAGGCCCCGGAGTTGTTGACAATCTCCTCGGGGCTGACGCCAAAAAGCTCCTCTGCCGCGCTGGAGATATAGGTGTAGCGAATGTCGCCGTCCGGCGAGACCGCCCGCTGGTACACAACGCCGGGGATACTGTCCGCCAGGGAGGCGAACCGGCGATCCGCGGCGTTGAGGGCGTCCCGCTGCCGGGCATGTTCGATGGCGAAGCTGGCGAGCGCCGCCAGGCCTTCGAGCAAGCGCTCCTCGATCCGGGTCGGCATGCGCTTCCGGCGGAAAAAGAAGCCAAGCGAGCCATGGGGCGCGGCGGCCTCGCCGACCAGGGGCTGCGCCCAGCACGCCCGCAAATCGTAGATCGGCGCGGTTTCGAAGGCGGGGCTCGGATTGTCCGCCGGCATGGCCGACGCAAGGTCTTCCACGAGGCATTGAGCGACCGTCGCAAGCGCCGCCGTCAGCGGAAATGCCCGATCCGCGGGATCATGACGGCGCAAAGTCTCGAGATAGCCGGTCGGCAAGCTCCGGGTCGCGACGATGCGTCCGGCCTTGCCTTCCTCCGCCAGATAGACGCAGCAGCACGCGCCGGAAATCAGGCTCTCCGCGACATCCGCCGCCTTGAACAGGATGCGATCGAGATCCTCCCCGTTCAGGATCATCGACAGCACCTTGTTCTGCTGCTTGACGAACAGCGCGAACCGTTCATGGGCGTCATGACCGTCATCGACAGCCGCGGCGGATGGCGCCGCGGTCGCTTTGGGATCGAGATGGCTTGTCGTCATCGACATGAAGGTGCGTTCCTGCTTGCTCGTAACTGATCCAGCGAAGGCCCGGGTTCCGGTTCGACCCCGCGTCAGTCGGCGCTGAGGCCGATGGAAGCGACACGGCCGTTGCGGACCTGCTTCCCGTCATAGCCATAGATGTAGGTCGCGCTTTCGAAGAAGTTGAACGGCACGCGCAAGCCGATTTCGCGGGCTTTCTTGAAGTTGATCGCGATATCGGGCGGGGAGACGATGCCGACCGGAAGCGCGCCGACGGACCGCCGGGCAGAGAGCACCTCGCCGGCATAGATCGCGGCGAGGTGGGCGTTCGATTCGAAGCTGATGCCGATCGACAGGACCGCGGTCGCTTCAGTGCCGTTCACCACCTCCGGCACGACGCTCAGCACCGGCACGCGGTCGGCATGGGCATTGATCGTCTCGATTTCCTTGAACACGGCCGTCGAGCCCGTGATCCAGAACAGCGACTTCTCAAGCTTGGGATCGCTCTTGCGCATCTGCGCGACCGTATCGGCGACGATCTCGCTTAACTCGGCTCTGGCGTCCTTCGGGTTGTTCACCACCATGTCGAAGACCTGCATGCCGCGCTGGCGCACATATTCCGCCATCGGCTTGGCTTGCGTCTCGACAGCGCTGACATTCTGGCCGTCGACCAGGATGCCCATGTTCTGCAAGCCCGGCAGCGCCTGGGCGATATAGGAGAACTGGACTTCAACCGGCATGTTGAGCGAGGTGAAGGCGAAATTTCCGCCGGCGCCTTCGTCATAGCGGGCGGCCTGCCCAAGCAGCACCGGGTCCTTCGAGCAGACGGAGACGACGGGCAGCCTGCCGCCGCGATAGTTCTCGTAGAACCACGCGGTGGATTCCGATCCCATCGACATGACGATGTCGTAGCCCTCGGCTTCCGCCAGCGCGATCGCCGCCTGGCCCCGCTCGTGGGAGTTCCGGAAATTGTAGATCGTGAAATCCGCGTCGATGCCCTTGGACGCGAACACCGACAGGATCTGCGTGATCGCGACGTCATAGGCGGACGACGGACGCGGATAGACGACGAGCACCTTCTGCTTGGCCTCGCCGGGCGTGCGGCCCTGACGGACGACGCGGCCCATAAAGGGGTCGCCGACATCCGGCACGATCTTCCAGTCTTCCTGGACCGCCCCGCCGACACGGAACCAGTCGCCAAGCGACGTCTCCGGCGCGGCCGCATAGGCCGGCGTGGCGAAAGCGGTGACGGCGGCAATGCCGATAGCGAACGCCAGACGGCGCGGAAATGCGAAATTCATCTCGGTCAACTCCCCGATTTTGCGATTGAATGGTCGATACGGGAGGGCTTAAGCGCGAACGCAGCCGCCATGAGCAACATGACGACGCCGACCCAGGCGATCGATTTGCTGGCGACAAGTCCGCTCGCCAGCATCTGCCCGATAATGGCGGGACCGGCGACATGGCCGATCCGCTCGAGAAAGCGATAGGTCGCAGTGACGGTCTGCGCGCCGGTTTCCGCCGCGACCGGCGTGGTCGCGATATGGGTGACGACCGGCGCGTTGATCAAGCCGTGCGCCAGCCCGAGGATCGCGACGGCGAGGATCATCGCCACCGTGTTCAGGTCGCCGCCGACAATCTCGACCTTCAGCCCGCCCGGTCCGAAAACGCCGATCGCGATCAACGCCAGCGCGGAAAGAAAACAGCCGGCCAGCAGCACGTCATCGGTGCAGCGGGTGCGATCGACGAAAGCCGAGACATATCCGGATGACGCCAGCACGCAGCCAGCGTAGATCATGAGAATCTGCCCGATGTCTTCCTGGCGGAAATCCCCCGACGCAAGCATCAAGGGCAGCGCGAAAATCACGACGCCTGTCAGGACGGCTTTCGCCGGAATGCCGATGAGCAGCATGGTGCGCAGGAACTCGGCGTCGCGGAAGACCAGGGCCATGTCGCGCGCCAGCGAGTTGAGGCCCGGCGCCGGGCCGGACGACGCCTGGTCGGCGCCCTTCTCGGCGGTCATCGCTCGGCCCGGCACGACAAGGATCGTGTAGACGGCGATCAGGAAGGCGACCGCCGCTGCGATGAAGAACAGGTCGCTCCGCCCGATATGCGTGACCAGCAGCGATCCGATCGCCATGCCGGTGATCATGCCGCCCTGGAAGCCGAACACGATGATCGCGGCGCCGCGCGTCTTCCGACCCGGCGACGCGATGTCGAGGATGTAGGACTGAACGCCGATGAACAGGATGCCCTGGCCGATGCCCGAAAGCGCCCGCGCGCCGCACAGCACATAGAAATCCGGGGCGACCGCGAGGCACAGCAGCCCGAAGCCGGAAGCCGCCAACCCCCAGAACATCAAGGGCCGGGCGCCGAACCGCTGGCTGAGCCGACCCGCCGGGATCAACGACAACGCGAAGAACAGGTAGTAGAGCGTGAACGGCACGGACGCGAAATCGCGCGCCAGTCCGGCGCCCAGGACCAGCTCGGTCACATATTGCGGCAGGAAGGCATAGGCCAGATGCTCGCTGGCGACCGCGATGAAGAAGACCGGTTTGACCAGGTTCAACATGGCCGCATCGCCGGAATCGACAGCGCTTGCCGGCGGTCCATGGCCTTCCGGTTGATGGCCGGCGAGCCGCCGGAGCGACCCAGCGATCTGCAAGAATACGCCCGCCATCAGGGCCGATGCGATAAAGAGCGCCGCGAAATTCTTGATGCTGCGCACGGTCTGCATGATGACGACATCGGCCGGAATCGCGACGGCAAGCTTGATGTCCCGGCCGCCGGGCTGCGTCATGTCCGAAATATACTCGTAGTGATTGGGATTGCTTTGCCATTCCTTGCCCGCCAGGCCGGGCGTCGTATGGAAGCGGACGCTGCCGTCGACGATGATCGCCGCATGCGCCATGTCGGGATTGAGCGCCCGATAATCCGCGAGCAGGTCGTCGATGCCGTCGATTTCCCAGATGTTCAGACCGAACGCGACAATATTCGCCAGCCGTTGGCCGAGCGTATCGGCCAATGATTTCGACTTGGCCTGCGTGCCTTCGGCGTAGAGCGTGATCAGCGTCGCGATGACGACGCCGGAAACGCCGATGAACGATGCGGCGAACAAGGCATGCAGCCATTTCTTCCTGCCGCCCAGGTCGGCGCCCAGCACCGACGTCGCGAGGCCGAAAGCGATCGCCGCGAACACCGCGGCCGCGAGCAGCGGCTCAAACCCCGACTGGACCCGCTCGATCACGAAGGAGCGCGGCATGGTGATGACCAGACTGGCGACCTGCTCGAAGCGATTGTGCAGCGGCAGCAGGACCTGGATGAGATCATCGTTCGACCGCACGCTGAAGCTGTTTTCAGCGACCGGCTTGGCGCCGGGTTCGGCCGGCAGCAGGGCTTCGCGGATCGATGTCGCGTCGGGCGTCTCGCTGTCGCCGAAGACATGGCGTTCTTCCATGTCGAAGATGGCGATTGCGGCGATGGTCGAATCGGAAGCAAGTATGGTGCGGGTTTTAGCCTCGAAGCCGTCGAACTGCTTGATCGGATGGCCCGGGCGCAGAAACTCGTTCAGCGCCGATTGCAGATAGCGGCCCTGGGAAGCCAGCTTGTCCACCTGGAACTGTTGCAGGGTCCGGGTCGCCTCGCCGTAGCCGACATAAAGCAGCAGGACAAGCGATAGCCCCGCCACGATCGTCATTGTGATGGCGTTGGCGAAGAAGCCGCCGGCAGATCGTTTGGCTATGCGCATGATCCGGGTTCCCCGCCGCCCTGGCTCAACCCAGCAATGCGTCCAGGGCCGTCACCGCGCCCCGGCGCTTGCAATACAGAAGGTCGATCCGATCGGCGAACATCGACCGGATCAGATCGTCGTAAGTCATGCCTTCGGCCGCCAGGCCGGTCGTCACGATGCTGGTCAGTTGCGGCGTCGGCGCGGCAAGGTCCGGCTTCGGATTAGCTTCAAGGATGTGCAGCTTGCCGGCTGCATCGGCGCGGATATCCAGGCGGATCAGGGATTCGAGCTGCATGTCCTCATAGACCGCATGCGCGATGTTCTTCAGGTCCGCGATCACGGCCGCGTCCTGCGCGGGGTCGAGCGGCCCGACGCGGTCGCCGGTGATCGGCTTCTTGTCCATGGACGTGAAGATCAGTTCATTCGCGTCGAGGCGGCGCTCGGCCGGCGAGAACGCGAACGGCGCCGAGCGTCGGTCCAGCATATTGCCCCGCGCGACGACAGGGCCGCCGATGGCGATGCAATATTCCCGCCCTGGCAGATAGGTTTCGATCAGAACGTCGTTTTCCGTGGCGGCATAGACTTCGTCGATGACTTCGGCGAGGTCGTTGACGTCGTCCACGACATGGACATGCAGCGACGCCCGACCGGAGACCGGCTTGACGATGAAGGGGCCGCCGAAGCCCTTGAAGGCGCGCTCGAACCGCCGGTCGCCGCGCGGGTCCGGTCCGCCCATGGCGGCGGGGTTCCAGAGCGCGAACGCTGCGGTCGGCAGGCCGAGATAGGCGATATTCTGCTTGAAGACATACTTGCTGTCGAGAATGCCGGTCATCAGCGGGTCATGGCCAAGATAGGGCACGCCCAGCATCTCCAGCGTCGCCGCGGCATGGGACATGGGGCTGCGGCCCTGAACGCCGCCGGTGTTCAACCAGACGAAGTCGATTTCGTCCTTGCTCAAACGCTCGCCAAGCCGCATGTCGTCGGGGAGCAATTGCACATTGCGCGCGCCCTGCCGCCTGAGCGAGTCGCCAATGTTCTCGGCGACGCTTCTGTAGCTTTTCCACGAGCGCGCATTGACCGCCTGGCGAATGACCGCGCCTGGCTCGCGCTTGTCGCCGCCATAGACGATTGCAATCTTCGCCCGGTCCAGCAATTGCTCGACCTGTGCTTCCAATTGATCGAGACGTCCGATGCGGCGGGAGGGCGTGACTGCCCGATTGCCGAAGCTGAAGGCCCCGGTATTCCCCAGCTTTTCAACGGTTTCGATTTGCCCAAGCGCCTGTGCAGCCGCTATCGCCATGCCACGCGATCCTTCCGATACGTAGCCACACACTTATCGATCGCGTTGAAGGAACCCTTAATTTCGTCGGCGCTTTCGGAAATATCGAACGGTTCCGCGGTTTTTGCGCCGCTGGAATAATTGCGCCATTCGCGTATAGATTCCGGCAAAACAATCACGGGCGACCGGAACGGGAGGCGATCACGATGCAAAATGGCAAGGGCGATAGCAGGCTTCGGTCTCAGACCTGGTTCAATGAACCGAGCGACCCCGGCATGACGGCGCTATACATTGAGCGCTACATGAATTGGGGCGTCACGCGGGAGGAACTGCAGTCAGGCAAGCCGATGATCGGGATCGCCATGACCGGCTCCGACCTGTCGCCCTGCAACCGAATCCACCTGGAACTGGCGCCGCGCCTCCGCGACGGCGTGCGCGACGCCGGCGGCATCCCGTTTGTCTTCCCGACCCATCCGATCCAGGAGACCGGCAAGCGCCCGACCGCCGCGCTCGACCGCAATCTGGCCTATCTCAGCCTCGTCGAGATCCTCCAGGGCTATCCGATCGACGGCGTCATCCTGACCGGCGGTTGCGACAAGACCACGCCGTTCCTGTTGATGGCGGCCGCGACCGTCGATATTCCGGCCATCCTGATCTCCGGCGGCCCCATGCTGGACGGCTGGTGGAAGGGGCGGCGCGTCGGCTCGGGCACGGTCATGTGGGAAGCCCGGGAACTGCATGCGGCCGGCAAGATCACATGGGAGGAATTCATCGAGATGGTGGCGGCCTCGGCTCGCTCCCCAGGTCATTGCAACACCATGGGCACCGCGCTTTCGACCAACTCGCTCGCCGAGGCGCTCGGCATGACGCTGCCCGGCCAGGCCGCGATCCCCGGCCCCTACAAGGAACGCGGCCAGGCCGCCTACCATACCGGCAAGCGCATCGTGGACATGGTCCATGAAGACCTGAAGCCGTCGGACATCCTGACCAGGGACGCCTTCCTGAACGCCATCGCCGTCAACACCGCCATCGGCGGCTCGACCAACTGCCCGATCCACCTGAACGCCATCGCGCGCCATGCAGGCGTCGATCTCTCGATCCAGGATTGGGAAGACCACGGCTATGACCTGCCGCTGCTCGCCAATTGCCAGCCGGCGGGCGAGTATCTGGGCGAAGGCTTCTTCGCGGCCGGCGGCGTCCCGGCGATCGTCAATGAACTGATGAAGGTCGGGCGGATCAAGGAAGGCGCAGTCACCGTCAACGGCAAGTCGATCGGCGACAATTGCCGCGGCGCCGAAATTCAGGACACCGACGTGATCCGCCCGTTCGGCAAACCCTTGGTGGCCCAGGCCGGGTTCCTCGTGATGCGCGGCAACCTATTCGACAACGCCATCATGAAAACCTCCGTCATCAGCCAATCCTTCCGGGACCGCTATCTGTCAACGCCGGGCAAGGAGAACGAATTCGAGGGCCGCGCCATCGTCTTCGACGGCCCAGAGGATTATCACAAGAACATCAACAACGCCGCCCTTGGCATCGACGCGCACTCCATCCTGGTGATGCGCGGCACGGGTCCGATCGGCTATCCGGGCTCGGCGGAAGTGGTGAACATGCAGCCGCCCGACGCCTTGATCAAAGCCGGCGTGCGGGAGCTTCCTTGCATCGGCGACGGCCGGCAGAGCGGCACCTCCGGCAGCCCATCGATCCTGAACGCCAGCCCGGAATCGGCGGCCGGCGGCGGGCTTTCCTTGCTGCGGACCGGCGACACGATCCGGGTCAACCTCACGATCCGGCGGGTCGACATGCTGGTCGACGACGCCGAGATCGCGCGCCGCCGCGGCGAAGCGCCCCCGGCCGTGCCCGCCGACCAGACGCCCTGGCAGGAAATCTATCGCGCCTTCGTCGGGCAATTGGGCGATGGCGGCGTATTGGAATCCGCGGTGAAGTTCCGCCGCACGGCGAAAGCGCTGCCGCGCCACTCGCACTGAGCCTCACAGCATCTCCAGCCGCGCCAGCGGCGTGGCTGGAGATGCTGATCAATACCCCATCTTTCCACGCGAGGGTCGGTTATGGCCAAAATCGAGGCGATCGAAGCGCGGGTGTTCCATATCCCGCTGGCTGAGCCGATGGGCGATGCCAAGCACGGCGTGCACACGTATTTTGAGCTGGTGACGGCGACCCTTCGCACGTCAGACGGCGTCACGGGCACGGGCTATACCTATACCGGCGGTTGGGGCGGCCGTGCGATCCAGGCGATGCTGACCCATGATCTAGCGCCCGCGCTGATCGGCAAAGCCCCGGATGATATCGCGGCCTTGTATGATGCGATGTACTGGCATGTGCACTATGTCGGCCGTGGCGGGGTCGCAAGCTTCGCGATCTCCGCCGCAGACATCGCGCTTTGGGACCTGCGGGGCAAGGCCAGCGGCCGGCCGCTCTGGCAGATGGCGGGCGGCCATAACCGGACGACCCGCGCTTATGCGGGCGGCATCGACCTGAACTTTGCGCGGGACAAGCTGCTGGCCAATATCCAGGGCTATCTTGATCGCGGCTTTGAAGCGGTCAAAATCAAGGTCGGGCGCCCGTCGCTGGATGACGACACGGCACGGGTCGCCGCCGTCCGGGCGCTGATCGGGCCGGACCGCAAACTGATGGTCGACGCCAATTACGGCCTCGACCGCGCCCAGGCGCTGGCGGCGGCCAAGGCGTTTGAGCCACATGACATCGCTTGGTTCGAGGAGCCGATCGACCCCGAAGACCTGGAGGGCTACGCCCAGATGGCGGATGCGGTCGCGATCCCGCTCGCCCAAGGCGAAAACCTGCATAGCCGCGACGAGTTTCGCCGCGCCATCGCCCAGGCGAAACTCGCCTTCATCCAACCGGACGCCTCCAACTGCGGCGGCGTCACCGGCTGGATGGAGGTCGCGGCCATGGCGCAGGCGGCAGGGATCCCGGTGTGCAGCCACGGCATGCAGGAACTGCATGTCAGCCTAATGGCGAGCCAGCCGCATGCCGGCTGGATGGAAGTCCACAGCTTCCCAATCGACGCCTACACGACCCGCCCTTTCGTGCTGCAGAATGCCAAGGGCGTCGCCCCAGATGCGCCGGGAACTGGCGTCACGTTCGATTGGGCCAAACTTGCGCCATACGCCGTCGCGTGACGCTAGCGCCGGTGAATGCCGGCGGGCCTATTCTGGCTTCGATTTCGGGCCGTAGGTCCCGAACTTCGCGACGACCCGCGCGATTTCGTCGTCGGGCAAAATGCAGGGGTCGCCCAGCATCAGGGACAAGTGGAACTGCTTCGCCAGGGTCTCGACCTCGCCCGCCAGCCAGAGTGCCCGCTTCAGGTTCGCCCCGCAGGCGATGACGCCGTGATGGCGGAGAATGCAGGCGTGCCGGTCCGCCAGCGCCGTGACTGCATGGGCCGAAAGCTCGGCCGTGCCGAAGGTTGCATAGGGCGCGCAGCGGATCGTCGGCCCGCCGGCGGCGGCGATCATGTAATGCACCGCCGGAATATCCAGGCCCTTGATCGCGATGGTCGTCGCATAGAGCGAATGGGTATGCACAATCGCCTGAACATCTGGCCGATCCGCCATGATATCGACGTGAAAGCGCCATTCGCTGGAGGGCTTCAAGCCCTGCTTCGCCTTGAAGTCGCCACCGAAGCGCATGAAGACGATGTCTTCCGGCTCCAGCTCGGCGTAGGGAATGCCCGAAGGCGTGACCAGCAGGCCATCCTGCCAACGGGCGGAGACATTGCCGGACGTTCCCTGGTTGATGCCGCTCGCGTTCATCTCCAGGCATGTGTCGATGACGGCTTGACGGAGGGCGGTTTCGGCGTCGGTCATGGCAGGGCGCGCTTTCAATATTGGACGATGAGGCAATATAACGGTAATTCGCCCCTTGGAAGCCCGGACAACGCAATGGCCCTGCCAAAGCTCGACCGCCTGCCCGACGCCCAAAGGCGGCATGCCATGCGCGCGGTCAGGAGCGCCGACACCAAGCCCGAGATGGTCGTCCGCCGGATGGTCCATGGCCTCGGCCGCCGTTACCGTCTGCATGCCAAGGCCCTGCCCGGCAACCCCGACCTGACGTTCGCCCGCGACCGCCGCGTCATCTTCGTGCACGGCTGCTTCTGGCATGGCCACGACTGCCCGCGCGGTGCCCGCACGCCGAAGACCAACCGGGCCTACTGGACGGCCAAGATCGCCCGGAATGTCAGCCGCGACGCCGCGGCCCTGAGCGCGCTGGCGGCGCTCGGCTGGGAGGCCCGGATCGTCTGGGAATGCGAGACCAGGGATGCTGCCGCATTGCGGCGCCGACTTGCGGCCTTTCTGAACGTCGCAAGCGATGCTAGTGCAAGTCGCCACGACGCGGATTGAAGCCGATCGACGCAAAAGGAGAGCGCCCATGCAGACGCATCAGGACAAGCGCGGCCTTGCAATCACCGTCGCCGGCGCCGCCGCCGCTGACGCCCATGACGCCCTGACCGACGCCTATCTCGGGTTTCGAATCGATACCGGCGGCCGTCTGAAGGCCGCGCTGCAAGCCGACCCCGAAGCGCCCCTGCATCAGACGATGGCGGGCTATATCTTTCACCTGATGTGCCAGAAGCCGCTGCTCGAGCGCGCCGCCGCCGCGAGCGCCAAGGCGACGTCGCTGGCGGAAAACCGCGGCAACGCCCGGGAAAAGCTGCATGCCCAGGCGCTTGCGGCGTGGACCGCGGGCGATCTCCGCGCCGCCGTTCAGGCGCTCGAAGCCGTGCTGATCGATTGGCCGACGGACGTGCTTGCGCTGAAGCTCGCCCACTATCTGCATTTCTATCTGGGCGACGTCGCGGAGCATCGCGACTCGGTCGCCCGGGTCATGCCTCACTGGCGGCCCCATATCCCTGGCTATGCCGCCGTCCTCGGCATGCGGGCGTTCGGCCTTGAAGAAGCGGGACATTATGACGAGGCCGAGCGCTTCGGCCGGCGCGCCGTCGAACTCGACCCAAGCGATACCTGGTCGATCCACGCGGTCACCCATGTCCTGGAAATGCAGGGCCGCCATCGGGAGGGCATCGCCTGGGTCGCGCGCGACGTCAGCGCCTGGGACGGCAAGGTCCACAATTTCGCCAATCATGTCTGGTGGCACAAGGCGCTCTATCATCTGGAACTGGACGAACCGGAGGCCGTGCTCGACCTCTATGACAACCGCTTCCGGTCGGAAGCCACCGACGACGGGCTCGACATCGCAAACGCCGCCGCCATGCTGATGCGGCTGAAATGCCGGGACGTAAACTGCGGCGACCGCTGGGAAGCCCTGGCGGCGGTCGCGGCGACCAAAGCCGCGGACCACATCCTGCCCTTCAACGACCTGCACATCGCGCTGGCCTTCGCCGGGGCCGGACGCGGCTCGCTGGCGGACGCCATGGCGGCGCGGGGCGCGGCGGGCGACGATCACTGGGCGGCGATCTACCGGGATATCGCAGCGCCGATGGCCGCCGGGATCGCCGCTTATGGCACTGGCGATTATGCCGCCGCCGTTAAGGCGCTGGCGCCTGTGCGCTATGCCTGGGGCGCCATCGGCGGCAGTCACGCCCAGCGCGATGTCTTTCAGCAGATGCTGATCGACGCCGCCATGCGCGCCGGCGACTGGCGCCATGCCTCGGCCCTCCTGGCGGAGCGGCAAGCCCTGAAGCCCCATAGCCGGGATACAGCCCGCAGGGCCGCCCAGGCCGCCGCCGCCGTTTCCGTCGCGGCCGCCGGGTGACGGGCGATGCGGCTTTTCATTGCGCTTGACCTCCCGGCTCGCATCAAGCGGGCGCTGGAAGACCTGCAGCAGGATGTGCCGGGCGCCAACTGGACGGCGACCGAGAACATGCACATCACGCTGCGGTTCGTTGGCGACGTCTCGAACGCCGCCGCCGAGGAACTCGACCACGAGCTTGTGCGGATCGACCAGCCATCCTTCGAACTGATGCCGGATAGCGTCGGCCAGTTTTCAAACGGCCGCGGCGTCAAATCGATTTGGGCGGGCCTCGCGCCGCAGGAGCCGTTGCTCGAGTTGCAGGCGAAAGTGGAGCGCGCCTGCCGCCGTGCTGGCTTCGCGGCCGACCGGCAGACCTACAAGCCCCACATCACCCTCGCCCGCTTCCGCGACCCGCCGCCGCTCGAGCCGGTCCGGGCGTTCCTGGAGCGGAACGGCGGTTTCCGGCGGGAGAGCTACCGGGTTTCGGGATTTTCCGCCTATTCGTCGACGCTCAGGCCGGACGGACCGATTTACCGGCTGGAAGCGGATTATCCGTTCTCCGACGCCGGCCTCGGCATCTCGCCGTATTTCGGGGATTGGGACGAGGACGGCGACGACGCGCAGATTTCGGCCGCCGACTGAACGCGCTCAGGCGGACGCAGCCGTCAGGATCGCCTGAAAGCGCGCCAGGGGCTCAGTCCCGAACAGCACAAACGTGACGGCTTCGATCGATGGCAGCCGTTCCAGTTCCATCGCCGTCGCGGCGACCGCGATGCGGCTCGCCCGGTCGAACGGGAAGCGATAAACGCCCGTTGAAATCGCCGGAAACGCGATGGTCCGGCAGCCATGCTCGGCGGCGAGGCGCAAGGCGTTCCGGTAGCAGGCCGCGAGTGCGGGATCGTCGTCCCTGCCGCCGGACCAGATCGGCCCGACCGTGTGGATGACGTAGCGCGCCCGAAGTTTGTGGCCTCCGGTGATCCTGGCTTCGCCCGTCGGGCAGCCGCCAAGCGCGCGGCATTCCTGCAGCAATCCGGGACCGGCCGCCTGATGGATTGCGCCATCGACGCCGCCGCCGCCCAGCAGGGTTTCATTGGCGGCATTGACGATAGCGTCGCCTTCGAAAGCCGTAATGTCGCCCGAGATCGCATGCATCCGGCCGAACACGGTCATTCGAACGCGGCCCAATCCGGCTTCTCGGGCCACAATCTGGCGGCGCCTGCCGCAATCGGCTCGCCCGCCGCCTTCGCCGCGCGCCATGCATCCAGGCGGATCAGCGCGAGGCCGACATCGCCTTCCGCGCCGCGCATTTCGCCCGCGTTCTTGCCGTTAAAGTCAAGCGCCGCCCCGATTTCAGGGGCGGGGCCTTCGATCCGCACCGGCATCAGTCGGCGTTTGACCAGGCCCCGGTATTTCGTGCGCGCGGTCAATTCCTGGCCGACATAGCAGCCCTTCAGCCAATCGACGCCGTGCAATTCGTCGAACCCGCTTTCCAAGAGAAAGCCCTTATCGATCGATATATCCCGCCCGCCTTCGGGCACGCCGAGCGACAGCCGCAGCCGATCGTAGGCCGCCCGGTCGTCAGGGGCGCTGGCGCCGCTCAAGATCCCGGCGACCGCCGCCCGAGGCCCGATGACGCGGACGCCGAGGTCCGCCAGGCGGGGGTCGGTATAAAGCATCGCCCCATCGCGCATTTCGGCATGTCCCGGCCTGGGATCGAGCCCGAAGGGACGCGCCCCCCATGCCAGACCGACGACCAGGCCCTCGACCGGTGTCAGCTCGACCTTCGCCCGGAGCCGGTAGCGCTTCAGGCGCAGCAACAAGTCGTCCGCGCGCTCGGCCTCGCATTCCAGCAGGATGCCGGGGGCGCCATCGAGCGGCGCCGTCAGGAACAGGTCATGCAGAAATTTTCCCTGCGGCGTCAGCAGCGCGCCGTAGCAGGCGACGCCCGGCGCGACTTTCGTCACATCCTGGGAGAGCAGGCCTTGGAGAAATGCCGCCGCCGTATCGCCCAGAACCGTTAGAAACGCCCGGTCCTCGCGGACCGTCGTCATTACCCTATCCATCGTCACTGATTTGCCTCCCGTCCCCGTCTATGTAGTACGGGAGGCCGTGAAAGTCAGTGGATCGCCGGGGTCGTCGGCGAAATCCGGCAGGCTGGCATGGTCGCGGCTTCAATATCCGTGACGGTCACGGAGCGAACGCCGAAGTCGCAAGCGCCGCGCCAGCGCTCAAGAAACGCCCGGAGCCGCGGGAAGCCTGGCGTCACGTCATAGTCGCGCCATGTGACCGCTTCCGGCGCGGCCTCGCCGCCGAAGAATGTGATCTCCGCCGTCATCAGACGATACGCTCCGAAGGTGCTGAGGTTGGCTTCGTCTTCCAGATCCGTCCGTGCTTGCTCCAGCATTCTCTTGCTTCCCCTGTCGTCCCGGCGCCAGTCGGCTAAATTCACCGGGCAATTCCTTCCCATCGCGCGATAGAAAGCCTGCATTCCCCTGCCTGGCTCGCTCGCGTCGCATGGGTCTTTGCAAGCGCCGGGCCGAACGCTTTCCGTTCCAGCGAGGATTTGGTAAAAGCGCGGAGATACATGTGGAAAAGCGCGAGGGACCGACCAAGCCCGGCGCGAAAGCGATGGGGCGGCGCAATGGCGGACTTTCAAGCGATTCTTCTGGAAAAATCGGACGCTGGCGTTTCCGCCGCTGTCACGACCCTGGACCAGGACCGGCTTCCGGCGGGCGACGTGCTGGTGCGGGTGCTGTACTCGACCCTGAACTACAAGGACGGTCTGGTGTTGAAGGGCCAGGGCGGGCTGGTGCGGAATTATCCCCATGTGCCCGGCATCGACCTGGTCGGCATCGTCGAGGACGGCGGCGGCAGCGCCTTCGCCAAGGGCGACCGGGTCGTCTGCACCGGCTTCCGGGTCGGCGAGGTCTGGTGGGGCGGCTACGCGACCATGGCGCGGCTGAAATCCGCATGGCTGGTCAAGGCGCCCGAGGCGCTTTCCGACATCCAGACCATGGCGATCGGCACCGCCGGGTTCACGGCGATGCAATGTGTCCTCGCGCTGGAAGCGCACGGGATCAAGCCGGGCGACGGCGAAGTGCTGGTGACCGGCGCCGGCGGCGGCGTCGGCAGCGTCGCGGTCGCGGTTCTCGCCAAGCTTGGCTACGACGTGACCGCCGGCAGCGGCCGCGCCGCGCTCGAGGGCTATTTCAAGGACCTGGGCGCGCAACGCCTGATCGGCCGGGAAGAGTTGACCGAACTTGGCAAGCGCCCCCTGCAATCGGAGCGCTTCGCGGGCGCGATCGATACGGTCGGCGGCGATATCCTGTCGGGCCTCTTGACCGCGATGAAATATCGGGGAGCCGTCGCCGCGTGCGGCCTCGCCGGCGGCGCTGGCCTGAAGACTACCGTGATCCCGTTCATCATTCGCGGCGTGACGCTGGCCGGCATCGATTCCGTGATGGCGCCGCAAAGCGAGCGGCAGACCGTCTGGTCCCGTCTCGCCAGCGACCTGCCGCTGGCGAAACTGGATGCGGCGACCAGCATTGTCGGCCTGGAAGCCGCCATCGGCCTCGCGGATGCGATCCTTGCCGGGTCCGTCCGCGGTCGCACCGTCATCGACGTTAACGCTTAATTTGTCTGGATCCCCCTACTTTGATGCATGTAACGGGATCGCGTCCCGCACCGACACGGGAATTGCCGCATGCGTATCATATCAACGCTCGCCATGCTCCTGGCGCTGACGGCTTGCGAATATATCAAGCCGTCGGACACGCGCCTGCACGCCATTGGCTGGGCGGACCGCGGCGAGCGCCTGCCGGAGCCGCAAGCAGCCTATTGGTGCTACCGCACGCTTGGTCGGCCCGATTGTTCAGCCACGCCTTTGCCTGGGCAGGAATATCGCTTGATCGAAGGCGGGCCCGCGCCGCTGCCGCCGCAAACCCAGGCGATGGTCGAAGCGCCGCCGGTTGCGCCTGCTGCGACTGCTGTTACGGCGACGGCGATGGCGGCTCCGCCGATGGCGCCGCCCGCGCCCGCGCCCGCACTGGTAAAGCCGGTCCCGTCGCCCAAACCCGCCGCCAAAAAATAGCGGCGCTGCTGCTGCTCGCGGGGCTGCTGCACACGCCAGCCTTCGCCCAGATCGCGCCCTTCGACGACTTCAAACACACGCCCGAATATTATAGCGCCAAAGCCAAGGCGGGCGATCCGCAGGCCATGTTCTATCTGGGGCTCGCGATCGAGGCGCTCGGGCCGGACGCCGCGAGGCGCTGGGGCGCGCCGGACGCCTGGATCGCCGAAGCCGCCAGCGCCGGATTGCCGGAAGCACAATACAGATTGGCGCAAATCGCGCTTGCCAGAGGCGACCGGGCGCTCGCCATCCGCCAACTCGATCTGGCGGCGGCGGCAGGACTGGCGGACGCCCAGTTCAACCGGGCGCGCCTCGCCAGCGGCGAAGGCGACATGGCGACCGCGCGCCGGCTCTACACGGACGCCGCGCGCCAGGGCCATGGGCTCGCCCGCTTCAATCTGGCGCTCGCCTTGCTGAACGGCGACGCCAAGGCTGCGCCCGTCGAAGCGCTGGCCTGGCTGATGCTGGCGGCGGAGCAGGATGTCGCGAACGCAGCCGCGGCGGCGCGCCAACTGGCGGCCGCGCTGACGCCGGATGAGCGGGCGGAAGCCGCGCGACTGGCAGAAACGCTGCGTTAGGCGCCAATCACCGATCGAGCCGGCCGACATAGACGCGCCGGCCTGCGATGCGCCCTGCTTCCGTCTCGCGCCGCAGCCACCTGAAATACCGCTGGCGGCCACGGGCCAGCAGCCCCTGCGCCACGCCGACCGGCGGCAGCGAAACCGGCAGAAACGGATTGTCGCGGGCATAGCCCATGATCGCAGTCCGCATCGCGCCCGCCGGCGCCATGCTGCGCTTGTGGAAGCCATATGTGTTCGCGACGACAAGCGTATTCGCCTTGACTGCAATCGCCCGGGGCTCTGCCAGGCCAAGTTCGATCAGGTCATCGGACGTCGCCCGCAGCGAGCCATGTTCGCTATGGCCATCGTCCAGATCGCGGGCGATCCGACTACGCCGATACTCCCAGACCAACCGCCGCCAGGTCAGGCGATTGGAGCCGACCACATACATGAACGGACCTTCCGTCGGTCCGACATCGGTCAAATACAGCCAGCATTTTGCGGTCGGGTGAAAGGTGTCCGAATGCAACGTCGCCTGGGGGTCTCCGGCCCCATGCACGACGCATTCGATCGACCAGATCGCCGGCGCGCCGCCAGACGCCATCGCCATCGTCCGCGCCAGGGGCTTCCAGGTTTCCAGGGACCGCGTTGCCGGGCCCGGCGCCGACGCCGGGTCGTCGAACATTGCGCGGCGGGTGATCGCCTCGCCTTCCTGAAACTCCTGCACGCCGCCCTGATAGCGTTCAGCTTCCGCAACGATGCGGGCGAAAAGCTCGGGCGGGAGGAAATCCGGCTTGATGATCAGGCCGGTCCTGGCAAAGGCGCGACGGTCGGGCGCCGGGACCATGACGCCAAAAAGGCGGATCCGGAGGCCCATCATCAGATGCGCCACAATCAATCGCGCCACATGCAGGCCGCACGCATTTAGCAGGGGACTGCCGAGCACGGGGCTGCGCCGAAAGGATTTCGCGGTCGTAAAGATCGCGGCGACGCTCAGGAGCGGCCTGATCGCCCGGCGCAGAACCCCCGGCCCGCCGCTGAGCATGGCGGCCATGGGTCCGATCGGCCCTGTCGGTCGGTTATGGCCGGACTTCGCCAATCTTGCGGCCTCCCTCGACAATCGCAGTTCAATGCTCGCCTGGACGCCGCCATACGCCTTCCCGGACATAGCCTGCAAGTCCGAACCGGCGCCGGGCCTCGACCGTGACGCCGCTGGCGTCGGTCAGGGGGAAAGCGCCTTCCTGGATGCGCAGCAAGGTCGCATCCGCCGGGCCGCCGACCGTCAGCGCGCCCAATTCCGGGCGCCCCACGGCGCGCGCCGGCGCGTCCGTCACAGCCCGCACAATATCCGAAAGCTCCTGGCCGAGGTGCAGGAATTTCGACATCGTCACAAGCTGATCGAATGCCGGCCCCAGCGCCGACATCGTATGCACGTCGGAGGAGATGCAGTCGGGCGGCAGGCCGGCCGCCAGCATGGTCTCCGCGACCTGCCAACTGAACGAGCCCTTGCCATGGCCGATATCGAAAATGACGCCCTTGGCTTTCGCCGCCATGACTTCATCGCGCACCCGGCCGTCGGCGGTGGTCGGCGCGGCCGGGAACGGGCGGTAGCAATGGGTCAGGACATCGCCGGGACGGAGCCGCGACAGCACCTCAAGCCGTGACGGCGGCGGGTGATCCAGATGCGCCATGACCGGCAGGCCCAGAGCCTCCGCCGCCTCGATCGCGATATCGAGCGGCGCGACGCCGATGCCGCCCGAGGCGACCAGCCCCACGCGGACCTTCACGCCGACGACGATGTCCAGGTGCTCGCGGCCCACCCGTACGACCTCCCCCGGATTGAGCAGGCGGATATCGCCCGATTCGCCGACCATCACGGCCGGGCTGAAGGCGAAGATGCCAGCGAAGCTCGCATTGATATAAGCCAGGATTCGCGATTTCGCCGGCTCGACGATATGGCGGCGGAAGCCGTGGAAATTCGCCGGGCCGGCGCTCCCGGCGTCGACCAGCGTGGTGCAGCCGGTCTGGCCCATATAGGCGTCCGGGTCGACGCCAAGGGATGTGCCGCCCCAATAGATATGCGTATGCAGGTCGATCAAGCCGGGGGTCACGATCAACCCATCGGCGCGCACCGTTTCGACGGCGCCGTCCCCGGCGCCCGCGCCGATGGCGGCGACCTTGCCGTCCTTGAAGGCGATATCGGCGAAGCCGTCCCGGCCGTTGGCGGGATCAATGATGCGGCCGCCAAGTATGGCGAGGTCATGGGACATGAGCGAAAGCCTGACTGTTGCGAGGAGCGGTTGCCTAGCCGATGATCGCGGAACCCCGATGGCTCGGCAAGCAAAGGATCACGCGCGCCCATGATTCCGATTATCGGCTATGGCGACAAGCTGACTGTCGCCCCAGGCGACACGATCGCCTTCAAGGTCTCGAGCACGGGCGCCAAGCCCTATCGGGCGCGGCTGGTCCGGCTGATTTCGGGCGACCCCAATCCGGAGAGCCCCGGCATCCAGGAAGCGGAAATCCCGGCGGATTTCGAGGGCGCATATGCTTCGCGCTTTCAGACCGTCAGCCTGGGCTCCTATATCCGCGTCCCCGTGGGCGCCGCGCTCGACGGCGTCGCATCCTTCACGGCGTCGGCGACCATATGGCCGACGACGCCCGACAAGCCTGCCCAAGGCGTGATCGCCCGCATGACGCCGGAGGGCGCCGGGTTCGCGCTCGCCATCGGCCCATCGGGCGCCGAAGCGCGCTTGAACGGCGCCCGCATAGCCGTCGGCAAGCCGCTTCGAGAGCGGCGCTGGGCCAGGGTCTGGTGCGCCTATGACGCCGAGGCGGGCACGCTCGCCGTCGGCCAGGAGCAGCTTCAGCCGGAAGTCGGGATCGACGACGGCCGCGTCGCGACGACCACGGTGACAGCCGACGGCCCGCCATCGGGCAAGGGCGATCTGTTGATCGCGTCGCTCGACGGGACGGGACCGGCGACCTGCTTCAACGGCAAGCTTGAGCGGCCAGTCCTGTATAGGGGCGCCGTGCGGCCCGAAACCGCGCCAGCCGGCCAGAAACCAACGCCGCCCAACGTTCTCGCCGCATGGGATTTTTCCCGGGACATGTCCGGCCTGGACGCGATCGACGCCGGGCCGCACGGCTTGCATGGCCGTCTCGTGAACCTGCCGGCCCGCGCCATGACCGGCGCAGCCTGGAGCGGCGAGGAAATGTGCTGGCGCCATCGCCCGTCGGAATATGGCGCGATCCATTTCCACGACGACGATATCGACGACTGCCGCTGGACGACGGATTTCAGCTTCACTCTGCCCGACGGCATGAAGAGCGGCGTCTACGGCGCCCGCCTGACCCTGGACCCCGCCGACGGCGGCGCGGAGGACGTGATCCCGTTCTTTGTCAGGCCGAAGCAAGGCGAGCGGCAGGCGGATTTCTGCGTGGTCATCCCGACCTTCACCTACGTGATCTACGCCAACCAGGCCCGCCTCAACACGACGGCCGGTTATCTGGCAAAGGCGGAAGCCTGGGGCGCCCGGCCCTGGACGCCGGACACATATCCGGGTTTCGGCCTCTCGACCTACAATTTCCACAGCGACGGCAGCGGCATCTGCCATACGACGCGGCATCGGCCGATCCTGAATATGCGGCCGGGCTATATGGCGGTCGCCAATGGCTTCGCCGCATCCGGCCTTCGCCATCTGCCGGCGGACCTGCACCTCATTCAATGGCTCGAATCGAAGGGCATCGACTACGACATCCTGACCGACGAGGACCTGGACCGGGAGGGCGCCGCATGCCTCGCGGGCTACAAGGCGGTCGCGACGACGACCCATCCAGAATATCACACCAAGGCGAGCCTGGACGCCTTCCACGACTATGCCCACCGGCAGGGCGGCCGGCTTATGTATCTCGGCGGCAACGGTTTTTATTGGCGGATCGCCAAGCATCCGATGCTTGACGGCGTCTATGAAATCCGCCGGGCCGAGGGTGGCATTCGGGCCTGGGCGTCGGAGCCGGGCGAATACTGGAACGCCTTCGACGGCGCCTATGGCGGCCTCTGGCGGCGCAACGGCCGACCGCCGCAAGCGCTGGCCGGCGTGGGCTTCACGAGCCAGGGCTTGTTCCAGGGCTCATACTACCGGCGGACCGAGGCCTCCTACGCGCCGGAGCATGCCTGGATCTTCGATGGCGTGCCGGACGCGACGCTCGGCGACTTCGGCTATTCCGGCAATGGCGCGGCCGGGTTCGAACTGGACCGCGCCGATACGCGCCTCGGAACGCCGCAAAACGCCGCGATCCTGGCATCCTCGGAAGCGCATCAGGAACATTTCGTCCTGGTGCACGAGGAGCAACTGACCCATGTCGACACCGTCCCCCGCGCCAAGCAGCCCCCCGGCGGCCGCCCGGAGGAATTGATCCGGGCGGACATCGTCTACTTCGATACGGCGAATGGCGGCGCGGTCTTCGCGACCGGCTCCATCACCTATTGCGGCAGCTTGCCCTGGAACGGCGGCGACAACTCGATCAGCCGCATGACGGAAAACGTCATTCGCGGATTTCTCGCCCGCCCCTGAGGGGACCCGCGCGTCACTCGAACACGATCGTCGGCGCGCCTTGCTTGAGGGCGCCCCGCGCCTCGATCGCCTCGATCACCCGGTCGGCGAGACCGAGGAACGCCTCTGCCTCGGCCGATTCGGGCCGGGCGACGACGATGGGCGCGCCGGCGTCGCCTTGCTCGCGGATGCCGATCGTCAGGGGAATTTCGGCAAGGCACGGCACGCCAAGCGCCGCCGCTTCGGCCCGGGCGCCGCCGTGGCCGAAGGGATGGGCGGCGTGGCCGCAATTCTCGCAGACATAGACGCTCATGTTTTCGACGACGCCCAGCACCGGCACATTGACCTTCTGGAACATCGATACGCCGCGCCGGGCGTCGAGCAACGCGATATCCTGGGGCGTCGAGACGATGACGGCGCCCGTCAGCGGCACGCGCTGCGCCACGGTCAACTGCGCGTCGCCGGTGCCGGGCGGCATGTCCAGCACCAGCACGTCCAGCGGCTCCGCGGGCGTCGCCCAGGCGACATCGTGCAGCATCTGCTGGAGCGCGCTCATCACCATTGGGCCGCGCCAGATCATCGCGGTCTTTTCCTCGACCATCAGGCCGATCGACATGAACTTGACGCCGTGGGCTTTCAGCGGAATGAGCTTCTTGCCATCGGGGCTGTCCGGCCGCCGGTTCAGCCCGAGCATGCGCGGGATCGACGGCCCATAGATGTCCGCATCCAGCAGCCCGACCCTGAGGCCGCGGAGCGCCATCGCCGTCGCCAGGTTCGCGGCGACGGTCGATTTGCCGACCCCGCCCTTGCCCGACGCGACGGCGATGATGGTCCGAACGCCGGGAATCGCGCCGCCGTCGCCGCCGCCTTGCTGGCCCGCAGGACGCGGCCCGGCGCCTCCGGGGGCGG
>ERZ888423.752-NODE-752-length-32221-cov-19.596189_pt1 | contig 32221 bp, 37 predicted proteins | sample MGYA00520523_ERZ888423 | MGnify/ENA primary metagenome ERZ888423 (study PRJEB32303, sample SAMEA104408611) | aquatic metagenome | biome: Brackish water; feature: Pelagic; material: water | place: Baltic Sea | collected 2014-06-08T10:24:00 | depth 30,27 m ...
TGGCGAACTTCAAAGGCAACAACTCGGCACCCGCCTGGTCACCCGATGGTCAAACGTTGGCTGTTGTGCTGACCCGTGACGGGCTTTCACAGGTTTACTTGATCAATGCCAACGATGGCTCAAACCTGCGCCGACTGACCCGTTCGCCACAGATCGATACCGAACCTGTCTTTAGTCCAGACGGCCAATCGATTTTCTTCACCAGTGACCGCAGCGGAATGCCTCAGATTTACCAGATCCCTGTCACCGGTGGTGAAGCACGGCGCATCACTTTTAATGGTGACTACAACATCTCGCCACGCATTTCACCTGATGGTCGAGCGCTGCTCGTTGTGACACGCCGAGCGGGTGAATTCCGTGTGGCTGCGATCGATTTGAGCAGCGGCTCAGAGACACTTTTGACGGAAGGACCAAACGATCAATCGCCTAGCTTTGCACCGAACGGTCGACAAGTGTTGTACGCCGCCAAGCAAGGCGGTCGAAATATGTTAGCGGGTGTATCAAGTGATGGACGAATGCGTCAGACACTGTCAATATTGAATGGCGAAATCAAAGAGCCCACTTGGGGTCCCTTTGGCGACACACCATAACGCCATAAACCAAACTGAACACACCTCCCAAAAGGAATAGCCATGAAACTGCGTATCTTTAAAACGCTATCGGTACTAACACTCGGACTCGGCTTAGCCGCTTGCAGCACCGTGTCATTAGATGACAGCGCTACTGGCACTGGTTCTGGGGCATCTGGCATGGGTGGCGCCGCTGGATCTGGCGTGATGGATCCTTTTAACCCAAGCAGTGTCTTGTCTAAAAATCGTTCGGTGTATTTTGAGTTCAACAGCTACACCGTTTCGAGTCAGTATGGTGATCTCGTCAGCACGCATGCGCGGTACTTGACGAATAACCCCAAACAAAAAATCATGATCGAGGGCAACACCGACGCCATCGGCGGCACCGAATACAACTTAGCACTTGGCAACCGACGCGCCGAGGCTGTGAGAAGCAACCTGACATTGTTAGGCGCTCAAGATGCTCAAATCGAGACCATCAGTTTTGGAAAAGAAAAACCCAAAGCTTTGGGTGATACAGAAGCAGACTATGCGGAAAACCGTCGAGCTGATATCGTTTACCTTCGTCCCTAACCTCGAGTGATAGAAATGGTTGCCATGTCTCGTATTGTTAAATTTTCACTCGTGGCCATGGCCTTGAGTGCCACAATGTCCAACAGTTATGCCTTTACTGATAGTGAGGCACGGACAGCCATTATTGAGTTACGCCAGCAATTGCGGACGCTGACTGAGACCAGTCAGCGCGCCAGCATGCAATTGGCGCAGCGCATTGACCGCCTCGAACAAGAAATCACTCGCCTGCGTGCTCAACTCGAAGAGTTAGGTGCTCCCCAAGGGGCCGGACAGCAATCCGGCTCTGCTGTTCCAGAGCGCGCCCAAGACAGCAAAGAACAGGCAGCCTTTGATGGCGCTTTGGACTTATATCGCGAGGCCAACTACAAGGATGCTTCCGCCGCTTTATCGGCTTTCTTAACGCTCTACCCTGAAAGCGTTTTAGCACCAACAGCCCAGTTCTATCTGGGCAGCAGCAACTATGTGCTTAAAAAATATCCGAACGCGATTTCGGTTTTGTCATTGATGGCAGAAAAATTTCCAGACCACGCCCGTGCGCCAGATGCCCTTCTTGTGGTGGCGGGTAGCCAGTTCGAGCTAAATCAACGAACCAATGCCAAAGCCACGCTTGAAAAAATCCTGAAAAACTATCCAGGTACAGCAGCTGCGCAGTCCGCAGAAACCCGTTTAAAACTGCTGTAACCAGTAACAGTTCGCTGTGAAAAGCGAGCTATTTAGGTTTGTTGCCACAGTAGGGCGGCCACACCGACCACAATCAGGCCCATACCAATTTTTTCTTGGGTGGTGGTGCGACCATCAAAAAATCGTTTTGATAAAAAGTGAGCAAAAAACACCTCAACCAAAGCCAGCGTCCGAACATTGGCTGCCGTGGTTAAGGCAAAACCGATAAACCAGGCTTGAGAGCCTGCCGCCCCCAAGAAACCGCCCAAAATCGACACACGCCAGGCTTTCAGGCAACGCTGCCAGGTGGCAGGGTCACGCCAAGTCAACCAGATGGCCAAAACCAGCGACTGAAAAGACAGACCACAGACCAGTGCCCAAGAAGCACGAACCAAAAAATTACCATCGGGTAACGACAAAATCGCTCCCCTAAAACCCACAGCGGCCACCGCAAAGGCTGCTGCTGCAGCCAGACCCAGCACCACAGGTTTATAAGTCGATTCCGCGTCGGAACCAGTCTGTCTTGGCTGGTAGGCCATCCAAATCACGCCCACCGTTGCCACAGCAATCGCAGCACCCGTGCCATATCCCAGGGGGTCACTGAGCACCAACACACCAAACAAAGCGATTTGTAGCGGCTCCGTCTTAATCCAGACGGTCACCACCACAAAGTCGCGCAATCGCATGGCAGCCAACATCAGCGCGGTTGCTGTGATTTGTGCGCTGGCACCGATGATGATGAACACCAGAAATTCAGCGGTCAGCGTCGGCCAAGGTGCCTTGCTCAACCACCAAGCCAGTAAAAAAAATAGACACGCAAACGGCAGCCCGAACAGAAACCTGACCTGAGTGGCACCCATGGTGCCCAGTTCTTCGGTCAATCCACGCTGAATGGCATTACGCCCCACCTGCAAGGCTGCTGCCACAATGGTGACCGGCACCCACAACCATGGCCAGACATCGGTATCAGCATTCACAGGGTGCCTTCATCGTACGCGTTGGTAGAATTTAAGAGTTTATTAAAAAACAACTCCCGGCGGTAACCGCCGGGAGTTGTTTTTTTACTTAGCGTGATAGCGCAGTTGGCTCTATTAGAAGCCCATACCGCCCATACCACCCATACCACCCATACCGCCCATGTCACCACCTGGCATGCCACCACCAGCTGGCTTGTCTTCTGGCAATTCGCAAATGGCAACTTCTGTGGTCAGCAACAAGCTGGCGACTGAAGCCGCATTTTGCAATGCGGTGCGTGTGACTTTGGTTGGATCAAGAACGCCTTGCTCAACCAGATCACCGTACTCACCCGTTGCCGCGTTATAGCCGTAGTTGCCTGATTGGGCAGCAACAGCATTAACAACCACGCTTGGCTCGTCACCAGAGTTGGCAACAATGGTGCGCAGTGGCTCTTCAACCGCACGCAACACCAACTGAATACCAGCGTCTTGGTCAGCATTATCGCCTTTGACTTTCGCGATGGCCGAGCGTGCACGGATCAAGGCAACACCACCGCCAGGAACAATGCCTTCTTCAACGGCTGCACGCGTGGCGTGCAATGCGTCTTCAACACGGGCTTTCTTTTCTTTCATTTCGATTTCAGTCGAAGCACCGACACGAATCACGGCAACACCGCCAGCCAACTTAGCCACGCGCTCTTGAAGTTTTTCACGGTCGTAGTCCGAACTGGCCTCTTCGATCTGGGCACGGATTTGCTTTACGCGTGCTTCGATTGATTTGCCATCACCAGCACCATCAATGATCGTGGTGTTTTCTTTGGCCACTTCGATTCTCTTGGCTTGGCCAAGTTCTTCGAGTGTTGCTTTCTCCAGCGACAAGCCAGTCTCTTCGGAGATCACGGTGCCACCGGTCAAGATAGCGATGTCTTCCAACATGGCTTTGCGACGATCACCAAAGCCAGGTGCCTTCACGGCGGTGGTCTTCAAGATGCCACGAATGTTGTTAACCACCAAGGTTGCCAAGGCTTCGCCTTCGACATCTTCAGCAATGATCAACAAAGGACGGCTTGATTTGGCCACTTGCTCAAGAATTGGCAACAAATCGCGGATGTTGCTGATCTTCTTATCAAAGATCAAAACATACGGATCTTCAAGTGCGGACACTTGCTTTTCTGGGCTGTTGATGAAGTAAGGTGACAAATAACCACGGTCAAACTGCATGCCCTCAACGACGTCGAGTTCGTTTTCTAGGGACTTGCCGTCTTCAACGGTAATGACACCTTCTTTACCCACTTTGTCCATGGCATTGGCAATGATCTCGCCAATGGAATGATCGCTGTTGGCAGAAATCGAACCCACTTGGGCGATTTCTTTGGTGGTGGTGCAAGGCTTTGACAATTTTTTCAGCTCGGCAACCGCAGCAATCACTGCCTTGTCGATACCGCGCTTGAGATCCATTGGGTTGATGCCAGCCGCCACATACTTCAGGCCTTCGACAACAATGGATTGAGCCAAAACGGTCGCTGTGGTGGTACCGTCACCAGCCGTGTCAGAAGTTTTAGAAGCAACTTCCTTAACCAACTGCGCGCCGATGTTCTCAAAACGATCTTTGAGCTCGATTTCTTTGGCGACTGAAACACCATCTTTGGTCACGGTTGGGGCGCCAAATGAACGCTCCAGGACCACATTACGGCCCTTGGGGCCGAGCGTTGCTTTTACAGCGTTGGCGAGAATGTTTACGCCACGCACAATGCGTGAGCGTGCATCATCACCAAATAGTACTTGCTTTGCAGCCATGAGATTTACCTCGTAAATTCAGTTCTGATCAGTTGATGACGGCGAGAATTTCTTCTTCGCGAATAACCAACACCTCGTCGCCGTCGACTTTGACAGTCTGACCGGCATACTTGCCAAATAGCACTTTGTCGCCGACTTTGACATCGAGCGGGTGCAATTTGCCATCTTCGCTTTTCTTACCGGGACCAACGGCCAAGATCTCACCTTGATCTGGCTTTTCAGCGGCACTTTCCGGGATAACGATACCCGAGGCAGTTTTGCGCTCGTTGTCCAGGCGTTTGACGATCACACGATCGTGCAGGGGACGCAGGGCCATGAAACACTCCTGTTACAAGTTAAATGAAAAAGAAGCGAGAGCGAGTTTGTTAGCACTCGGCCTCGTTGAGTGCTAATTATAAGGATGAATCGGCAAGATTCAAGGGGTCGCGACCCTAAAAACGCAAAATTTTCATCAAATGATGGCCTGATTAGACTAAGTTTTATTTGTTTTCCGCTGTTTTGGCTGCTTTACGCGCCATAAAATCATTGATGATTTGCGCATGTTCTGGTGTTTTGTGAGCGATAGCTTGATAGGCAGCAGACAACTCCAAAAGGTTGGCCAAAGAGCTTTGTTGGCCCTCTCGCAGCAGCCGTTTGGTCATGCGAATTACGTCTGGTGAATTAACCGTCATTTTGTGTGCCAAGGCCAGGGCCGTTGCTAGCAAATCTTGCTCTGGCACAACGCGCGACACCAACCCCCACTGCATTGCAGTTTCAGCATCTACCGGCTCACCGGTCATCGACATTTCGACAGCCCGGGCCATGCCGACGATCCGAGGTAAAAACCACGCACCACCGTCACCTGGAATAATGCCAACCTTCACAAAGCTTTCTGCAAAGCTCGCCGTTTGCGACGCAATTCGGATATCGCACATGCAAGCCAAATCACAACCCGCTCCGATCGCCATCCCGTTAACAGCTGCAATAGTAGGAATTTCAAGCTGATAAAGAGCCAAAGGCAAACGTTGAATGCCGTGCCGGTATTCCTGCCGCAGCGCTGCCGGGGTTACGTCGGGTTGAATCTGACGCGCCATCTCGTCGATTTTGCCCCCCGAAGAAAACACCTTGCCTTGGGCGGTCAGGATCAGCGCTTTAATACTGGCATCAGCCTCGATCCTCGCAAACGCATCGAGCAGGGCCTCGGTCAAGCCGGTGCCTGTCAAAGCATTGCGTGTTGGTAAATGGTTCAGGGTCAACGTGAGCACGCCGTGCTCGTCTTTTGACTCGATCAGTACGTCAGCGGTCATCACAATTGCCTTTTGAAGCTTGAGATCATTATGTTTTGTATTTTAACGGCCAGATGCCTTCGCACTGATACCGCCGGCTACGCCGAGATCGGTTTTTTCTAAATCATGCAGCAATACCCGGGTGTGTTGTGTCGAAATACCGATGCTGTCTTGCACAGATTGAGACAATGCCGCAATCAGGGCAGCTTTTTGTCCCTCATCTCGACCCACAATCAGCGCAACATAAATTAAAGCCATGGTTTGCCCGATTTCGCCAGCAACAATGGTGTTCTCAGGAGGGATTTCAACTAAGTTGGCGCGCAACGACGCCAAAGGCGCTTGAATGCTGTCCATGGCGGCTTGCGTGAGCCCATTTAAAAGTGAAGCCTTTTGTGCTTTGCTGTATCCGGTTGGTATTTGTATCGTTAAAATTGGCATGACAGGATCTCTTGGTTTGTGGTGTTAGGATTAGAGGTAACCATTTAAGGGACATCAGCCATTGGCGAGCCCGACCCCGTTTTGCATTAACAGCCTAAGCCTAACAAATTTCCCCTCTTTGGACGACAGTTGCCACGTGTCATCACATCCATCACCCTATAAAAGTAAGGGCGGCCTTAGCCGACTCAGTGCCGCACTTGGCTACTCTTGGAAAGGTCTTAAAGCCGCTGTGCGATATGAGGCCGCTTTTCGGCAAGAACTCGCTGTGGCCGCGATTTTGCTGCCGTTTGCTTTCTTTCTCGGGCGCTCAGCGATTGAAGTGTTGGCTCTATTTGGTTCGATAATTTTGGTGCTTGTCGTCGAACTCTTAAATTCAGCCGTCGAGGCAGTGGCCGATGCGGTGTCTTTAGAAGACCATCCTCTACTTGGTCGCGCCAAAGACTTGGGTAGTGCGGCGGTCTTTTTAGCGGTCGCCTTTGCGTTCGCCGTTTGGCTGACCTTTATCGTTCTAAGACTGATACCAACAACATGAGATTTTCAGAAAAATTACAGCAAGCTTGGCAGAATACCGACTCTCTTTTAATGGTTGGACTCGACCCCGATCCCTCGCGCATGCCTAGTGGCTTGGCAGGCAATCCAGATGGTCTATTTGTATTTTGCCGCGAGATCATCGATGTCACAGCGCCTTACGTGTGCGGGTTTAAGCCACAAATCGCCTATTTTTCAGCCATCGGGGCTGAGCCCGTTCTGCACAGACTGTGTCAATACATCAGAACAGAGTACCCAGACTTGGTGCTGATGCTCGATGCCAAACGTGGCGATATCGGTTCGACCGCTGAACAATATGCTGTTGAAGCGTTTGACCGCTACCAAGCCGATGCCGTCACCATCAATCCTTACATGGGCTTAGACTCAGCGCAGCCCTATCTGGATCGCGTTGACAAAGGCGTCATCGTCTTGTGCCGGACCTCTAACCCTGGTGGCGCTGACTTACAAGCAATCAGCGTTGATGGCGTACCCCTTTATCTAACAGTCGCTGAGATGGTGGCCAAGCGTTGGAACCAACACGGACAATGTGGTTTGGTTGTGGGGGCCACCTATCCTGAAGAATTGGCCCGCGTTCGCCAGTGTGTTGGCGACCAAATGCCTTTACTGGTGCCGGGGATTGGCGCTCAGGGCGGCGATATTCTGGCCACCTGTCAAGCAGGATGCAACAACAACGGCACAGGCATGATGATCAACTCATCGCGTGCCATTTTGTACGCCAGCTCAGGTGATGATTGGCACCAAGCCAGCGCCCAAGCGGCTCAAGCCACGCGTGACGCGATTAATCTTGCGAGAGGCGCTAATCAGTTATTTAAAAAAGGGAAAAGACAATGATTCAAGGCCTACACCATGCTGCTTATCGCTGCCGTGACTCGGCCGAAACAAGGGCGTTTTATGAGGATTTTCTGGGGCTTCCGTTAGCGCACGTTCTGCCCATCCACCAAACCAAAACCGGGCGTGACGTCACCGTTTTGCATACTTTCTATCGAATGGGTGACGGCTCTTTTATCGCCTTTTTTGAGGACCCCACACGCGCCTTTGACTTTAAGGCACAGCACGACTTTGACCTTCACATCGCGCTTGAAGTCGATGAAGTAACCTTGCTGGCCCAACAGCAAAAGGCGCTAGATCTCGGCATGGAAGTGCGCGGTATTTCTGACCACGGCTTTATCCACTCGGTCTACTTCAGAGATCCAAATGGTTATGTCGTTGAGCTCACCGTGGTCGACAAAACGTTGGATGGCAAAGAAGAGCAGGCACAGGAATTATTGAACCAATGGCAGGTCAACAAGACACTGCCAAAGCATTAGTACCTTGCGTGAATGGCTTGGAACGTCGGGGTTACGACTTTAGCCAAGCGATCAAGCGCTCTATAGAAAACATCACTGATGCTTGGCGTACGGCAGCACGGTCACCGGTAAACACATGGCTAACAGCGGTCACGACGGTGTCCTCTTCTGTGCGTCTCGCAAACCCAAACCAAACCATGCCCACTGGCTTGTCAACGCTGCCGCCCCCGGGCCCGGCAATACCAGTCGTCGACAACGCCAACGTCGCTTGGGGTGCCATGGCTAATGCACCGGCCGCCATTTGCTTGGCCACCACTTCGCTGACCGCCCCAAAGGCTTTCAGCGATTCTTGCGATACGCCAAGCTGAGCGTGTTTGGATGCATTGGTGTAGGTGATCCAACCCTGATCAAACCAAGCGCTACTACCGGGCACTGAGGTAAATGCCCCCGCCAATAAGCCACCGGTACAAGATTCGGCGGTCACCAGATGGTCGCCTGAGACGGTCAAATGACTCGCTAAAGTCAGGGCTAGGGGGTGCGCCCCTTGTTCAGTTTCTTGCATTATTATGCTGCTCCTTGCCAGGCTGGCCATAAGAAATACCACCACACGGCGATGGGGACGGCCGCGTAAAGCGCGGCAATCCAATCGTCAAGCATCACGCCCAAGCCACCTTTAAAGTGCTCATCAAGCCAGGCAATCGGCGCCGGCTTGGTGGTGTCGAAAATCCGAAACAACACAAAAGCAGTGATCACCACCCCAATATTCGATGGCAATACCCATAGTAACAACCACATGGCGACAATCTCATCCCAAACAATACCCACATGGTCGGCCACGCCAACCGCTTTACCGGCGTGCTCACAAATCCAAATGCCCAGTACCGCCAACACAACCAGCAATACTCCTAAAGTAGGCGCAGCAATCCAATGTTGCAAGGGCCACCAAAGCACCAAAGCCAAGACCGTGCCCCAGGTGCCTGAACCGGGTCGAATTAACCCGACGCCAAAGCCAAACGCCAGCAAACTAACAGGGTTTTTCAAGAGCCATCCCATTGTGGGCCAGGCCACGTGATGGCGTTGACTAACGTGGTTTCTAGCCATGCTGCTCGCCCCGCTTAAAGTGATCAAATCCCTGCGCAGTCAATGATTCAACAAGGCCATTGCCGTGGCGCAATCTTAGCCCTGGCGTTGGCGTCAGGGAACCCACCCGTGACAGGGGCACTGACAAAGCGATTGCCAGCTGTTCGATGGCGGCGCGTGATCGTCTGGGCGCGGTAAAACAGAGTTCGTAGACATCGCCACCATTTAGGACGGCCAAACGCTTGATGTTTTCTGGGAGGGTCTGAATCATGGGGTGAATCGGCAGTTGTTGCCAATGTATTTCGGCGCCACAGTTGCTCGCCTTTAATAGGTGCTGCAGGTCTTGCGTGAGCCCATCTGAAATATCGATCGCCGCGTGGGCATGAGGCAATAACGCTTGGCCCAAAGCGACTCGAGGCTCGGGCCGTTCAAGTCGCGCCCGAGTGGCTGCTAGCAACTCAGGCGAAATATTGACATCGCCTTGCAACGCCCTCAGTGCCACGTCAGCACCACCCAAGTCACCACTAACCCACAAATCGTCATCAATTTGCCCTCGGTTACGCCTGAGCCCGAGCTCGCCGCTGGGCAAAGTGCCCATAACCGTTACGCTGATAACCGTTCCAAACTCACTGGCGATGGTGTCACCGCCAATCAAGGGACATTGCCACTGGTCAGCCAACCGGTAAAAGCCGTCCGCAAACTCAGCGAGCCAATCGGCACGGGGTGTTACCAGACCAATTCCCAACAAACACGCCAAAGGTTTGGCCCCCATTGCTGCCAAATCGGAAAGATTCACCGCCAGCGCCTTGTGTCCGAGTGTGTCGGGCGAGACGTTAGCAAAGAAATGGCGCCCTTCAATGAGCAGGTCTTTACAACTCACCAAGTCCGTGTTTGGCGGCAATCTCAGGCGGGCAGCATCGTCGCCAACCCCTAAGATGCCTGCAGAGACAGGACGAGAAAAAAAACGCGCAATGACCGAGAACTCGCCCAAAGTCATTTGGGCTCGCTAGCGTCTTGACGACCCGCGATTGACTTCAGCGGCTCGAACCGTGGGTGCTAATTTATCAAGCACACCATTAACAAACTTAAAGCCGTCGGTACCACCAAAAGATTTTGCCAACTCAACGGATTCATTGATCGCCACGCGATAAGGCACATCAAGCTGGTAAGTGAGCTCATAGCTGCCAATCAATAAAATTGCGTGCTCAACGGGTGATAACTCGACCACTGGGCGGTCAAGATAAGGCTCGAAGGATTCCCGCAAACCCTCGGCTTTTTGCGTGACCCCCTGCCAAATCAGCGCAAACCAAGCGGCATCGGCTTGTGCAAACTGAGAATCATCACGCACATGGGCCTCAATGGCACCAATTTGGCCCTGATCACTTTGAACCAACCAAGCATAAGTGGCTTGCAGCGCAAACTCGCGTGCCCGTCGTCGCGCACTGCGCGGCTTGGCGTCACGTCGAGCACCTTCCTGGGCAGTGGCACTCACGCCTGTTTCAGCCATCATTGCTGGTCCGCGTCCTCATCATCTTCCCCGTCCTCGTCCTCGGCTTCTGGCTCGAGTGCCGCAATCAGGTTGGCCATTTCAACCGCAACCTGCGCACAATCACGTCCTTTGCCGCTGGCACGCTCGTCTGCCTGCGCTTCGTTTTCCGTGGTTAGGACCCCATTGATCACTGGAATACCCGTTTCAAGACCCACGCGAGAAATCGCCGCCGCACTTTCATTGCTAACGATCTCAAAATGATAAGTCTCACCACGGATCACTGCACCTAGCGCAATCAAAGCATCAAACTCAAGGGTTTCAGCCATTTGGGCCAGTGTGATTCCAAGTTCAAGCGCACCGGGTACTGTCACGATCATGATGTCGCGTTCATCGACGCCGAGCTCTTGAAGTTCCAGCAGACAAGCGTCTAGCTCGGTAAGGCCAACGGTTTCGTTAAAGCGTGCTCGCACGATACCGATGTGCAGGCCTTCACCGTTTAAGTCTGGGGAGATAGTGTAGGGGCTCATTCGATTTCCTGTGAAGGGTTGTTGACTGCGAAGCTTTCATCGTAACCGGTAACCGCCAACCCGAATCCAGGAAGCATGCTTGGCATTTTTCTGGGCCTGGCCATCAGGCGCATCTGTCCGACACCGAGATCACGCAAAATTTGAGCACCAATACCGTACGTTCTTAAATCCATTCGACCCGCTTTGCGAGCAGGACTCGCCTTCATTTCAACAGACCTCGCCTGAACTTGTGCAAAAACGTCAGCGGCCAAAGGATCCACATTTAGCAGCACGATCACGCCCACCGGTGCGGCGGCAATGGCTTTCATCGCGCGATCAACACCCCATGTGTGTCCTGGGCTTTCGGCATCGAGCAAATCCAGCAAGGTCGTCGGTTCGTGGACGCGAACCAAGGTTTCGGACTCACGGTCAATCTGGCCTTTAACCAGAGCCATGTGTGGCCTGCCGTCGACCGTGTCGCGATAAACCGTCAAATCAAACGCCCCCCAGGGGGTGGTAATCGGCCGCTGGGCCACCCGCTCGACCACCGACTCATGCTCACTACGGTATTGAATCAGGTCAGCAATAGTACCAATCTTAAGTTGGTGTTCGCGGCTGTATTCGATCAAATCAGGCAACCGCGCCATGGTGCCATCCGGCTTTAGGATCTCACAAATCACTGCCGCAGGGGTTAACCCGGCCATTTCCGTGAGGTCACAACCCGCTTCAGTATGACCAGCACGAACCAACACCCCACCAGGCACGGCCCTCAACGGAAAAATGTGTCCCGGTTGAACCAAATCTTCTGGCTTGGCATCAGCGGCCACAGCCACACGAATGGTGTGGGCACGATCAGCCACTGAAATGCCCGTTTCAACACCATGGGCCGCTTCAATCGAAACCGTAAAGTTAGTGCCATAAGCCGTGCCGTTACGGTTTGACATGAGGGGCAAATCCAACTGTCGGCATCGGGATTCAGTCAGCGTCAAACAGACCAAGCCGCGACCGTGGGTCACCATAAAGTTAATGGCTTCAGGGGTCACAAACTCGGCTGCCATGACCAGATCGCCCTCGTTTTCGCGATCTTCTTCATCAACCAACACCACCATTCGACCGGCGCGTAGTTCCTGCAAAATCTCGGTCACAGGCGCAATGCTTGCGGCCAGATGAACAGCGCTCTGATCTTGGTGTTGATCTTGGTTCTGATCTTGCGCTTGGGCCTGAACGGACGCTGGCGCGCCCTGTGTGGATGACATACAAAGCCTTTGCTTCTAAAAGCGGTTAATTCGAAGCGATTTATTCGTTTTAACCATTATAGATCTGTGCGCCCTCCAACAGTCGCTTTGCCCGACAGATTCTCGAACGAACCCGCTCACGCCTTCTAACGATGCTTGCCCCCTATCCTAGCCCCGTCACAACGACTGGCGTTGAATTATTTCAAAACAAAGACATGTCATCAAATTTGAGGCACAGTGTGAGTAACATCCGACTACATTATTTAGGTCACGATGATCATGTCAGAACAAGAACTCAAACTACACGTCCCAAAACCAGCCCGCGCAACGGTTAAAGCGGCCATGCACAGGGGCGCCGTCACTCGAGTGCGCCTGCGTGCCCAATACTTCGACACACCTGAACGCGCGCTGGTCAAGGCCGGCATTTCTTTGCGATTAAGACAAGAAGGGCGTATTTGGGTTCAAACACTCAAGATGTCGGGACCCAACCCCTTGTCTCGCCTAGAACTGAATCATCGGCGCCCCGATGCAACGCTAGATCTGTCGGTATACGACGATTCACCCGCCAAAAAGTCGCTGGTTAAAGCCGCCAAATCCCTCTCTGTCAGTTACGAAACTGACATACAACGGTTGTTTCGGCGAATTCGTTCACCCGCAGGCGTGGTTGAGGTGGCGTTTGATGTAGGGCAGATTAAAGCCGGGGGCCTAGTTCTGCCCGTATCCGAAGTGGAATTCGAGTTGGTTTCAGGGCAACTACAGGCTGTGTTTTTGCTGGGCCTGAAGTGGCAAGCCGCTCATCACTTGATATTAGACTTGCGTAGCAAAGCGGAGCGTGGCGATCGACTGGCCGCCTTGGCTCAACAGCTCGCAGGCTTGGGCGATGCACAAGAATCCGCCACGGCTGCCGCGCGAGCCGCTGCGGTCGCTTCTTTTTGGGCGCCACGACCCGTTATGCCCATCAGCCTGAAAGCGAGTATGAATTGTGAACAATCGCTGGCATGCGTGACGTTGGAATGTCTCGAACAAATTGCACGCAACAGCGCCGTTTTGGCAGAAGTCGACACCGCCAGTATCTGTCAGGCAGGCACCCCCGAGCACGTCCATCAACTGAGAGTCGGCATTCGTCGCTTGCGCTCTTGTTGGTCGCTGTACAAAGATCTCGCGCCGCTGCCACCAGACGCATGGCGAGAAGCGGTGAAAGACCATTTCTGCGCCTTGGGAACCACGCGTGACGACGACGTTTTGCGTGAATCGCTCATGCCGGTTCTCAACGCCGCCGGTCAACCACCCGTCGAATTCACACGCCACCACGACAATCACTCAGCCATGCACTTGGCGCGCAGTGTGCCTTACCAAAGATGGTTAATCGAGATGCTCGCTTGGGCTGTAGACGGCCACCCCATTCAGACTCCCTCGGCTTTAACAGACGACACATCGGCTCACCCTGCAAATCTGAAGACCACGCTGAAGAAAAAACTTTTCAAGTGGCATCAACGGGTACTTAGCGATGGTTTGAAATTTGATGCGCTTGAAATAGAAGCCAAGCACGACTTGCGTAAGCGCGCCAAACGACTGCGTTATGGTCTGCAATTCAGCGAATCGTTGTTGCCCGCAGCAAAACTAAAAAGCTATCGCAAGCAGCTCTCTCGCATTCAAGACATCTTGGGCGAGATGAATGACCTGTACGTTGCGCGTGAGAAGTTCGAAGGGATTCGCGACAATCAACCGCCCGCTTGGTTCGCTGTTGGGTGGATTGCGTCTCGCTTGGCTGTTTTGGACAAAGAGGCCAAGACGGCCTTTTCTGAACTTAAGGGCGCCGACCACTTCTGGGATTAACTTTAAGGGATCGACGACTGGACCATGGCTTGCGCGAACTCTTGTGCAACAAATGGCTGCAGGTCTTCGATTTGCTCACCAACGCCAATCCAGTAAACGGGCACTGGCCGACAACCTTGCCCGCCGCTGGCGAGCGCAGCCAACACGCCGCCTTTGGCCGTACCATCGAGCTTGGTCACAATCAACCCTGTCAGTCCAATAGCCTCGTCAAATGCCTTGATCTGGGTCAGCGCGTTTTGTCCGGTATTGCCATCAACCACCAGTAACACTTCATGTGGGGCGCAAGCATCAGCTTTGTTTATCACACGGCGGATTTTCTTCAGTTCTGCCATCAAATTCAGCTGTGTGGGCAATCGACCCGCTGTGTCAATCATCACCACATCCACTGCGCGTGCCCTACCCGCCGTCACGGCATCAAATGCCACGGCGGCTGGATCGCCCCCATCTTGAGCGATGACCGCCACATTGTTGCGTTGTCCCCACTCAATCAATTGCTCTCTGGCTGCGGCGCGAAACGTATCACCAGCGGCCAACAAGACGCTCGCGCCTTGTGTGCGCAAAGCGCGCGACAGCTTGCCAATTGAAGTGGTTTTGCCAGCACCATTGACCCCGGCAATCATCACCACGAGCGGTTTGGCTTCACCCACGTCAAACGGTTTCTCTAAAACACTCAGGTGCTGGCTCACCACACCCACTAGGGCTTGCCGAACGGCCTGCGGTTCGCTCAAGTTTTGCTGACGGACTTGCTTGCGCAGGGCTTGGATCAGTGACTGGCTTGCCGACACGCCCGCATCGGCCATAATAAGCGCTGACTCAAGGTCTTCGTAAAGGCTTTCATCAACGATGCCCCCAGAGAAAAGGCCACCAATGTTGCGGCCCGTTCGCGATAAGCCTTGGGTCAGTCGCCCAACCCAAGAGACCGGCGGTGGTTGACTGGCGCCAAGGGTCTCAGCGACCAGGGGATTGGCGAGTTCGGGCGGGTCTGACGGATCTGATGGCTCAAACGATTCAGGTTCGGCGGACGTAATCGTTGCTGGCTCTTGGGCTACGAAATCGTGGCCAGCCGAATCGGATAGCGGTTTATTTTTGCGGAAGAATCTAAACATGATGAAGAAGTATATTCGGATCGTTGCCGGTCAGTATCGAAGAACACCGATCGAAGTGCCAGATATTGCAGGGTTGCGTCCGACACCAGACCGTGTGCGTGAGACAGTTTTCAATTGGCTGACCCATTTTTGGGCCGGCGAGTTTGGCGACAAACAAGTCCTTGACCTCTTCGCGGGTAGCGGCGCACTTGGGTTTGAAGCCGCTTCCAGGGGTGTTAGCCACGTTCAAATGGTGGAGTCGGACCCCAAGGCCACGGCGGCCTTGCGTCATCTTCGCGACCGGCTCAAAGCCGATGTGGTTCGCATACAAGGCGGCCTCGCACAAAGCGCAATCACACGGATGGAAAATAGCCGCTACGATTTGATTTTTTTAGATCCCCCTTTTGGTAGAGGCTGGTTTCCCAGCATTCTTGAACAGGTTCTACCGTTGCTCAAACCCAACGCCTTGGTGTACGCTGAAAGTGAGGATCTCGTTTCGGCGCCAGATAACTATGTTGCATTGCGTCAAGCGCGCGCCGGTGCCGTACACTATCAATTATTTCAACGCACCACATCGCTAAAATGATCACTGCTATCTACCCCGGTACCTTTGACCCCCTGACTCGTGGCCATGAAGATTTGGTCCGACGAGCGGCCGGTCTTTTTGATGAAGTGGTCGTGGGCGTGGCTTTCAGTCACGCCAAGAAACCTTTTTTCACCGTTCAAGAACGGGTAGAAATCGCGCAAGAAGTCCTCGGTCACTACCCAAATGTTCGGGTAGCTAGTTTTTCGGGCCTGCTGAAGGATTTTGTGCGCGAGCAAAATGGTCGCGTCATTGTGCGAGGATTGCGTGCCGTCTCAGATTTCGAGTATGAGTTTCAAATGGCTGGCATGAACCGCCACTTGCTTCCAGAAGTCGAAACATTGTTCATGACACCTTCGGATCAGTATCAGTTTATATCCGGTACTTTTGTGCGGGAAATCGCACTCTTGGGCGGTGACGTGAGTAAGTTCGTGTTTCCATCTGTCGAGCGTTGGTTGCAAGCGAAGTCAAAAGAGCGACTCGAACAGTCTTGGCCGCAAGGCCAAACACCGACGTAAAAGTCACGGGTTTAAAGGCATACGCTCATGGCACTACGCATTACTGATGAATGCATCAACTGCGACGTATGCGAACCGCAATGTCCGAATGATGCCATTTCAATGGGCGAAGAGATCTATGTGATCGACCCGATGGCCTGCACCGAGTGTGTCGGTCATCATGACGAACCCCAATGCAAGGTCGTCTGCCCAGTTGATTGTATTGAGTTGCACCCCCAATTTAAAGAAAACCAAGAAGCCCTGATGCTCAAATACAAACGCCTCACGGGCACTCAAGCGTTGATCTAAACAAACAGATGGTTTTTAAGACGGTGGCGTCGCCTCTGGGTGTACTTTAACCAGACGACACGCCTGCCCCAACAAATTAGAAAACCAAGCCGCCACCAAGTCACCCTCATCGACAACATCAATGCTTTGATCACCAATCCATGCCAGCAACCGAACGCTGTCGTCGTCTTCGATCACGTCTAAATCGATGTCTAGGCGTAACATGCCGGGCGCTTTTAAGACCAAACAATCGTGCGCTATCTCAATAGACAACTTGCCTAAGTTAGGCGCTGCTGACCGTTGCAATTGCTGACACTGTGCATCAACCAATAACCAACGGTGATGGTAGGCTGCCGCATCAGGGTGGATCGCGGCTGGCGCGTCAACGATCGGATGGCTGGACATATTGAATTCCTTTCAATTTCGATTGATTAAAACAGGTATTGGCACCGTTTTTGGTCGCACCACTGGCGATTCGATACCGAGATTATCAAGTGGGCCTGACAACACAAATGAGAGCTCAGATTGACGGGTTCGAATTTGAATGCCTCGGGTCTGCAAATTGAGGTCCCCATTTAATTTGACACGCAGCGGTAAAGTCATCTGACCAGTGACCAAATCAATCGAACCCGCGCTCGCCGACACATCGCCCCAGGCACCCAAAGCCGTGAGCGAATCCGCACGGGCAACGCCATCAGACAGCTGCCAACGGCTCTGAAACCGCTCAACCACCCATGCCCCTTCAACGCCAAGACCGACTTGTTCAAGTGCCGCGTGAAAGGTCTCTGAAGCCTCAGGCTCAATACTCAGTCCTTGGGCTTGCGCTGTGATTTCACCGACTGGCACAGGATTGGCTTGTAATTGGGTGCTCAATAGCAAGCGATCCAGACTCACTAGGGGCTGCTCAACCACAACATTCTCAACGCGGGCGCGCTGCACCACGTTGAATTGCTCGACGACAAACGTATCAATTTGTAGCTGCCAAGGTACGCCTTTTATTGCACCAAGACGCTGCCAAGGGCGCTTGAATGCCTGCGCACCCAATACGCCTTGCTCACCCATTTGCGATAACAACGGCTGCCAATGCCTGCCCGTACGCCAAACAGTGACATCGCTTAGGCGGATTGCATTAACCCTCACTTGACCGCTGAGCAACCCCTGCCAACCGAGGTCGAGACGAAACTGACCAATACTGAGCCACGCTTGCTTGTCTTTTGGATCTGTTACCACCAAATCGTCAGCCGCGATGGTAAGCGTGGGCCAAACAGACAGGTCCATCGACCCGTTCACCACCACGTTTGGGTGCACCCAATGCTTGAGCGCCTGCTTCAATAGACTGTGTCCAAGCGGTGTGTTTAGCGTTACCAACAATAGGGACAACAACAAAGCCAGCAGGACCAGAACCCAAGCGCACGATCTGAACAACAGTCTCACGACGCAGCGTCCTCCATTATTTAGCCTTCAGTTTTTGGGCACCCACGATGGTGGTATTGCCAGTGTATCTTCGTGACCGATCAAACAATCGGTTGTGTTTAACCGCGTCGCTAACCAGTGGGCCAATCGCACGTTACTGACTTGGCCTGTTTGCTCGACGGCTTGGACCATACCCTGATGCAGCAAATCTAACAATGCGCGGTGCTGCGAACTCAAATGCCATGCACTGTCACCTCGCACCACCGTAAAGTGCTCGGCTTGCAAACATTGCGCCAAAACAGCGGCCGCCTGTGGACCAGCGGCCACTCCAAACCCTTTATCGGTCATTTGGTGGGCATGAAAGGCCGTCAACAAGTCCTCATCGGCCTCATGCGTTGGGTGCCACGCGCAGCGACCATCATAAGTCAGCACTGTGTAAAAAGGCGTTTTAAGCGCACCACAAAATCGCGCCATCCAAACCGGGGAAATCAAATCAAACAATGCTGCAGCGGTAACCATGTCAGGGTTTGAATCAACCAGAACATGCTCGATGTCTTGGTTTAAATCGGCTCTTAGCCAGCGGATTGATACCGTCTGACCAGCCTTGCGCACTTGCCAGCCATCAGCTTGCTCTGACAAAATTTCATCTGCCCACTGGGCGGTCAATTGGCGTGACACATCGAGCAGCGCTTGGTCGTAATCAACGAGCGTCCACTCTTGCTTGCTTCCAAGCAACGGTACCAGCGCACGCATATTTGATCCGCTGCCAGAACCCAAGTCGAGCAAGCGTAGGCCCAACAAATCAACGCCATGGCGCTGGCGCAAACAATCCAGCATGGTAGCCTGCACCGATGCACTGCGACTGACATGATCCACCGGCTCGCGCAGGCCCAACCAATGTGATGAAAAACCACTCATGCGGACCTCGGCTCAAGAACAAATTGTGATTTCAACATGTCAGAAAAATAACCCTCTTGGGTGTGTAACTCATCGAATGACCCGGCTTGCACAATCTTGCCATCAACCACCACTAACACCTTGTCGGCCTGTTTGATGGTGGAAAGTCGGTGCGCAATCACCAGTGTCGTGCGTGATTGTCGAACCCGCTCAAAGGCTTGAACCACAGCGGCTTCGGTCTTTGGATCGAGGGCGCTGGTCGCCTCGTCAAGAATCAAAATGGGGGGGTCTTTCAATAGCGCCCGCGCAATCGATAGCCGCTGGCGCTCACCACCCGATAATGAGCGACCCCGCTCGCCTGCCAAAGACGCAAAACCATGAGGTAACTGCTCAATGAATTCAAGCGCACACGCTTGGCTGGCCGCTTGGCGCAATTGCTCATCAGTGGCCTGCGGATTGCCCACACGTAAGTTTTCCGCCACAGATCGGTTAAAGAGCAAGGTCTCTTGAAAAACCACGCCAATATTGCGCCTCAGTCCTAAAAGTGTGAACTGTCGAATATCAACACCATCGATCAAAATCGCGCCGTGTTGGGGGTCAAAGAGCCGATAAAGTAACGCCAAGGCTGTCGTCTTACCGGCGCCCGAAGGCCCCACCAATGCCACAGTCTGTCCGGGCATGATTTGAAAACTCATTCCATCGACAGCCAGCCGACGATCGTCATAACCAAACCCCACCGCATCAAAAGTGATCGCCCCACTGAACCGACCGGGGTCACGCGCATTCGGCGCTTCAGGCACTTGCGAATTGACATCCATGACTTCAAAAAACTCACGCAGCTTGGGGGCTTCGAGCGACAAGCGATTGGCAAATCCGACCGCTTGCTCCAAACGACCGATGATCAGGCCAGCAAAACCAATAAAGGTCACGATTTCACCAATCGAAATCTGCCCGTGCGTAAACAACCAAAGACCCAGCAATAGCATTGCCAAGACGGCAAGCGTGGTCGCTGAACGCGATAATACCGTGATGACAGCCCACCATGACAGCGCTGGAAATTGAGCCCTTAAGACTTGCTCACTTAACGTTTTTAGCGTGCCCACTTCTTGTTGCACCCGAGTGAAGCTTTGCACCAAGGCCACATTACCCAGGGTATCGGCCACATGCTCAGCCAAGGCCGAATGGTGATGCTCAACCGTTCTTTGCAAGACATCCGTTTGACGCATCACAAAGGTTGTCATGGCCACAAATAAAACACAGAGCGCCAATAAAAGGCACGCCATTTGCCAATTTAAAAAGAAGGCAACAGGCATCAACACCACAATGGCCAAAAAAGCGGCCAAGTGATCTCTGAAAAAACTCAGCCAGATTGACCACAATGCATCGGTCCCTTGCAACATGATTTTCATCAGGCGACCAGAATGTTTGAGATCACGGTGATGTGTGGGCAACTGCAACACATGCTCAAAATAGTCACGCAAAACCGCGTGTCTTTGGGCATGCGCCAAACGATCTGCGAACAAGGCCACCAGCACCGCGCTCACGATGGCAAACAAGCCAACCAAAACCCAAGCCGATAAAAGTGGCGTCAGTGCCGCCCAAAGCACATTTGAATGGATAGTCGCATCACTGGTCTGTCGAATCAAAACATCAATCACTCGCCCAAACAAAATGGGTTCGGCGAACACGGCACAGACGAGGAAAAAGTTGGCCAACGCCAACCACCAGCCGGTGCGCTTTTGTGACCCGAGCAATGCCAACACGCGAGCGTATAGGCGCAGCCACGTCATGACTTATTGTCCGCTATCTAACCCGACGCGGGTACTACTCGCGGCAGGTTGCAAAGGGTCTAATGCGCACTGAAGGCTTTGAATCAGCAGGCAGGGCTGTACCTCATCTGGTACGGTAAGCCAGCCGTTGCGGCAAAAAAATTCGCCCACTGACAGCTTGGCGCTCAAAACGGCGAGCGGAATCACCACCCACAACCCGCCCACAAACAGCGCCAATAACGGTAATGCCTGGGGGTGTGTGAATACCAGCGGCAGCGCTAACAACACAGCAAAGACCGTGTGCAAGCCAAAGACGCGCGTCGCCATTAACCAGCCAAGTGAAGTGTCATCTCGGTTTTGTGCCGCCCAAGTGGCACGCTTGCCCAACAGCAAACCCAACACCGCAAGCGTTTGAGAAAACCACAATACAGGACTGATCACAATCGAGAAAACCGTTTCAAGCAAAACCCCAAAACCAAACCGACCTGCACCCCCAAAAGCCTTTCTTTGGTCAGCTTGCGACACCACTGCAAAGACACTCACTAATTTTGGAGCAAGAATAAGGACCCATAGACCTGCCAATGCTACCAATAGGTAGCCGAGATCAAGCACTGCCGATAAGGTAGGTGCTGTGCTAATTAAGGCTACCATTGCAGCTGTGCCAAGTAACCAAGCTGGTCCTGCCAAAAACATCAGAATAGCCAAAATCAATTGCACCCGGCTGGTGACTTGCAACCCAGGAAGCGTCAAAAAATGAAGGTATTGCATGTTGCCAGCACACCAACGCAAGTCGCGCTGCACGAAGTCCAGCAAGTTCAGCGGGTTTTCTTCGAAGCTCTCGTCTTCGATCGGCAACACCCTAACCTCACTACCCGCGCGGCGCATCAATACCGCTTCAAGCTGATCATGGCTTAGCACGTGCATTGATTGCCCGCGCCGGTCCTTCAAAATGGGTAACTGGCAATGTTCAATAAAGGGCTTCAGTCTGATGGCCGCATTATGGCCCCAGTAAGGACCACAATCACCTTGCCACCAGGCACTGCCTAGCGTGTACGATCGCATGCCCAACCGCATGCCAAACTGAAAGAATCGGGTAAAGGCGCTTCTCGAAGGCAAGCCAACGACCAAGCCTTGCAAGATGCCGATTTCTGGTCGGCGGTGTATCGTATCGACCAAGCGGTTAAGGGCTTGGGCGCTCATTAAGCTATCGGCATCAAGCACCACGGCCAGCTCGTGATCGTGGCCCCACTGCTGACAAAAGTCTTTGATGTTGCCCGCTTTAAACCCCGTGTTCACCTCACGACGCCGGTAGGTGATCGTCATCTGCTCACGCCAACGCTCGGTCAACATAACAATCGCTTCGGTCTCTTTGACGGTCCAAGCCTCATCGGCTGTGTCACTGAGCACGTAAAGATGAAATCGTTGCATCGACCCATTGGCCTGCAAGCTTTCTAACATCAGCGTCACGTTTCGAACCAAACGCGCCGGCACTTCGTTACGGATGCATAACAACAATGCTGTTTTGGATAGGCTCGTGGGTTGGGGCTGAGGCGTCTCGCAAAGGGATGGACTGACTTTTTCTAAAGGATTGGCATAAAACAGCGTTAACCACAAACCAATCATGCCGTTACAAAACCCAACGGCCAGCCAAGGCATGGTCGTTGCGAGCGCCAACAAAATGATGCTGTCAAGCAAACCGAAACCACCGGGTGCGAGAGCTTGCGCCATTAACCCAAGCACGCATAATGAGCACACCAAAACCAATAAAACGAACAAGACACGCCTTCGCGCCATTATCGTCGCACCATAATAAGCAGGGTTAAAGTTAGAGTGGGGGTTTGAAACCGAGTTCCGAGTTCCGAGTTCCGAGTTCCGAGTTCCGTTAACGGTTTGGCTTGGCATCGGCAGACGCCGCCGAACGTTAGCCCTATAATTTGCAAGCGGCTTCAGTATAGGCGACTCAAGCAATCGAAGGCGACAACTCTCATTATCTCACAGGCCATTTTTAGTGAACAACTCATCTGTGTTGGCGCATGCCCTCTGGTACGTCAGGCCCAGTCAGGCCGAAATTCGGTCTGAGACTCTTCACGCAGGGCCAGGCGATGACTGTTTGGTCCGTGCCCTGCACAGCGCCGTGAGTCGTGGCACAGAGTCTCTCGTGTTTCACGGCCAAGTTCCCGAAAGTGAATACACGCGCATGCGGGCGCCTGCCATGGGCGGCCAATTCCCCTTTCCCGTCAAATATGGCTATAACCACGTGGGTTTGGTCGAACAAGGCCCTGCTGAACTTGAAGGCCAGCGAGTGTTTTCTCTTTGCCCTCACCAAACCGCGTTTTTCGCCCCAGCAGCTAGCCTTTGTCAGCTACCAGACGCTTTGCCTGGCAACCGAGCCGTTTTGGCTGCCAACATGGAAACCGCCCTGAATGCTGTTTGGACGGCTAAAGTTGGGCCCGCCGATCGCATCGCCGTGGTCGGTGGCGGCGTCGTGGGTCTGTTGGTGGCCTATTTGTGCGGACAACTGCCAGGGGCCCAAGTCACCTTGATTGACCTCTACCGTGGGCGCGCCACCCTTTGTCATGCACTTGGCGTTCAATACGCTCATCCCGATGACCTCATCAACCTTCAGGCCGACACCGCCAATTGCGACGTTGTGTTTCACACCAGCGGCCAGCCCGCGGGCTTAACAACCGCGCTAGAACTCGCGGGTGATGAGGCCACCGTGGTCGAACTCAGCTGGTACGGCACGCGCCGAGTCGAGATACCGCTCGGGCAAGCGTTTCACAGCCGTCAGCTGCAACTGTTGTCGTGCCAAGTCGGTCACATTGATGCCGCCCATCGCCCCCGCTGGGATTACCGCCGTCGTTTGCAAGCGGCCATTAATCTATTGCTTGACGACCGCTTAGACCACCTATTGGTTCCAGCCATCGCGTTTGAAGATGTTCCCAATCAATTGGGGCATTTGTTGGACCCCACACACCCGGCCTTATGCCAGGTGATCGACTATCCATCAGGGAGTTCGTATGTTCGCTATTGAAGTTCGTGACCACGTGATGATTGCGCATTCTTTTAAGGGTGAGGTGTTTGGCCCCGCTCAAGCCCTACATGGCGCCACCTTTGTGGTTGACGCAGCGTTTCTGGCCAAGTCACTCGATGTCAACAGCATCGTGATTGATATTGGTCGAGCGATGGATGTTCTGAAAGCGCTTTTGCAACCCTTGAACTATAAAAACCTCGACGAGGTGCCAGCCTTCAAAGGTCAGAACACCACCACTGAATTTTTAACCAAATACGTGTTCGATGGCTTGGCCACTGCCGCCCGTGACAACGCGCTCGGTCGCCCAGGTCAGGAGTTGCATTCGATTCGCATTACCATTTCCGAGTCTCATGTTGCCCGCGCATATTACGAAGCCGAACTGTGGCCGCAAAAATAACATTCGCCTACCCTGGTGATATTGACACCTTAACTGGCGGCTACCTGTACGACAAACGCGTCATGCTTGGTCTACAAGACCTAGGCTGGGACGTGCAGAGACTGAGTCTGGGCGATGGATTCCCAACGCCCAGTCCAAACACCTTGGATCAAGCCATCGATGAATTGATGGCAGTCGACACCGATCGACTGTTGGTGATCGACGGTTTGGCGTTGGGCAGTTTTGGGCAACGCGCTGAAACTTTGGCCAAGCGCCACCCCTACATCGCCTTGGTGCACCATCCCTTGGCAAAAGAGTCAGGTTTAACAACTCAACAAGCCCAGGTATTTTTTGACAGTGAGAAACCAACGCTGGCTCATGCCTCATGTGTGGTGGTGACAAGTCTCACAACGGCCGACACGCTGGTGACCGAATACAACGTCCCCCGTCAAAACATTCACGTTGTGATGCCAGGTCTTGACCTCCCACCGCAACGCGTTCAACCAAAATCATCCATCCCATTCGAAGGGGGACCGCTTCAGTTTTTAGCGGTTGGCGCTTTGGTACCACGCAAAGGCTTTGACGTTTTGCTGGAGGCTTTGCATATGGTGGTAAACCACGACTGGTTACTCACGATCGTGGGCGATGCCAGCCGTTCGCCTCAAACCACTGCAGCCATTCAGGCACAAATCATCGCACTGGGTTTGACCTCGCGCGTGACGCTCGCAGGCCCGCTATCGCCCAAGGCCTTGGCTGAGCAATATCGCTGTGCTGATGTGTTCTTACTGGCGTCTCATTACGAGGGCTACGGCATGGCTTTCGCCGAGGCCCTGGCATGGGGTCTGCCCGTGATCGGCACCACGGGTGGGGCCGTTGAGCAAACCGTTCCCAGCGAAACAGGCCTTTTGGTCGCGCCCGGACAACCCGAGGCTTTCGCCGCTGCCCTGATGCAAATACTCAAAGATCCCGCCAAGCGCGAACGCATGCGGCTAGCCGCACAACGGCACGGCCAGCAATTACCCACTTGGGCTGACACGGCACAAGCCTTTGCAAAGGTCCTTTCAAAGGTTTAAATAAGGGCTTTTAGGTCGCACTCGATGAGCATGTCCTCATCGAGCTGATAAGCCTGCATCCGAAACCGTTGGGCTTGGGCCAATTGACTAAGCGGCGGCCGTATAACGCCTGGCGTACCCGCACCCAACAACATCGCAGAACTCAGAAAATGCAAATAATCGATGCTGTTGGTGGTCATAAACCCCGCAATGGTGGCCGGCCCACCTTCAACCAACACCCGCTGGCAACCAGCCTGCTCTAGCCATTGCAACACCAACAAGGGCGACAGTCGCCCAGAGTCATCAAGCGCCATGGGGGCCACCGTCACGTGTGGCGGCAACGACAAATCAGTCGCTTGCCTGGCGGTCATGACCACTGTCTTGGCCGCTCGATCATTCAATAGCGTGGCCTGGCTCGGCACCCGACCATTCGGATCGAGAACCACCCGCATGGGATTTGTCCCTTCGACCAATCGAACCGTGAGCTTCGGATCATCAGCGACCACTGAACCCACACCAACCACCACCGCATCGGCCCACGCCCGTAAGGCGTGCAAGTGCTTCAGCCCCCCGGCGTGATTGATGTATTTGGATTGACCCGTCGCTGTGGCAACCTGACCATCAAGCGACTGACCGATCTGGGCGATCACCATTGGACCAGCCGAGCTTGGTTTGGGCGCTTTGGGTGCCCAAGTTTCGCGCTCATGAACACGATGATTTGGCAAAGTGGGCAATCCTTTTAAAAAATCGATCCCCAGCGTGACGAAACCGAGGGTAATCCCGCTCTTTGTCGGGAATTCGCTGTAAGATCAAGACAAATATTAAACCTTTGTGGCATTACTTTGTCTTAATCGTTTTTCCATTTAATGGTCTTTCCCATTGTCACCATTGCCGTATAGCCTCAACTCGATGAACACCGCCATCATTCAATCATCTTTGAAACCACAACTCGCATCTGAATGCTTGATTCAGGTGGAGCGAGCAGTCAGCGAACTTCGCAGAGGCCGCGCGTTGCCTGTCAACTCTGACCGCAATACTCGATTAATCGCCGCCATCGAGACCATTGATCCAGAGGTGCTAGAACAGTTTCAATCGTCACCCGTTTCATCAACCTACGTTTTGATTACAGGTCAGCGCGCCAAACGCTTGGGGTTTAATGCGCCTGAGCACGCGACAGTCTATCGCCTGTCCTCTCCCAATGGCCTACCGACCGAGGAGCTACGCGCCGTCACTGATCCCATTTGGTCAAAAGATCGCGCCTCGCTGCCCACCGATCTGTCGACGAAGTGGTCATTGACCGCATGCGACGAAGTTGACGCGATGTGTATCAAGCTCATCAAACATGCTGAGCTTTTGCCTGCGGCCATCGTCACCGACCGTAAAAACACAACCGATGCCAATCCTTGGTCGGTTCAGTCGAGCCAAATCTTACAAGGCATTGAGCAACAAGCACGGTCTTTGCAAGTGGTGAGCGAAGCACAAGTGCCGCTTGAAGATGCTGAACTGGCAAGAATTGTGGCCTTTCGCCCAACCGATGGTGGCACGGAACATTTGGCCATTGTGGTGGGCGAGCCAGACCTAACCCAACCGGTATTGATTCGACTGCACTCTGAGTGTTTTACGGGAGACCTTTTGGGCTCGTTGCGTTGTGACTGTGGTCCACAATTGCGTGGCGCGATCGCCCAAATGTCCCAGGCTGGCAGCGGCATTTTGTTATACCTCGCACAAGAAGGCCGAGGCATTGGTCTGATCAATAAGTTGCGTGCCTATCAACTACAAGATGCCGGCCTAGACACCGTTGATGCCAACCTTGCCTTGGGCTTCGAAGAAGACGAGAGAGATTACTTGCCCGCTGCACAAATGTTGCAGTTGCTCGGGGTTAAGAGTGTGCGCTTAATGACCAACAATCCCAGAAAAGTTCAAGCCTTAAATAACCTAGGTATTGAAGTCGCCGAGCGGGTTGCTCATGTGATGACCGCCAATCAACACAACAGAGGGTACTTGTTCACCAAAGGCACGCGCGGTGGTCATCTGTTTGACGTCAGCCACCCCCCCAAAAAAAGAGATGAGCAAAGCAACTAGCCGCGGTTTTTAACGCGTCTTTAATGGCACCAGCACTTGATCCGCTCCAAACTCAGTCGGCTCTGATGCATCAGCCCGGCATAACCGTCGTTGTGGGTTCAAGTGCCAAGACTATTATTTTCTGGCGCGAGACAGTACGCGCCCAGGACGTGCGCCGGTTGCCTTACCATGATCCCAAACCACAACACCATTCACAATCACAGCATGAATGCCACGTGCCATCGCGATGGGATTTTCGTATGTCGCCACCTCGTCAACCGTCTCTTCGTCAAACAGCGTGAGGTCGGCATACGCACCCTCTTTGAGAATGCCACGATCTATCAGTCCAAAGTTAACAGCCGTCAAACCGGTCATCTTGTGGACCGCCGTCTCAAGTGAAAACAGGCCTAACTCGCGTCTGTAGTGTCCAAGAACACGAGGAAATGTTGACCAAAGTCTGGGGTGCGGTGATGCATCGTGAGGCAGGCCGTCAGAGCCAACCATGGTTGGTGCGAATTGCAGAATCTTTTGAACATCGCCTTCGTCCATACGGAAATAGATCGCGCCAGCGGGCAGCAAACGATCAACGGCATCGGCTTGAGATACACCCATTTTCTCCGCGATTTTGTCCAAATCTTGCCCGGCATACTCGGGCAATGATTTAGACCACGTCACGATGACGCGCGAAGAGGTTTGTGCACGGCTCATCGAGAGCACAGTAGAGCCCGCCGTGTATGGGTAGCAATCCAAACAGATTGGCTGCTTTGCCATGCTTTGGCGGATAAACTCGAGCGTCTCATCCGAACGACCATGGTTTTTTGCGCCAACTAACTTGTGGTGTGAGATAACCACCGGCACGTCCACCTCCCGGCCAATACGGAATGTTTCCTCGAGCGAATCCATGATGCCGTCGGCCTCATCGCGCATGTGCGTGCAATACAAGCCGTTGTAATCCTTGAGGGGTCGACAAATTTCAATCACCTCTTCGGTGGGTGCGGAAACAGCAGGCTCATAAAATAGGCCTGTTGATACGCCGATGGCACCGGCCTGCATTGCCTCGACCACGAGTTCGCGCATCGCTTGAATTTGTTCAGTGGTTGCTGGCTTTTCAAAATCATCCATCGTTGCCACGCGCAACGTTGTATGACCCACCAACATCGCCCGATTGGTCGTTGAAGGCTCAGCGCGCAACGCATCCAAATACGACTTGAAACTGGGGAATCGGAACCAACCCCCCTCATCATCCAACAAGTTCAAGGGTGGCGTGACGGGGTCAGGAATCGGTCTGGGCATTGGAGCAAGAGACACGCCGCAATTACCCCCAATGATGGTGGTCACGCCTTGGCTGACCTTTGGGGTCATCTCAGGATTGGACAACATCATGCGATCGTCATGGGTATGGGCATCAATAAAGCCCGGCGCTGCAACCTGTCCCTTTAGATCAATTTCTTCCTTTGCCGTACATTCAGAGAGATCGCCTATTTGGGTAATGCGATCGCCGTTAATGCCAATATCGGCATGAAACCGATCCGCACCCGTCCCATCAATCACGGTCGCATTTCTAATTAGCAAATCAAACTGTGTGCCCATTACCTCAATCTCCAAATAGACGACAAAAATCAAACCCGAATCAAGCCATAATTTTGCGCCTTTGTCGCCAAGATCACAAAAAGCCTGACAGAAACTGTGGCGACTCGCATACCGTGTACGGTGTGGCAGCCAGAGGCTGCAGATTAACGCCTTAGAGCAGGTCCCAACATTCCGGGCCGGTGATTCGTTTTAAATCGGCGCGAACCAGCCACTGGGGCGATACGAATGACAATACCGCGCAGACGTTAAACAGTCATTTGTTAACCTTTACAACTGATTTAATTGAATTAAATAAGTATAACCAGGTTATACATACCCGCTTTCATACCCGAAAATACTTTGGCTATCATCAGCCCTCTTCGGGCCAGCAGGATGATGATGTGCTGGTCATCTGTCTGTTCGCTTCCATCAATTGTTTGATCTGCAACGCATGTGCATAGGTCTGCACAGCAAAGCCGTCGATTTATGGGGGTGGGGGTACGGTGGGGCCACAGGATTCAGATTTTCGAACCCCCTCCCCCCAACGAAGACTGATGATGTCGGGTTCATCAACCACGGCCACGATAGCCGAGCCTGACCAGTTCATGCAGCGCCGACGATCGTCGAAGCCATCCTAGACGGAAAGTACCCAGCGCATCTGACGTTGAAAGACCTGATGGAGCCGTTCCCGCTGGAGTGGGATCGGCAGGTGGCGCATTTTTTTGTCGATAAAGGCCTGCAATAACCCCTGAGTATTAGCCAACCTAATTAGTGCTTTAGACCTTGGCACTTATCGCCATCCGTAATTTCTCAAGATGTGCCTCACCTGGTGAGTCTGCACGACATTTTTCACAACCGACAGATAGTTGCCGATCGGTGAATTACTCAGGCGATTGCAGTGGAGGATAAATTTTTACCGACGATCGTCGAGGCGATTTTGGACGTAAAATACCCAGCTTATTTAGAGACAAGTGTAGCTAGTCGGTTTCCACAATCTAAGCGAAACTGCTTATCAACAATTATGATGATTAATTTCGCAAATAATTTAGTAGCAAGACCTTCAAAAGTCTGAACACATTCATCAGTGCCCGACTAGCCTCGCCGCGCACTTCACTACCGCAATACGAACGGCTTAGCTCCGCACTCAAAGTACAACCCTCCTTAGACACACACTGCTGAGGAAGAAAACTCTGGACAAATTATCTAACGGAACAGAAATTGAATTGCCATTCTGCTCGAAGGATATTCGGCATGACCCTTTGGGCCGCCAATTGACTGATGTAAGACCGCGGGATACGATACTTAAGCGAAACAGTCGCTTACGCTGGAGCAACCCAATCGCAACTGAGGAATACAAATGGATCTTTTCCTGTTTGCGGTGGCTGTCTTTATGGTGTTCGGTGGAATAACTGCCATGAATATTATCCCCTCGGGCCGATTGAGCAATGGGAGGCTTGTGATGACTTTTCTTTGTGCAACCTTAGCCAGGTCACTGGTCGAACGGCGTAACTAATGCCAAACTTATTGCGCCGATGTGTCTTGCTTTTGGCGCTTGTGGTTGTTTGCAAGCACTCCTTTGCAACTCAACTACCATCTGAAATCATGCAGTCCGCTGACAATTTATCAATGGTCGGAGCATCAATAAATAACTGCTTTGAGAACAAAGAATACAAAATACTCTCAACTTCGCAGGCAATGCGCTTGCTGGAGACGTCATTACAAATCGAAGAAATTGTCACGAAAATTCAAAATCATTACCGCACTACTAACTTGTTACCTGCGTACCACGTAGCTGTCGTTGGTTATATGAAATCGAACTCAATTAAGCAACAAACGATCCAACAATATAAAAGCCTGTGTTCTAACGCGTTCATTGATTCAGTGGAGACGTTCGTTAAGCAAAGCGATAGAAAGATCATTGATTATCTGGCGAATCAGAGGAGAAAATAATGTTTGGACTATTCAAAAAATCTTTAACTTGGGGTGAGTTGGAGTTTTTATTTAAAACGTCCGCTTGCGCAGTGTTTAAGGCTGACACCTCAACTCCCTCGCGCCTCGAAGAATACATGACCGTCCTGCTAGAGAAGGGGAATTACAAGCTAACCCAAACTCAACGATCAGCGCTTTTGACCGCATACTCAACAGTTGCTGTTTCGATTGACCTACGCAATGCATTTAAAGACTGCAACCTACCGACAGGCGAATTAGATGCCAAAAAATTTACAGCACTTCAAGAAAATTTAAGTCGAAATCTCATATGGTTTAGAGATGCCCCAACGTTCCGGCCGTAAGATAAAAAATCCTGTTGGTATACGAATGATAAAGAGACTCTCATGTTTGGAATGTTTAAAAAAAAACCTATTGAATCTCCGCGCTTAGAAACCCTTTTCATTGCCCACTTAAGTGGCTTACTGAGGGACAATCAACACACAAGTAAGGAAGAGCTTCGGAGCAGCTTTATGAAAGCACTGAGCTGGAATAATTTCACAACGACCGCAGAACAGGATTTTGCAGTCACCTTGGCTTGCACAAATATTTGGCTATCCTCTGACTTGAAACAGGCAATTTCCTCTTACCGAATAGAAGAGGATCACACCTGGGACAAATTAAAATCAATAAGAATCCAACTCGCTGAGCATGAAGTTTTTCTCTGGGCTAGCTAAAGTTTGCTGTAGGGCTAAGAGGAATTACCCGTCCCTCTTTGACTAACTTTTCTAGGCCCGAGCACCTCATAAAGCGGTCAAGCAACCCACTCGCGCGTTCGGATCGCCATATAATGCGCTCAAATATATGGCACGCTTCGCGGGGCGATTTTGTACGGAAAATACCCAGCGCATCTGACGTTGAAAGACCTGATGGAGCCGTTCCCGCTGGTGTGGGATCGGCAGGTGGCGCATTTTTTCAGTGAATGATCGGTTAATGCACTGCAGCTTGAACCAATCGCTAAAACTGACTTAAAAACGATCCACTTCACAATATGTAGTTCTTATACTGAATTACTTAAATTGATAGCTAGGAACGCGAACGCCCGCATAATGTGTGTAGCGAGGTGCCTTTTTCGGCTTGTTATACATCTCATACATTAAACGAAGTACCACTATGTGGTCCTTGCTATTTGAAACCGCACAGCCTCTCTGTACTGCTTTTGTGGCTAAAGATTGCTGGCGAACGATCTCTATGAGGTCTATGAAATCATCATCGGTGATGTCAATTAACATCGTCAACGAAATTAATTTTGAAAGTGCTCTCATCCGCGAAATTTTGTCTTTGACATAGTTTGCACCAAATGGCTTGCCATCAGGGCTGTTGGCGATCGCCCAAAACTGACCCACTTAGGGCAATAGTTTTCACCCAAAAT
>ERZ888423.753-NODE-753-length-32207-cov-27.421684_pt1 | contig 32207 bp, 28 predicted proteins | sample MGYA00520523_ERZ888423 | MGnify/ENA primary metagenome ERZ888423 (study PRJEB32303, sample SAMEA104408611) | aquatic metagenome | biome: Brackish water; feature: Pelagic; material: water | place: Baltic Sea | collected 2014-06-08T10:24:00 | depth 30,27 m ...
GCGCTCGAAGTTCAGGGCGATTCTATGATCCAGGCCGGCATCCTGAACGGCGATATCGTGATCCTGAAACGCACCAGCAGCGCACAGACCGGCGACATCGTCGTGGCGCTGATCGACAGCGAGGAGGCCACCCTGAAACGCCTGCGCCGCAAGGGCGCATCCGTGGCCCTCGAGGCAGCCAACCCGGCCTACGAGACCCGCATCTTCGGCCCCGACCGCGTCGAGGTTCAGGGCCGGCTTGTTTCCCTCGTGCGCAAGTACGACTGATCCCGTCGTAATGCCGCCACCCTGCACGGACGTCCGGATTGGGCGAACAGGAGCGCCAGGATCGGCGGCGGCAGACCGGTGAGCGCGCCTGACGGAACGCGCTGTCCCTGGAGTACGGCGCTGCACCGCCTTGCTATGCAATGCCTGCCCGTCACCGGTTCTCCGGAGCCTGCATCCATGGCTGGCCTGGCGTCTTCAGGGACGGCCGGTGCGTCGACGCGCTGTGTCCGGACGCCCGCGGCCAGCACGCCGACGGATATCCCGAAAGCGGCAATCACCGGAATGATGGCCGTATCGCAGGCCCATCTCCGCCGCGCCGCCAGCCAGGCGAGGAACAGGACGCCCGCGCCTGCCAGAACCTGCTCCAACCCGAGTTCAAAGGGGAGGGATAATACGCTGCCGCGCCGGCACAGATGGCGGTGGCGAGCCTCAACGGACGGGCGTCGATACTCACCTGCGCGCCTGCGCCCTTGAGCATGCCCAGTCCGGGCAGCCCCACCCCTTGCACTCTCGTTCATCCTCGTGTTTCTGCACCCCGTCGGCGGCGGTCCCGCCGAATCGCCGGAGATTGCCCTCATCATGCGCGTCGTTACGCGGTTTGCTCCTTCCCCCACAGGGATGCTTCACATCGGAGGGGCACGCACCGCGCTTTTCAACTACCTTTTCGCGAAAAGGCATGGTGGCCGGTTCCTGCTGCGCATCGAAGATACCGACCACGAACGCTCCACGCCGGAGGCGACGGCGGCGATCCTCGATGCCATGAACTGGCTCGGCCTGACACCGGACGAGCCGCCGGTCATGCAATCCGAGCGCATGGGCCGCCATGCCGCTGTGGCGCATGAGATGGTGGCGCGCGGCACGGCATTCCGCTGCTATGTCAGCGCAGAAGAGCTTCAGGCCCGGCGCGACCTCGGCGAAGAAAAGCGCGCTGGCGCGCGCCAGGAGGGCCTCGGCGAGACCGAACGCAGCGCGCTGCTGGCCGAAGCGGGCGCCTTGCTGGCGCCGTTCCGCTCTCCCTGGCGCGATGGCGGGACGCCCCCGTCGGCAGACGCGCCCTATGTCGTCCGCCTGCGGGCCCCCGATGGCGCAGACCGCGTCGTCGAAGACGGCGTCCAGGGAAGCGTGAAAGTCCACGCCTCCGAGATCGATGATCTCGTGCTGCTGCGCACTGACAATACGCCGACCTATATGCTGGCCGTCGTGGTCGATGATCACGACATGAACGTCACCCACGTCATTCGCGGTGACGACCATCTGCGCAACACGTTCCGGCAGATCCCGATTTACGAGGCCATGGGCTGGGACGTCCCCCGGTTTTCCCACCTGCCGATGATCCACGGCAATGATGGCGGCAAACTTTCAAAACGCCATGGCGCCCTGTCGACGACCGTCTACCGCGACCTGGGCTACCTGCCCGAAGGCATGAAGGCCTACCTGCTGCGGCTCGGCTGGAGCCATGGCGACCAGGAAATCTTCACCGAGGACGAAGCCATCCGGCTGTTCGGCCTCGACGGCATCAACAAGTCCCCCGCCCGGCTTGATCTGGAGAAGCTGGGGACCGTCAACGCCCACTTCATCCGCGAAGCTGGCAATGACCGCCTGTTCGACCTTCTGACCCCTTTCCTGCGTGCCGAGGCCGACCTCGACGCCTGCGCCGCTTCCCGTATCCGCACTGCGCTGCCTCACATGAAAGACCGCGGCGCGACACTCGTGGAGCTCGCGGCAGCCTTTCGCTTTCTCCGTGTGGCGCGCCCCCTGGAGCTCGCCAGGAATGCAAAAAAGTCGCTGTCAGAAGAAGGTATCGACCGGTTAAGGAAACTTTCGCCTGAATTGCGTAACCTTGCCCCTTGGACAACCGCTAGCATTTCGGAAACGATCACGACATATTGCACTGCAGCAGGCCTATCTATGGGGCAGATAGGCCCGCCATTGCGGGCGGCTTTGACGGGCGGACTTCCCGCTCCGGACCTGGCGCCGGTAATGGACTGGCTCGGGCGTGAGGAAACGCTCGGCCGGATAGACGACCAGATTCATGCGGGCGCTGGCTGAGGCGTCTGTGCAGACAGATTGAACAGGAAAAGAGCTGATGGAAAACAAGGCAAAGAACGCTGGCACTGCCAGGCTTGAAGTGAACGGAAAGAAAGTGGACCTGCCGGTCTATTCAGGCACGCACGGCCCGAACGTCATCGATATCCGCAAGCTCTACGCCGAAACCGATCACTTCACGCTGGACCCGGGCTTTACGTCCACCGGCAGCTGCGAAAGCCAGATCACCTATATCGACGGCGATGAGGGCATCCTGCTGCACCGCGGCTACCCGATCGATCAGCTCGCCGAAAAATCGAACTATATCGAACTCTGCTACCTGCTCCTGAATGGCCAGCTCCCGAACAAGACCGAGTATGACGCGTTCTGGCGCGAGATCCGTCAGCACACGTTGCTGCACACCCAGCAGGACCGCTTCTTTGACGGCTTCCGCCGTGACAGCCATCCGATGGCAATGCTCACCGGCGCGGTGGGCGGCATGGCCGCCTTCTATCCCGGCGCCATGGGCAACGAAGACCCGGAAGAGCGCCGCATCAGCTCGATCCGCCTGATTGCAAAACTGCCGACACTCGCTGCGCGCTGCATGAAGTACAATCTTGGCCAGCGCTTTATCGATCCGCTGAACAGGTTCTCCTACTCGGAAAACTTCATCAACATGTGCTTCTCGGTCACCGCCGAGGACTATGAGATCAACCCTGTCCTGGCCCGCGCCATGGACCGCTTCTTCATGCTGCATGCCGACCACGAGCAGAACGCATCGACGTCCACCGTGCGCCTCGTCGCGTCATCCGGCGCTCACCCCTTCGCCGCCATCGCGGCAGGCGTGGCCAGCCTCTGGGGCCCCAGCCATGGCGGCGCCAATGAAGCGGCCCTTCGCCAGCTGCGCGAAATCGGCTCGCTCGATAAAGTACCGGAATTCGTCAAGATGGCGAAGGACAAGAATAGCGGCATCCGCCTCATGGGCTTCGGCCACCGGGTCTACAAGAACTACGACCCGCGCGCCAAGGTCATGCAGAAAACCTGTTACGAAGTGCTCGACGCCCTCGACCTGCGTGACAGCCCGGCCCTGAAAGTGGCTATGGAACTTGAGCGCATCGCGCTGCAGGACGATTACTTCATCGAGAAGAAACTCTATCCGAACGTCGACTTCTACTCGGGGATCATCCTCGAAGCGATGGGCTTCCCGACGAAGATGTTCACCGTGCTCTTCGCCGTGGCACGTACCGTCGGCTGGGTGTCGCAGCTCAACGAGATGCTGGAAGACCCGACACAGAAGATCGGCCGTCCCCGGCAGATCTACACCGGCGCCCCGATGCGCGATTACGTGCCGATCAGCGGGCGCTGAGCAAGCTGCAGTTCAGCAAGGACGGCGTCCGCCGCAGTTTCTGCGGCGGGCTTGCCGTCACGCACCAGGGCTGACAGCGCCGCGCCCTGACGCGCTCGCTGCGCTGCGCATTCAGCCGGATCCCGAAGCCATTCCAGCGCCTTGCCGGCGATCGGGACTGCTTTCAACCGGGTCTGCACAAACTCCGGCACGATCTGCCTGTCGCCGTTCAGGATATTCAGCAGCGTGATGTGAACTTTCCTGTAGAGCAGGCCGCGCGCCAGCGCCCAGGTAATCCAGCCGGTCCTGTAGCCGACGATCATGGGCGCGCCCTGCATGGCCACTTCGCTCGTCACCGTCCCGGAGCAGGCGAGTGCAACCGTCGCGGCGGCCATGCCGTCATAGCGTTCACCCGGGCTGGTGACGACCTGGGCCCACTCTGCTGCATCGGGGAAGCGCCGGGCGAACGCGGACTGGACCGGGCCTGCTGGAAGCACCATGACTTTCACAGACGGCAATACGTCCCTGACCTTCCGGGCGGCGTCCATCAGCACGGGCGCTACACTGGCGACTTCGCTGCGCCGGCTTCCCGGCAGGACCAGCAGCAGCGGTTCATCTGCGCCAATCCTGTGGCGTGCACGGAAGGCTGCGCCGTCACCCCGGCCGCTGCGCGTCAGGGCGGGATTGCCGATGACCGTGACCTTCAGGCCGTAAGGTTCGTAATAAGGCGCTTCAATGTCGTGCATGCAGAGGAGATGATCGACGGTTGCTGCGAGCGTGGCCGCGCGCCCCGGGCGGGTGGCCCAGACCTGAGGCCCGATCAGCTTGACCAGCCGGATTGACGCATCCCGGGCGCGAACGCGCTGCGCCACGCGCAGCATGAAGCCCCAGGAATCGACCAGCACGACGACCCTGGGCCGGCGCCTGCAGATGTCCTCTGCCGCCGCATCGGCCAGCCGCACCACGTCTGCGTAAGCCCTGATACCTTCGGCGAAGCCGAGGACCGAAAGCGGACTGATGTCGATCGGGGAGGTGATGCCGGCGCCCGCCAGTTCAGCGCCGCCAATCCCGTTGATTTCAGTTCCCGGCGATTTGCGGCGCACCCATTCGGCCACCTCGCGCGCCAGCAGGTCTCCGGACGCCTCGGCTGCGACGAGATACAGCGACATCAGGCACCAGCGCCGAGCGTTGGAGAAAATCCGTACAGGAACAATCCAAGCGACGCGGCCTTCGCTTCCATGGCGGCGCGGTTGAGCATCAGGGCGCCGCCGGCTTCGACGCCGATGCCCGCCAGGCCGGCAGCGGCGGCGAGTTCCACCGTCGAGACGCCCGTCGTCGGAAGGTCAATCCGCCGCTCCTGGACCGGCTTGGGGCGCTTCACCAGAACACCCCGGCGGGCGAGCGGTGTGCCCCGGAGGGTCTCAGGCAACGCCGCGCATCTGCGCAGCATCTCGTCCGTGCCTTCCTGCGCTTCGACCGCGAGCACCAGGCCGTCGCAGACGACACAGGCCTGACCGATATCGAGCGCGCCACTGGCGGACGCCACCCTCGCCGCCACTTCAAGGTCTGCGAGCAGGGCGCCGGAAGGTTCAGGCCCGGCCAGGAGCCCCGCCGGCGCCAGCAGGGCCGCATGCGCCTGTTGGCTGCCGATCACGTTGAAGCCGTTCTTTTCGAACTCGCCCACCAGCACGCGAAGAAGCGCATCGTCGCCCTTGCGCGCTTCGCTCAGAACTTTCGGCAGCAGCGCGGCGCCCCGCAGGTCGAGCTTCAGGTCCGAGAAGTGCGGACGGCTGACATTGCCGGCAAAGACCAGATCGCGGCACCCCGCATCGCGCAGGCGCGTGATCACGGCGCCGATTTCGCCCAGCCCGACGACACTCCCCGGATAGCCCGCAAGACGCGGCTCCTCGAAACCTTTCAGCCGGAGGACATGGACCCCCTGCCCCGTTGCCACGGCATTCTCGGCGATCGCGACCGGCAGGTCTCCAAGTCCGGCAATCAGGCCAAGCGGTGCGGGCATGCGCTCAACCGGGCTTGCAGATGGGACGGTCTGCGCCTTCGCGAATGAAGTTGATCAACTCCATCGCCAGGGGCTGACCGGCGAAGGTCGTGACGGCGGCTTCGAGCCGGTCCTTGAACAAGCCGTTTCCTTCGAACACGGCTTTGTAGGCAGAACGGATTTCGTGAATGTCTGCCTTCGAAAAGCCCCGGCGCTTCAGGCCCACCATGTTGAGGCCGGCAAGCCTGGCATGGTTGCCGACGACGGACCCGAACGGGATGACATCCTCGACGACGATCGCGCCGCCCCCGATGAACGCGTTCCGGCCGATACGGCTGAACTGGTGCACGGCGGAAAGACCGCCAAACCAGACATTGTCGCCTACTTCGATATGCCCGGCGAGCGAGACATTGTTGGCCATCACGACATTGTTGCCGATCCGGCAGTCATGCGCGATGTGCGCGCCGATCATGATATAGCAGTTCGTGCCAACCTTCGTCAGCCCGCCGAACTTCGGAATGCCGCTATGGGCGGTCGCGTACTCGCGGAACACGCAGCCATCGTCGATTTCGAGACGCGAGTCCGGGTGAGCCGCAAGGCCGATAACCTGCGGAAGGCCGCCGAGCACGGCGTGCGGATGCAGCGTGCAGTTCCTGCCGACCCGCGTGTTGCCGATGACGCTCGCATACGACATCAGCAGGCTTCCTTCGCCGATCTCGGCGCTCGCGCCGATATGACAGAAAGGACCGATGGTGACGCCGTCATGCAGCACGGCGCCGTTTTCAATGACGGAAGACGGATGAACGCAGGTAGCCATGGATTTCCGTTACCAGCCCGCCGGGAGCAGCGCCACTGTTCAATCACGCTTCCTGGGGCTCACCTGCCTGGCCAGCCAGGCGACTTCGCGCAGCCACTGGTTGATCGGCTTGGCCGGCGTGCCGCCCCAGGTTTCCCCGTCGGCCACATCCCTGAAGAGCCCTGCAGAGCCCGCGAGGCTGACACCGGCGCCCACCCTGACATGATCGGCAATGCTGACCCGGCCGCCCAGCATCGAGCCGTCGCCGACCCGAACCGACCCGGAAATGCCGCCAAACCCTGCCATGATGACCGACCGGCCCAGCACGACATTGTGGGCGATCTGGCAAAGGTTATCGATCTTGGTCCGCTCGCCCACGATCGTGTCCGCGAACACACCGCGATCAATGCAGGTATTGGCGCCGACCGTCACATGGTCCTGCAGGATCACCCGTCCGAAATGCGGGGCATCTTCCAGCCCGTCCGGCCCCGGCGTCACGCCAAAGCCGGTTTCGCCGATCCGCGCGCCTGCCAGCAGGGTCACATGGTCCCCGAGCAGCGCGCAGTGCAGGCTCGCGCCCGCTCCGATGAACCCATTCCGGCCAATCTGGACGCCCGGGCCTATGACGGCATTGGGGCAGATCACGGTGCCTTCGCCAATCGCGGCGCCGGCGCCGACGACAACGCCCGCACCTATATCGGCGCCCGGATGAACCTTCGCTTCCGGCGAGATGGCAACGCGTGCCTGGGCGAGGTGGTGGCGCGGCCTGAACAAGGCGCGGGCGATCACGTTGTGCGCATGGCGCGGCTGTTTCACCACGAGGCAGGCTACCCCTTCGGGTACCCGTGACCGCGCCGCCTCACTCACAACCAGTACAGTCAGATCGCGGCCAAGCGCCGGTAGCCCGGCGCCGTCGCCTTCAAGGAAAGCCAGCTCGCCCGCCCTGGCCTGATCCGCCGCCGCGATGCCGGTGATCGGCGTTTCCGGATCACCGGCGAGCTGCGCCCCAGTCAGCGCAGCGGCCGATTCCAGCGTCAAAGCCCCCAACGACGCATAGAACCGGGTATCGACTGCCATGACAGGGCGTCAGCGCGGTTACTTCGGCGCCGGAGCGCGCTGACGAACCACGGTGATCGCCGGCGTCTTCTGGTCGAGCTTGGCCACGACGGAGGCCGTTGCGTCAACCGTGTCGGCCGTAAAAACCGCCTGGCTCTTTGAAAGGACAACCTGGGCATTCTTCTCTTTCACGACTTCAAGCATCACCGGCTCGAGGGCCGTGTTGAAGTCGATAAACGATTTCTGCTCAGTGGCGGCATACTCCTGCGACAGCATTGTACGCTTCTGCGCAAACTCTTCCGACTTTTTCTGGAAGTCCCCGATCTGCTTGACGAGCGCGGCATCCGCGGCAATTGCCTCACGCGTCTTGCCGTCGAGCCTGGTGGCCAGTGCCTGACGCTCTGCTTCCAGCGCGTCCAGCGTCGGCTTCAGCTCGGTATTGATCTGGGTTTCGATGTTTTTCAGCTTGGTGAACATGTCCTTGCCGGCTTTGCTTTCAGCGACAATACGGCCTTCGTCGATCACCATGATCACGGTGCCCTGGGCGGCGGCCGGAGGGGCGACGACCATCAGGGCTGTGGCCGAGAGCATCAGAGCTGTCAGAGCGGTCTTTAATTTGGTCATTGGAGTTTCCTCGTAGGGGCTTGCGAGATCAGAAGTTCGTTGATGTCGAGAAACGGAATGTCTCGGTACGGTCGTATTCTTCCTTGCGAAGGATCTGGGCGAAGTCGAACCGGATCGGGCCGAACGGCGAGTCCCAGAATACGCTGAGGCCTGCCGAGGCGCGCAGGGCAGCGGCATCTTTCGTAATGCGAACGGCCGACAGGCCCGGATATCCAAGCTGCGAGGCATCGCCGATAAACAGCGGCGGGCCTTTGTCTGCGTCATCGAGTATGCCCAGCGAGCCGACGTCCACGAACAGGGCACTCTTGATGCCGTACTCTTCGGGCAGGAAATTCGGAACCGTAAGTTCAAACGTTCCCTGATAGTAGGCGTTGCCGCCGAGCGAGTTCAGGCGGACGGTCCGAACCACTTCGCCGGTTTGCGGGTCGAACACGCGCACGATCTCGCGCGGCCCAAGGCCGGCCACATCAAACCCGCGGAAGGAGCTGCCGCCCCGGAAGAAACGGTTATTGATGCGAACGCCCTGCTTATCGTCCAGCGGCACTACGAGACCAGCCGAGAATTTCGCACTCGCAATCACATCCCGCCAGATCCCGCGATACAGAGAGGCGCCGGTTTCCGTCCGCACGTAACGCACGTCCCCGCCAAGCCCCGCCAGATCCTGGCTGAACCGGAAGTCGAAACCGCGCGTCGGCGTGATCGGATCGTTCGTCTGATCCCAGAAGAAATTGTACCCGATGATGCTCGAGACATCATTGCGCTCGGAGCGGCAGATCGTGTCGCGCAGCGTGTAGAGCGGATCACAGAAATCGACCAGCAGCTCGCCGGGTCCTGCATCACCTTCTTCTGGCAGCCGGTACTGGTCGTCGGAAAAATCGTCCGGCGTGTCCTGACCGGCGATCTGCACCGTTTCGCGCAGCAGGTTGCCAGCCTCATCGATGATGATGTTACGGTCGGTAATATTCACATCGTCCGCCTGAAGACGATAACTCAGGCCAAGCTGCATACGGTCCGTCAGCGGGAACGCGGTCCGGATGCCGCCGCCCACCGTTTCGCTGGTGAACCCTGTGAACTCCTCGAAGTCCTGCTTGGTTGCGAAAAGATCGACACCTGCCGACAGGTTGCGGTCGAGGAAACGAGGTTCGGTGAACCTGAGATCGACGACCTGCTGACGGCTCGACAGGGAAGTGCGTGCGACAACGGACTGGCCGCGGCCACGCAGGTTGCGCTGTGATGCGCTGAGGTCGAAAAGGTAGGAATCCACCGAGGAGAAACCTGCCGCAAAGGACAGCTCGCCTGTCGATTGCTCGGTCACGGTAACATCCACGATCGTGCGGTCCGGATCCTCTGCCGGTGTCTCGACGATCTCGACTTCCTTGAAGAAACCAAGCGCCCGGATACGGTTACGCGAGCGGTCCAGCAGGATTCGGTTGAAGGCGTCGCCTTCGGCAATGCGCAGTTCGCGGCGGATCACGCGGTCCAGCGTCTGCGTGTTGCCGACAATGTTGATCCGGTCGATATAGACGCGCGGGCCTTCATCGATCGCAAAGGTGATATCGATGCGTCCGGTCTCTTCGCTGATGCTGATCTGCGGGCGGATATCCACGAACGCATAGCCCGCAACGCCGGCCGCGTAGGTCAGCGCGTCGATAGCGGTTTCGATCTGATCTCCCCGGAACAGCTCGCCTTCCTGGATCGGCACCACGGCCTGCAGGATGGACGAGTCCAGCTTCTCGAGCGCGGTCTCGACCTTGATGACGCCGAAATCGTACTGGCGTCCCTCATCGACCGTGAAGGTGACGTAGAAGTCTTTCTGGTCCGGCGTCAGTTCGGCGACCGCCGAGGTGACGCGGAAATCATAGTAGCCGTTGTTCTGGTAGAACTCGCGCAGCTGCTCGCGGTCGAATTCGAGCCGGCCCGAGTCATAGTTGTCGTTCGAGCTGAAGAAGCGCCAGAGGCGCGACTGGCGCGTGACGATCTCGCTGCGCAGCCGCGAGTCCGAGTATTCTTCGTTGCCGATGAAGTTGATCGCGCGAACACCGGTCACCGGGCCTTCGGTGATCTCGAAGATCAGGTCGACGCGGTTCTGTTCCAGCGGCTTGTATTGTGGCTCGACCTTCGCGGCGAAACGTCCCGACCTGCGATACATTTCCAGGACGCGCTGAACGTCGGCCTGCACGCGGGCCGCCGTGAACACGCCGCGCGGCGAGGCCTGGATTTCTTCGCGCAGCTTGTCGTCCTTGAGAGCGCGGTTGCCTTCGAAGATCACGCGGTTGATGATCGGGTTTTCGACAACACGGACAACCAGGTCATCTTCGCGCCGGTCAATCGACACGTCGGCAAACAGGTTGGTTGCAAACAGTGTCTTCAGCGAAAGTTCGATCCGGTCCGGATCGAATGCATCACCGGGCTCAATCAGGAGGTAGGACTGGACAGTCCGGGCCTCGATACGCTTGTTGCCCTCAACGACAATGGAGCGGATCGTGCCGCCATAGCGGGCATCTTCCTGGGCATGCGCTGTGGTCAGCTGGCCTGCCGATCCGAGCGCCAGGACGCTGGTCGCGAGAACTGTTGCGGCGAGGAATTTACGCATTCTCGAATACTCTTTCGTTCCTGGAGCTGAATTGCGTCAGCTGCTTGCCCGTCCGAAAACGCCGGTTTCGAGAATGTCCCCCCAAGTGATCACGATCACCATGGCCACCAAGACCAACACTCCCACACGCAGCGCCATCGCCTCAATCCGGCTTGGCATTTTTGAGCCAAACAGTGCCTCGTATGCATGAAACACAACCCGCCCGCCATCCAGCACTGGCAGTGGCAACAGGTTGAAGAAACCGACGCCCACAGAGATCGCGGCGCAGAGGCTGAGCAGCACCCAGAAAAGGTGTTCGAGCCTGTCAAACAGCGGCACCTGCGGGTTGTCCATGACCGTGTTTACGATCCGCCGGGACACGTCCCCGATGCCGACCGGACCCGACAGCGTGTGAAAAGACATGTTCCCGGTGACGATGCTGGCGAGCATGGTCACGGTGCGTTCGATGGCGACGCCGGTCTGCTGGACGCCGGCCACAACTGATTCGGCCGGGCCATAGTGGATCCGGTCAAACGAGTCCGGCGGGGCCATGCCGATCCCGATGGTGCCCTGCGCCACCATCTGGCCAAATTCGTTCTCCCGGACGATTTCGACGGGCGTCACCCGGAGAACCTGCGCGTTACCCTGCCGGTCAACCACCACTTCAAGCGGCCTGTTAGGGCTGAGAAGGACAGCGACGGTGACATCCGAGGAATTCCTGACCGGCTTGCCGTTGATCCGGACAATTTCATCACCGGCCAGTATTCCGGCGCGTTCGGCCGGCATATCCGCCAGCGTGGTCGCAATTTTCACAGTCTGGACAGCGACCCCGTGCACGCCGATGGACAGCGAGAAAATGACTGCGGCCAGCACGAAATTCGCAAACGGGCCGGCAAGGCTGATGACGATCTTCTTGAGCGGGCCGACATCGTCGAATGGCACGCCCTCTGGCGCGGCCTCGTTGCCAGCCGCATCCTCTGCCGACTGCCTGTCAACGAAGGCGACGAAGCCGCCGAGCGGGATCCAGTTGACGCGCCAGCGGGTCCCGCGCCTGTCGCGTACCTCGACCATCGGTTTGCCGAAGCCGACCGCGAAGGACTCGACGGCGACATTGAACCAGCGGCCCGCCAGGTAATGCCCCAGCTCATGCACCACGATCACGATGCCCATGAGGAACACCAGGCACGCGATAAACAATGGGCCCTGGCTGATTACCCCTTCCAAGCTGCCATTCCTCCTGCCCGGCCCGGGGCCTGCTTCAACACGTCCCCGGCGAGCCTGCGCCCGTAATTATCGAGGAACGCCACTTCGTCCAGCGTCGTACACTTGGTAGAGGCGAATTCTGAGGATGAAAAGATATCGAGTGCGGCTTCCACGGCCCGGGCTATGTCCAGAAAGCCACACTCGCCCCCGACAAACGCCGAAACCGCTGATTCATTAGCGGAATTTAATATCACCGGCCCCGCCGGACCAAGCGCAAACGCCCGCCGCGCGAGGTCGATGGAGCGGAACCGCCGGGTATCCACGGGCGCGAAATCCAGCTGGCCGATCCGGGCCAGGTCCAGCCTGTCGACCGTCGTCTCGATGCGCTCCGGCCAGCCGAGGGCAAGTGAGATCGGAGTTCTCATATCGGGCGAGCCGAGCTGGGCAATAACCGAACCGTCGGTAAAATGGGCCATCCCGTGAACGATCGACTGGGGATGCACCAGAACGTCGATCCGCTCCGCCCCGACCCTGAACAGGATGGCGGCCTCGATCAGCTCCAGCGCCTTGTTCATCAGCGTCGCGCTGTCGATCGAGATCTTAAGGCCCATGCTCCACTTGGGATGCGCCGCCGCCTGGGCCGGCGTTGCCCGCGCCATGTCCTCCAGCGACGCCGTCCGGAACGGGCCGCCCGACGCTGTCAGCGTCAGTTTGTCGAGCGAGCGTCCGTCCCCTATGCACTGGAAGATCGCGCTATGCTCGGAATCCACCGGCAGGATCGAAATCCTGGCCCTCGCCGCGGCATCGATCAGGATGCTGCCGGCGCACACGATACTCTCCTTGTTGGCGAGGGCCAGGTGATTGCCTGCCTTGACCGCCGCCATGGTGGACTTCAGTCCCGCCGCACCGACAATCGCCGCCAGGAACCGGTCGCAGGGCCGCTGGGCCGCTTCCACCATTGCCGATTCGCCAGCGGCCGCTTCAATCCCGCTCCCCGCAAGGCGCGCCCGGAGTTCCGGCAGCCTGGCCTCGTCCGCGATCACTGCGATTTGCGGCCGGATATCCAGCGCCTGCGCGGCAAGGGCCTGCGCGTTCTGACCGGACGCAATGGCGACGACCTCAAACCGCGGCTCATCCCGGTTCGCATGCCGGATGACCTCGATGGCGGACCTGCCAACGGAACCGGTAGATCCAAAAATGGAGACGCGCCGAATACCTGTCATGGTTCAGAGCCCTAGCAGGCGGGGAACGGCCGGAACACTCAGAAAAGTCAAACTTGCGAAGATGCTGACGGCCCCAAGCCCGTCGACCCGGTCGAGCAGGCCGCCATGACCTGGCAGGATCGTGCCGGAATCCTTGACCTTGAACCGCCGTTTCAGCCCGCTCTCAAACAGGTCGCCCGCCTGGGCGCTCACGGAGATCAGCATCCCGGCAATCATCCACGCCAGTATCCCGGCGCCCTGCCAGCCCGCCGCCACATACCCGCAAAAGGCGCAGGCGAGCACCGCTGCGACAGCGCCGCTCCAGGTCTTGTTCGGGCTCTCCCTGGGCAGGAGCCGGGGCCCTCTCATCATCCTTCCAAAGAAGTAGGCCGCCGCGTCAGAGGCCCAGACGAGTGACATGAAGTACATCGCCGCGAGCCGGCCCTCCCAGGGCCCTTCCCTTAATGTGTAGAGGCCGAAGACCATCGCGAAAACGTAGACGACGCCAAACCCGCCCGAGATCCTGGCCTCTGGCGTCCGCGCGGACGTCCATACGGCCAGCACCGCAGACGCGGCAAAAACGGCGAGGGAAACGATAAAACCCGGTAAAGCGAGGCTGAGGCCGAACAATGCCGCGAGAGCCGCCAGCACCCGTTCGTGGCGCGTTGCGCTCATTCTGCACCACTCGAACATCATCACGGCGCAGAACGCGCTGCATCCCAGTGCCAGCCACCAGGAGCCCATCCAGACTGCAAACAATGCAAAAGGAATGAGAACGAGAGCGGTCAGCAGGCGTAATGGTAACTCGGAAAACCGCTTTTCCGGCGGTGTCCAATCGCCCATCAGGTTGCTCCAGGCGTGACTGCCCCGAACCGGCGTTCGCGCTCATGGTAACGCAAGACAGCGCTCTCCAGATCAGACTTGCTGAAGTCCGGCCACAGCACATCGACGAACAGCAGTTCCGCATAAGCGGCCTGCCAGAGCAGGAAGTTGCTGATCCGGTACTCGCCGCTGGTCCGGATCACCAGGTCCGGGTCCGGAAGCTCTTTTGTATCAAGGTACTGCCCGAAACCGGCATCGGTGAGCTCGCCCGATACCTCGCCCGCCGCAATGGCGCGGGCATAAGCCTGTGTGGCACGAAGGATCTCGTTACGGGCCCCATAATTGAACGCAATGGTCAGGTGGAACCTGCTGTTGGCCGCCGTTTCACGCTCCGCCCGGTCAACCAGTACGGCGATGTCAGGCGGCAGGCCTTCGCGCTGCCCGATCACCCGCACGCGCACACCGTCCTGCTTCAGCCGGGACAGATCACGCTGCACATAGGCTTTCAGCAAACCGAACAGCGTATTGACCTCGGCAGCCGGCCGGCGCCAGTTTTCGGTCGAGAACGAGAATACCGTGAGGTAGCGGATGCCCAGGTCACCCGCCGCCTCGACCGTCCGGCGCAGCGCTTCCACCCCGCGCTCATGTCCAGCGGTCCGCGGCAGCCCCCGGGCTTTCGCCCAACGGCCATTGCCGTCCATGATGATGGCGACGTGCTGAGGGGCCGGCGGGTCACCGCCGGCATGGGAAGGTTCAGGAGATGTCCCGGGGCGGGCCATTACACCTGCATGATCTCCGCTTCTTTGGCTTTCACCATCTCGTCGACACGGGCGACGAAGGTGTCTGTCAGTTTCTGGACCTCGTCCGCCAGCGACCGCGCACGGTCTTCACCGATCTCGCCCGCCTTCTCCATTTTCTTCAACCCGTCCATGCCATCCCGGCGCACGTTGCGCACGGCGACCCGGGCTGCTTCGGCATACTTGCCGGCAATCCTGGTCAGCTCGCCCCGGCGCTCCTCGTTGAGCGCGGGGATCGGCAGACGGAGGGTCTGGCCGTCCATGATCGGGTTCAGGCCAAGACCGGATTCTCGGATCGCACGGTCGACAGCGCCCACCACCGTCTTGTCCCAGACGTTGACCGACAGCATGCGCGTATCAGTGACCGTGACCGAGGCGACCTGGCTGAGCGGAGAGACGCCGCCATAGGCAGGCACCTTGATCGAATCGAGCAGGTTCACCGACGCCCGGCCGGTGCGCAGGCCGGAGAATTCCGTGGCGAGCGAGGCGAGTGCGCCCTCCATCCGCCGTTCGATATCCTGTTTGCTGTAGCTCATTCGCTCGATGCTCCCTTTCTGGAGATCGTCGTGGAAGTGCCCCGCCCATGCAAGACGTTCAGCAGTGAGCCTTCCTCCTTGAGAGAGAAGACGACGATCGGAATATTGTTGTCACGCATCAGGCTGACCGCCGAAGGGTCCATGACGCGGAGGTTCTTGATCAGCAGTTCGTCATACGCGACCTGATTGTAGCGCGTCGCGGTCGCGTCCAGTTTCGGATCGGCCGTGTAGACGCCGTCCACCTGCGTGCCTTTCAGCAGCGCGTCACAGTTCATCTCGATCGAGCGAAGGGCGGCGCCCGTATCGGTGGTGAAGAACGGATTGCCGATACCGGCTGCGAAGATCACGACGCGGCCCTTCTCCATGTGGCGCTGGGCCCGGCGGCGGATGTAGGGTTCGCACACGGCGTCCATGCTGAGCGCCGATTGCACGCGGGTGGGAACGCCTATGCTTTCCAGTACGCTCTGCATGGCGAGGGCGTTCATGACGGTTGCCAGCATTCCCATGGAATCGGCCTGGGCGCGCTCCATGCCTTTGGCAGCACCCGCAACACCGCGGAAGATGTTGCCGCCGCCAATGACCAGGCAGATTTCGGCGCCTTCAGCGCGCGCGGCCGCGATCGCCTGGGCGAAGGTGATACAGGTCGGGATGTCGATACCGAACTGGCCCGGGCCCATCAGGGCCTCACCAGAGAGTTTCAGAAGCACACGCCGGTATTTCAGCTGGCTCTTCTCGGGCTCATTTGCCGGCATTCTGTCCACCGATCTATTGCTGGTACGAACCAGAAAAATCCCGGCTGTGCGAAACCGCCAGCCGGGATTGTTCAAAGCCCCTCACGGGAATAAACGCAAGCCTGATCAGGCGCCTTTTGTCATAGACGCGACTTCGGCCGCGAAGTCGGTTTCTTCCTTTTCAACGCCTTCGCCGAGCTTGAAGTGCACGAATGCCTTCAGCGTCGCGCCCTGCGCCTTGAGGAACTCGCCGACGGTCTTGTCAGGGTCCATGATGAAGGGCTGCTCAGAAAGCACCACTTCCTTGTAGAATTTCTGCATCCGTCCAACGATCATCTTCTCGATCACCGCGTCCGCCTTGCCGCTTTCGCGGGCCTGCTCGGTCAGGATACGTTTTTCCGATTCGATCAACGCCGGATCCAGCTCAGCCGTCGTCGCAGCGGCCGGTGAGGTCGCCGCGATGTGCATTGCCACCTTGCGGCCTGCATCATCCAGATCGCCGGAGCCTTCGAGCGCGACCAGGACGCCGACCTTGCCCATGCCGGGCGCGGCTGCGTTGTGGATGTACGACGCCACGCGGCCGGAGGCCGTCAGCTTCGCCGAACGGCGAGCCGTCATGTTCTCGCCGATCGTTGCGATCATGCGTTTCACCATGTCGTCCACGGTGCCCTCGCCGTCCGGTGACCCGGCGCCGGAAACAGCCGCAATGGTGCCGTCCGTCGAAAGGGCGACGCTGACGATGCCGTCGAGCGCTTTCTGGAAGCCCTCGTTGCGGGACACAAAGTCCGTTTCAGCGTTCAGCTCGACGATGGCGCCCGACTTGCCGTCTGCCGAAACCTTAACGGCCACAAGGCCCTCCGCCGCAGCGCGGCCCGATTTCTTTGCCGCCTTCGACAGGCCTTTCGCGCGCAGCCATTCGATGGCTGCGGCTTCGTCGCCGTTGTTTTCGACGAGCGCCTTCTTGGCATCCATCATGCCTGCGCCGGTTTTTTCGCGCAGTTGCTTTACAAGTACTGCTGTAATCTCAGCCATAGCTTTGATCCTTCACTGGAATTGTCGCGCCGGAGCGCAGTTTCAGGCGCCGGAAGCAGCCTCGCCTGCAACCTTGACGTCTGCGTCAGCCATCGAACCGACATCCGACATGGCGCCGAGGTCAACACCGAGGCCGGCGGTTGATTCGGCGAGACCGTCCAGAACGGCATCGGCAAACAGGTTGCAGTAGAGCGAGATCGCACGTGCGGCATCATCGTTGCCCGGGAAACCGAAATCGGCGTCCGACGGATCGCAGTTGGTGTCGAGCACGGCGACGACCGGGATACCCAGCTTGCGGGCTTCCTGGACAGCAATCGACTCCTTGTTGGTGTCGATGACGATGATCGCGGCCGGCAGGCCGCCCATGTCAGCGATCCCGCCGAGCGCGCGCTGCAGCTTGTCGCGGCGGCGCTGAAGGTCGAGCAGCTCTTTCTTGGTCAGGCCCGAACCGCCGCCGGCATCAAACATCGTGTTCAGTTCGCGAAGCTGCTTGATCGAGTTGGACACGGTGGTCCAGTTCGTCAGCGTGCCGCCGAGCCAGCGATGGTTCATGTAGTATTGTGCGCAGCGTGCCGCGGCTTCAGCCACCGGGTCCTGAGCCTGGCGCTTCGTGCCGACAAACAGGATACGGCCGCCTTTGGCGACGGTATCGCGCACGAAGACGAGCGCCTGGTGCAGCGACGGCACCGTATGGGACAGGTCCATGATGTGGATGCCGGAGCGTTCGCCGTAGATAAACGGCTTCATGCGCGGGTTCCAGCGGTGGGTCTGGTGACCGAAGTGAACACCAGCTTCAAGCAGCTGACGCATCGAAAAGTCAGGTAGGGCCATAGATTTTCTCCATCCGGTTGGCCGTCGCAGGGTGGAACTACGGGTTTGACCCCGTCGCACCGGATGCACCCGCGACATGGTTTAAGTCAGCGCTCCTATACAGCTTCCGGCGTCCGGAGCAAGCGCAAACGGGCCTGGTTACTGCCCTAGGCGGCCCGGCGGGGAATGACGCGCTCGACACCTGGGATTTCCTTCAGGGCGCGCTGGGCGCGGAGGCTGATCGTGTAGGTCTGTGGCAGCTTTACCGTGACGAGGCGGCCGTCTTCGAGGGGCATCTCGAGGAGGATCGAGCCGCGGTCCGGGTCCGAAAGGCCCTCAAGGCGGTGCACGACCCCGGCCAGTTCCGCAGGATTGGCCCCGGCAGACAGGCGCACGACCAGCTGGCCTGAAGGTCTGGACAGCCGCGCGGCTTCCAGTTCAAGCACCCGTTCGACGATCAGCCGGGTCTCTTCCCCGTTCTGTTTGACCGAAACGGTCAGGGCGATGGCCTTTCCGGGTCTGAGCAGGTCGCCGTACTGCATCAGCGCTTCGCTGTAGACGGTCACCTCGCGCTCGCCGGTCGGGTCGGAGACGGTCAGGAAGGTGAATTTCGAACCGCTCTTGCTGGTCCGGTCGTTGCGGGCCCGCACGATGGCGATCATCTCGAGCGGCCGGCCCTCACCGGCGCGCTCCTCGATTTCCATCATCAGGGTGATCCGGTCCCGGTCGAGTGAGACGAGCACATCGTCCAGCGGGTGGCCCGAGAAGTAGAAGCCGATCGAGCGGAACTCCTCGTCGAGCTTCATCTGGGCCGTCCAGGGCCTCGGCGCCGGCAGGGGGGGGCGCAGGGCCGGTTCGGCGTCCGCAAACAGCCCGCCCTGCCCGCCCTGCCGGTTTCCGGCGGAACTGGTGGCAAGCTGCGACAGGACGCTGGCGGCTTCGAGGACTTTCGAGCGGTTGGGCTCCAGCCCGTCGAGCGCGCCGGCGCGGGCGAGCGACTCGAAAGCCTTCTTGTTGACCTGCCTGGGGTCGATCCGCTCAGCAAAATCATAAAGATCCCTGAACGCTCCCGCCCCGGCGCGTACAGCGGCGACATGGCGCATCGCTTCAACGCCGACGCCTTTCAGGGCGCCGAGTGCGTAGACGATGGATCCGCCGCGGACGTCAAAGTCGGCGCCTGACGTGTTGATGTCAGGGGCGAGGACCGGAATGCGCAGGCGCCTGGCTTCCTGGAAGAAGGCGGCGAGCTTGTCGGTATTGCCGATATCGAGGCTCATCGAGGCGGCGAGGAATTCGACCGGGAAATGGCACTTCAGATAGCCGGTCTGGTAGCCGACCAGCGCGTAGGCGGCGGCGTGAGACTTGTTGAAGCCGTAGCCGGCAAACTTCTCCATCGTGTTGAAGATTTCGTTCGCAAGGGTTTCCGCCATGCCCTTGGTCCGGGCTGCGCCTTCGACGAAACGCTGGCGCTGCGCCACCATCTCTTCGAGCTTCTTCTTGCCCATGGCGCGCCGGAGCAGGTCAGCCTCGCCGAGCGAGTAGCCGGCGACTTCCTGCGCCATGCGCATGACCTGTTCCTGGTAGACGGGCACGCCGTAAGTCGCCTCCAGGACGGGTCTCAGATCCGGGTGCTGGTAGCGCACGGAGCTCGGATCCTCCTTGCCCTGAACATAGACCGGGATGTTTTCCATCGGGCCCGGGCGATAGAGCGAGATGATAGCGATCACGTCTTCGATATTGTTCGGCCGCACGCGCCGGAGGGTGTCGCGCATGCCCGAGCCTTCGAGCTGGAACACACCCAGCGTCTCGCCGCTCGCCATCAGGTCGTAGGTAGCTGCGTCATCGAGGCTGCGCCAGCCGGGGCCGACTTGCCTGCCGCCGGCCGCGATGAACTTCATCACGCGGTCGATCACTGTCAAAGTCTTGAGGCCGAGGAAGTCGAACTTCACCAGCCCGGCCATTTCGGCATACTTCATGTTGAACTGCGACGCCGGCAGTTCCGCTCGCGGATCATTGTAAAGGGGCACGAGGTTGACCAGCGGACGGTCTGCAATCACCACGCCGGCCGCGTGGGTACCTGCGTTACGGTAGAGCCCTTCCAGCGCGCGCGCGATTTCGATAAGCTCGCCGACGCGCGGGTCTGCCGCAATCTCGTCGTCGAATTTCGGTTCGCCCGCGATCGCCTCGTCGAGCGTCGGCGGCTTGGCCGGATTGAAGGGGATCAGCTTCGCGAGCCGGTCCACCTGATGGTAGGGCATCTGCATGACGCGGCCGACATCGCGTACGACGGCCTTCGCCTGGAGCGTGCCAAACGTGATGATCATCGCGACGCTGTCGGCGCCGTACTTGTCGCGGACATAGCGGATCACTTCGCCGCGCCGCTCCTGGCAGAAGTCGACGTCAAAATCCGGCATCGAGACGCGTTCGGGGTTCAGGAAGCGCTCGAACAGGAGGTCGAACCGGATCGGGTCGAGATCCGTGATCAGGAGCGACCAGGCGACCAGTGACCCTGCGCCCGAGCCGCGGCCCGGCCCCACCGGAATGCCGTTGGATTTCGCCCATTTGATGAAGTCAGACACGATCAGGAAGTAGCCCGGAAAGCCCATCCGCTCGATGACACGCAGCTCGAAATCGAGCCGCTCCAGATAGGCGCTGCGGTCGGCATAGAGACGATCTGCCTCGGCGAGGCGAAGTTCCAGACCTTCCTGCGCCTGCAGCCGCAGCTCTTCCGGCTCCGAGCGACCCTCTTTCGAGAATCCCGGCAGGATCGGATTGCGGGTTTCTGCGCGAACCGCGCAGCGCCGGGCGATCTCCACGGTGGAAGCGATGGCTTCCGGCAGGTCCGCAAACAGTTCGCGCATGGCCGCCGGCGACTTGAGAAACTGGCTTTTCTCGACACGCCTGCGGTCATCCTGCCCGAGATACTCGCCGTTGGCGATGCACATCAGGGCATCATGCGCGACGCAATCGTCCGGCTTCATGAACCGGGCATCATGCGTGCCGACAATGGGCAGGCCGAGTTCGTAGGCCAGTTCCAGCAATCCGGCTTCGCTCCTGAGTTCAGCCTCGGTCCCGTGCCGGGTGATCTCGACATAGCAGCGGCCGGGATAGGCGGCGGCGAGCGTCGAGAGTTCCGTCCGGGCGTCTGCCATCCGGCCCTTCTGGATGTGGCGCGCGACCTCACCCTCCGCCCCGCCCGTCAGCAGGATCAGTCCGGCCGTATCCTCGAGCAGCAGGCTGCGGTGGAGTTTCGGCACACCGTCCGGCGAATCGAGGAAGGCCCGCGACGACAGGAACATGAGCCGCTGGTAGCCGGCGTCATTCTGGGCATACAGCGACACCCGCGACGGCTCTGACCGCGGGGCGCAGCCGGTTACGTCAAAACAGCACGCCATGATCGGCTGCACGCCGTACTCAGCGAGCTTCACCGACAGTTCCAGCGCCCCGAACATGTTATTGCGGTCTGTGACGCCGGCAGCCGGTACGGCGTTGTTCCTGCACCACTTTGCAATGTCTGCCGGCGTAATCATGCTCTCGAGCAGCGAATAGCTCGAGCGGATTGCCAGCGGGATGAATAGCGGCGTGTCCATGATACCTGCCTCCAGGACGCCAGACTCTCACCGAATCGGCCGAAACGCCATGGAACTTTGGCGCCCTTCCACAGGCTTAGCCTGTATAGTCGACCAGCTTGCCGTCTTTCAGGGTCAGCACGCGGTCCATGTGACGCGTCAGGGCGAGGTTATGGGTGGCCACCAGCACGCCCGCCCCCTCTTCCCGCACCATCTTGATGAGGGTCGCGAATACCCGTTCGGTCGTGGCGGGGTCGAGGTTTCCGGTCGGCTCATCCGCGATCACGAGGCGGGGATCGTTGGCCAGTGCACGGGCGATGGCCACGCGCTGCTGCTCGCCGCCGGAGAGCTGCCCCGGCTGGTGATAGAGGCGCTCGGCCAGGCCCATCTCGTCGAGCAGCGAGGCGGCCTTACTGCGCGCTTCCCTGCGGCCTTTGCCGGCAATCATCAGCGGCATGGCGACATTGTCGACCGCGTTGAATTCCGGCAGCAGGTGGTGGAACTGGTAGACGAAGCCGATCTTCCTGCGCCGGATCGCTGTCCGGCCGTTCTCATTGAGTTTCAGGCAGTCTGTCCCGTCGAGCAGCACCTCACCGGCCTCGGGGCGCTCCAGCAATCCGGCCGTGTGCAGCAACGTGGACTTTCCGGAACCCGAAGGGCCGACGAGGCCCACAAGCTCGCCCGGCGCGATCCGCAGGTCCATGCCGCGCAGCACCGGAAGGTCGCCCGCGCTCGTCTTGTACGTGCGGTCGATGGCCCTGAGTTCGAGGACGGGCGTCGCGGCTGTCATTCGAACCTCAGGGCTTTGACGGGATCCTGAGACGATGCCCAGATGGCCGGGATCATCGATACGAACATCGACATGAAGAGCGCATAAGCGCCGGTGCTGAACACCTCGTTCCAGTCAAGGATCGCCGGCAGGTGATCAAGGCCGTACTGCTCGGCGGGGAAGACTTCGCCGTCGATGGCCAGGTTGATCAGGGACTCGATGGGGCCGATGTTCAGGATGAACAGGATGCCAACCGCCATGCCCAGGACGGCGCCGGCCGAACCAAGCGCTGTGCCCACCATCAGGAACACTCGCAGCACCCCCGCCCGGCTGAGGCCGATGGTGCGCAGGATGGCAATGTCGCGCGTCTTGTTCTTCACCAGCATGACGACGCCGACGATAATGTTAAGTGTCGCGATCATCATGATGATCGTGACCAGCAGCCGCACCATCACGCGCTCTGTCCTGAGTGCACCGAGATAGGTCCGGTTCTTGGTTTTCCAGTCGCGCAGCAGCAGGCTGTATCCGGTCGCGTCCGAGATCGCCTGCATGGCGCCTTCGGTAGCGTCCGGATCCTTCACGCGGATATCCAGATACTGGTAACGCCCCCTCGACTGGAACAGGATCTGAGCCTGCTCCATCGGCATGAAGACGTAGACGTTGTCGAGCTGGGCGCTCCCGGTACGGAAGATGTCGCCGACGACGTAAGACTTGCTGATCGGCGTCTGGCCCACCGGGCCGGACCGCATCTGGGAGGTCACGACTTCGACCTTGTCGCCGATACCGAGGCCCAGATTGGCCGCAAGGTACTGGCCGATCATGATGATATTGCCGCCATTGCGGCCTTCACCGAAACCGCCCGCAATCGCAGCTTCGCCGCCATCCTTGAAGATCGGCATCGTCGCGAGGTCTGCCGGCGGAATGGCGCGGACGACACCGCCGGTGCGCACGCCATTCGCCGAAAGCAGGACGAACTGCTCGATATAGGGCGACACGCTCAGCACGTCCGGCGTCGCCCTGATGATGCTGGCGATCCCGGCCGCCTCTTCCTGCGGGTAGCCGTCAACAGCGGCCGCGATGTGGGGCTCGCCGCCGAGGAGCGCGTCCAGCAGCGTCGCGCGGAAACCGCTCATGATCGACATCGTGATGATCAGGGCAGCCACGGCAAAGAAGATGCCGACAAAGGAAATGATGGCGATCAGGCTGGCGCCGCCATGCTCGCGGCGCGCGAGCAGGTAGCGCCAGGCAAGTGAACGTTCGAGACGGCCGAACGGCACGGCCACCCTGGCGGCGCCATTGCTCACCCGGTGATCCTCCGTACGGCTTCCTCGGCAGATACTTCGATTTTCTCACCGGTCTTGCGGCGCTTCAGTTCCACCACGCCCTTTTCGAGCCCTTTGGGTCCGACAACGATCTGCCAGGGCAGGCCGATCAGATCCATGCGCGCGAATTTAGCGCCGGCCCGGTCGTCCGTATCGTCGTAAAGGGCTTCCATCCCGGCTGTCGCAAACCGGGCGCAGAGAGAGACACAAGCCTCTTCGCAGGCCGCATCGCCGGCGCGCATGTTGATGATGCCCACCGGGAACGGGGCTACGGCGTCTGGCCAGATGATGCCGCTGGCGTCATGGCTCGCTTCGATGATCCCGCCGACAAGGCGTGAGACGCCGATGCCGTAGCTGCCCATCTGCACGGGGACCATCTGACCGTCCGGACCCTGAACAACGGCGTTCATCGGCGCGGAGTACCTGGTGCCGAAATAGAAGATGTGGCCCACTTCGATGCCGCGCGCGGAGACGCGCCGCTCCTGCGGCAGCGCGTCGAACGCGGCGGCATCGTGCATCTCTTCCGTGGCTGCATAGTAGCGCGTGCGTTGCTCGACCACCGGCACCAGATCGGAACTGAAATCAAGGCCCGGACCCGGCGCACCGAGCGCCAGCAGTTCGCGGTCGCAGAACACGGCGCTTTCGCCGGTGTCGGCGAGAATGATGAACTCATGGCTCAGATCACCGCCAATCGGGCCGGTGTCGGCACGCATCGGGATTGCGGTCAGGCCCATGCGGTCAAACGCATTCAGGTAGGCGCAGAACATCTTCCGGTAGGCCGCGCGGGCGCCTTCTTCAGTCAGGTCGAACGAGTAGGCGTCCTTCATCAGGAACTCGCGGCCCCGCATCACGCCGAAACGGGGGCGGACCTCGTCGCGGAACTTCCATTGCTGGTGATAGAGATTCAGCGGCAGCTGCTTGTAGCTCTTCACGTAGGCGCGGAAGACGTCCGTGATCAGCTCTTCGTTGGTGGGGCCGAACAGCATCTCGCGGTCATGCCGGTCCCTGATGCGCAGCATTTCCTTGCCGTACGCCTCATACCTGCCTGACTCGCGCCAGAGGTCGGCCTGCTGCAGCGTCGGCATCAGCATTTCAATGGCGCCGGAACGGTCCATTTCCTCGCGCACGATCTGTTCGATCCGCTTCAGGACCCGCAGTCCGAGCGGCAGCCAGGAGTAGATACCGGCGCCGTTCTGGCGGATCATGCCGGTGCGCAGCATCAGCTGGTGCGAGACGATCGCGGCGTCCGCCGGCGCTTCCTTCGAAACGGGCAAAAAGTAGTTCGACAGACGCATTCTCAGGTCTCTTTCGGGCTGTTCTGAACCGGCTCACTAGCCGGTCAGGGGCCTATTGCGCAAGCAGGAGGGGGATGAGCAGGGCAGCCAGGGCCGTCACCACGGCAGCGCCCCCGGTCGCCCAGATCACCTTCTTCATCAGCATGGGATTCCTGGGAGCCGCCTCTTCGGTGCCGGGGATCGTCGAGCCGTCTTCCCACTGGCCTTTGACGCCGATGGGCAGGACCGCAAAAAAGCTGATCCACCAGGCGAGGACGAAAACGATGATTGCGCCTGTGAGGCTCATCAGTGGTCACCTTTGGGGGTTTCCATCAATTCCACCAGCACGCCGTTGGAATTCCTGGGATGGACGAAAATGATCATCGTGCCGTGCGCGCCGATACGGGGTTTGCCGAGTACGGTTGCACCGCGCTTTTCCATCTCGGTCACCGCCTGATTTATGTCAGCCACCTCGAAACAGACATGGTGCTGGCCGCCTGAAGGGTTTTTCTTGATGAAATTGGCAATCGGAGACGCGTCGTTCAGCGGCTCGATCAGTTCGATCTGGCTGTTCGGCAGGTTTACAAAGCAGACCCTGACGCCCTGCTCCGGCATGTCGAACGGCGTCGTGATGTCGGTTGCGCCGTAGAGCGTGCGGTAGGTCTCGCACGCCTGCTCGATATCGGGGACGGCAACGCCGACATGGTTCAGCGGGCCAATCTTGAAATCACTCATCTCGCTTCAGCTCCTCAGGACTATCACTTCGATCAGGGGGCGGATGCCAAACTCCGCTTCGCACGCCTTGCGCAGCGCCCTGCCGACAATCTTCTCGACGATCTCGTCATCCATCCGGTCACGCTTCCTGATCCCGTCGAGGGCGCGCGCCGCGGCCACATCCAGGGGCTCAAGGCTTTCGTCGGCGATGCGGCCATCGGATTCGGACAGGCCTTTGACCGCGATAACGGGGCCATCGATGGGCTCGCCTGAACCATCGAGGCATACGGTCGCAAAGATCAGTCCGCTGACGGACAGGCGGCGGCGCTCGATCAGCCCTTCGGCGGCTTCGGGCACAAGGCGCGAGCCGTCGAGCATGAGGCGCCCGGCGGGTACCTCGTCGATGATTTCCGGCTCGCCCGGAGCTAGCCGGATGAGGCTGCCGTTGCGAGGCGTGAGCGCAGACAGGACCTGAAGGGATTTCGCATAGGCTGCGTGCTCGACAATATGCCGACGCTCGCCATGCACAGGGATCGAAACGCGCGGGCGCACCCACTGGTACATGCGGCGCAATTCATCCCGGCACGGATGGCCAGACACGTGGATGGGCTCCTTTACCATGCGGGGCGTGATGATACGGATCCCCTGCTCCGCCAGCATGTTCTGCATCGCGTAGACAGAACTTTCGTTGCCCGGGATCAGGCGCGAAGAGAAGATGACGGTATCGTCCGGCCGCAGCGAGACGTGGCGATGATCGCCGCGCGCAATGCGCGACAGCGCCGCATTCGCCTCGCCCTGGCTGCCGGTGCAGAGGTAGAGGATGTTTTCAGGAGGAAGGTAGCCCGCTTCCGACTCGTCAACAAATTCCAGGTTGGCGGGCAGGATGCCCACGGCTTTGGCCGCGCCTGTGATCTTGTGCATGCTGCGCCCGACCAGGCAGACATCCCGGCCCGCCGCGTTCGCAGCTTCGATGATCGATTTGACGCGGGCGACGTTCGAGGCGAACGTCGTCACCGCAACCGCGCCCGTCTGCTGCGCGATCAGGTCGATGAGCCCCTTGCGGACGGTGTCTTCCGATCCGGCCTCGCCGGCCTCGAACACGTTGGTGGAGTCGCAGACCATTGCCAGCACGCCGCGGTCACCGAGCGCGGTGAGGCCTTCGATGTCTGTTCTCGCACCGACGAGCGGCTCAGGATCGATCTTCCAGTCGCCGGTATGCAGGATCATCCCCGCCGGCGTCTCGATCGCCAGCGCGTTGGGTTCGGGGATCGAATGGGTGAGGGTCATGTAGCGGACGGTAAATGGTCCGGCCGTGACCGAAGCTTCCAGCGAAATGGTTCTGAGCCGTTTCGTATCGACCCCGCGCTCCTGCATCTTTCCGCGCACCAGCTCGGCAGTGAACGGCGTCGCATAGATCGGCGCCCTGGTTCTGAGCAGCGGGTACAGCAGGCCGATGGCGCCGATATGGTCTTCGTGCGCGTGGGTCAGGAACACTGCATCGATGTGCTCACCGACCAGGTAGGCCGGGTCCGCGCAGATAAGGTCGATGCCGGGCGTCGCCGCGTTACCGAACGTTACGCCGACATCGACGATGATCCAGCGGCGCGAATGGGCCGGCCCGTAGCCATAGGCATTCAGGTTCATGCCGATTTCGCCGCATCCGCCGAGGGGCAGGAATACGAGTTCGTCTGTCGTCGCAGCGCTATCGGGCATCAGGTCTCAACGGTTCCGTTTCCAGACTTCCAGCAATCCACGGATCAGGACGTCCTGGTCATAGTGATCGATGGTTTCGCTCGCGCCTTCGAAAAGGGAGGCTACCCCCCCTGTGGCGACGACGGTCATGGGATCACCATACTCGGCTTTGACGCGCCGCACGAGCCCATCAATCAGTTCAATATATCCAAGAAAAACACCTGACTGCATGGCAGACACTGTATCCTTGCCAATCACCTGGGCAGGCTTCTGGATGGCAATCCGGGGAAGCTGGGCGGCCGCCTCATGCAGCGCACGCATTGAGAGATAGATGCCAGGCGAAATGATGCCACCCTCGAACGCACCGTCAGCGGCCACCACGTCCAGGGTGGTTGCCGTGCCGCTGTCGATCACGATCAGCGCGCCGGGATACTTCACATGCGCTCCGAGCGCCGAAGCGATCCGGTCCGCACCGACCTGCTCGGGGTGGCGAACGCGCAGCTCGACGCCGGTCTTCAGGCCGGGTTCTCCGATGAACATGGGTTCGACGTTCAGGTAACGGCGCGCCAGTGTCCGGAAATTGAACTGTGCCTGCGGCACCACGGTAGAGATGACGCAACCCCTGGTTCTGCTCATATCCACGCCGCACATGTCGGCCAGCCGCCACAGCCACGATGCATGGTCATCGGCGGTCTTGGTCGGATCGGTGGCGCTTCTCCAGCTGTGAACCCAGTCATCCCCGTCATGCAGGGCGAAAACGGTGTTGGTGTTTCCTACGTCAATGGCGAGCAACATGGCCCCTCAGCTCCTGCGGATGTCGACTTCGCCGGCCCTTATGGAGCGGCATGTTCCGTCGGGCAATCTAAGCAGGAGGGCACCGTCGTCCTCCAGGTCCTCGAATATGCCTTCGGCTAGGGTGTCCCCGGTCCGGACCTGAACCATCTGGCCGAGGGCTTCGGCCCGTTCAAGCCAGTCCCTGCGAGCCCCCCTGAAGCCTTCCCGGGCCTGCGTGACGCGGCGCGCGAACGCATGGCGCAGGCTTGAAAGCACTGCATCCACCGGTGTTGCCGGCCTCATGCCGAGGTCAAGCAGGCTGGTGGCGGGCTGGGTCACGCTCTCGGGCGGCGGCACGAGATTGATGCCAATTCCCGCGGCAACCCAGAAATCCGCTCCGCCGCCGCCTGTTTCCACCAGGATCCCCGAGACCTTCCGGCGATCAATCCTGACATCGTTGGGCCACTTGACCCGCACATCCGTCCCGGGCGCATGTTCAAGCACCACATCGCTCACCGCCAGAGCGGCCGCAAACGGCAGGCGGAGGGCCACAGGCAGCCCGCCCGGCTCGCGGAACAAGGCGGTCGCGTACACATTCCCAGCCGGCGAAACCCATTCCCGGTCCAGCCGGCCACGTCCTGCAGTCTGCTGGTCCGCGACGATCCACTGATCGTGGAAACCGGTGGCCACCCGGCGCCTGGCTTCCGTGTTCGTGCTGTCGATGATGCCCATACGGTGAACGGGCCAGACCTCGCTCAATTCACCAACCCCGCCGCAGCGAAGGTCGCCCAGCCGCCGGTGCCGAGTTCGCTGATGAATACCATGAACACCGCGCCCGCGACGACCGAGCAAAGCAGGACCGTGCCCATCACCGACACGTCCACCCGCTCGAACCGCTCGGTCGGTTCATCGAACCACATGATCTTGATGAGCTTCAGGTAGTAGCCGAGCGAAATGACCGACGAGATGACAACCAGGATGGCGAGTGGAACGAGCCCTGCGTCGAGACCTGCGCGCAGAACTTCGAATTTTCCGAAGAACCCACCGAACGGCGGCAAGCCGGCAATCGAGAAGATCAGCACGGAGAGCGCAATCGCCAGTACCGGGTTGTTGCGGGCCAGGCCGCCCAGTTCCGAGATGCTTTCGACCATGCCCCCGCGGCGGCGCATCGCCAGCACGGCTGCGAACAGCCCGAGCGAACTGACAGCGTAGATCGTCGAGAAAGTGAGCAGCGCGGCGGCGCCGGACGCCTGCCCCGCCGCGACCGCCACCAGCGCATAACCGACGTTGGCAATCGACGAGTAGCCCAGCAGGCGCTTGATATTGGTTTGCACCAGCGCGCCCAGCGAACCGATCATCATCGACAGGCCCGCGATGATCGAAACGATGATCTGCCACTGGTCGATCGCTGATCCGAATACCGTGAAGAGCACGTTGGCGAAGACAACCGTCGAAGCCATCTTCGGCGCGGACGCGAAGAAGGCGACAACCGGCGTCGGCGCCCCTTCATACACATCCGGCGTCCAGACGTGCATCGGCGCAGCCGAAATCTTGAACGCGAGGCCGACGATCATCAGCACCATGCCGAACAGTGCGCCGGTCGTGACGCCGGCTTCGGCAATTCCGGCAAACGATGTTGTGCCTGTGAAGCCGTAAACCAGTGACGCGCCATACAGCAGCATGCCGGAGGCCAGCGCGCCGAGGACGAAGTATTTCAGGCCGGCTTCTGACGAGCGTGCCGAGTCCCGGTGGAAGGCAGCAAGAACATAGGACGAGAGGCTGAGTGTCTCGATGCCCATGTAGAGCGTCATCAGGTCGGCGGCCGACAGGGTGATACCCATGCCGAGGCTCGCGAAGATGATCAGCAGCGCATACTCGTAGCGGGTGGTTTCATGCCGCTTGAGGAAGCCCTCTGAGATGACCAGCGCGACACCCGCAAGTACGAAGGTGATCACCTTGGCGAAGTTCACGAAGGTGTTCGTGCGCACGAGACCGCCGAAGGCTTCGCCGCCGCCAAAGTGGAGCGCGGCCAATGCCGCAGCTGCAAACAGCGACAGCGCGCCGTACTTGAACGACAGCGCGTTGAAGCGCTCACCGAAGACGGCGCCGAGCAGCACGCCGATCAGGCCCGCCAGGGCAAGCCAGAGTTCCGGCGCGACCGTCATCAGGATGGAGGTGATATCCAGCATGTCCTACTGGCCTCCGGCCATGAGCGACAGGATCCGCGTCGCGGAGCTGTCAGTAAGATTGAAAATCAGGTTGGGCGCGATACCGAACAGGATCGTGAGGGCTGCGAGCGGGGCAATGCAGATCCACTCGACCAGGTTCATATCCCTGATGTCGCTCAGCTCCGGGTTGGTGATCTCGCCGAATACTGTGCGCCGGTACAGCGTCAGCATGTAGACCGCCGAGAATATCACGCCGAGCGCGGCGCCGGCCGCCGCCCAGGTGGCTGCCTGGAAGCCGCCGGCCATGGTCAGGATCTCGCCGACGAAACCGCTGGTCCCCGGCAGGCCGACATTGGCCATCGTGAAGAGCATGAAGAAGGAGGCATAGACCGGCATACGGCTGACGAGGCCGCCATAGGCAGCAATCTCGCGGGTATGCATGCGGTCGTATACAACACCAACGATCAGGAAGAGCGCGCCCGAGATCAGGCCGTGGCTGAGCATCTGGAAGATCGCGCCCTGTATGCCAATGTCATTGAACGCAAAGATGCCGAGCGTCACGAAGCCCATGTGCGCGACAGAAGAGTAGGCGATCAGCTTCTTCATGTCTGTCTGCCGCCAGGCGACCAGCGATGTGTAGACGATCGCGATGACCGCCAGTGCAAACATGAACGGCTGGAACATCGCGCTCGCATCCGGGAACATCGGCAGCGAGAAGCGCAGCATGCCGTAGCCGCCCATCTTCAGCAGCACGCCGGCGAGGATGACCGAGCCGGCGGTCGGCGCCTGTACGTGCGCGTCCGGCAGCCAGGTGTGCACCGGCCACATCGGCAGCTTCACGGCGAAGGAGGCGATGAAGGCCAGCCAGAGCCAGGTCTGGATTTCCGGCGCGAAGGCAAACTTCTCAAGTACTTCAAAGTCTGCCGAACCCGCGGCGATGATCATGTAGACCATCGCGATCAGCATCAGCAGCGAACCGATCAGCGTATAGAGAAAGAACTTGAACGCGGCGTAGACGCGGTCCTTGCCGCCCCAGATGCCGACGATCAGGAACATCGGGATGAGGCCGGCTTCGAAGAAAATATAGAACAGGACCAGATCCAGCGCGACGAAGACGCCGATCATGAAGGTCTCGAGCACGAGGAAAGCGATTACATATTCGGTGACGCGCCTGTCGATGGAGTTCCAGCTCGCCAGCAGGCAGATCGGCGTCAGGAAAGTCGTCAGCATGACGAGGGAAAGCGACAGGCCGTCCACGCCCAGCTTGTAGCTGATTGGTCCATACCAGGCATATTGCTCAACGAACTGATAGCCTGTGGCCGAGCTGTCGAATGCGAGGAGGGCCGCGACGGACGCGGCAAACGTCGACGCCGAGATAATAACCCCTGCCAGAAGAACAGCCTTGTGCGATTGGGCACTGGTCTCGCCCCTGCTGCTGCCGGCCGTGGTTGCGCGCACGAGCATTACGAGCAGCGCGCCGGCCAGCGGCAGGAACGTCATGACGGAAAGGATCGGGAAACCGCCCATCAGCCTGCTCCTCCTGACCGGAGCCAGAGGATTGCACCGAAGACGATGGCCGCTCCGATGATCACGAAGGCGTAGTGGTAGAGATAGCCTGTATGCATCCGCGACAGGCCGCGGGAACTCATGCCGGCCAGCCTGGCAAGGCCGTCAGGACCGATGCCGTCGATGATCTTCTTGTCTGCTTTCATGAAGATGTTGCCGAGGAAGGCCGATCCGCGCACGAGCGTCGTGTTGTAGATCTCGTCGAAGTACCATTTGTTCGAGAACAGGGCATGGAGCGGGCCTCCACTGGCCGCAACGCGCGCGCCGATACCCCTGTTGAAGAAGTAGGTGAAGGTCGCGGTCAGGAAGCCGGCAACGGTGACCACCAACGGCGCCCAGAGCACCCATTCAGGCACATTGTGACGGTCATGCAGAACGTGGTTCTCGCCGGCGCGGTAGATCGCACCTGCCCAGAATGCCTCGTTCTTTGAGTCCACAAATGCATCGTAGAAATAGACGCCCGCAAACATGGCCCCAAGACTGAGCAGCGCCAGCGGGATGAGCATCACCAGAGGGCTCTCGTGCGGCTTGTGATCGTGGCC
>ERZ888423.754-NODE-754-length-32169-cov-5.820826_pt1 | contig 32169 bp, 41 predicted proteins | sample MGYA00520523_ERZ888423 | MGnify/ENA primary metagenome ERZ888423 (study PRJEB32303, sample SAMEA104408611) | aquatic metagenome | biome: Brackish water; feature: Pelagic; material: water | place: Baltic Sea | collected 2014-06-08T10:24:00 | depth 30,27 m ...
AAGCACACTGAGCTTCGGAAGCTTGTGCAACGGCTTGAGAAAACAGCACTGAGGGTAGAACAGGATATTAATAATGAAATGGGTCAGCTTCCACACTCATTCGACGTATAGCTACGGCGACGGTTTCGGCACTGTTCAGCAGCATGTTCAGCGCGTTGCCGATCTTGATATGTCGGCCCTCGCATTGAGCGAGCATGGCAACGTCAATTCTCACGCTGCACTAGAGCGTGAATGCCGCACCGCAGGAATCAAACCAATTTTTGGTGTCGAAGCCTACTTCGGGCCAGTAGGCGAGAAGCGTACGCAGCGCAAGTATCACCTTACGCTTTTTGCTAAAGATCAAGAGGGTTATCACAATCTCAACAAGCTGGTCACGCAGAGCTATCTGGATACGCACTACTACCCCACGGTGTCACCGGAAAACTTGAAGAAAAATGCGAAAGGTTTGGTTGCATTTTCCGGATGCTCCGATAGTTTAATCTCCTGCACCTTACTGGGCGGTAAGTTACTAGGAGACAAGCGGAGTAACTATGACACTCAGGATTACGACAAAGCGAAACGTAAAATTGACTGGTTCATGGAAGTTTTTGATGGCAACTTTTATCTGGAAACTCAGCGATTCCCAGGTCTGGCGCGAACCTGCATTTTGAATCCAGCCTTTGCTTTGCTGTCAGCCGACACCGGAGCCAAGCTGATTGCCACCGCTGACGTTCACTACCCGTTCCCGCACCAAAACAAAATGCAATCCATGCTGCACGCGTCACGTCGGTCTTCAACCGTAACGGCGACTGAGGCAGCGTGGGAATACGACATACTTCTCACTTACCCGCAAAGTGATCGCGAGATTTATTCTGATCTTCAAGATACGGGTTTGACCAAAAAGCAAGCTCTAGACGCGATCATCAATACCACCAAACTTGCTGTTGAGTGCAGCGTTGAACTTCCGAAGGCAAAGCCGCTGCGGTTCAATTGCGACGATCCACATAAGGAACTAACCCGCCAAGTGGCGAAGGGCTGGAAGCGTCGGTGCGCTCAGCGAAGCGACATGGCCCAGCATAAGTTGGCTTATGAACTTCGCGTAAAGCACGAACTTAAAGTTATCAGTGACAAGGATTTCTGCGATTATTTTCTTGTGGTGGCCGATCTAGTCCAGTGGGCCAAGGCAGAAGATATCACCGTTGGCCCTGGACGCGGCTCAGCAGCAGGCTCGCTGCTCTGCTACCTGCTGGGAATCACAGAGATTGACCCGCTGCACCCGACGTTCGACAAGATGGTGTTTGAGCGTTTTATCGACCCGAACCGCGCCGACATGCCAGACATTGATCTGGACTTTGACGATGCGCTACGCAAGAAGATCGGTGAAAGAGCGAGAGAAGTTTACGGCGACGAGAACGTTGCCAATGTCGCCAACCACATCAAGTACCGTGGCCGGAAAGCTTTGCAAGATGTGGCGAGAGCCTACGGAATTTCTGCCAGAGTATTTGACCCTATCTCTCAGAAGTGCGCGATCAGGGTTGAGACTGACGACCGGGTTGATGATTCCATTGCTGACACTATTGAAAGTTTTGCTGCCGATCCAGCAATCGCTTCTTTACTGGACAACTACGGAAACTTGATCAATCAGGCCAAGCAACTTGAGGGTAATCAGCACAGCATGGGCATTCATGCCGGTGGGTTCGTAATCGCATCCGATCCCATCCCGAACGTGTGCGCGATCTATGCCAAGGACAAGGGCACCGGTAGGAACAGAGAAATTGCCCAAGTTATCCCCTACGAAAAGCGGGACGCAGAGTACCTGGGAATGCTCAAGATGGATTTCCTGGGTCTGACAACGTGTGGAATGTTGGGGCTGTGCCGCAAATGGTCCGGTGTAAAACTTGACTATCTTTACGCGCTTTTTTACGAGGCCACTCCGAAGCTGAAAGATGAGATTTTATCTAGGTTCCGCAATGATGACGTGGCGGGAATCTTTCAGTACGAGGGCGGCACCACTCGCCAGGTAGTGCGGGAAGTTGTGCCGTTCACCTTTGACGAGCTAGCAGCCTGTGGCGCACTCTCCCGACCCGGCCCGTTTTACGGTGGGCAGACAGCAGATTATATCGCTGTCAAAAATGGTCAGAAAGATTGGGAGAGAATACATCCCGGCTTCGACAAACATGTGGAGTGGACGTATGGACAAATCGTTTACCAAGAACAAATCATGTGGATACTGCGTGACCTCGCCGGATTTGATACAGCGAGAGTTCTCCGCGTTCGCAAGATTATTGGCAAGAAACTTGGCGAGTTCCAGTTCGCAGAGCTATGGCAAGAGTTCAAAGACGGATGCGCTAATAATGGAGTTCCAGAAGTATCTGCGGCTAAAGTATGGGGTGGAATCACGACAGCAGCCGGGTACGCGTTCAATACGGCTCATGCCTATTCATACGCACTGATTGCCTGGTGGCAGATGTGGTTCAAGATCACTTACCCAGCGATCTTTTACGCCGCATCATTGGCAAAGAACGGCGACGGCAAAGACGATATAGCTCGACGTACCATGCTGCTCCAAGATGCTGTTGCACACAAAGTCAACATACTTTCTATTGACCCCAATCAATCAGAAATTACTTGGAAGCCGGTTCTGCATGGCAAGCACGCTCTACGCCCCGGCTTCAGCCAGATCGACGGTATCGGTGAAGCCACTGCTGCCGATATCGTCGCGTGGCGGGAAACTGGGCATCAGATTGGCTGGCTGAAATGGGACGACCTGAATGCGGTCAGTGGTGTTGGCAAGAAAACTCTGACCACCATGATTGAGTTTGCCAACGCGGAAGACCCATTCGGGATCAAGAAGACAGAGAAGCAACTTGAGGCTTTCCGGAAACAGAACATCAATGGCGATTTCAATGCGTACGGTCTACCTGATCACCATGAGTTTTATCGCAGCCATGAAATGCCAGAGAACAGCCCTTGCGTAGCGTTTGTCGGCTTAGTCGCCAACGTTGTCTATCGCGACGAGATTGAGTCGATCCGCAATCGCACCGGCCAAAACGTTGACGAGATTAGAGCAACGATGACTCGCCCCGAATCAACCAAGAAGGCCACTATCTTTTCTTATGACGAACATGGTGAGGTCGCATTGCGGATATCACGGTGGCGGTATGACTCATTAGCTGAGAAACTGAACTCAATTACAAAAGGACACCATATAGTTGTGGGATATGGTCGCACTTTTGAGGGTAAATCGGGTAGCCTACAGTTAACAGAACTCTGGATTTTGGAACCGGACTAGGAGTTGACGACACAATGAATCGCGCTGAAAGAAGAAAAATGCAAAAGAACTTTGGCAATAACATTGCAAATGTTTTAAAAGAAGCCGTTGAGAAATCAAACGAAAACACCGAAGAAAGTTCAGTGTTTGAAGAAGACCTAAACATTTTGCCCCTGCCTATTCAGCAAATTGTAGAGAACACCTACATGATGTGGGTGTGGGTTCCGATGAACGGTGTGCAGGTTTTCGGGAAGCTGTTCACCAAACATGAAGACGGGTTCAGCCCCGGTGACTGGGTAGTGGAAATGGCAATCCCCGAAATTAACGCTGAGTCGTATCTATTCACTGACGATGCTCCCAAGCTTGTTGGGCAGGCTCTTGTGTCTGCATGGAACTACAAGAACATTTGGAAACAACATGCCGGTGATTTCTTGGAGAGGCAACTGATGACTATGTCCGTGATCGCCGGTATTCCAGAAGAAGATGCAGAACTTGTTCCGATTACGGACACAGATTTTGCCACCGTTGAAGTCATTGAAGCCGAAGAAGACGATGACGAGGAAGAAGGCGACGGCACAGTTGGCGATTATCCTGTTCGCCCTCCGGTAGAACTGACTGAATTTCAGAAGACTTACACTGATGTAACTTCTGGCGTTCCATCAATGTTTAAGTAATGGCGAACTTCTCGCGCTTCTATGAAGGCAACCTCGTTGACCTAGCGGTGGTTCTGGCCTTTGACCCCGGTGAAACCACTGGGTGGTGCGCTATGGGCATAGATCGCAGCGCGTTACTGGGGGCTGACACGCCCACTGACACCATTCAAAGTCGCTTGGTGCTGTGCGAGTACGGCGAAATTGACTGTTCGGCTACCGCAGCAATCGGCGGCATTCCTGATTCAGTTAATCGTCATGCTGGATTGAACTTGATGGGCGAGAACTTCGGCGTTTCCAGAATGATGGATATGATTTACCGATGGCCCAATTGCACGGTGGTCATTGAAGATTTCATTTTGGATATGAAAAGGGCTGACCAAGCGCGGCATACTCTTTCACCGGTACGCATAACTTCTGCTTTGTCCTACGCCATGTATGCCAGTGGGCATAATTCCAATCAGATCATTGTGCAAAACCGTTCGATGGCAAAAACAACCTGCACAGATGAGCGATTGAAGAACTGGGGTCTGTACGACAGACGCAGTGGTTCCCACGCCAGGGACGCTGTTCGTCACGCGTTTTACCTGCTCCGGACGTGTCGCGGATCAGGAGCAGAGGTTGATCAGCGACGGCACATTGTTTTCCCACAGCTATTTGAGGACAGCATATTTAAAAACTTTAAAACAAAACCGAATAGACAAAAGAACTTAGGCGAACGCATTCCCCATTTGGGTTGATGAGTGGGCTAGTCCACACTTTTTTGGTACGCTAGTGACAGGAAGGAGGACCGACATGGGAAAGCTACATATTGCTCCCGACGAGAAGCGCGACTGCCACTGCAAGGTGTATGTGGAGAAGTCCGTATTCACTGCGATCAAAGATTATCAAACTGACAAAGGAATGTATTCATTCTCTGATGCAGCGCGACAATTGATCGTCACCGCTCTTACGAGCGAATGATGGAGGTCAAATGTTCGGAATCATCAAAAACATTGTTAACCTTGTTAAAAAAGTACGCAACATTTTTAAAAAGTACACAGAAGTAAAAGAGTTAATCTCTGGAACTGCCGGTTTTGGGAGCCTTGCTTTTACAGCGTTGATTGTTCTTTTTACGTTGTTCAGCCCAGGACCGGCAGCACCAGTTGGGTATGACCCTCCCACAGCCACGTTTCACGCAGTGAGTCCTTGTGCGACATGCGGTTTGACCACGGCACATGCTTTCCAGTCAGTGAGCGACACTACAATATGGCGAGCGTGTTCAAACTGTGACCACACTTGGGAGGAAACTAAATAATGAACAGGAAGACTTTTCTGAAGTCTCTGGTTGGTGGATCGGTAGCCTGTACAGCCGTTGTACGTACAAATGCCCCGAAAGCTCACGCCGTGCCACTGGTGGGCGGTAGCGGATTGACGCTCAACGCATCTGCGCTGGCTAACTATGTGCGAGCCAACTACCCCGGCGTAATGAGCATTGGCGGGGTTCGCCCCGACCGACTGCCGGATCACCCCAGCGGTCACGCCATTGACATTATGGTGGACAACAACACCGCATTGGGAAACGCAATTTACAACGATATTAAAAGTCAAAGCGGTAACTTTGGTGTGAAGTACACACTGTGGCAAGTTCCTGCCCACTATGATCATATTCACGTCACTGTTTTTTAGGAGTTGGTCAAAGTGGCAAGTCCAGGCAAGAGTATTAACGTTGACAAAGTTGGAGAATGGGTTGATGTTCCAAAGAACATGCTCCCGGCAGTAGACACTTACGTTGACACTGAAGGTGTACTGCGCGATTCTCGCGATCATAGTTGCGTGGTCTGGCACAGGAAAGGATGCGAACGAACCCGTATCCAGCCGTCAGAAATTTTTTACGACGACCGTGGTGCGCCGTGGTGTCCGCAGTGTGCGGCTTCACGCCCAACGGCACCAGAGCCGGTAAAGCACTAGATGTAGGGGTCAGACCCCATGACACCCCATAGGTGTTGTGGGGTCTGGCTTTTATATAACGTTCGTGTAACTTATTGTCCAAGCTCCACAGCGACGATGAGTCGCAGAGCCGAAATGTCTTGCCCGACATAGCAATTCAGAGAAAGGTTAGTGGTTTGCCATCCCCTGAAAACATTGATGACTTCGACAAAGAGCTTGCGTTCATGCAGCTTGTTGGGTATTTGGAGTTAGCAGCAGATAACATTACGGCTGTTCGGAAACAACTTGATGAGTTGTCTGAGGCTATGAAGAACATTGCTAATCCGGAGGGTCGCGACAATGAGTGAAACCGACCCTGCAACAGTCCATCTGAACCCCTATCGTGATACCGCGCTCGACTATCGGGCGCATTGGTTCAAGGGTGTATTACCCCTTCCGTACAAAGAGAAACATCCTCCCCCGACCGGCTTCACCGGACACCGCGCCGACTACCCCGATACGGAGCAGATCAACGAATGGCGTGAAGACGGGCGACACAACATCGGCGTGCGGCTGGCCGGTGTGGACGCGAAGCATGAGCTTATTGGCATTGATGTTGACCATTATCGTAAAGGCGAAAGAGACAAAAAGGGTGGAGAACAACTTGCAGAGTTGGAGAATCAACTTGGCCCGTTACCTGCTACGTGGATCAGCAGCGCACGAACTGACGGAGTATCCGGAATTCGATACTTCAGGGTGCCTCGCGGTCTGGCATTTCGAGGTCAGGTTGAAAAGGACGTTGAGTGCATATCCAAGGGATACCGCTTCGCAGTAGTGTGGCCGTCTATTCATCCGGACGGTGGCACGTACTGGTGGTTCCCACCGGGGATGCCACCCAGCGGGGATGCGCGGAGAGCATGGGACGGTTCACTGCCGGTTGCCAGAGAATTTCCGGTTCTACCCGAAGCGTGGATTGACTATCTGACTCAAGGAAAGATGCGCTCTGCCGACGATGATCGTATCGACATGGATTCGTCGGTGGACGATATCTATGCATGGGCTGACGCGACGTTCCACGGCAATGCCGACACTGCACCGTGCCCCTACATGCAGTCCAAGTTGGATCGGCATTTAGGTCTGATCGAAGATGAGGCCACCTCCCACGATAAGTTGGTGAATGGTCACTTCAACCTGATGCTCAACGCTCAAGAAGGGCACGTTGGGTGGAACACGGCGATCAACGAACTGGAATCGCATTTTCGCGACACCACTTTGGCTCGCGGTAAAAGAACAATGAGCGAAGTGCGCGAAGAAATCTTCCGCTCTCGCGTCAACGCGCTTCGCAAGATTAAAGCCAAGTGCGACGAGCGCGTCAAAATCGGTGCAGCACCAGTAGACGGCCAGTGCGACAAGATGGGTGGGCTGTGTGCGGTCACACTGGCCGGGGCTGATCCGGATGATCCGATATCAACAGTTCCCAAAGGTGGACTGAAACCCGTAGACGAATACGAAATGAATGATGATGGAAACGCTCAGCATTTTGTGGATATGTTCTCTTCTACTTCCATCGGCCCTAGCATTCGTTGGGCTGACGGTTATGGCTGGCTTATATGGCATGACGGCGATAATCCACATTGGGAAGTGGATATCAACGGTGATCAAACGATGCGCCGAATGTGGCAGAGGGTCAAGCAACGGCAGCTAGCCTATGTGGACGCGCTGTGGGCCGACTACCAAAACCAACTACAGCAGTGGATTGGCGGCGGTGCCGGTGGCGCAATGCCAGCGAACGTTAAAGCAGCGAAAGCAAAACACGATAAGTGGAATCGTTTTGCAGAGCTAAGCGGCAACAATCGCAATGCCGAAAATGCACTCAAGGCTGTTAAGTCTCAACCTTTTGTGACCATTGACGTGAACGAGTTAGACCAGAACCCGTATCTATTGGGAGTTTCTAACGGAGTAGTGGAGCTAGACGGCGAGTCAATCATGCTACGGCGAGCGTCGGCCACTGACTTGATCACGCTCAACACAGGTACCTCTTTGGAGCCACCCAGCACGTTGGGCGCGGACACATGGGAGGACTATCTGACCACGTTCTTGCCGGATGACGAACTACGACGCAATGCTCAGGTTGCGTTAGGGCATTGCCTGATCGGTGGTAATCCGGAGAAGATCATGATTGTTCTCAAGGGCGCACCGAATACCGGCAAGTCCACTATGGTCAACGCCATTGAGACTGCGCTGGGAGATTACGCATCCAGCGTCAACCAATCTATCTTTCAAAACCACAAACTCAATCCAGTTTTGGCTCAGTCAATAGCTAAACGAGCCATTGTTATCAGTGAGTTTGATGAAAAGGATCAACTTTCTGCATCAGTGGTGAAAAGAATAACTGGTGGCACCGACAAGATTCAGGCTGAATTAAAGGGATCGAACATCACTGTTGAAGGCATCCCACAATTTGTACCAATTCTTGCTACCAATGAAGTGCCGACTATTTCCGGAGCCGACAAAGCATTGCAAAATCGGCTGTATGTCATTCCGTTCAACGTTACACCAAACAAAATTCGCAAAGAATTTTCCAATGTGATCAAGAATGTGTGCGGCACGGCAATTCTTGGCTGGCTCATCAACGGGTATGTCGAGTACCGACGACTGGGGGAGATTCCAGTGTCGGTTGCAGTACGAGAAGAAACGGCATCATTTGTTGCAGAGTTGGATGAAGTTGCAACTTTTGCCAGTGAAGCACTGAAGCGGCATAGCAATATTGACAAGAACGTTCGATGGGAAGATGTTACAGATTGGTGTGTAACTCGCGTTGCGATGTACACGCATTTTCAACGTTGGTGGAATGAAAATAACTACCAATCAAACAAAATTCCTAATATGCACATGTTGACAAGAAGGCTCAAAGCTTTGGGTTACCCAGGTTCACCAGACTCAAAAAGAATTAACGGAGAAGTTGCGCGGTGGTGGTATGGAGTGAAAATCGTGTCGCCACGGTCCAACGTGCTGCCTATGCCGACGATGAGCAGCTTCCAGAGCGGAACCGACTAGGGAATGTGGAACAGTGGAACAGAAAGTGGAACACCTAAAACAGCAGGTCAAAGGTTATATTGTTCCACTGTTCCAGTTTGTTCCACATTTTTTACTAAAACTACTACGTGAGCAAAAAATACTAGAGGGTCACATGTTTTTACGCATATAGGAGGTTTCAGCCCAAAAACTGGAACAAAGTGGAACACTGTAACAAATTGCAGGTCAGGGCGATTTTCACAAGTTTTATATGTGGAACAGAAAGTGGAACACTAAAAAATGTGGAACAAGAGGTAAGATGGCACCTATGACACTTCCGCTTTCAGCCGGTGATCCCGGCAAAACTGAGTTTGGACATGGGCCAGGACGTTTTGCCCATCCCGAATCGGATTATCAGACCGCAAGGGCTGAGCTACCGTTTCCGATCACTGATCGAAACCAGGGGTCCAAGCGTGGCGGGTACACAGCGGCCATGAGGATGGCTGCGGAGTTGAGAACAGACCCGACCAACGCGCTAGAGATTGATGGCGATAATGCCGAACCAATGCTGTACGAGTACGGCAATCCGGATATGTTTGGCCCTGGTGCCAAGTTGGTTCAAGTTCCCGCTTCTCGTTCTTCGGGGAAATTTGTTCAGCCTGTTTATCGCTATGGCGTAGATCGGCAGAGTTAATCTGCTATGAGCGTGGCATACAATGCAGTTTTGACTTCTGACCTCGACAAAGGCACCACAGCCGGTGATGCCGATGGACCGCCGCAGTGGGTAGACGAGCTAGGTCGTGAGGTTCCGACGTTTGTCAGTGAGCGTCTTGACTTGGTGGCAAAATATCATGGGAGAGAAAAAGCATTCATTCGCTTGAACCATCATGTGCCGTTCAAGATGAGGGGAATCTTTCAACCCGGTGACTGGCCGCAAGCCCATCGGTTGAGAATGGGAAAAGTCCAGATTGATTTAGCAGGTTTTGTTTTGTGTACCGGGGTTAATCGCGGAAGGTCAGATCGTGGTGGGGGAAAACTGTGCAAAAGTCGTGCAGTTAATCGCACAATGTTCTGTGCTGCCCATGGCGGCAGCCTGCACCCAGCGGATAGGAAAATATCGGCCATGAGCGTTGCGCCGCTGCCACCGGATCGCATTGACAATTTGGATCGCGTTCAGAAATTTATGCAAGGCTTTATTAAAACTGAAGAGCTTGACGATGATGAAGTTCAAGGTGGATTTGTCAGAAATTCACAGGGCATCCCCATTGTTGGTTGGAGATTGGGCGCAAAGTTTCAGGCGCAACTAACAAAAGAATTGCATCGTCGGCTCAATGATTTTTTAAAAACCAAAACACCGGATATGTTGAAGGTGATGGTTGATATTGCAGAAAACGATTTGTTTGAAGCAGCAGACAGAATCAAAGCGGCAACATGGGTTGCCGAACGAACGATGGGGAAAACTCCCGATGTTTTGGTTACGGCTACGACAGACGCTCCTTACCAGTCTATTTTATCTGGCATCGAATCAAGTAGTAGAGAAAGCTATCGTGAAGTTGTTGAAGCGAATCGCATCATCAATAGAGACTCTGGTGTCGAAGAGTTGGAGATTCTTGATGTTGATGTTGATTATGATTCTTCGCAACCGGGAGCCGAAGAAACGGAAGAACAGCCTGAAGTTTCTGACGAAAGCGATAGCGGGTCTGATGGGAGCGTTTCGGGACATGCTGACCGGATTGATGATCAGCGCACTCGACGGATGGAACGAGCCAAATCAATTCGTAAAGCAAAAGCCCGTCGATACGCGGCGAGAGCGGTAGGAGCTACGAGCATGTCGGACCAGCCTTGGCTGGTGGAATTTGTCAAGACCCGCAATGGCGGGAACTCAAATCCGACATGGAAAATGAAATTATGGCCGCCTGATCAACAAACGCCAACTATTGTTGATAGGATAATGAAGTCTTACGACGAATTGCGTCAAGAGAAAGAAGAAGAACATGGCTAAGAACTACACGGTTAGCCCCTCTACGTCGGGTGTTCGTGCGTCGATGCAGAAAATGTATGACGGTCGTAACGTGGCGACTCGTCCCATTCCGGTCATTGTGGACACCAGCGAGGCTCGCGCCATCATGAGTGCTGCTGCCGATTCGCGTCCCAAGACCTCTGCGGTCAACATGCCTTCTGGCAAGCGCATTGCGGGTGCAGAGGCCATTTACGGCACTCCTGTTGCTGCACCTGGCAACGTCGCACGCGGCGCAGCGTGGAATCCGTTGACTGGAACGGAAAATTTCGAGTAATCGAAACTTACTGAATCAAGTTTCTCGACCCGGCTGCCCACGTCCGGTGGTGGCCGTCTGTGTTGGGAAGGGATACCCACCAGTCCACGCCTGGTGGGTATTTCCTTTCTGTGATGCTTTGATAGATTTAAAACATCATGATCAATAAATGGAGCGTTCTTGACGCTGAGTATGTGGACTCAGAAACCGGAGAGACTGCGCGTGTCTTTGAACCGCACAGCGGTCAACTTGCGGTGATGGAAGACACCGCACGGTTGAAGATTGCATCATGTGGACGACGATTTGGAAAATCGAGCCTTGGCGGTCATGAATTCATTCCTTGGGCAATATTGGCAAAGAAAGAAGCTGGTGTTTTAAAAGCACAAGGCCGAAGACGTGAATTTTGGATTGTTGGGCCTGAGTACGCAGATTCAGAAAAAGAATTCCGTGTTTTTTACGATAAAGCAATAAAGTTAGGAATTCCTTTTGATCGTCCTGGCACTTACTATTCCGTTCAGCAAGGAGATATGTCTGTAAGTTTGTGGGATGGAGCGTTTATTTTAAAAGCAAAATCTGAATCACGGCCAACTTCTCTTGTTGGTGAAGCTTTATCTGGTGTGATTATGGCTGAAGCCGCGAAGATGAAGGAATCGACGTGGATGCAGTACATTATGCCGTCACTCGCTGACTTCAAAGGCTGGGCTTTGTTCACTACCACGCCTGAAGGCAAAAACTGGTTCTATCGCATGTATCTCAGCGCGTTACAGCAAGAGAACAAAGGCTGGGCAGGATTCCGAATGCCTAGCTGGAAGAATCCGCATGTGTTTCGTAACCGCACTATTGATGCCGATGTAAAGCGACTCATGCATTTGATGAGCGAGAATCCGCAGTACACATCTTTTGAAATCATTCAGTCAGAAAGCCTGACGATTGATGAAGAAGTAGCGCAGATGGCTAACGATCTAACTCTGCCGATGTTTCAACAAGAAGTTGCAGCAGATTTTACTGATTTTGTTGGTAAAGTTTTCAAGGAGTTCGATGAAGAAAGCCACTCGCGATTACTTCCGTATAACCCAGCGTGGGAAACTGTGGCTGCTGTTGACTATGGTTACCGCAACCCTAACGTTTGGCTGCTTATCCAGATCGGACCTTGGGGTGAAATTAACATCATTGATGAGCTTTATCAGGAGAATCTTGCCCCCGATGAATTTGCCAACGAAATCCTACGTCGCGGTCTGTGTCCAGACACGCTCAGCGACTTCTATCCTGACCCCGCATCACCAGGCGACACCAAGACGTTGGAAAACATATTTCGTAGAGCAGGGAAGCGTGCTAAAGCTCGACCCCACACCGGAGGCGACTTGGTGGATAGGCTCAACCTTATTCGGCTCGCTCTTAAAGACAGAATCACAGACACCGAACTCAGTGAAGCCAACTGGAAATCGCACCCTTCCAAACCAGACAAACGTCGGCCACGATTGATGATCAGTACGCGCTGTCCACACACTCTGTACGAAATGGGGGAATACAGATATCCAGATAAGCGCGATGAACAAACAGAAACATCGACAAAAAGATTTGAATTGCCGATGAAGAAAGATGACCACACTCCTGAAGCTTTAGGACGCTTTTTAACTGGAAGATGGCACTCTGCATCTGTGCAATATGGGGGTGGAACCCGCATTTCTAAAGCACGTTTCTTGGCGGGTATGGGTAGCATGAACGGGTATGGGCCTAGCCCAGCGGGTGTAGCCGTTCGACATACCTCAAAACGGCGTGGAACGTGGATGGGATAGGACTAAGATTACATAATGGCGTATAACGAACATCAATACGATGCTGCTAAAGACTTCGTTCTTGGCGGGGATGAAAATGTAGCATCTTCTGCGTATGACCAATTGCGAGTTCAAACGTATGACTTGTACGAGAACTTGTACAGAAACGCCACTGTAGCTCTAAAGATTGTTTTGCGTGGTGATGATCAATCGGCAATCATTATGCCGAATGGTCGCAAGATCGTAGAGGCAACTAACCGATTCTTGGGTGTAAACGTTGATTACTTGGTTGAGGCAGCCGGTGATGAAGGCGCACGGCAAGAAGTTGAAGCCTGGTGGACTGACTTCTGGAAAAGGGAAGCGTTTCCCAGCAAGTTCAATTCAAATAAGCGATGGGGCTTGATTCGTGGTGACGCATATTTCTACGTGTATGCAGACCCGAACAAAGTTCAAAGCCAACGCATCAGCATCAAAGAACTGGACCCACGGCAAGTCTTCGAAATCGAAGATGCAATAGGTAACACTATCGGTGTACATATTGTTGACAAAGTTCAAGATTACCGTGAGCCGGATAAGCCGGAAAAGCAGATTGCGCGTAGGCGCACATTTCGCATCACTGAAGAAGGTATTAGCAGCGAACTAAACTTTTGGACTATTGGCAAGTGGGATGATCGCACTGTCAAAGCGGTAGAAGTGCAAGAGCGCATTGCGTATCCGGAGTATGAAGAAGAAGTATTTCTACTTCCTTCTGTCATCACTCAATTGCCGGTGTACAAGTGGCGTAACCAACCACCACAAAACTCCAACTGGGGCACAAGCCAGCTAGCGGGTTTGGAAACGCTGCTGTATGCGCTGAATCAAAGCTTGAGTGACGAAGACTCAACTTTGGTATTCCAAGGCTTGGGCATGTACGTCACCGATGCTGCCCCTCCGCTTGATCCCAACACTGGTGATGTTGCCGATTGGAACATTGGGCCAAAGCAGATCATTGAAATCGCTACTGGTCAACGTTTTGACCGTGTAACGGGTGTGTCTGATCTGTCGCCCTTTATCAATCACATGCAGTACATCAACGATGGCATGGCAGAGGCCAGTGGTACGCCACAAATTGCTATCGGGCGTGTAGACGTGGCTGTAGCTGAGTCTGGAATCTCGCTGCAATTGCAACTCATGCCCTTGTTGGCACAAAACGCAGAGAAAGAACTAGAACTGGTCAACATTCTTGACCAGATGTTCTTTGATATCACCACAATGTGGCTGCCTGGGTACGAGCCTGAGCAGTTCGGCAATGTCGAAGTAATGAGCCAGTTGAGTGTGGTATCTATTTTCGATGATCCAATGCCAGTAGACCGGCAAAAGAAGATCGAAGAAATCATCACTCTGGATCAATCAAACTTGATTCTCAAGAGCATGTCTGTTACTGCGTTGCGAAGTCTTGGTTGGCAGTATCCATCAGTAGACCCGTACACAGGACAGCCTTTGAGTGATGACGATATTGCTCTTTTGCTGCTACAGCAGGTTAAGCAATCTTCAGCAGCAATGGACCCGTATGCAGGAACCTCAGACATGAGCATGGGTGGCGTTGATGAATTTGGAAACCCTATTGAACCAGATCAGCTACCAGATCAGCAAACCGTTGATCTAGGAGTTACCGGCTAATCGGCATCGTTCTGTTAGTATTCAAAAGTGGTTATGTTTAAGGTTGTCGCTAAGTAAACTGATGCTTAACAACTGGATGACGCGGAATGCTATCAGAACGTCTAAAAGAAGCGAATCCTAGAAAAAAAGGTTGTCAAACTTGTCTTTGGCTTCTAACTCTAAGTGAAAAAGACTACGACTCTTTTAACGAATGGGTGGTTGATCAAAACTCTAAGCAGCAGTTGTACGAAATCTGTACAACTGATCCTGATAATCCGATGCCAGTATCTTTTTCGGCTTTCAAGAATCACTTGAGGAACTGCAAAAAGTGACCATATCTGATCGAATAGAAGACTCCAGAAAACCAGAACAGCCAGAAATAGTTCCAAGAACCGAATACGACGGTAACGATGGGTTCATTCAGACTGGCCCACTAACAAATGAGCCTGACAATCACGAAGAAATCTTGCGTGAGTTTGGCTATGATCCTGAAAAAGTCCAAATCTTTGGTCATCCGAAGATATCGAAGTGGCAGCAGCGTGCCCGTATCCGTGGCACCAACGAGTATGAAACAACATGGCTGACTGCTTACAAGTTTACGATTGCAGCCAAAGGTTTTAGTGTCGATCTGCCAGCCCTTTATAACGAAGTTCGCAAAGCAAAGCTGCCTAAAGCACAAAAGAACACTGCCGATGCGTCGGTGGTGGTGTGCTGGGCTGACGTGCAAGTGGGCAAAGTCGATCATTTGGGTGGACTTGAAGAATTGTTGCTGCGTCTGGAAACAAAAAGGGTCGCGCTAGACGCGTATTTACGCAATGCGAAGTTCAACAAGATCGTTGTGGCCGATGTGGGCGACATAATTGAGGGCTTTTCCAACATTGCATCACAGCACAGAACTAACTGTCTGTCTTTGATGGATCAGGTAGACGTAGCTGCCACTGAGCTTTGGAAAACATTACAATTGTGCGCCAAGTTCGCGCCCGTAGATGTGCTTTCTATCCCCTCCAACCATTGCGCTTGGCGCAGGGACGGCAAATCGCTGGCTGGCAAGCCTACCGATGATTGGGGTCTGCATATCAATAAGCGTTTAGAGCGCAGTGCAGCCGAAACCAAAATGCCGATGACGTTTCACCGCCCTGTTGGGTTTGAAGAAGTGCTTCAGTTCAACATTGGCGGGACTGTGCTGGCTCTAGCGCATGGGCATCAGGTGTCTAGTCCTGACCAGATCAAAAACTGGTGGGCGAAGATGAGTCATGCGGGGGTGTTAAGTGCCGACATTCTGTTAACTGGGCATTTTCATTTTGCGAGTCTGCGCCCGTCAGGACGCGACTATGCCACCGGCAAGTCTCGCTGGCACATTCAGGCACCGACACTGGATAATGGGTCGAGTTGGTGGAAGTACAAACAAGGAGAAGACGGTGATCCTGCTTTAGCAGTTTTTCGAGTTACTGATGAAGGCTTTGATATTTCATCGTTCGCTCTCTTATAGGTGGATCGTATGGTAGATGACGAAATTGAAGAGGCAATCCAGAACCTTCTTGATAAAGAAGGTGATGGTTGGACGTTAACCCAATACGTTGTTGTTATGGGGATAGCGCGAATGACTGACTCAGGGATAGAAGCAATTGCGTGGTATTACAAGCCAGACGCTCAACCTGATTGGCAGACAGAGGGTTTACTACGCAACGGGCTTGAAATTCACATCAATAGTGAAGACGAAGATGAAGATTAACCTGTAGAATCTTGCTCATGATTCATATAGTGATGCGCTTTGCAGCTATTTGTGCCGCCGCTGTTATTTTCACTGGCTGCGCCCCGGTCAACCTCGACCCCATCATGGGGCGCACCGACGGCACCCCAACGACGGTGCCGCAACGGCTACTTGACTGCGACCTGATCTTCCCGGCCCCAGCTAGAGATACGCTTGCGCCATGAAACCAAAGAAGCGGTGATGCATGTCGAAAAAGCGCAAGGGATACCGGGGCTTTAAATCTAAAAAGCAATGGCGTTGGGCGTTCGCCACAAAGCAGCCTTGGGCGCGTGAGAAGGCACACAAGACCAAAGGTGGACCGAAAATCCGCTATCGCCGTCTTCCCGAATCAAAATTCTCAGGGAAGAAGGGCAAAAGATGAGACTTAGCAGGGCAAATTTGTCGTGGGAGCCATGGCTGCACTCTGGAATTTGGATCGCCACCATTGCAACGCTGATATTTGGGGATCAAGGAGTGGTCCCGCCAATCAATGGTGAAGATTGGGTGTGGGTATTTTTTGGTTTGACCTGCCCGGTAATAGCTTTCTTTAGCGCGTCAGCTATAAAAAGAAAACCTGGAAGAATTAGATATTTAGCAATTTGGACAAGAACGATGGCTGACATTGGTTTGGTAACCGGCATTCTGGCGTATTTGCTTGCCAGGTTAAATGTCGGTTTGCTTGGAGTCAGTCATATTTTTGGTGATGTGATTTTGTTGTTCTGTGCTTGGTTTACTTCAGTGCTTATTTACCGTGACATAAAGTTTTTAATAGCTACAGAAAAGTTGGCTTCTTTTATTCATCAAGGTCTGTGCGGAAAAATAAGTTTTGAAGAAATCCTTGAACGGAACGATAATGCAGGCTGATGATGTTACAAAAATTCTTGGTGGCTTAGGCTTCGGTGCAGGAGCCGGTGCTGTCATCACTGCGATTATCAATTCGCAAACCAACAAGGGTAAGTCTCGCGCTGAAGCGGCTGACATTCTCGTTGGGGCTGCTGAAAGAATCGGCAACCTCAACAAAGAAATGGACAAAGAACTCAAGCAACTAAAGAAGTCTTTGGACTCAGTGTTCACGATCATTCACAAATATGACGCGGAGGAAATCACAAAGGAAGAACTGCTTAAGCATATTAAGGAGCTTAGGTCATGAGGCGAACAGCAAAACAAAAAGCCGCTTTAAAAAAGGCCCAGCTTGCGTCGGCTCGTAAACGCAAAAGGTTGGCTGTGGGTGTTCTTGCTGTTGGGGTTGCAGCAGGAGCGGTTTATGCAGGCAGAAGGGTTAGGAACAGATCAGACACTATTGTTACCTTTCATCACACAACGGCTCGCGGAGCAGAATTAATCATGTCACCGCCAACTAAGATTAGGCGCGGCGGCTTTCTGCGAAATACTCGTGTTTGGACAACTACCAATAAATCAAGAAAAAGTAACGTTGCTTATCGCGGATCAACTGTGTTGGCAATAACAACTAAAAAGAACAGTCTCTATAAAGAGATGAAATACTCTAGAAGTGAAACACATTACACAGTTCGTGCCGAAGATATCATGGGCATAAAAATCGTGGGTGGTTAGTCATGAGGCGAACAAGATATCAGTACACATATAAACGCAAGCGGTCGCGCAAAAATGGGGTCGGCACACCATGACCTACAAGGCGGACGTGAGGAATCCAATTACTGGGGCGCGTTTCGATGAATTCATTCCGGATTACGGGATTACGGGTGTTAAAGTTGGAGGGGCCGCTAATCTTTCTGCGAGTGTCCAAGCGTTACAAGATGAGAGAAAGAAGCACAGATACTAATGGCACGCACAGCGAAACAGAAAGCCGCACTTCGTAAGGCGCAGCTAGCTTCTGCCCGTAAGCGGCGACGTGGGGGCGTTAGCAAAAAGAAGCTGGCTGCTGCTGCTGCCGTGGGTTATTTGGCCTATCGCAGAACGCGCAAGAGCAATACTTCGCCGTCAACGCCCAAGCCACCATCGTCACCAAAGTCGCCGCCAAGCCCAACAAAAGTTTCTGGTCGGCAGATGCGAAAAGCTCGACGCGCCGAAAGAAAGATGGATCGAAAAGTCAAAAAGGTAATCAGAAAAGCGCGTCGGAAACAAAGGTTGGCTCGTCCTCGCGGTCTAAAAGCAATTCGCCAACTGAGCAGGTCTTCGGCTAGAAGGAGAAGGTAAGTGGCACGTTCACATACTATGACCCCGGCTCGCAAGGCTGCGCTCAAAAAAGCGCAAATGGCGAGTGCGCGTAAACGTCGCGGTAAGGGTAAAGGGAAACTTGCCGCCGCTAATCGTCGGGCTGATGGCAAAAGAAAGATCAGCACTAAGCGCAAAGTTCTTGGCTATAGCATGATCGCTGCTGGTTACGGGATGATTGGCTATGCAGCTTATAAAAGCGGACAAGACAAGCGTCGAAGCCGGAATCTTGGCGGTTATAGCGTAAACCTCAAGGACTTTTCACCGAAAGACTACGCTGATCGCTTTAGGATGAGATAAGTGGCACGCATTTTCCGGTTTACGCCTAAGCGTCGATCTGCGCTGCGTAAAGCAACCGCAGCATCGGCGCGTAAACGCCGTGGCGGGATGAAAGCCAAGGATGGCTTTGGTCCGTACATTCGCCAAGGTGTGCGCTGGCTCGCGAATGCTCCTACTGCTGGTTCTGCCAGCACAATCTCTAACTTTATTGAAGGAAAGAAAAGTAATCGTCCAAGTAGGTTTAGACGATTTTATAAGGATCAAACCCCTAAACGTCGAAAGAGGCGATGATGGCTAGGAAAAGACGCAAAAGAACCGCCAAAAAAGCTTTAACCGTTACGCAAAAGTGGAATCAGTTGAAGCGTCAAACTGAGAGTGCTGGCATGAAAGTCCGCGTGAAAAACCGCAAGGTAGTTGTTGCTCGTAGGAGTAAACGCCGAAAGAAGCGATGATGGCTGTCAACAAGCGCGGTCGCAGCTATAAGCTCACGCCACGTCGCAAAGCAGCGATCCTCAAAGCGCAAGCCGCGTCAGCCCGTAAGCGTCGGGGCAGAATCGGTCGGGTTGCTCGCACCGTTGGGGTTGTAGCTGTGACCGGCGCGGCTGCTGGCTTCGCGTACAAGAGCATGAGAAAATCGAGAAACAAAAGCACAGTTGGGAAAGAACTTGACATTCTTCGTATAGCTCCGCGTGTTAGCGAATCCACCGGGGCTATGTTTTGGGCGAATGTTGGGCAACCGCTTAACCCTCGAAAAATAACCGTAAAGCCAAGAAGGAAAAGACTCAACTACGTTGAATCAGAAAAGAAAAGACTGAGAGAACTTCGACGTAAAGAGCTAAAAAACTACAAGGCACGGCGTAAGTATTGGGGAGCTAAGCCAGTACCAAAAGTGAGAAGGAAGCGATAGATGGCAAAGCGGAAAACCAACCGCCGTATAGCTCGCGGTTACTATCGCATGACTCCCAAGCGGAAAGCTGCCCTGAAAAAAGCACAGCTTGTTTCGGCTAAAAAACGTTCACTAAATAAAAAGAAGGTTGTTGCCGGGATCACTGCTGCTGCTGTAATCGGTGGTGTGGTTGCACGGCATAAACTTAGTGGCTCTGAGTTCAGCGTTAAGCTAAGCCGAATGAATGCCAAGCCGCAACTTCGTAGGGATGCCGGAAACACTCGACCAATTGGTAGTCTTCGTACATATTCTGACACTGAACGTTTTGGTTCTCGCTTTGACGCTCTTGCACCTTCGGCACCGGCTGTGACTAACCGTGTCATTATTGCCGAAGCAGGAGTCAGAAATTTGTTTGGCGTAACGGTTAATTATCGGCAACGTCCGCTAACGCGCCGTAACATTTCTGTTGTCAGGGGCAGGAGAACAAGCGGCCCAATTACTCCTAATCTGTCAAGAAGGCCAAAGGTTGATATTGACCAAATCCCGCTATACAAACCTCAAGGCTATACAGTTAACGGTGTTCGGGTTACGAATATTCTTGATGACCCCAGTGCTATTTATGTTGAGGCAAAAGGTGGAAGTAGGCAGTTCCCGTCTATGGGCGCGGAAGCTGCGCGTAGGCAGAACAGATGGCTTCGGAAGCAAGGAGAAATACGGTAATGGCAAAGAAAAGTTACGGCAGGCGACGTGGGCCTGGTTCTGGCGGGGCTTTCAAAAACGGAAGGTATCGTTTTACTGCCAAGCGACGTTACGCACTGCAACGTGCTGCTGACATTTCTGCCCGTAAGCGTAAGAAAAATCATGGTGCCACTGCCAAACGAGTTGCTGTTCTTGCTGGCGTGGGGGCAGCAGCCTACCTTGGGTTTCGTAACCGGGAAACTATTGGTAGGACGACTGCTGGATGGAAAAACGCCGTTCAACCGTGGAACAAAGAGCGTAATCGCATTAATAACGCAATTTCTGTTGCGAATCCTTCACAAACCACAGTAATTACAGCGGGTGCAAGGCAGCGTGCCCAAGACATTCGCGACAAACTTGCAGAGCCATTGCCTGATCGTCGTATTTATGACGAGAATGACGACGTTGACACTGAAGCAATGACAGAACAAAGCGTTAAACGAACTTTGGGCAGAAACAGGAGAAGGGCTCAAGGTAGAAAAACCGGTTCTTTAACTGGAACACCGGGTGGCACTAGAACACCCGCCAAGGCAAATCCCGCCAATAAGCCCAAAGAAGATGAGTGGGGCGCAACGTGGATTGATGACATTCTTGTTCCTGTTTCTAGAACAAGAATGCCGGTTACTCCAAACTTAAGTTCAACCCCAGCGCAAATGCCAGGTCGCACTCGCCCAAGCTCTTCTAGCACGCGTATGTCTGCTGACCCAATGCGTTCACTAGAGGGCATGAGGGCTGCTGACGAACGTTTGTTGAGCGGTAAAGATCAGCCAGACCCTAGTTTCGTTGGCAGCGGTGTCGCTCCGGTGGAGTTTCGCGCTCCGGTTATGGACAAGCCAGCTAAATCTAGCTCAAGGTCTAAGCCAAAAACACCCACTAGTGGGCGTAACAAAACTAAAGACGCTATGCCGGTAATAAAAATTACCCCTACAGAAGCGTATGACAGAATGACAAATCCAAAGAATGAAAATTACTTGGGCGGTTGGTAATGGCTAAAAGATACCGGATGACCGCAAAACGTCGGGCTGCTTTGAAAAAAGCGCAACTTGCCTCTGCTCGTAAACGTCGTGGTAGCCGTTTCTCTGGCCTGAAGTCTGCGGCACGAACAACAGGTGTTGTGGCGGGAAGCATTGGTGCAACGTTCTTGTCGTACCACGCCAATGAATACATTGTGCGTCCCGATAAGTTTGTTCGGCATACCAGGGTTGCTGTCCGGAATACGCGTGGCTGGGCTGGCAGTGCCGCTGGCAAAATTCGTCGCCGCGCTCCGCGTCCAAAAAATAGTTCAGTCACAAAAGACTGGTCAAAGTTTGGATACCTGTAATGGCAAAAGTCAAACGCAAATCTACCAATTATGTTTTCACGCCTGCTCGACAAAAAGCATGGCGTAAAGCGGTTGAAGCGTCAGCAAAAAAGCGCAGGGGTATGCGCCGTAATCCGCGTCGTCGTCGCTACAGTTCCGACCCGGTCAAGCGTGGGCAAGGTCGATCTGGCCTAACGAAAAATTTCACTCCGTATGTGCGAGTCAACAAGCGCAGCCAAACACTGGGGTTTAACACCGGAACGGTCATTCCTGGGACCGGTAAGCGTTTGGCATTCGGAAACTACATCAGGCTTGAATCTACAAACAAACGCAATAATCCTGTAGATAAAGCAATGGGTGGTTTGTCTGCTCGTTTTGCACAATCTGGAAAGCCAGGGGCGGTTAAGCGGTACTTCACGAATAACGTTGAAGTAAGAAGTCCTGCGGTAAGGGCCAACATCCCTGGCGGTCAACTTCGGCTTGGAACTTCTCGCGGCAGTGGCATGACGCTGATTGCTCGCCGGGGAACGCATAAAGCGATGGAACGTAAAGCTCGTTCAGGTGTGCGTAGATACGAAACAAGAATGCGAACCATTTCAGCGGGTAAGGCAAAAAAGCCTAGACCGCAGCGTCGTGGTCGATGATAGGCTGCAAAAATGTATCGGATTTCAGATGAAACTAACCCGGCTCATCCGGCTCACAGCAATCATCTGATTTCCACAAAGGGCCGAAAAGCTGAGCGAGTTTGGTTTCCTGAAAGCCCACTTCTTGAATCGGTTCAGCATGAACTCATTAATATTTGCAATGATCACATGAGAGAGCGATGTGGTTTTGTTACCGATGAATGGGAAGTTGTTGAAGTAGAAAACTCTCATGAAGAGCCTCACCGTAATTTTTATATGGATGATGATGACGCAAAAGACGCTCTTCACTACATTTATGAAAAACGTAAAGATTCTGTAATTGCTATTTGGCACACGCATCCAAATGATGTGGTGTGGCCTTCACCCCGCGATCTTCGGGGGTGGCCGAATCCAAACCTTGGTTGGAGATACTTCATTGTTACCAACAAGGAAGTTGTGGAGTGGGAACTAAGTGACTAGCCCTAGCTATCTTCAAGATAATCCTGACGAACTGAGGCAAAGATGGCTGAACAGATACATCAGAGTTCAAGCGAAAACAGATACCAGGATCAGAACTGTTCTGATAGAGGGTGCGGAAGATGTTTACAAAGAAATAGAAAGTCTGGCATCGTCACAAACTTTCTCCGATGGTGTGAAACGTGCCCAGTTGCGAATGGTGATGCAGCAGGTCAGGTCGGTACTTAATGACGTTTTTGGACAGTTCGCCCCTATTATTAATGACGGGTCCAAGCAAGCAGCAAAAGCCGCAGTTGATGCGTTCACCGAAACTGACAGACAATTTCTTGAGCTTGCTTTTGCACAAACTGCAAGTGCATCCGGAATCAGTGTTGCGGAATTTGTTGAAGGCCAACGGAGAAGCGCAATGCTTGGGGTCGCTAACACGGTATCGCGACTCAGTAGGTCAGAGCAGCCACTTTCAGGTCGAGTCTATCGGACCAAATATTTGGCGAATCAGTGGGTTCAGCGTCAGGTCAATTCCGGAATCTTGAGGAACGCTAGTGCAAAAGAAATTGCAAAGACTGTGCGGAAATCTATTCGGCCATCGACACCGGGTGGTGTGTCGTATGCTTCGTTGCGGTTGGCGAGAACAGAACTTAACAACGCTTTCCATGCCACTTCGATTGCTTTATCCGAAGATAGACCTTGGGTGGAGAGCATGGCCTGGAATTTGTCGAAGGTTCACGACTACAACGCTAGTAACGTTCCTGAAATATGCGAAATCTACGGAAAGCAAACTTTCAAAGTAAATCAAGTTCCCCCTAAGCCTCATCCACAATGCAGATGTTTCGTAACTCCACAGCTACAATCGTTTGATCTTTTTGTGAGAGACTTGACAGCAGGGCAATATACAGATTGGATAAAGAATGCAGCGTAAAACTGTCAACCGGACAAAAGAAGGTGAAAAGATGGGTAAACTCCCGTTCCAGTTCAAGCATGACCCGCGTAACGTGGACTTTGAGGCCGCAAAGCAGGCTCTCCCGTTTTTCGGCGGGGCAGAAGAAGAAACCGCAACAGAAAGCATTGTTGACGATCAGCCTTCGGCAACTACGCAGGAATCAGTTTCGACTGAGCCTGTAACCACCGATGAATCGGCTAAAGGTTCAGAGCTTTCGCCAGAACAAATTGCTGACTTGATGAAGCAAGTTGCTGAATCCAACAAAAGATTGAGCGAAGTCAACACGAAACTCAGCGAGTACGAGAATAAAGAAAAGAGTGAGGCTCGCGCTCAGCAGACTCGCGAGCAGGTTCTTGAGCAAGACCTGAATGACGCGCAGCAGACAATTGCTCGTATGGATGCAGTGATTCGGCAGACCGCGCTTATCAACGCCATTCAGGGTGCCAAAGATATCGAATTTCATTCGGCCAAACATGTTCTTCGTGAACTTGACCCCAACGTCGTAGAGCTTGATGTTGATTTGGAAAACGGTACGGCTACTGTCAGCGGAATTGACGTTGAGCTAAAGCGAATTGCCAGAGAATGCGATTGGCTTGTGAAAAAGAACGGTGTCCCGACTCAGGGAATGGAAAAGCGTGCGCCTCGCGGATCGGGTGCCCCACCGTCTTCCCCTAACGGTTCAAATGACAAAGCAAGTCGTCGTCAAGAACTGGTTAATCGTTATCCGGTAATTTCTCATGGACGCGCCGTATAACACACCGTGTTTTATACAAGTTATTTATCCAAAAGCTGATAGTATCGGCGTGAACAACCCCTATATGGAGGAATCACATGGCTCTCGCGACTAAGCCACGTTGGGACAAGTACGACGCTTATGTCGGAAACTATCGTGGCGTTTTGGCTGCTAACATTAGTCTGACCACACAGGCAAACAAAGTTTTGGCTGTCGGCCACAACTCTAACGGCGCAGTCGTCGTCGGTGGCGGTCAGACGGGCGTTTGCGGTCTGATGATCATTCCGGTTGGCGTGGATATCCACGGCGATCTTCTCGACGGTGGCATCAACAACCTTGCTGGCGATCCCACTGATGTTGGGGCGCACGGAGAAATCACAAACTTCACTCCTTACGCTTCATCTGGAACTGCCCCGGCTGCTGCCGCTGGAACTAACTACTACGGTCACGCTGATGGTTCGGTTTTGCCGTCAACGGCTGCTGGTGCGCTTTACGTTGGGCACACGGCAGAGGAAACTCGTCTGATTGTGGACGTTTCCGCTGCTGGCCCTAACGCGTTTGTTTCCAGCAACACTCCCGTTAATCTTGCGGGTGTTGGTGGTACCGCCGAGGTTGTACTTACTTGGACTCCGGTTCGTAACGCAACGGGTTACAAGGTGCAGAAGTCTACGGACAACAGCACGTTTTCGGCTGCTGGAACGCCTGCTGCTACCACCCAAACGGTAACTGGCTTGACCGCTGGTTCTGCGAATTACTTCAGGGTTCTCGCAACTGTTGGTGGCGTTGATTCCGAATACAGCACTTCTGTCCAAGTTACCGTCCTCTAACAGAACCTAATTTAGAAGGGAATGCCAATGTTGGCATATCAAGAAAGCGGAATGCTGACCATTAATGGCGTTCCCGTTGGTCCGCTGTTCGGTGGCACTGCTCCAATTCGCCAAGAGGGAATTCTTACTCAGGGTGATTTGGTTTCGGTTACTTCAGACGGTATTGACCTCAACGCGCTGTGGAACTCATTTGCCGAATCGGTGATGATCTACAACGAGGCAATGGATGACCTGATCGCACTGCTCACTTACCCGGTTACTACGCCGGTTGAGCCTGTTGTGCAGATCGGTGAAACCACGTTCGAAGAAGCCACTGAAATGGGCGTGCCGCGTGGTGCCGGTTTGCCCATTGAAGTGTTCCAGATGGGTTACGACCTGCGTCACTACGACAAGCGCAACGCGTTTTCGTGGATGTTCCTGGCCGACGCTGACGCTCGTCAGGTCGAAGCCATTCATGACGCGGTGCTGTGGGCCGACAAGCGACTTGTTTTCCGGAAGGTCATGGAGTCGATCTTTGACAACCGGACTCGTCGGGCCAACATTCGCAACCAGGCGTACAGCGTTTACCCGCTGTACAACGGTGAGGGTGTTGCACCCCCGCGCTTCAAGAACAACACGTTCGATGGAACGCACAGCCATTACCTGATTTCCAGCAACTCCGTTGTGGATTCTTCTGATCTAGAAGACCTGATGGAAAACATTGCGGAGCATGGTTATTCGCCCCAGGCCGGAACTGCGTTCCTGCTTCTGGCGAACAAAGCTGAAACGGATTCTATTCGTCAGTTCCGTCGCGGCATCGTTAACAACAACGGTGCAACGGCTGGCTACGACTTCATCCCTTCGCCCACTCAGCCTGCAATGATTCTTCCGAATGCGGAAGGCTTGCTGGGCAATCAGCCTGCTCCGCAGTTTGGTGGTTTGGCTGTAATCGGTTCGTACGGCTTCTGGAATATTGTCGAAGAGGACTACATTCCACCGGGCTACCTCGTCGGCGTTGGTTACGGCGGTCGATTCAACCTGGGCAACCCGGTTGGTCTGCGTCAGCACGCTAACCCGGCTATGCAGGGGCTTCGCATTCTCCCCGGCAATTACCAGCGGTACCCGCTGATCGACGGTTTCTACGCTCGTACTTTCGGAACTGGCGTTCGCCAGCGCGGTGGTGCGGCTGTTATGCAGATCAAGGCTAGCGGCGCGTACGACATTCCTTCGCAGTACAAGAAGGGCGGCGGTTTCCTGGTCTAGCTTCGGCTAGATCGGGAACTTCTCCCAAGAAAGGATTCGGAACATGGGCGTTCAGATTAATCTGAACAAGCGGCTGACTGAAGACGAAAAGAGTTATCTTCGGACGCGTGGTCGTGGGTACCTGATTCCCGCCAACGAGCGGCGATTTGGAACCGAAGCGGAGCCGCGTGAACCGGGTCTGCATGAGCAGGAAAACTCGCACGCACTGTCACCGTTTTACCAGCCAGAAGTTCGGCTTGCAGCGGTATACGACGTGGGCGGTGCGCCACTTCCGGATACGACCCTGGATTACAACACTGGGCGTGTCGCGGATCGGGATAACGGGCAACTAGTGGAATTCACTGGTCCCGGTCACACTCCCGGTGCTTTCGACTTGCGGGGAGTTCGTGGCGAGCCGGAAGGTTTTGCATCTTACGGCGACGATGACGACGACATTGACGAAGATATTGTTAATGAAGTGCTGTCGATTTCCAGTGTTGTTAAGTTGAAAGCTCGCCTCAAAGAAGAGGGTGTGGACTTTGACACCAGCGACAAGCGCGACGAACTGGAAAACAAGCTCGCTGTAGCTTTGCAGGACAAGAGAGATAACCAGCAGGCCGACAGCCAGGAGTAGCCAATGGCAACCCAGGCCCAAATTGATGCTGTCAGGATTCAACTTCCTGACGAGTCTGTCGATCTTGGTTTGACCGACACTATCATTGGTTCAGAAATTGATAGTGTTGGTCAAACCAAAGCAATTCTTTTTGGTTTGAGAGCAATTGCCGCAAAAATTGCGTCAGTCGAAGATATTTCTGAGTCCGGAAGTTCTCGTACGGTTCAGTTTCACAATCGAATCATGGCAATGATTGCTGACTGGCAAGCACGCTCTGACGCAGAAGACGCGGCAACCGGTAACTTGCCGCCCAAACTTAACGCTAAAGTCTATACGGGTGTGAGGGTTTAATGACCCTCTCTACTGTTGAGCTAGCTATCCACCGAAAGAGTACGGATCATTTTATTTCTGCTGACCGTACGAATATCGTGCTGAAAACTCGCGGCACAGAATCAATGGTCAATGGAACAAAGTCCTTTATTCCCGGCACCAATAGAGCAGAGCAATCTTTCAAGGTTATCTGGATGGGGGAAAACGGAATCATTCGTCAACCGTCCTCTGATGGCGGGGTGCGAAGGTTCGATTTCGTCCTCGTCGGTAGCTATGATGCAACGCTGGCTATCGGAGATTACTGGACGGTCAACGGTCAAGAAAATCGAATAGAATACGTTTATCCCTTCAATGGATATGAGGTAAAGGCCGGTGGAGTCAGTAACGGGCCAAAGCCTGCGGGAGCTTGATCCTAGTGAAGTTTGTCAAATATGCGGTAATCAGTATTACGGTCCTCGTATTACTGGGGATAACAACAGCAACATGTGCGCTAGGTGTTTTAGGGGATACAGATATTCCATCTTGGTAGAAGAAAACCAGGCGATGAGGACAGTTTATGGCTCGCGTCAGAGCAGATTTTAACGACAAACAACTTCGTAAAAATCTACAAACTTTTGATAGCAAGTTGCGAAATAACATTAACGCGCTGTTTGAATACAACGCTGGCTATGCAACTGCCTGGATGAAGCAAAACGCTCGCTGGACTGATCGCACTGGGGCAGCACGAACCGGCATCACTGCTACGCATCATTCAGGTAAAAGTTTTGAAGAACTTTTCTTGGCTTATAGTGTTAACTATGGTATTTGGCTTGAAGTCGCCAATGACCGCAAGTACGCAATCATTACGCCAGCCTTGAGAATGATGGGCGACAAAATAATGCGTGACATGTCCTATTTGATTGATAGGATGAAGTAAATGATGCCTTCAATAATTTACGAATTGCTTGCCCAGGATCAAGCTTTAAATAGTCTTGGCATTACTAGCAGCCGCATCATTGAATCTCAATCTTTAGATTCGCGTCCTTTTAATGACGGTTATTTTGTTACTGTTTCTTTTCAAGAACTAACCATGTCAACTGTTTCGGTCATTGCAAGAGGTCCGCGTGTCGTGACAATTGCCGTGCATCGTAGCTGGGAAATTGATCGCCAATACAGACCTATTGATAAAATTCTCAATAGGATTGACCAAATCCTTTTGCCAATAGAAAATGCTATTGGTACTGACGGCGTGCGAGTGTCGAAAGTCATGCGCCAAGGAAGATCGGCTAATATGGCTGATGAAGGATGGAAGACAATAACACGTACTGCAACTTACGGCGTTTTGTATGATGAATATGCCGCTTAGTGCGATACTATGATGACCAATACCGCTTAACCACGGAGGAAGAATGGCAGACAGGCTTTCAACAGCAGAGGTCAAGGACGAGGCCGACACTAGCCCTCGCGCTGTGACCAGTGACCTTACCGGCGAACGCGTTCGCGCAATCCCGGCCAAGGGCGGCACTACCATCATCGTGAACGAAAAAGATTTCAACGATCATGGCATTAACCACCCTTCAGTCACTTGGGATTTTCGCCATGATGATTTCACTGTTGCAGTTGGAAACGGCAAGCCGCTTTCAAAGGAAGCTGCCGATTTCTTGACCAAGGGTTATCCTCTGTCTTTTGAGTACATTTCGAAGTAATGGGATGTGCTTGAAATTCGGTGTGACTCAAAAAAGCACGGCGAAATAACAGAAAACTCAATAGGGATTTTTGAAAGAGTCTGCGACAGCAGATTTTGTAAAAATAGGCCAGATGAAGTTGCACTGCATATCTGGAACTTAGAAAAACTGCACGAAGATGGAACGATCAAACCGATCAACACTAAGCGGTTCAAAAGACCGGAAGTGAGAGGAATCCGTAAATGACCACACCCGTATCCGATGCCCTGCCTTATGGTGTGCGCGATATCAAGCTGACGGCATACACCGATGCACTGGGAATGGTGCTGGGTACTACGTCGGTTGATCTTCCGTACGTCCAGACCCTCAACTTCACTGAAGCCGAAGAGTTCTCTGAACTTCGCGGTGATGACAAGATGATCACTACCCGTGGTCGTGGCGCAATGATCAACTGGGACTTGGAAGCCGGTGGCATTTCTGCCCAGGCTTGGGCTATCTTTGCCGGTGGATCAGTGATCGAATCTGGACTTGCGCCGAACCGTGTTGTTCAGCTTCAGAAGAAGTCTACTCAGGCTCGCCCCTGGTGCCGGATCGACGGCAAGATCATTTCTGATTCTGGTGGCGACGTTCTGGTTCGCATGTACCGCTGCCGTGCAAACGGTGATATCGGTGTCAACTTCGCTGACGGTGAGTTCACCACCACCAGCGTTTCCGGCGTGGGCTACCCGCTGTTGGATGACACCAACGATCTGCTGTACGCCATCTTCCGTCGTGAGACTGAGGCCACGCTGACGCTGACTCCTGAGCCGAACCCGGTTCAGTCTCCGCTCAACGTGTCTATCGGCACCGTCACTGCTACCACAGCAGTTGTCACCTGGACCCCCGTTGCCGGTGCTACCGCGTACGTGGTGGAGAGGGCACCTGGCCCAGGACCGACCTGGACGTACGCAACGGGCGGTGCAAACCCGACCGTTGCGAACATCACCATGGCTACACTCACTACTGCTACTACCTACCGGGTGCGGGTTGCCGCTATCGTTGGCGGCAGGCAGAGCGACTGGGCACCGTACGTCGTATTCACTACGCCGTAAAACGCAATTCCAAACATTCACTAGGAGCCTTGGGAGGCCAGAATGGGAAGTCCAGAAACAAAGTACGCGCTTGGTACAGTCTGGTCAAAGTCAAAAGAGTTCAAAAAACCTTTTGACTATGTGCTAGAGAACAGCAAGCAGACCGTGCTTTTGCGACGGCTAGACATGGGCGATTTGCTCAAGCTTGGTATCGCAGAGGAAATGGACTTTATGTCCAAAGCTCTGATTACCGGCGATGCAAAAGATGAGCAGTCCGCTCAAAATGCTGTTGCTGATGCAGTTAAGCAGTCAGCCAACTTCTCCAAGATGGAGAAGATGATCAACAAGGTTGTCCTGGCGGGACTCGTTGAGCCGCGCCTGTATGTTGTGCCTGAGCATGAAGCAGCACGGCAGCCTGGGCTGACTTATGTGGACGAAATTCCATGGGAAGATCGCATGGAATTGTTCTCTGTTATTTTTGAAACAGAGGGTTTGTCCACGTTTCGCGAAGAACAAGAAGATGGTGTGGGAAACATGGCAAATGTGTCAGTCGTACCATTGCCTGCCAACGGACCTATGGACATTCGATCCGACAACCCCCAAGGGGTTTTACTTCAATAGAGGGGTCTTCTATTTTGGCCGAAAAGTCGAATCAGATATGGCAGCCGCAGAAAACTCATCACGCAAAAACAAAAAGCCTGGTGCTGGAACTGATCGGCTTGCTAACGCAGCAAGGCTATCGGCGTTGGAAAGAAACATTGGGGTTACTGTCAAAAGGCATCGTGATCCCGCTGACGTAATGAGTGGAAATCCGTTCTCTAAACCGGACGATAAAGAGAGCAACAAAGAAGAAACAATTACAGTTGCTACTGGTTTTTAGAAGGAGAGTCAGGTGCCAAATAACGATCTAGGTACCGCTCATGGCCGGATTCAAGTTTCTTTTGATGACAGAGGTTCGGCTGCTGCCACTGCTGCATTAATAAAAATGCAGAGGCAGTTTGACCAGATGAACAAAAATCTGGTCAGGATAGAAAAATCTTTAAAGAATCTTGATAGTGGTCTTGAAAGCACAGAAGTAGAGCTAGAGCGCAACACTCGCGCTACTCGCCGGTATTCAGCCAGCATCTTTGACGCTCACAAATCTGTTGCTCGTTTTTCTAAAGATACGCGAGATTTGCAGCGCGACTTAAAAGTCGCTACTTACTTGATGCAAACGGCCAAAGATAAAGCCATAAGTCTTGGTAATGCTCTAAGGTTTTTGAACAACGCTGGCGGCGTTGATATGAACCGAAGAAATATCTTCAGGGCCATGACGATTTCTTTTGCAGATTTAACCGCAGCGGCAAATAAAACTACCGAAACTGTTAACGGTTTTACTAAAAATGTTATTGGCTGGACTGGCACTGTTGTAAATTTTGTTACGCGCAGTGAGCGAATGACGCGAGAAAGCTTTGCAGGGTTTCGGTCTGGCTTTACACTTATCACTTCTGGCTTCATTAACTTAAAAAATAAAATTGCTGGTGTTGGTGACGCTTTTGACAGTGCCCCTTCTTGGGTTGCTAAACTTATGAGTTTGGTTAAAGCCACTGGTCTTCTTGCTTCAGGTATGGGGTTTTTAGCCGCTGCTCTTGGCCCATTTCGAATAATCGAACGCTTTGCTCGTTCAAATGTTTTTAGCGTAATGGCTAGCGGGGCAAACAGAGCAGCCGGTGCTTTTGAAAACTTTGGAATAAGCACCACTAAATATTTCAAAAAAGACATAACCGTAGGTCTTGTTTCAAGACTTAGAAATTTTGAAAACGCAGGAACTCAAGCTTTTGATAATCTTTCGGTTAGCGCAGTAAAATTTTCACAAAAACTTAAAAGAGGTCAAGAATCTTTAAAGCGATTTGCCGCTAGCTCTAAAGAACTTCTGACCGGTATTGCTCTCTTTACCAGTAGCATTAAAAAGCTGTGGGGAAGGCTAGCCTGGTTCTTCAAACTGCCCAAACCGATCCTTGCGTCGTTAGCGATCAT
>ERZ888423.755-NODE-755-length-32079-cov-8.647421_pt1 | contig 32079 bp, 44 predicted proteins | sample MGYA00520523_ERZ888423 | MGnify/ENA primary metagenome ERZ888423 (study PRJEB32303, sample SAMEA104408611) | aquatic metagenome | biome: Brackish water; feature: Pelagic; material: water | place: Baltic Sea | collected 2014-06-08T10:24:00 | depth 30,27 m ...
GCAGTTGCCCGATCCTGGGAGTGTCGCTAGGAATGAGCCGTCGTCGTTCGTATTCTGGCACCCGACCATCATAGTTCCCGGACACGTTTTGCACCGTCCGCCCCAAAAGTCACCAGAGTGACATCGGTTGCACGTCACCCCGCCCCACCCCCCAATCCATTGAATTTGATATCGACGTCGCATGTACAGGTCCCGTTTCCTGTCAACCCGTCGTCGCACTTTCCATGTCTGTTGCATTGGCTGATGCCCACGCCGCCTGGACACGCATTGCACTCTTTGCCAAAGTGACCGTCACTGCATTGAGTACACTGACTTTCTAAGCTATTTTTGAGACATCCACACGTGTGCCCAGACCAGGTAGGGAAGGCGGCAGCGCCTTCTGGGTTGCATTCGCATTGCAAGTGACTGTACGCATCGCCGGCGTACGCCGCGGCACACGTCCCGTGCCCACCACATACCGTGCTGGAGTAAATGCCGTCGAAGCCGGGGCACTCTGTGCACAACGGTCCCCAATAGCCGCTGCGCTGACAATCACACGTGCCGTCCCCGTACTTTTCTTCTAGACAGCATGTTTTGTATTGGCACGTACCAAAGAAACAGTCCCTGTCGGTCTCGCATATTTGGCCGTCGGACACGATGCCATCGACGCATTGTCCTTTGCAGTTGTGTGTAGGGCAGTCATCTTGGTCGCTGCACGTTTGTGACGTCACTGTGCATATATCCCATTTGTACACGTTCTGGTTGTGCCACGAATTGTCTTTGCAGACGGCGAGCGAATCGCGTGCATCACATTGTGGACAGTCACGGCAGTGACGTCCATATTTGTTTGGTTTGCATGTTTGACAGAGCGTTCCTTTGCTGTCCGTCTCTGGAATCCAATTTGGAAGGCAATAATCGCAATTGGTACCACCGTATCCTATGTCGCATTGTGAGCAGGTTGGTCCACGCCACCCCCGTTTGCAGGTATCGCAGTTGCCAATGTCGTTGTCAAACGTGGGCGAACAAACGCTGCACGTCTCACCGCCGAAGCCCGTCTTGCAAATGCACTCTCCTGTCCCTTGTGTATCGTCGTCGCACCCATTGCTATTAAAGACATTGCACACTGGACACGGCAAACAGTTGGGACCGTAAAAATTTGAGTCGCATGGGCACGGTGTTCTCTCCAACGGATACCGTATCAAATTGCGGATTCCCATGGTGAGCATGAATGTTCCGACGACTATCGCAATCATCCACAATGCACGTTTTTTCTTGATACACCTGGCGGCCAGTCCACCCGTTGTACATAACGCCAGTCCTATATCGACAAAAATCATCCCAACCACCCATCCCGATGGTATTGGAGGCGACGAATACATGCTATTGGTGATCATGTACAAGCCAACACTGGTCGATATGAATGCGAGGAGCAAGCAGACGACCGCGATGGGTCTTATCATTTGATGTCTATGTCAGTAAATTTATACATGGTTTTCGTTAATCGACTCTATATAGTCTACATTGTATTTATTATAATGATTACGACCGAGCAATTCAACAGTGTAGTCGGGTACAATTTTGCCAGTATGATGACGTCTAGACCACCGGTCATTACGACCCATACCCAGCGGGACTGTGTCTATTTTAACAAAATACGCGGCGAAATCTGCGCAAGTGTGGTGTCTGAATGTATGTACGCAAAAATTGCCCAACTGTTGCACCAGTCCACACGTATCGAACAAGTCAATTCGGTGCCGCGTGTATCTCGCTGTTTTATTGACGGAAAGCAGATCCCACGGTCTACGTCCGGTGTGCAGCTGATTATTCGTGGCGCTGATTCGACACAGCACATATGTATACATAAGAAGTACCAAAAGGTATGTCATGCTTACTTTAAATTACGCCATTTCCCAGAGTTTATCCAAAGTTATTTAAAGAATTGGTTGGTAATGCAGGATTGGTACGTCCCCAAATTATTCACTGTGGATGATTTGATGAAACGAATGGTGTCAAGCACGGCACCCACCGCGATTTATACTCATTTCGTTGAATCGGTGGAGGCGTTGAAGCTTGATTGATGTAAACCTACTAGACTATTTCCGGCAAAATGACTTCGCTGTTGAGAAACTCGAGAACTTCGCGCTGTATATCTGGAGGAAATGGGTTCGCGTCGCTTTCGTGACCATTGCATTTATCGCTGTGGCATCTGTACCGATATTTTTGCGTCGTGAGATTAATGATTGCGTATATGACGTTTTTGGAATGTGTACGATTCAAGAAAGGGCATCTTTTGGTGCGCAAATTGCAGGCAAAGGTCAGCGATAGTGGGAACGCATGAACGCGGGCGACTAGGGTATCTTTCTCTGCTTCGATTAACTGCAGAATGGGTTTTACACAATCTGGGACGTATCCAGTGATTCCTCCACCTCCAGAGGTATACTTTGGCTCGGAACGATCTGGTTCGGTGATGTAAAAGAATTTTTCTCCATTGTGAACCGTCTGGACTTTACAATCTACCCAATGTTCAAGCGTTAACTCGTGGCTGTCTTTAATCGTACGCATGGTGTTAAATTTTGCACATCCAATCATTCTGAACTGTCTATTGCGTGTGTAAATGCCCATATCAACAAACCCCTCGTCGAACATTGTCATGTCTTCCGGGTAGTGCATTTCAACAAGCTCTTTCACACCGCGCATAAACGCACCGACGTGCGCATTGTTTTCAAATAGGTAACCTTTTACATTGTACACAATGTGCATCGACCCCTTTGCAATACTCGTCGAGTGCATAATGTGTTTCTGAATGTCGCGGCTATCTATTTCATACTCTGCGGAAAATATTGTATCAATGTGCTTCTCTAACGTTATCCAAATAGTGTCGACATTAACGCACGGGAACCGTTCCCGGTCGACGTCCAAGTCAATATGTAGATGACATGGTTTGTTTTCACGGATTATTTCGTAGCCGTATAGTCTGTTCTTATGTAAAAAATTGTTCCAATAATCTTCGTTTGTGCATGCTATAAACACCCGTTTGAATTTGCTCACTTCGTATGCGAAAACAAAATCGTTTTCTTTTGCATTTGCAAACGCCTCAACCTGAGACTTATACTCCATCGCTAGTTTGAGAAATTGCGTTCCTGAACGCTTTGTACGACGAGCGGTACGTCTGGCAATGGTAAGCAGGGCTTGCAAATATACCCACCAGGCAAGTTTTTATTTGTTAGTATTCTAATTACCTATATATCACTACAATAGTATTCCACTGTATTTCATAGCGGTGGGTAAAAAAATATGGTACTGTAAAAGAGTGCTGACGCCGACGGTTGCCCAAGTCGCGTATATATTGATTATACGTGTACAAAAATGGCGGCATTGTTGTTCTCTGATTTACATTACTCGCATGAGACACGCGACACGTGCTTCGAAGTCCTCGATTTCGTACACCAAACGGCCAGTAACGAAGGTCTAAGCGTTTATTTCCTCGGCGATTTTTGGGATCATGTCTATAGACGTGGTACACTACCGGTTGACTTACTTAATCAGATGGTACGATATTTCAAACAGGCGTGGACAGTCCCGACAATTATGATCCCTGGCAATCACGATTACTACGATAATTCGGAAAGCGAGCACGGGCTGGAAACGTTCGATGGTATTAACCAGATTCGTGTGTACAGTGATATAACATTTGACGCTCATGCGCTTTTCATACCGTATCGTAAGAACACGGAAGCGGTATATCAAGCGATTCAGAGCGCGGACCAGTGCGCGCTAAAGGTCATTTTTGGTCATTTGGACACGGTTGGCGCAAAGATGAACAATAACAAGTTGTCCACGCGAGGTTGTTCCAAAGACGTATACCCTGTCAAAACATACAGTGGTCATTATCACACATCGTCTAAATATGGCAACATCACTTACATTGGATCCGCGTACCAAGTTCATCTCGGAGAATCAAATGACATAAAATCACTATGCGTTGTTGATTGCACTGATGGGTCACTAATAAAAACTATACCGATCGATATTGGCCGCAAACAGTACAAAATAAGTCACGATGTGAAAGATCTTCGATTTTTACTGGAGAAACCACTAAAGCCCGGCGACCGCGTCGTTGTAGAAACCTCCGAGGGTGTGGAAATTGGCGTACTGGAAGAGTTGAAACGTAAAGGCGTCATAATTGACGTAAAGAAATATATTCCACCCCCGGCAAAAACAGCGAGACTCGACACCACCGACGATGAACCGTTGGAGCTTTGGAAAAAATATTTAGAGGCAATCGGAAAAACGGATACACTGTATGATGCGTCAATTGTTCATTTGTTTTCAAAAGAGGTCGTAAAAATGTACACTCCACCAATGCGCGATAACCTTGATGTAACGTTTGAATGCATGAACATAGGCAATTTCGGTCCGTTCCATGGCGAACACACGATACATTTCAACGCGGGGATGACATTGGTGACGGGCAAGTATTTGGACACCCCTAACGTCGATTCTAACGGCGTTGGCAAGTCGTTATACACGAGTGGTGCATTTTTATGGGTGTGCACTGGTTGCACGGACCCTCGTTTCGGCTCTAATGCGAAGGTATCCAATGGAATCATTTCTTTCGACCGATCGTCGACGTTTGTGATTTTAAACGGAACAGTGAACGGGACAAAGTTCACGGTCTCGCGAAATATGACAGTCGATGGTAAAAAGAATACTCACACGCTTATGTTCCATATGGGTGAATGTGACGCGGGTAACAATACAACCAAGATGACTCAGCACAGTATCAACCGCAAAATTTTCGGCATCTGTGGCGATAACAACCCCGCGTCCACGTTGTACGATTTTATAACACGTACCATGATTTGGACACAGCGGAATTCTCCCAAATTTTTAGACTCGAGCGACGTCAGTTCTAAAAACGAACTTGCCATGATTGCCAATGTCGACTATTGGAAAACGTTACATACGTTTGTAAAATCAGAATTGAAAGAAATTGAACGCGATCTGGATAAAGCAATTATACTAAAAGGTCAATACGAGCAGCAGTTGGTGTATGAATCGACGAGAAAGAGCGCAATCAAGGAAAGAATCGACGAATGGCATGCCGATAACGAACAGCGTATTGTAGACATTGAATGCCAGTTGCGCAAATTGAGGCTCCCCTATCCTATTCCAGTGCGCGTGGACGTTCAATCGTTGACCCGTCTGCTATCCACAAAAAAAAATGCTCTGAACACATGGAAGAACAAGCGATATTCATTTGTTCCGTCGCACGAATGGACGCAAGAATGGTGTAAACGTGACGCGAACAACAAGGTTGTGGAGATGCAACTGACAAAAGTCACTGCGCATGGACAGGTGTGCGACGTGTGCCTGTCGCATATTTCACCAGCGCAAGTGTCCGTGCGTAGGAACAACTTGGCAGCCAAACGGTTACCTATGGATGATCTTGTAAAAGCCCGTGAAACTGCGGAGGACGAGTACCTACGCGAGCAGAAAAAAGAAGCCGCTGAGCATATAAACAATTTGACCGCAGAAATCGAAGACATTGACCAAAAATTAAGTCTTGCACAGAGTGTGAACAAGCAAGCGGCAGAATATCGGAACATTCATGATCGTCGCACGGTTTTAACGACAACGCAGGAGAGCTTACAACGTTCGCAGTGCCCGCATTCGTTGGGCACGACATTGGCAAAGATTACAGAGTTGGGCAAATCTCTCGACAATCAGGTGGACCTACGTGACGCGTTGATCGAAAAGCGTGCATGGATGACGACGTTGTTGCAGCATTTAGGTCCATGTGGAATACAATCGTATTTATTGGAAACGACAAGCAAGTATCTGATCGGCTTAATTCACTCTATCGCGAGCGACAGTTCATTTCAAATCGATGTTTCGGATAAAGAAAAGCTGATAAAGACATTTAACGGACATCCATTGAGCGCGTTATCCGGTGGTGAATTTCAACGGTTGCAGATCGCATGTTTCCTTGCTTATCGTCAATTGTTGCAAGACGCGTATGGATGGACGAGTAATTTGCTCATACTGGACGAGCCCGACACGTATGTCGATGCCAGTGGAGTCAAATCAATGATGGAAATGGTGCGCAAGGTGAGCAACGCAACTCTCGTGGTCTCGCACACGAACTCGATGCACCGAGACATGACCATGTTTGACAACCATGTTGAACTTGTGCGCGATAGCACCGGCAGTCGAAAACGCAAACGTGGGTAGTACCGGAAAGAATAGTCAGAACGTATAAATTCAGCATATACGATAGTAGCGATATGATATGGAATACAAACAGTATATAGAAAGTGTAAATGCGATTACTGTACCCGCACAAAAAAAAATGGTGAAAACGGCGAGTGACGCCATGAAACTCATGGCCGGAGCCCGAGCCAAGTATTACCAAAAGCGCCTTTCGAAAAGCATGCAAAGCCTTCGTGGGAATGCAGCCACGTATATCCGAGGCAAAGGAGGCACTGAAAGTGTTGAAGAAAGAATCCGGCGCCCACATAAAGGTGATCAAGAAGTACATGAACGAACAGCGCGTGATGGAGATGGACGTGTCGGGGTTTACGTTTGCGTCGGAAGAGAAAGAACAATGCCGTTGGAACGAAGATAACCTGTTGACGGTGTTGGACGATACGGGTGTATTGGAACGGTACAAAGAAGAATTTACCACCACGAAGACGGCGTTCCGAATCAAGCCACCGAAACGCGCACGGACCGAACCGTCGGAGGAGTGAAGAAAATATGGTTAAAATATGCGTATGATGTGTATTAAAAAAATATGGTATAAGTATAAAATACAGTACATACTATTATGAACGCCGCAGTCTACGTAAAGACGGTAAATGGTATCACCCTGAACGCGCAAACCAAAATCCGTGCGTTGGCATCGTTCGTGTTGTCAAAAAAATATACTAAAGCTAAAGAGCATCATAGAATAAAGGCTACTATGGACTTAATAAAGAAAGTTAAACAAATAGCGATACTTACTGTCGAATCAATAAAAGATGCTACAATACGTACCCCTACTGGTATGCAACCAATGGATTATGAAGGTGTGGGATTTACGGCAGACGCGCTGGGTCCTCGGAAAAGAGGTCTAGACCGCCTCCTTCAACGTCTAGCAACCATCGACACAGATAAGCTTCTAGATGGTGTTAAACTCCCGGGGTATAAAAAGCTGGATGTAACCACTGTTGCAGAGGAACGGGTAACTGCTATATCGTTCGAAAAAGGATGGGCAAACAATGTAAAGAATGCACAAATAATACTCGAGTATTTCCAACACTTAGATTTGCAACTAAAACCGCAGATATCTGGTCTACAATTAGAAAATGCATTAACCAAAGAGGCTGCAAAAAGAGCAAAACGAAAGCGAAAGCAAGCCGAGGAAGCCAGCCAACCTCGGACGAATAAGCCCAAGACATCAGTAGTATATCTAAAGTTTTAATGCAAGGCGCGGCGGATCGACAACTTTGGGCAATAGCGCAAAAACGAATCGCTGGCCGCGAAGTAAATACTTTAAGGTATGGCGCTAATATCACGATGAGTGGCACGACGTCGAAAGAAGACCTGGACGGTGGAATCTTGTTACTTTTAAATTATTTGCAGAACATAAAAAAAACCCCAGTGGGAAAAAAGACGGAAGAAAATTGTCGTACATTTTTATACGACGTTGCACGTAAAAACCCTCCGTTGTTCCCGTTAAATAGACGGATAAATGATTTAAGCGTGGAGAGAGCCATCGCACAGTATAAATTTAACAAGAAGGACAAACAGAAGATAAGAAATATACGTCGTCCTACAATGAAAGCCCTTGGCTCTGACCAGTGGAAAGAGATGGTTCATATAAAATTTTAAATTGCTATAAAAAATGCTATTAACGTATAATTAGTTCACAGTTCCTCCTTTGTAGTAGTAAGGTTGACCAGTTCTTTTCGGCTGTCCAAAATCATACCGTACAACAAGTTTGCCTCGTCGTCGCGTGTGCGTACAAGCTCTTGCATTTCTTCTGTTTTGTTATTCACCGACTCTCGTACCATTGATGTCCATTTATTAAAGTTGCTGATGATGTTTTCTGTTTTCCGCATTGTTTCCGTGTGCAATGTCAGCTTCTGTGCGAGTGTCAATTTTTCCCACTCGTCCAACAGTTTCAACTCGTCGTCCGTGCACCACTGGCGATGTTCGCTACATTGTCTGTCAAAGTGTTCATTGATGAATTTGATCAACGCGGGATACTCCATCGACCCGTTGTATTTCTGAAACGGTTCGTTGAAATACGAGACGCCAATGTAGGGAAAATCCATGTTGGTGACGTCAAATGCGGCAAACGTTCGACAAAATGCAACGTTTCGACGATTGCCACAATCCACGTTACCGACCGTCACGTTCGTTGACTGTACGTGCTTGTCTTTTTCCGAGGCAAGCATATCCCATTTGGATGTCTTGTACATTTTACTGTGTCTGTCCTCCGATGACCAGAAGAGTATCATTGTGCTTTGGTTTGTTGTCACATTCTTAAACGTGTCTGCGTGCACTGGAGTAGATGGAACCATGCGGATTTCTACTCTGTCCTCAGCGGTCGAAACATACGCGGTAATGAAGATTATAAGAAATTTGCGCATACTGTTTACTTGCAACCATGCGACAATTTATACAGCATCTAAAAAATAATCCTATATTACCCAGCATGTTTATCACAAATGCCTACGCGGTTTTTGGCATGTTCCGGGGGTGGCGATCGCGGTATAATCCTCCTCGGGATGATGTTAAAATTGTACGACCACGACAAGAAAAATGTCGAATGGTCGGAAGTCGCTGGCATCAGCGCCGGTGGGTTCTGTGCTGCATACGTCAGTCAGACGACGTCGGAGACGTTCTTGCCCATGTTGACAACATTGCGCGAAGCGTTCTTTACGGGCGAGTTTGACGTCGTCAGTCCGTGGGTATGGGGTGGGTCGCTCGTCAACACGATTGACGCATACCTGTTTCACGATTCGCTGTACAGTAATGTAAAAATGAAGAACGTTATCAAGAAATGGTTCGACCCGTCGAAAATCGTCCGACCATTACACTTGGGCACGTATGACAAAACAAAATATGCGTACAAAACGTTTTCATCGACCGACGCGCACAACGACATGATGAAAGCAGTGCTTGCTAGCGCGTCCGTGCCAGCGATCTTACCCGAAGTAGATATCGATGGAGACAAGTTTCAAGACGGTGGAATGCGCCACATTATACCAGTGAGCGAAATCAAGGAGTGGGTTCTACACACACCCGGAAAAAAACACGTTGATGTATTGGTATGTTACCCGATACACGAAGTGGCGTTGTTCACGAAAATGAACATTCCAAATATCGAAAATCGATTCTTGCACATGTCCGCGCGCATGATGTCGGACATGATGCTAGACCAACTACAGGGCGACTTGCGTGAACTCTCCATGTTGTGCGGTACATCCTTTGACACGTTTACAGCAAACGCATGTGGCAAGTTTACACATGGTGATATTACGCTACGTATATTGTCGCCAAGTCATGGGAAGTATACCAGTATGCTCGACATGAATCCAACGAAGAATCACATCTTGTTTGATAGCGGTACTTCGGTTGTCAAAGAATTCAAATTAAAACTGTAGTACTTATTTATATATCTGTAGTGCCATATGGCAATATTGCTTCTATTATTCTTCGTAATAGGATGCGTTGGAATCGCAACCGTGTACATATTTAAACAGTTACATACATAACAACAAACAATGGATTTCATCAAAGGGAAGCCACGTAGCGTCATATCGATCACAAGCGATTCATCGTACGAAGACATTATGGCGGCCGTGTATCGAAATGATTTACATCACCGCCATCTTCGGGCAGTCGTGCAACTTTGTAAAGCAAACCCAGACACGGTGCTGTGTATACTCTACCGTGCGCGTGAAAATGGCGTTTTGATGATATTTGGCAAGAACCCGGAATGCATACGCGTGGACGGTACGAAACTGAGTGATATCCTATCAAACAAAGCCGTCGAAGGTAATATATATTTATTTACGTATGTGAAATAGTTAAAATTTTAGTTCGACTACTGAATCGTCTAATTCTTCTTTTTCCCCTAACCCTACTCTTTTCAATCCCAAAAAATAAAGAATAGCAATTACATATTATAAATACCGTACACATGTCTATCAAAAGACACATGGCGGCGTTATTATATTACGCTGGTGGCTCTGCCGCTGCATATTGGCTAGGGTCAAATATTATTCTCCGCTCTGCCAATGTCACAATCGACTGGGTTCTCAACGCTAACGCGTCGCCAACGATAAAAGAAACGCACACCGTTAAATCAATTATGGCAATGTTACAGACGTATGAAAATATACGAAGCGATCATCCCGCGTTTCAGTCGTTGTGTGATGTTCGCGCTGGATTGAAGGACCTGCAAACGTGCATAGAACGCGCCAAGCTCCGCAGCGAGTCACATAAAACTGGATACATCACGCGATTCCGCACATTCGATGCCACCGCGGATAACATCATTATTGAAGAATGTGCGGCAAATTTGATGCACCGGTTAGAATTATTTACACAGCTAATGAAGTTACCTACGTGAGTCAACGTGAGTCAGCATCGTGATCCTCGTCGGTTCTCGATGTAAAGTCAAAGACATCCATGATGGCAAGGTATGACAATACACCTATTGCGGCAATGCCAATGGACATGTAAATATTTCTAGATTTTATATAGGGGATCATATCACGTGTAAACTAAATATGTTATATACTCCAAATTAACAGACTGACGCAGTCGTTGATTTGACCTTCCCATGTGACACATATACGCTGTTCGTCGACGTGCATTTTATCATAGCGTTCCACGCCGGATGCGATTACCATGGGATGTTTGGGAATGTTTCCATTGCACGTGAGCTCGCTGACTGTCGCATTAAGCGTCCAATCACATGCTAACGCATTGTATTCTTTGGTCAATTGCTTTGCATGCGTCACGTCTGGGCATGATTCAAACATGTTGTGAATTTTTGGTGGGAATAACGTCTGTGTAGATATGACGGTGCCGTAATCGCTCCATAGTTCGACAAGCATGAGAATAAACAATACACCGGCGGTCGCGACGATGACGGCTTTACACATCATGGTGCGACAGCTGGGCGATTTTGTCGATGCTTTGCCTTTGTCCAGCAATGATTTCTTGTCCAGGTTATGGTTTTTCTTGATATTGCGTTCGTCGGATTCTATTTCCAACGCGGTGGATTCCATATCTTCGTCGTCGTCGCTTACACTGTTTTCATAAACGCGTGACATTATTTAATATCCAATGACATGTAATTTATACCCCCTTGTAAAGAAAGTCAGCATTTATTCCATGTCGGTGTCATCGAGAAGTGGTGCAAACCATATGTCAAGACTACCACTGTGTCCTAGCGGAACTTGGAAATGTGCTGGTGTGCCATTCGTCCATCCGAGGATGACGTCGGTTGACAAATCGGCCAGCTTGCTCGCAATTGTTATGCAATGTCCACCAAGGGCAACGGGCAATGGGTCGTTGAAGACCACTACTTGCATTTTTTCACTCTCTGGGACGGTCATGTTCACGGAGCCATCATTTCCCGTGCTTTGAATGACCAATGAATTTCTCGTGGGAGCGATTGACATGCCAGATCCGGTATAATCGATGATCTCTTTTTTGAACGCCTTCAGCACATCTGACTTTAAATCTATACGTACCGATGGCTCCATGTCGGGTATTTCGAGATTGTCGTCTTCTGCAATAGACATCAGCTTGATGGTGTACGCAATATGGCGGTCTGTGCGTTGAATACCAACGATCAGCGTATCTGGGCTGCTCTGTGCCTTGACCAACAATTGCAATTTATCCTTTGCTGTGGTGCCTTTGAGTATTTGTAGCAGTACTGTCGTATTCACACCCAATTCTATACAGGGCTGTTGTGCAGTGTATTTATACGATTCGAAATAAGATGGAGGTAACACGAACTCGGCAATGGACGTTTTTGTGGACGACAAACAGAACACTTTGAGCCCGTCAGCCGTGCATTTTACATTAAATGTGGTGTCAAACAACGACACAACGCCGATGAGTGATGTGAATTCTTTTCCGTCTGTTAAGATTGCTTCCATGGTGTAGTTTGTGAAATGGGGTAGTATACCACTCAGTGTTATTCGAGGACGCTTCTGTCCATGACGACGGTTGTATAAAAAAACCCACCATATGTAGTACGCGTGGTGGGTTTTTTTATACGACACCCGGCCGGTGGAAGGGGCGTGTGCATGTAGTACCCTATTTATGTATCCACCTTTTTGTGAAACGTGTTAAAGATGTCGGAGTCTATATACGACGTATTCGAAGCACACGACTTGCAACGAATGGAATCAGATGTGCTTTACAAGGCGTTTTTCCACCGGGATACCACCGAGTTGGATAAAATGATTGATGAAATTATTCGTATTACGAAAACGAATATATCTGGCTTGTCAAAAACATACTATGAGCTCAGCGAGCGGACGATGAATGATGACGCCCGCATTTCTAAGCACGCATATCTACTGTTTGGATTGTATTTGACACCAGAGTATGCAAAGACGTTGTTGGAACCAAAACCAATCGTCAATCCGGTGCGTTTTCGTCTTTTTTACACGGTTGAATTGCCCAAGCTATGCAATAAGTGGTTAAATGGCGTCTTTATGAGTTTGCAGGAGTTTGTGGAAGAAGCGCGCACAGTTTATGTTATTACTTGAGGAAATCGACAGTTATAAAAACGTACAGTATATAAAGAATTAATGTTTAATAAAGAAAGTAAGATCATGACGTTTACATTCCCCACAGAAATCGTGTACAAAGCCACAGACAAAGCCGAGATTGTCAAGATGCTGAACGCACGTCACTCAGACGGATGGATCCTGGACAAACTCATTGACCATGCCATCCATACTGAGAACGCCCACGGACAATATGTGATTTACTATTTTCGGAAAGAGATTTAACCAAGTGCTTCAATATGTTAAGGGGGTCCACATGTAAAGAACAATTTTTAAGGATGTGTTCCAAGAAGAATTAACATGTTATATCAGTGTTGTTCCACCACCTTGTCGACCACCTCGGTAAGGATTTGCGCCACCACGGTATGGTCATCGGACGATGGAAGCGCGATCGGATTCGGCCGTCGTTTCTTTGCAGGTTGCCCGGATGGTTCCCATGCATCGTAGTCGTCATTGCAACCCGCCAGCTCGTCATCGCTGTCGTCCGTCAACTCTTCGGTGTCGTCCGTGTTGCAACCTTCGCTGGGATAATCCTCCTCCTCTTCGTCGTCGAGTTCCTCCTCCGCGTCTGTATTGCCTTCTTCCCATTCGCTTTCGTCGTCGTCGCTGGTGTCGCCCACACCAGAAATAAGCTCGTGCATTTGTTTCCACGTCAAATTGTCTGCCGTCTTTCGTTTTAACATCAACGGCCATGGTATCGGATCTGGACCGGTCTCGTACACCCCGTATTGTTGAAAGGCATCCTTCACGGCGTTCATATGCAACCTGCGCTGCACGGAACTGATCGAGAATATTTTGACATCGCCAGTCACGAAGGTGACGTCAAAGGTGCGCGTGTACGACGTCACTCGTTCCAGGAACACGGCGTTGCACGCATCCAATGATAACATCATCTTGGCATTAGGCGATACGAGGCAATTGTCCACAACGAAGACGGTTGACATGTCGAATGTTTTCTCCACACGGCCGTCGAACCCGTTTGTCAACGTGACGACATCATGCCCATCGAAGAGTTTTAACACGGAAGCGTTCAATCCCGCCACGGCTTTGTCGTCCTCGTCCTCTGTGAATTTGCCCGTTGGCTGAGAACACCAGTTACGTCGCAAATACAGCTCCGTCTTATTATTCACGGCCGACGGGGATGAGAACCGCACTACGATTTCGGTATCCCCTTCTGTGAGAGTGCATGGAAAATAATACACCTTTTGGATGTTTTCGAGAACACAATCGTCTGCGAACAATTTTCCATCGACAACTGTGAAGTTATATGATTTTTTTCGGGCGTTCGTGCAGTGAAGTTTGATCATCGTAAGGAGCGTTTTGAGGTCACGAGGTTGCTTATATACCCTCTGCTTTAAAAAATCAATGCACGGGGTCGTTCATAGCCGTTGCGATATATATACCCACCAGAGCGATATTATAGTAGTAGTTTATGCTGTGTGTATATTAAATTCAACGTGTTAGTGCTGTGGTTATATTAAATGATATTGTATGAATTTAAATTTTATTCGTAAAACGCGTATAAGTACGTACAGTACAGTTTAGGGGGGATACTAGACAGCAAATACACGGTGCTAAGTGCCCATGGTCATAGCATGGATCTTCAATTGCTATTGTCATTAAATCGTCGAATGCCTTACCTTCTTCCCGCACGAACTTATCAAATTCGAATTTCTTTATTTGTTCACGTGAATTATTTGAATACATTTCGTGGCGACCGCCTCACGGTGAACGAAGCGCAGGACATCGAAGCAGGTCGCGCTCGTCGGTATAAAGGATATACATAGACTACGGACCGTTTAAAACACAATATTGTATCCCTAAAATTACGCACACTGACTGTCCCATGCGTTCTCAAACGCAGCTTTTTGATCTGAACAGGAGTTACCGACCCTCATGGAATAGATAGGACAGTCTAAAAACACACCATTACCCAGATAAACCTTCCCAACCTGCGGTTGATACCACGCAATTGGATCTTTGGTCGCCAGTATAAGACCCACTTTGGTCGCGTCTAACGCCGCCGGCGTCGCCGATACCGGATCGTCTGGGTGGTAGTTTTCCTCAGCCTTGGCTTGGCTGTCACAATACGCATGGGAGTACCACGCGGATTCGATAGCAGCGTTTCCAGTCGCCCAGGTGTCTTCGCCCGTGCGGACGGCACCTACGGGGACGTCCACCCATGTGGTCCCGTCCGTCGTCAACATTTTACCCACCGCACTTGTGCACGCGTCTGCAGCTACATCATAAACATACTCCGCGCCACAAGGTATATTTATAAACTCCACTTTTTGGAGGCAGCGATAATAAGAGTTTACATCACAATCGCCACCAGACGCGTCGTTGTTGTACCTTACCTTACCTCCCTCCAAAATACTGTCAAAGCATCCTTTTGGATGTCCACTATTCCCAGCTGCGCTGTCCCACTTCCCGATCGACTCACCATACGCTTGACACTCCCCTTGACTCATCGAGAGGTCCGGGGTGCCCGATTCGATTACTTCCACGGCGCTGGCTTTTTGGATGCATTTATAGCCAGACGAACATTCACCACTACCAGTATTATACCAATAGTAACCACTAAATGTAATGCATCCAGGTGCTGCCCCTGCCACGTTCGCCCCTCCGCCCCAGCTTCCTCCTGCATACGCCTGACACTCCCCTTGACTCATCGAGAGGTCCGGGGCACCACTGGTGACTTTCCAGACCATGGGGACAACAATCGGTTTTTGGATGCAATGTTTTATAGCATCGCATGCAATATTGGTGGCCGTGTTATAAAAATAATTTTGGTTTGAAATACCACTGTGATAAAAACAGCCACTTGGGTTGGCATTATTATTATCTAATACCGTAAAAGTCTTGTCCGGTGCTTGTTTTGCCGCATACGCCTCACACTCCGCTTGACTCATCGAGAGGTCCGGCGCGACCGTTGCTTGTTCGTACGCATCCCCTCGACTGAAACTGAGGCAGGTGGAGTCTCCACCACATGTATTTGAATTTGAGTTTGTATTAAAATATACATTTCCATCATGTAAAAAGCATCCAGATGGATCTTCTTCCGATGAAAATGTTCTGCCTGGATCGATAACAGGAGTGACAGATGTTTTGGCAACATAAGAATAGCCAGCACAATTACAGCATTCCTTAGACTGTGTTGAAAACCAAGTGGTTCCACAGTCATTTGCCCAATAATAACCGGTGTAATAACGATTTGCTGCTACACTTTGCTTGTAATAAGTTTGTGTCCCGGCTGACCATACATTAAACGTTATCGATGGAACACCAAATGTATAACCATTGCCCGCCGCATACGCCTGACACTCCGTTGGGCTCATCAAATCCGTCGCAGCGCCGGACACCCGTTCAAACGGTGCTTTGCGGATGCAGGTAATACCAGAATATTCACAATTTTGTATACCATCCGGAAACCAGTATACGATATTTGAATTTGAATTTCTACCACAGCCAGTCGGACCGTTTGTTTGACCAGATCTATCGTTCCAACTTGCCCCCACGCTCATTGCATATTGTTCGCATTCCGCTGCGGTCAAGGCAAACTCTCCTGTGAGTTTCATGTGAGTTTCAAACGTGGGGAACATGAGCTTGCTCGCACACTTCTCTTCTTGAACGCTTCTCTGACACATCGCCCCTGTCGCGGGTGTCCCCCATTCACACGTGCATACTTTCACCTTCTTCTCCTCACTCTGGTAAGCGGCAGCAACCCTCCAATTCCAGCTGGTGCCTTCGCATATAATGCATCTATTACCGTCATCAGCACGAAAAGCAAACCCATAACAATTCGCATCGTTAGCGCATTTCGTCCGACACGTATCGTGATTCATACCCTGTACTCCATTGGTATATCTGGTGGACCACCCGTCGCCTCCGCAATACTGGTTGGGTTTACTTTCCCATTCCACCCCCCACGCCCACACCGCTGGCATCCATAGTAATAGTACGCCACAGTACCATGTGATTTTTTTGATAGACGTAGTCATATTGTACATAGTCGGTCGTCTATTTATACAGCGTGTAAAAACAATATTTAATTCATTTCCAAGGTCATTTCCACGTATGGTGGGTATAAATTTAAATACACGTAACTTACACGATTCGCCCGATTGGGGACGCTACGCAATGGCAACATGACTGTCACGCAATGAACACCAAACAATATGTCTGTCCTATCCACTCCATCAAACATGCCGGAACGATCTATTGATGTGCAACGCGTGGCGTTTGCGGGAAAAATGGGCAGCGGGAAGTCATTTCAAGCAAATCAGGCGGCCAAAATTCTACGCGAGGCGTACAATCACGAGGTTCGTATTCTAAGCCTCGGTACCTCTATCAAAAAAATGGCCGTGGTGCACGACCGGCTCAACAGTCGCAGTGGGTACCAGGCGGTGGGATGGGTAGGTCGCCAAATTGACCCGGAAGTGTGGGTCAATTGTCTTCGCACCGAGCTGGCAAATATCCCAGCGACGACGTCCATTTTTGTGGATGATGTGCGGTACATCAACGAGGTGGTTGCATTGAAGCAGCTGGGGTTTCATGTCGTGTTGATGGAGACGTCGTTTCAAACGCGTTTTCTGCGAATCTCCGAGCGTATAAAGCGCGAGCAGCAGTCCTTCGCTTTTACGGAAGTCGCGCAGTGGTTCAGTCACGACAGTGAATGTCAATTTGATGGTGTGTTGGACCGGCCGGCGTTTGACGAGATCCTGACGGAGGACGCCATGTACGCGGACATCCACTACAGTGACGTGGACGATTGGCAAACGCGGACGCGGTGAACCGATAACACTGTACCCATACAATTAAGATCGTTTTTTTCATATGTCCTCGGTGAACCGATAACACTGTACCCATACCATTAAGATCGTTTTTTTCATATGTCCTCGGCATAACAAAAAATAACAAAAATATACCCGTATATATATTTGTATTTCTCGTACCATAGCCATGCCAACTGCGTATAACATATATGAACACATTGCCACCGTTCGTCGCAATATTGAATCACGAACCGATGCATTAAATGAATTTCACGCCGGCTCGTCTCTTCATTTTACCCCGTATGGTATGAAAACGATGGTCGAAGGAAACAATCCAACGGGAGGCTCTACGGAGGTGTCACCGACCTCAACCGCGCCAGCAATGTCTATTGATGAATTGACAAAAAGCTTAGTCCCTGGGAAGATGGCATCTGAAATTATTAAATTGCAAAAACAATTCTTAAAAACCACGGAAAAATCGAAGAAAATGACAGAAAAAATACAAAATGGCGGAGCTGCAATGCTGTTGAATCCGCAGGACGCTTCATCCGACAAAAAAGAAGCGGACAAAATCGCTGGAGAGTTAATCGAAGAAATGGTCAATACTGTAGTAGGAGCAAAAAGGGACCCGGTATTAAAAGCAGCAAAGATAAACAAAGACAAGATCAATGAAGTTTTACCCAAGCTAATTGAAAACGCCGACACTGCGCATGAAACATGGTCAAATATGTTTTATCGATGGGGTAGTAACATGGCATCCGGTGCATCATGGATATTTGCGAAATCAAAGGAGTTTATGAAAAACATATTGACGTTCAATTTTAGTAAAGAAGGTGTAGTGGTGGCCGCGGTCATGATATTGCTTCTGTGGTGGGTATTGTCTGCGTTAGGACTTGTTGCGAGTATCGGCAGTGTCGCTTCGTCCATAGGTACCTTTATCATGGAATGGATTGGATCGCCCCTGATGAAGGTGGCAAATACGTACATGGGCACCAGTACTGAATTACTCTGGTCCAAAGGAGAATATGCAAAAGCGTCTAGCGCGCTTACAGGTGCCAATTTGACCGCCAAAGCAACTTCATGTTTTACCGGTGGTAACGGTGTTGGTACCACCAGTATGCTAGCCGCAAAAGTAGCTGGGGCAGCGAATCCACTCGGTCTCACATTGGCTAGTTTATGGACTGGTGGATGCCTTTTTTACACCGCTGCAATGGGAGTAGCTGATGCTACTGGATACAGCTCCGCTACACAAGCGATAAAGACGACTATGCTCGCTACTGAACAATTTTATGTACGCACTGCAGTCAATGGAATGGCACCGATTGTATTGATGCTAGCCCTCAAACGCGATTGGCTTAGTATAGAAACGGCGAAGTCACTGACTGGTTTGGGTGGCAATATTAAAGCAACAGTCGATAAAGGCAGTAAACTACAAGCTCAAGTTAGAACTGGTATTATTAAAGCCCAAAGTGACGCGGAAGCTTCACTCGACCAGGCAATGGGTATGAAGGGTGGAGTAATCCCCGCGGAATACTTTTTAAATTTGCAACGGACTGAAACAGATAAAATAGTGGATGCGATGATAGATAGTGAAGACCGCACAGGCAAACCTCCTACAATTGGAAAAGCGGCACTCATACGACAGTCAGATAATATGATCATTGATAAAAAAATTGCAGCCGTGGATAAAATGGATGTCGACGAATTAAACACGATTGCCTCAAGCTCAAAGAGAAAAAGAACCAAAGCCCAAGAGGCGAAACTGAGATGGTTTATGTACATGAACGGCGCATGTAATAAAGACGAAGACTTACCAAGCGGTAAAAAATTGATAAGCATGCTTAATACCGCCATGCAGAACAAGCAGAACCGCTTACGGAAAGAAGAAAAAATTGAGAGTAAAAAGGAAGAGGGATTAAGCATAGACGACATCAATGTCGGAGACATCCTAGAATACATTCACTTAGATGAAGACAAAGAAAATCCACATCCAGGGCAACACAACGTAACGATTAAAAGTGCCAAAAAATTTGGAATTGACGGTGGTCGAAATTCGCAGTATCCACGCAAATGGAGAAAAGTTGTCAAAGCTAGAGGTGGATGGGGGAGCTACTTTCGCCGAGGCGAGGTTCCAACCTTTGAGAAGCGCCGAGGCGAGGTTGCAACCGTTGAGAAGCGCCGAGGCGAGGTTGCAACCGTTGAGAAGCGCCGAAGCGAGGTTGCAACCGTTGAGAAGCGCCGAAGCGAGGTTGCAACCTTTGAGAAGTACATTGAGAACGCGTGTTTGGCCGATGAATCGGTTAGTATAGCATTACAGTCATTAAAATTTTAAACAGTACGTTACACTTTTAGCGTTGGTACATACTTGCCGTTTTTTTTGTCCACTGAACATATCTACCGCGTCCATAAACACGGAATTCAGTTGATTGTACACGTCTTCGCCAAATATGATTCGAATGATAGATCGGCAATTTTCAGATTTCTGCGAGGGTAGAGACATAATTGCGTATGGTATTCCATGAGTCAGGCATGCAAGCCGTGGGGGGTTATCGCCAGATTGCGACTCTTCGTACGTGCAATTACACCTTTCATTGTCCTTTATACGTTGCTCCCTGTGAATATAATCGATATCTTTACCATCACACAGCACATTATTGAGCCACGTCGCGGATTTTTCCGTGATTCGCTCCATTTCTTCCGGCATTTTGATCTTTACCGCTTCCGGTTTCAGCAAAAGAGGATCTGGAAACCATATTTCCCCGTCAGCGCCACACCAAAGCGCGGATAATATCGTTCCAACTACTTTATTCCCTTTGTGTGGATAGAACCCTAGTACCATTGGCTTCCCCCCCGTGGAGTTTGGAAATACTTTGATACCAATATGAACACCGTTTTTCCAAAATTCTACCTTGTTCATTGCTTTTATCGTGAACACACGTTTTCGCAGTTCTTGTTCGCGTTTTATTTTTTCTTCATCAATGGTATACGACATGACACTACGGATACGTTACTACATTTATACAATAATTATTTCGTTTATAAGTCCATCTTGCTCATATGTACTTTCGCCGCTTTAAATAACTCGGACGTCACGTTCTTGACGGTCGTAAAATTCATTCCATCTCCATACACCTGAAAAAATACAAACAGTTTTAAGAGGAAAAGGAGAACGAGACTCTCGACGAACTTGAGACAAAACAGCGTCACTGGTATGCATACTTTAAATTGATAGTGTACACTGTACAAGAGTAATATCCACACGATAAACCATGCGAATTCTTCGAGCATGACGTATAACAGAATACAACGCAATATTTATACCTTCAACCCAGCTAAGCTAAAACTTTAACGCCGCTCGAAAGTCATTCGCTTCGGTATCTTCGGTATCACTGGGATCGGTGGTGTCTCCACCATCGGATGAGGTAGTGTCTACCCTGTCGTGATGCGCCGGAGAATATTTTACAACGTTTGTTACGCTTGCACGGTGATAATGTTCCGCGTCTTTTAATTTTAATATAGCATACACGGTCTCGGTGTCGGTCATAAGCGCGTGTTAAATGTATTCTTTTGTTTTTACGAGATGATGTACAACGTCTGTATCTAGCGTTACCTGAAACGCATCTAGTAATGTGTTATCGGCAAGATACATGGTGTCATAATCGTCGCTTATGCTGTCATACACTATTGAGTCCGTGTGGGCGCCCGCAGACTGATTGTGTATCGCATACTTTAGTTTTTTTGGCACGCTATTGTCCCATATGTACCCGTCTTTATGCGTGCCGTCTACGACGTTCACGTGAACAAGACCTTTAATTGCGTCGTTTTCTGTCATGGTTGGCATATACTGGATGAATAAACTCATTTCATAACGAGACCAATGCATAAATAGTCGCCGTATGCTGATATGGCATGCTGATGCTTCACACGCTCACGTCCGTCGCAAAACTTGCGTAGCTATTGATACCGCATGCATTTCTCCCGCGTTCGATCCGCGCGTATCCACCGTCGCCCCACGATGTACCCCACGAGTTTTTGATGACCCAATACGTCGGCGTGTACCCCACGACGAGAACGGCGTGGTCAACCTCCGACCCACAATGTTCTTTTCGGATAATACCCCGGTGATAATGTTCAAATGTGTTCGACACCGAAGAAATGCCCACGGGTATCGGTCCATAGTGGTAGACGTTGTGCGCCAGGTGCGCTTCCACAGGGTCACCGTATTCGTCGCTCATGCTTTCGTATGTATTTACCCGTACGTACGGATGGGTACGCCGCGTTTTGCAACGACCGTCGCGCCCGGTCCATGCATCGAATTCTTCTGGACCGATCGGGTTCCAGTAGGAGTGGTAGTACACGTCCTCCATCAGACCTCCATCACACCCATCTGATTCTGGTGCGGAACAATCCAATGCTTGCTGGACGCTCAACTTCTTTAGACGTCCCGTTTTCTTCTTGTGCCAAAATTCCAAATGTTCCGTTGCCGCAAACGCGAAACACCCCCCGCAGGATCCCTGTCGTCGCGGCGCTGTCACATAATGATGTGTCCGCCAGTCGAAGCTACTCGGGGGAGACTGGCTTCGTAATTTTCCGCTGTACCACTCAGTCCACCGTCGTCGGCGTTTGATCGGACCCGCCTTGGTAAAATTCTTATCTGAATCGGCGTGAAGTTTGAGCGTCACCCCATCGACATGGGTACGTTGTATGTCTGTGCGGCGACTGTCCAGTAGCTTGTAGGCGCTGCGTTCCTCCGCTAATGTGTATTGTTTATGGAACTCTCGTTTGTATTCGGTAAACCAATCGACGGGCGGTGCAAGTTGATCGATGGTGTGGACCGCGTATGATGTACACGAGACTATTAAAATACACAATGTGTACAAGTAGTTCATCATGTATGTCACGTATAAATGCATGTTATATAGTACCTAAATATGTTGGCCGGATCGTTCGCCCGTGCTGTCGGACTGTTCGACAACTTTTTTAACAAGGTGGTGGCAAGATTCACCGGCGGCGAATTTTGTCACTCGGAGTTCGTCGTGACGTGGGACGAGAAAACAGCCGCTGAATTTTTCGACTCATTGGAAGGACACGAAAAGTTGCAGCGTAACTACACACGATACTTAGACGATGGGGAGTTGCACATTTGTTTTTATTTGCTATGGGGTGACACCGCGTCGTATCGCATGTTGAAAAAAGACCACAACAATCCATTCTATCGATATCCCGACGGCCGGCAGTTCCAGTTGGTTGAAATAAATACAACGAAAGAAGAAGAATTCACAGTTGTTCGTTTTTTGTTGGAGCAGTATAAGAAGCACTATGACTATGCGGGTGCGTTAAGCTATTGGTTCCCGTTGCGTGCGTCACGCATGGAGTACCCTACTTATTTTTGTTCGCAGCAAATGTTATGTGCATTGCAGCACATTGGCCGGTTTCGAGACACGAATCCCAGCTCGGTCACCCCTAATAAGTTGTTTAGTATGATGAGTACATGCAAATAATTAATCTTATGAGTATATGCAAATAACATATCTAAAATTTAAAATGCTTAGTGTTGCATGGCACCAACCTTGTTTTATGCGCGTCCGTGCCACCTGCTACAACGACTCTCTCTTTTAACCGCAACCAATCGTAATGTATGTTATTACTTCTCCACAGTAATATAACCCCGTTGTGAGTTACCGGGCATGCGTTTACAACATGGTGTGTTGATTCGGCGACTATGGCGATTGGCACGTCATACATTTCCTGTATCTTTGCCGCAATCGAGCTATCTCCCCAATCACCGTCCCGTATGCTTTTTACTAGCTGTGATTTCAATCGACGCCCCTCTTTTCCATAAGCAACTGTGCCGTCCTCATTAAATTCTGGGAAAATCGTGTTGTCTTTTGTAAACGCGTCTGCTACCGCGCGTCTGAAGCCATGGATATTGTGTTTGCGCCGACCATGAAACGTTCTACCGGGGTCTTTATCGACGAGGTGTGTCGCTTCTATGATACAGCTATACAGACAGTCGCCGTCACCGGGGACAACTTGGATATCATAGTTGTCTAAATTGACATAATTTTCGTTTACAACGACAGCGGTCATACTATTATTTTCCGGTAATACATGCTTTTTATACTCATCTAAATTTACATAGTAGCCTAGTCATTGTTTTCATCAAATACCGTTGGGTCATGTTCCGATGGAATGTAATGTTTATTTTGTGGATATTCGTGTACTTTGTCGCGCTGAAGCGAAGCTGGAACGGATATCTTGACGCGCCCACTTTTCCGCTCGACTTCTGATCGCCAACGTTCTGCCTCCGCCACGCCTCGTTTTTTATGCGCTTCCATGAACATTATGTTTACACGAAATATTTATACGATCACTGCCCGTTGTAAGATATGTCAATAAAGTCGGAAGCGTCCAAGTCGTCCATGTAGATGCAGCGCTTGCTGTTCTTCAAACATTCTTTCTTTGGTTCGCGTAACTTGTGACGTATCGTATTGAAGTCACATACGCCGACGAAATCCACTTGTTTGTTGTCAAAATCGACGATGCAAAATGCAACCAACCCACCTTTGTCGTCCTTGATCAACGAATCACAATGACCAACGCCATTTCCATTGTATTGGAACATCCATGACGTTCCGAAACGTTCCGCCGAGGATACGTGTTGCGACTTGACGTGCAAATCATGCCCATCCAATATTAGATCGGGTTCAAACGTTTTACAATCCTCTGCATATAGCGTCATATCCGGGTCTGATATTCCGCATGGTAGGTCGGTGAAATATAACGTAACCGCCCATTCTGCGATTTTCCCCGTAGTGGACTGTATTACCATGGTATTTTTATCGGTCTGATTTCGTTTCGATTTGTGTAGATACGTCGTTTTAAGCTCTCCAATGGAATACTCGTTGCTGATGCGGTAATAGAACGCCCATTCTTCGTCGGAAAACTGTACCAAATGATGCATTGTGCTTGTTGCCACATGTCGACTGCGTGCGACTATCGACGCGTGTGGATCGGCTAGTCGTTGAAGACATTTATACCCACCGGGGTAATTATTAATCAAAAGTTATGTTCACTAGTATAAATATGGACTCTCCACCGCACAGCACCCAACATGAGTACTTACCAAAACGTTATTATGCCTAGCAAGGAGTCTACAAATCAATTTGCAGAAACCCCCGACAACGTTACAGAAGCGTTAACCAAAGAATTTGGTCCTTTGTTTGATCCATGTCCGGCGTTACCGACATTCGATGGATTGACAGTCGCATGGTCGAAAGACAGCGTAAATTACTGCAACCCACCGTATAACGATATACCAGTGTGGCTTGAAAAATGCTTGGAGGAACGCGATCTCGGCAAGACGGTCGTGTGTCTGTTGCCCAGTCGCACTGGATGCAATTGGTTCCATGACTATGTCGTTGAATACTCTGACGAGGTGCGCTTTTGTAAGCAGGGTATCAAATTCAAAGGGTATTCGCGAAAATCGCCATTTGGGGTAATGCTCGTGATATTTCGTCCAGACGGCACACATGGTAATCCTCGCATATCAACCATCGATTTTTACGCCAGCTGAGTCTCCCGGATCTGTCTGCCGGTTAGTGCTGGCGGGTATTTCGTTTCCTACGCTGTGTACGTGTAGATTTTCTAGGGGTCTTTCCTTTTCGCATTGTTGGAGAGCCACCAAATAATTCGTGGATATTCAGTTTTACCTCTTCTTCGTCGCGTGTTCGACCGATGCAAATGTCGTTGCCCATCTCAAGGCGTCTTAACGTATAAACGTGATTTTTTAGTAGATCAAAATGAACGAAGGCGAGTACATTGAGCTGGTCAACGATTTAAAAGATCAATATAATGAGATGAAAGAAACATTGAATAAAGAGATAGCGTATTATAAAGAGAAATTAGCCTATATGGAAGAGTTATTACAACTACGACAACCTAGTATGTTTAATGTCCCCCAGTTCGATAGCACTCGGCCGATGGCACGCAGTGCAGATTACGTGCACACGGCTCCATCATTGCGCCTGTATAACTGTCGTCGATGTGCAAAAATGCACCCAGGGGAGTACGTTTGTGATCTATACCTTTAAAATTTAAACGAGAACGCTTGTACACTTCCCGAGATGGGCGTATCTTTAAGCATAAGCCTTGTATTTACTCCGCTCTCGATATTCACTATGAAATTCCATCTGGGATGCTTTCCCTTATTCTTTTCATTATCCATATCATCGTCCCAATTCTCGTCATATACCTGTGTGATCACCCCATTTGTGGTACAGCAACCCAATCGCTGCTTTCGTAATAGACATCACATCATACATATTATCCATTTTTCAAGAAACGAAATTTAATAGTTATACTTAAAAAATTAATTCTTTTGATTATCGCGTGTGACGTTTGTGATCTATAAAAGAGGAAGGCGTGGCTAAGAAAAATGATCTTTCGTCAACTGAAGAACACATGTCGGTATGTACATTTTACGCGTTGCGATCGTAAGGTGTGCGAATGCATGGTGTATATTATCCGCGACACGACGCCTGGAAAAACAATAACCGACACGGTCACCAAGAATGAACATCGCGCTTATTTGAAATGCCGCCGGTCTAACACGAATAAACGAAAGGACGTGTTTCTGTTATAGTATATAAGACGGACGTCATTGACCTAAGTTAACCGCAATGTCTGTAATGAACTACCCTACTGATGTCGAGGAAGAACTTATAAACCAATTCAATGCATTAGAATCGAAAGTATTTATATTGCAGGAAACGTGCAACACAATCGAGGCTCGACTTTCCAAGATGGAAGCGCTGGCCAGAAAACATGGCGTTGATTTGAAAGTAGACACCAAGACTGCGACAGCCAAAGCATCTCAATCAACAGAAGGAGAGACGTGTACTATAAATTAAAAGGATATATCCGTAGATAATGGACATACTATTCGAGAAGATTATACAAGACAATACTATCAACACGGAATACCTCATCGAAATATCGCAAAAGCGCCAAGAATTTCGCGAAGATATTGAATACGGTCGAGATTGTCACGACCATGCGACGGCGTATTACAATATGCTATGTAATTTAATGACCGCCATGAAACAGAAGAGGTCGACGTTGTGCACACAGCCGCTGTTCCACTGGCAGGGGCACGCGTCGAGTTCGTGGTTATATGAAAAAATGAACGTCGAGCGAGCAATTGCTGATGCCGTTACAAAAAAAGCACAATCTATGCCCGATCCTAAGGTCCGAAGAAATTTATATATGTCGGCCATAGCGTACAGCATAAAATCATTGGACACGGTTGAATCCGTTTCATGGGAAGATGCGTCCGTGACACACATGGACATATTTCAACCACGATTTCATTTGTATCATATCTTAAAGTCAACGGCGATGTATTACATGACGATGAACGATTATTCCGTGCGGCAAAAGGGCGAACCAAATTCACTGTGCATAAAACGCGCGTACGAATATATGGACACGGCGGCGCACGTGTGGAAACGAAATGAATGCGACACCAAGGAAGCGTTACGGTTAAAGGCATTATACACACTTGATTATGTGAAAAACATGGACGATGGTAAGTGTGGGGAAAAAGTCGCTCTATTAGAACCGTTCGTAAATAGCAGCGTCGTCCCAGAGGAACTTGTGACACATTACAAGATGTTGGTGCAATACAATAACGCCGTGTACTACGCACCCGTTGAGACATCTATCGTCCTTCGCCCTTCTTCTTTGACAGACCTCGTTCATACTCTACCAAAGACGACTGAATGTACGTAATCGTGTTAAGAATGTTTGGAACTTGGTAATTTTGCGCGACATACGCACCAACGACTGCGCCTAATAGGAATCGCATCATACTGTAATAAGTAAATATTTGACTTATATATTCGTTTTATTACTCCAACGATGGGATGTAAATTAAGTATTAGTGTAGTTCATCCGTCAAAGTCTCCACCATGTAAAAAGAAAACCATTGACATCCCGGAAAGTCCGAACATGTCCTCGGGCTCTGCAAACGATAAATGTAGCTTAAGCGATACGAGCGACGACGACAGCGACATTCCACCGGATGTCGAAGAAGGGAACATATTTTCAGGCAATTTCAAAGGAAGGTTTGTCCCATAGTATAAAACGGGGTTGTACATAATGTAAATAATAATGGGTCAGTGTGTGACCGTTTCCACCGGCAACGACAGTGCCGTTCTGCCAGTGCCACAGCAACAGCCCGCAGAAGTGATCAAACCATATTTTAAAAAACGGCACGATGCTGATAAAGACGATAAAGACGATAAAGACGATAAAGAGGACGACGAAGACGACGAAGAAGAAGGCATCTGCGGATGCATTGAGGAAGCATCGTGTTTTGGGTGTATATAAATAAGTATAGTTATGCATAATGTTTTAATGAGTCGTATAGTAATCTCAGAGCGAGGAAATTCTCGTCGTTATACGTTGCAGTTGACAGACCGCCCCATCGGACAGTTCCATGCACACATGCTACGAGCCATATCTGGGTCGCACGTGTTCCATTTTCGTGACGGTGCGCCCGGTGCCTCGCCGATTATGGGATCTGACGCTGACGCTGACGTCATGAATAGCGCGACAGACGTGGTGAATACAATTCCAGTGTACACCGCCGAAGGTGACGTCGGTGAGTGTTCGATATGCATAAATAACGTCAAGAAGGGCGATGAATTTAGACGGCTTCCTTGTAGCGATACTGTCAACCATTGCTTTCACCGCGGGTGCATTGACACCTGGTTGAAATCGAACAACACGTGTCCAAACTGCAGGAGCGACATTTTCAATACTTGATTATGTCGCAAAAATAAAATTGCTCAACCCATATCGTTCGTTCGCTTCGTCTTCGAGCTCTAGATATATGTGCAAATACCGAATGGGGGCATTCCCGTCTACTATAAACTTCAGGTGTGATCGTGTTTCGTTGTCTAAGACAGAAAACTTGCACCCACCGTAATGTTCTATCATACTACACCACTCTTCATACGTTAATGAAATTTTATCGTAATGGTATGGCAACAGTACAATTCGACACCGTTGCACAAACGTGAGAAGGCAACAATCCGTCGACAGTCCTGTAAACCCATCCACCGTTTTCCCTTCGTCTATTGACTCAAATGGATTGTCTATACGTTTTACCTTTTTAACCTTTTTTCGGCTCAGTGGATTTTTGTTCCCTACTTTAGATCTACGACTAGCTGACGATGCACCAAGCTGTTTTAACAGTGTACGTACTTCATTGCGTTGCGCCTCGGTCAGTGGTTTAGGGGCATTTGGTTGGGCATCCATATACGCTCGCGTCTGATCCATCGTATGTATATAAATGCATATAAATATATAGTGCCCATCATGTCAAATGGCGGCGCATGATCTATATATGTATCTCATCTCGCACAATCGCACAGACATAAAAACCCACACCTACATCGGGTGTGTACGTGATTTTAATAAACGGTTACAGCAGCACAACGGTCAATTATCGGGGGGACCACGCGTGACGAAGCGTGCTGCGGGCAGTTGGGACCCAGTGATAATAATCAAGCTCCCCAAAGACCGAACATTTGACTCGAAACAATTGAAAAAAGAGTGGAAACAGAGTAGCAGGGGCATCAATAGCCGTATCAAGAAGGGATTCGCAATCGCATACAAATACAAGTTGCCATGCTATATTATGAAATCGCCCCGTATTGCGTCCAATGTTTTAAAAATTTTGAACACAAAATGGAAAGGCGAAAAGGTACAGATGACGAAGAAAGATTGGCACAAATTATTTAAAGACAATGCATAATTTATCACGTATTCCTTATTACTTATTAATTACTAACTTTAACTTTTTTTCTCGGTCGTACGGTGGCTATGGAGTCTAAGGGACTGTCGTTACGACGCACGCCTAGCTCCAGTATTCCTTTTGGGAAGTCAAAGCATATTTGTGATATAAACGCACCATACTTTTTTATCAAGTTTTCGACCAGTTTTATCTCGAATATTTCGAGATTTGACAACAGCAAGCGATAATTAGAAACGCCCGTGTGTATGTCTATGTCAAACTCGAGATCGGTGTGCTGCACCATAAACGAAATGATGCCTTCCACATGCTTCAAATCCATCTTGTCCACCATTTCCAAGTTGTAGTTTTCGGGGAGTGCTTGAATGGTAAAGAGATCGTCTTCCTCGCGTTGTCGCTTCTTCTCTGTTGGTTCGCGCTTGTGTTTCCAACATTCTATGATCAACTTATTAGCGGAGAAATTAAAACGGATGCGCTTCAACCGCGTGGACAGCATTTGAAGCTGTCGGAGATCGTCCGGGCGCATCTTTGGTGGACGGGTCACCGACAGGGAGAATACAGACGGCAAGCGGTCGTGAACACGAAGTTTCATCTCGTTCGCGCCGTCAATATTAGACACTACTTTTACGGTTTCGGAAATAAATTTTACGTCCATTTCATGTAAATTGCTCTTGGGCAGGTTCGTCACTTTTGGGGCATCCTGCTGCGACGGTACCATAGCATGTATATACTTACCGCGGCCAGACTTATATAGCCCAATAACTGAAGGTGCGATGCCTTCAGGAACGATGCGTTGGCTTCTCGGCGAGTACACCGTATGTTTACCCACCCGTCCTGAAAATCGTATGACAACGAAGGGTCATAACCTTTACGGCGCACTGCGTCCCTCCACTCGTCAAGTAGGTTGTCGGTAATCCTCTCCACGTTAGTAACATTGAGAATAAATCCCGTCCGATTATGGCAATACCCGGACAGTTCGATGGTCATATCCTCGTTTGTCTTAGACCCTATGTTAATCAGCTCAGTTTGTAAAGATTCTATTCCTTCGGAAGAATCGTTGGCAGCTCGGAACACGTTCATGTTTTATCACTGCGAGCGAACTATTTATACCGGGTAGGTCAACACATCCAACAACCATGCACCATCTAGTTCACGTAGAAAGTTTTTTGAATCGAACCACTGCAAGAAAAATTGAAGGAGATGTGTTTCCACTGGCGTGGGCAAAGACAGTACGTTAATCCAATTAGACACCACGTCCATATCGTCGTCGCTCCGAAGGACGGCGCGAGCCAGTGCATTCTTCAACGCACTAACGGCGTCCCGTTGGTCGCTATTCCAATTAACAGGCGTGGTACTTATATTTACAATGACGTCGTCGTACGCCAGTCGAATGCAAATAGGCTTGGAATACAACCGCAGTTCTTTTGAGAATGTAATCTTACGTCCTTGTAGCTTTTGCATGTTGCATATTTGCTTTTCCCAAAATCCCGAACGTTCATACCCAGTCACGTTGTTTGTCAGCTCACGCAAATCATAATTAGGCTTTGTCCGCACAATTGCTCCCCTACATAATGGACACAATGGGAGATCGCCTGTAGTCGTAATGTCCTGCAGTGTCTCCATGCAATTTACACAGATACCATGGCCACAGGGCTGTATGGTCACCGGCTTGACACGGTCGCTATAGTTGTTTTGACACACTGGACAAGGCGGCGTAACGACGACATTATCTACATCCACTATCGACAATTCGGACAGGTCGCCAGAACTTAAAAGATCGTCCATATCATGGTCAGACAGTTGTATTTAAATACCATTTTAAAGTTTATAGCCAGCTTCAAAATTCAACGGGTCTCACGTGACCACATCGGTGTTTTACACTATATATATGACCGGGTTAGCGGTTAAATGAACTCTAGACGATTAAAAAAGCGTAAAGTAAACCTCAATTCGCTTATCGACGACGAAGATCGCAAACGACAAAAGGTATGTGGGAAAATAAAGGTATTGTTTAATGGACATGCAATAGTAAACGGTATATGCCGACACATTCGTCGCCCGGACACCTTCTACGTCATGGGATGCTGCGCATGGTTTACAAACAAGACTATCATAGAAACCATGGCAGATAATCTGAAAGGCGTGTGCATCGTCACCACGCGGGATAAGATTTTGTCGGCAAAAACCACCCAAAAACGATATGCGACGTTGCCCGTGTACACAAACGAGACGTCGACTGAGCCAGACACTGCCATTCGATACATTGGCAGTGGCAGTGGGTTCAACAAGTCGTTGATGCATCATAAATTTTTGGTTGGGTTATCGGAAAAGGGGGACCCATTGTGGGTGTCAACTGGCAGTTTTAATCTGACAAATATGGCGACAAATCATTTGGAAAACTGTAATATAATCTGTGACCCAGACGTTGCACAGATATATCTGGATGAATTTGTGAACGTGTACAAAATTTCTTCGCCGTTGCGGATATAAACTAATTACCAATATTATATTCTATATTAAACCCCTTTGTAAAATCCATCATAGTCATTCGCGATAATTCCTATCAACGAAAATAACGTCGTTATGGCACCAAACGCCTTTGGTGCACCATAGGAGACTCTAGCATCCCTAGACAACGATGGATCACAGGCAAAATTGGCGAATGTCCATACCATTGATATTAACTTAAACAATG
>ERZ888423.757-NODE-757-length-32054-cov-27.180068_pt1 | contig 32054 bp, 28 predicted proteins | sample MGYA00520523_ERZ888423 | MGnify/ENA primary metagenome ERZ888423 (study PRJEB32303, sample SAMEA104408611) | aquatic metagenome | biome: Brackish water; feature: Pelagic; material: water | place: Baltic Sea | collected 2014-06-08T10:24:00 | depth 30,27 m ...
GTCTCTTGCATACCTTACGTCCAAAATCATGTCTAACCATATTCAATTTGTAACTGTGCCACATTAATCCGTCTTTTTCGAACAGCTAACGAGCGTAAGCGTCGCTTGGGAGCGTACACGAGGGCTTGTTTTTTGGCCTTATATCACGCAGTAGAGGAGCCAAGGATTGGTCGCGGTTAATTCCGTGTCGGCTGCCTGGTATTTGGGACATCGTAATGAAGCATGGGATTAACGGCTTTTGGGTCAAAGGGCGTCAATTTATGCCCATCCTTGCTGGCTTTTTACTTTTCTCCTTTGGAGCCATAGCGCTGTCACGACTTTTATCTCCCATTCAGGGCGCAGATATTGTGGCACAAATTGGCGCCACACCGTCTTTTGCTCTGGCCTTGTCGCTGGGAGCTACCGTTGTCGCCTATGTGGCCTTGATTGGGTATGACTGGTGGGGCCTTAAATTCATCGGCAAAAATCTACCAGGCGACGTGATTTTGTTGGGGGGTTTTTTGGGCTATTCGATCGGCAACTCCATCGGTATCAGTGCCGTGTCGGGGGGTGCTGTACGCTATCGCATTTACGCGGCCTTTGGTCTTGATCTTTATGATGTGGCGGCCATTTCATCATATATTGCTGTGGCCATGGGACTTGGCACCACAATAATCGGCGTGGTGGCTTTGGCATTTTACCCGCAGATGTTGGCCAGCTATTTACCCTTTTCAAGCCAAGTAGTGCAAGGAGGGGCTATTGTGATAAGCCTTGGCATGATGGCGGTGATTTATGGCCTGTCTTTTTTGGGCCAAGTATTCAAAATTAGCAACTTCAACTTGAAAATGCCCAATCCAAAGGTCTTGTCTGGTCAAATCGTCATTACGACCATCGATGTGGCCATGGCCGCCTTTGCTCTTTGGATTTTATTGCCGCAAGGCGCGCCTGACTTTTGGGCCTTTTTGGCCATCTATGCCGCAGCGGTGATGATCGGTGTCCTTAGCCATGTGCCGGGCGGGGTGGGGGTATTTGAAACGGTAGTTGTAGCCGCCATGCCGCGGGGTATTTCGCTTGAAGAAACCGCCGCCGCCCTGGTTATTTTCCGCTGCATTTATTATCTTTTACCCTTTGCTTTGGCCTTTTTACTTATTTCATTCGTAGAGGCGCGCCGCGCGGGCAGTTTCTTGGCCAGGGCTTTTGGCAATACCCCCGCGCGTTTGCAGCCGCTGTTTGATGCGATGACCGATCTGTCGCCGATTTTAGTTGCGCTTTTGGCCTTTGGTTTGGGGGGCTATTTTCTGTTTGTCTCGATCAGCCCCGAGCAACAAGTCGCCCAATTGGGCGAGGGCGAGTTGATCGCTGCAATTTTGCGCGAGGGCGGCTCTATCATATTGGCCGTGGGTGGGGTTTTGTTGCTTATCTTGTCAAATGCCTTGATCCGCCGCATTTCAGCTGCCTTTTGGCTAAGCGTACTGGCGCTTGGCAGCGGGGCGGTGGCCTCGTTGTTCAACGGGCTGGATTTTGAGAATGCGATGCTTTTTTGTGTGTTCTTAGTTGGATTTTTACCCTTTCGAGCCAGCTTTGATCGTAGGAATAACCTCACAACCATGGTTTTTAGTGCGGGCTGGTTTGCATTGTTGGGTGCGCTCATCTTGTCGCTGGGTCTGTTCTTCATTCTGGTGCATGAGGCCAATCCCTACTCAAACGATCTTTGGACGACTTTTTCTAAATCGGCCAGCACACCGCGCGCATTGCGGGCCGGGCTATTGGCATCAATTGTTTTGCTGGTCTATGTGGTCTATGTGGCACTTTTGCCCCACAGGGACGACCCTTAGCTAAGTTTCTAACTTTACGTGCCTAGCTCCATGCGCAAAATAGTAGCGTTTGATTTATATGAGAGCGTAAAATGATCAAAGACAAAAACTGAAGGATAGCGAGACGTGTGTCTTTTGTCACGGCTGCTTTAGACCTACACAGCTTTCGCCTTTTAGCATGGTACGCCCCAGTGTATCTTTGTTGATTGGACAATCATACCACCGACTGGGGCGAGGGGCAGTACATCTGTGCGAAAGATTTGTCATATTTTGGTGCTCTTTGTCGTGAGGGAATTTTGTTAGATGCAGAGGGCGAGCTAGTCCCACTTGATCGTCAAGTGATTGAGACGGTTACCTCGGGCGAGCTTTTGTCACAGCAATTTCCAGATCTTGATGCCAACGCTGAAAACTTTAGCGAGAAAATGGCGATTTTTGGAGGCAGCTGGAGTTTCGGTTTACTGTTCATTGGCATTTTAATCGTTTTGATGATGTTAAATTCTCTGGTTCTTTTGGCTACGCCCTTTGAGCCTTATCCGTTCATTTTGTTGAATTTGCTTTTAACGAGTTTGGTCGCGCTGCAAGCACCCATCATTATGATGAGCCAAAGACGTCAAGAAATAAAAGACCGAATAAGTGCAGAAAATGATTATATGGTGAATTTGAAAGCCGAACTTGAAATTTGTCAACTCCATGAAAAACTAGACCATCATATGGGGACACAAGATCATAAATTGAATGAGCTGCAGCGAGTTCAAATCTCTTTTATGCATGATCAATTAGATCGTTTGCGTCAAGGTTGAATCAAAAAAACGGAGCCCCGAAGGGCCCCGCTATCTCTTTTTAATCGGCTCCCCTGACGGGTATGCTTCCATCAGCGTTTGGCTTGATGAAGCGCTGTACCAAGTAAAGAATAACCACCAGGCTGATCCCCGCAGCGTCTGTTTTGAGACCGCCTTCGATCATCAAAAGCGCTGCAAGTGTAAGGCCTATGCGCATGAACCAAGCGCTTCGTGTTTCCATAAACCAGCCCTGAACAGCGCTTGACAGAAGGTAAACTCCAACAACAGCAGTTACTCCCGCACGGAAAATATTTACCCAATCACCCTGCATCAAAAGTGCGCCGTTATAAAAGAACATAAAAGGCACAATAAAGGCCGCAATACCAATTTTAAAACTTGCTACGGATGTTTCCATTGGGTTGGCACCTGAAATGCCTGCAGCTGCGTAAGATGCTAGAGCCACAGGCGGCGTGATGGCCGAGACAACTGCAAAGTAGAACACAAAGAAATGCGCCGTCAAAGGTGGAATCCCCAGTTCAACCAATCCAGGTGCCACCACAGACGCCGCCACAGCATAGGCCGCGGTTGTTGGCATGCCCATGCCCAAAAGCATAGCTATCAACATAGCAAAAACCAAAGCCAGTAATTGGCTTACCCCCGCCAAACCCAAAAGCAGGTTTGAAAAGCGCGCGCCAACACCGGTGAGCGAGATGACCCCCACAATAATACCCGCACATGCACACACTGTGATGATCTGGATGGACATCACCCCGGCCATCTCAAAGGCTTTCATGATCGCCCGCAGGTTCATGCGATAAGGCGTGAGCCAGCTGACGACAGCTGCTGCTGCAGTAGCTAAAGTGCCGGCACGGATCACCGAATAATTCATAAACAAAGCTGTGATCAAAATGATAATAGGCAAGAATAAATAGACTTGCTTTGCCAAGGCTTTAAACTTTGGCAATTGATCGGCGCGCATGCCTTTCATATTTAATTTTGCTGCTTCAAAATCAACCATGAAATAAATTGATACAAAGTAAAGAATTGCAGGAATGATCGCAGCAGTTGCGATGTCGGCGTAGGGAATGCCTGTCACCTCGGCCATAATAAAAGCACCAGCACCCATTATCGGTGGCATTATTTGGCCACCTGTCGAGGCCGCTGCCTCAACCGCGCCTGCTGTGCGCTTATCATAGCCCACTTTTTTCATCAGCGGGATGGTCAATGAGCCCGTTGCAACCACGTTACCCGCCGACGTTCCATTGATCATACCCATCAGTCCAGAGGCAAAAATAGCCACCTTGGCGGGTCCTCCCCGCATTCTGCCTGTCGCTGCGAAAGCGAAGTTTACAAAATAATCCCCCACTTTTGATGCCTGCAAAAAGGCTGCAAAAATGATAAACAGAATGATGTATGTTGAACTTACTGCCGTTGTGGGGCCTAAGATCCCAGCATCTGTATAGACCTGGCTGAAAAAACGGGTCCAAGTAATTTCAGGCGAATTTAAGAAACTTGGCAAATATTGACCAGTGAAGACATAGATCAAAAATACCGCTGCGATCACCACCAATGCCAGACCGGCAACTCGGCGTGTTAGCTCCATGATTAAAGAAACACCTGCAAGTGCCGCAATCGAAATCCCAATTGGGGCAAATGAAGTGCCTGTTGAATTGCGCATCAAGGTGCCAAAAATCACGATAAGGTAGGCAGCTACACTTGCCGCACAAAGCGCTAAGACAACATCTACAGAAGAAATTGAAGCGCGTTCGCGTGTGTGAAACCAGCTCAGCACAATTGAGCCAAGCGTTGCTACCATCAAAGGTACCCCGTAAGACCAAATTTCATGAAAACGAATGCTTTTATCGATGCCGTTCCACATCGCGCCAGCTGAAATTTGCTGCGCAAAGGTAAAAACGGTAAATAAAGAGTACAGGGCAGGCAGCATTAGTAGATAGGCCGCATAGCCCAAAATCGGGGTTTCTTTGTCACCTTCTGAAAACATACGCCCTGCAAATAAAATAAAGCCAAGCCCCAAAGCGCCGGCCACGTGCAATATCCGAAAGTTCCAAGTTTCCACAGGAAAAGATGGCAAAAAAGGCAGGGACATGCCCGTCCATTCATATATTGAAACTCCATTGAGCGCCAACATATGCACTAAGGCGTAAAGCATCGATAAGGTGGCAACAATGGCCATATTTGGGCCTGTGAAAAGACGTCTGTTGGTTTCAACTGGCTCTTCGTCAATGCCTTCGACATGAATGACTTGATCGTCGTCTTGGATGTTGCTGGTCATTTTTGCTCTCTTACTAAGCGGCTCAATGGCTTTGTTACCGCACTCTACCTATGAAACAGGGCTGCCCAAAAGAGCAGCCCTGAAAAAAGCTTCGCAACAGAATTAGCCGCCGTGAATTTCGTTGGCTGGGATTGTTGCCCCATTTTCATTGAACCAACGTGCTGCACCTGGGTGCCACATTAAGACTTTGTTTTTGTCCCAGTTTTCAAAAACAGTTTCTTTTGCAGCTTTATGAATGCCCATCATACGCGCATTGTCCGACATGATGACATTGGTTGCTTCGTAAACAAAGCTTTCAGCCAGATCACAGTTTGCGATCCCAAAGTTCCACATAGACACCGAACGCAGATCGTTGTTCAAAGTGCTGTATGTGGCCGCAGGAATGGTGAAGTCAGCGACTGGGAATTTTGCCAAAATTTTGGCTTGTTCATCTGCTGTGAATTCAATGAAGTTCATTTCAGTTTGCACTTCAAGTTGGCTCACCGCAGGGGTTGGAACGCCAACTGCAAATGCAACAACATCAAGTAGACCGTCTTGTAATTGGCTACCAAGGTCGTTCCATGAACCGTTGCGACGATCATAGTCAACACCTAGCTCTGTCATCATAGCAGGGAAATATGTGTCAGAGGTTGAACCAGCAGGGCCAAAGCCAATGCGTGCGCCTTTTGGGATGTCGGCAACCGATTTGATCCCTGAAGAGGCAAGGGCTGAAACTGCAAATGGTGTTTTATACATGGGAAACATTGCGCAAGCATTGTCCAATTTGACACCAGGTGCGATTGGGTTCGTGCCGTTGATGGACTCGTTTGCTGGGCCCATTGTTGTCATGCCGAAAGCTGCTTCGCCTGTGTGGACCAAAGCCATGTTTTGCATGGGTCCACCGGTGACTTCACCTGCGCCAGACAGTTTCAATTGGTCAGCAATAAGATTGGCAAAGCCTGAACCGTATACGAAAAAGGTGCCGCCTTGTGATGCCGTTGCTACCGTAAAACTTTCTGGCCAGCCAGCACGGTCTTGTGCCGATGCTCCACCGAAAGCTGTCGCTGCGATCAAAGCCGCACCGAGATATGTTTTAATCATTCGATTTCCTCCGAGTTAGCCTCTAACATGGTGTTACCATAAGAGATCGAGATATATTAAGGTAATGTGGTTTGATCTCAAGTATAAAATTTTAAATTGGTAATTATTTTTGTCCAGATTAGAGGTCTAAACGGGTTAAAGCGCACTGGTTACAAATCCCCTAGTTATAATTTTTTGCAAACCCATCATAATATTCCAATAAATAGTCATTTATATTTAATGGCTTGCAATAGTTTCTCCATAAAAAAATCTAAATGTTTAAGAGAAAAGGTGAGCGGTGGGCGAATTTTGAGCGCCGAGCCGTCTTTGCGACTGGTTGAAATTAGCACCCCTTTCTGCGCCAACTGATTGACCAACCGGCTTGCTGCAATGGGATCGGGACTGCCGTTTGCGTCAATAATATCAACTGCCAACATCAGGCCAGCCGCGCGAACCTCGCCCAAACCTGCAGTTTGGCGCAACGCTTGTGCCATCGCGTCACCAACCTTTTTTGCATTGACTATCAGATCTTGATTTTCAATCACATCAAGTACTGCATTGGCCGCAGCCATCGCGATCGTGTTGCCGCCAAATGTGTTGAAATAGCGCGATTTCGCACCAAAGTCTGCAATGACTTCGGGCCGCAGCGCAAGGGCTGCAACAGGATAGCCATTGCCCATTGGCTTGCCCATTGTGACCATGTCGGGCACAATTGCGTGGCGCGTAAAGCACCACATGCTGTCCCCCGTACGGCCAAAGCCAGGCTGGACCTCATCTGCTATTATCAGAGCACCCTCCTTTTTCATCAGAGCAGCTGCAGGGGCTAAAAACCCCTTGGGCCCGGCGGCAACCCCGTCTGAGGTGAAAATACTATCTATCAATAAAGCGGCGGGTTTAATTCCTTTGGCGCGCATATCTTCAAGAGCCGCAGACACTCTTTGCGCAAAGGCCTGTCCATCTGCGTCAAGTGGGGGGGCTACCAACCATGTGTTTTGATAGGGCAAAACTCCTGGCCCAAGAGACGGCGACAGGCCAGCGATCAGATGTGTGGTGCCATGATAGGCGTTATTAGTAATGATAACGCCGCTGCCGCCCGTGACATCAAAGGCCAAACGCAGCGCCAAGTCATTAGCCTCAGAGCCAGAGTTGGTAAACATAACATGACCAATTTCTTCTGGAAAACTGACCAAAAGTCTTTCAGCGAAGGCCACAGGTTCGGTCGTCAAGTAGCGGGTATGGGTGCACAGAGTCGCGGCCTGATTTGAAATGGCACGTACCACATGTGGGTGGCTGTGGCCAACCGAGGCAACGTTATTATAGACATCTAAATACTTAGTGCCATCGGCCCCGTAAAGCCACACATCTTCACCACGCACCAGATTAAGGGGTTTTTCATAAAACAGCCGATAGGCGGGCCCCATCGCTTTGGCACGCCTATCGATGAGCTGTTGATCGGCCGCTGGCAAATCAACTGCGCCTGGCACAAAGGCATTGAGCATGGTGTTGTCAGGCGCGGGCATCAAGGTGGTTCCTTAAATATGAAATAGCATCGGCATAGGGCAGCCGCATCAGCTGAAACAGGCCGCGCTTTGCCATGGGCTGATTGCGCAAAATATAGGTGGCGTTTTCAGGGTAAAGGGCCGCGCGCCAAGCGGTGATGATCAATGTCGTACAGAGTCGCGCCATGATGAGGGCTGGCAGCAACATAAGTTCTAGCTCAGACAAAGGGCGCAGGCGGTGAAAGGGTACCAGGTACTGAACCACGCTTTCATAAGCATGGGGGCCTTCGTGAATATTATAGGCCAAGGCCACCGCCAGATCACAGATCACCGGCGTAAAGACCATATCGCCAAAATCCAAAAAACCAGCGATTTGATCGGTATCTTGCGGCTGCATGACCACGTTATGGGGTTGAATATCATTATGGCACCATTGGCGTGGCAAATCGGCCAGATAGGGAGCCGCGTGTCGGTTGAAAAGCGCAAGCGCGTTTGTCACTGGGGTGAAAAGGTCTGAGGGAAGATATGTAAGATGTACACCCAGATCCGCGGTATGTTGGACGTCCCACATCAAGTAAGGTGGCGGGGCCTCAGAGCTAAAATCCGCAAGCGCCAAAACCATATTTGCGTGTGCTGTTGCTATTGAATGCCGCTGAAGCGGGCTGTTTGTCGTCTCGTGCCAGGGTCGGCCCGACATCCAAGATAAAAGCCGTACGGTGTGCCCATCCACAATGATTTCACTGGCACCCTGTGCGGTCAATTGAATGCGGGGTACTTGCACCTCTGGGTTGGTTTTTTCCAAATGTAATAGGGCTTGGGTTTGCAGCAAAGTGGTGGCAAAGCTTTCAGCACTATTGGCGCATTTAAAGACGAATTCGCCGGCTTTTCCAGTCATATAGAGATTTAGATCACGTTCAGCATTGAGCTGCGTAACCTTATCAACAGCTATGCCCCAGATTGTTTGCACAAGCTCTGCGGCCATCTTGTGCGACATTTGTGGCTTTGCGCCGCTTAAAACATCTGCTGTCATCCTAGCCTACCCGTTTTTCGCTAAAGGCTAACGAGCTGGGCCTGTGCTGGCAATTGGATAATTTACGAGGCTGTCCAGCCGCCATCAATCAGTAAAGACGTGCCCGTCATCATCGCAGCTGCGTCAGAGGCTAAAAATACCACCGCTCCCATTAGATCTTCAACCTCGGCGATACGGCCAAGTTTGATTTGATCTTCAATCCATTTGCGCCGCGCAGGAATGGACAGGGTCTGCTCTGCCAAAGGGGTTCGGGTAAACGTTGGGCACAGGGTGTTGACGCGTATCTTATGGGGCCCCCATTCCACGGCCATAGCCTTTGTCATCCCCTCTAACGCGTGTTTGGTGGCACAATAGACCGCGCGGTCGATACCCCCGACCAGCCCCATTTGCGACGAGACATTGATCAATGAGCCCGACCGTTGCGCGCCAACCAAACTTTTTGCCACCGCACGCGTTAGAAAATAGGCGGCCTTTACGTTGACATTGGTCACGGCGTCATAATCGCTTTCGATGGTTTGTAGTGCAGGGCTATGGCGCGCAAGCCCCGCCGAATTCACCAAAATCTCGTAAGGGGCCTGTGCGGCAAGGGTGCTTTCCATTTTTGCAGTGTCGCAAATATCAAGGGCTAGATAATCGGCTTCTAGCCCCTCAGCGCGCATCTCCGATTGTAAAAGCACCAGATTATCGGCTTGGCGCGCCAGCAGCGTAACGCGCGCGCCGGCCTGCGCCAAAGCCACGGCCGCGGCGCGGCCAATACCACTTGAGGCGCCTGCAACCAAAGCGCGGCGCCCATCAAGCCGAAAGGAAGGGGTCTGGGGTAAGGGCATCAGTCCTCCGCGCGCGGTAGTGCTGCGGTGCCATAGGGGATATTTCGTCCCCCATAGCGACGTAAGCGAATGTTGCATTGTTCGGCATGGCCTACAAAACCCTCTAACATACAAAGACGCGAGCCATATTCACCAATCGTGGTGGCGGCTTCATCTGTGGTGATACGTTGATAGCTGTGAGTTTTAAGGAACTTGCCGACCCAAAGGCCGCCCGTGTAGCGGCCCGCCTTTTTGGTTGGTAAGGTATGGTTGGTGCCAATAACTTTGTCACCATTGGCCACATTAGTGCGCGGGCCCAAGAACAAGGCTCCATAGGATTGCATATGGGTCAAGAACCAATCATCACGGTCGGTCATGACTTGCACATGTTCATAGGCCATTTCATTGGCCACAGCCAACATCTCATCATAGCTGTCACACAAGATTACCTCACCAAAGTCGCGCCAGCTGGCGCTTGCGGTTTCAGCGGTGGGGAGAATTTTCAACAAACGGTCAATTTCGGCCAAAGTTTCGGTGGCCAATTTGCGGGAATTCGTGATCAAACAGGCGGGCGAATTATATCCATGTTCGGCCTGGCCCAAAAGATCTGTGGCGCATAGTTCGCCGTCGACGGTGTCGTCGCAGATTATCATAGTCTCTGTGGGGCCTGCAAAAAGATCAATGCCTACACGGCCATAAAGTTGGCGCTTGGCCTCCGCCACAAATGCGTTGCCAGGGCCTACAAGCATATGCACCGGCTCAATTGTTTGGGTGCCAATTGCCATCGCGCCTACGGCTTGAATGCCGCCCAGCACATAAATCTCGTGCGCGCCTCCTAAATGCATGGCCGCGACAATCGCAGGGTGGGGTTCGCCATTCACAGGCGGGGCGGAGGCCACGATGCGTGGAACCCCTGCAACGGTTGCTGTCAAAACCGACATATGGGCTGATGCGACCATGGGGAACTTGCCCCCCGGCACATAACAACCAACTGATTGCACGGGTATGTTCTTATGGCCCAAGATGACACCGGGCAGCATTTCAATTTCGACGTCGGTCATGGTAGTGCGCTGTGCCTGCGCAAACCGGCGGATTTGTGTTTGGGCAAATTTGATATCGTCCATATCGCGGGTCGACACTTTTTGCATTAAAGCAGTAATTTCAGAAGGGCTAAGGCGAAAATCTGGGCGCTCAAAATTGTCGAATTGCAAGGATAAAGCCCGCACGCCTGCGTCCCCCTCCTTTTCAATTTTTGTCAGTGTTGCTTCGACCGTTGCGCGGATGCGCATATCGTCACTGGCCTTGTCGGCTTCGGATCTGCCAGATTTAAGATAGATGATTGCCATGCGACGTCCTTAAGATGTGTTCCAGTCATGATTTGCCACGGGCGTCTTTGCCATTAGACGAGAATGCGCGGCTTTGATGTGACTTGTTATAGCGCGATCCACCCAAAGGAAAGATCACATGAGATCCAGCTCTAAGCCGCGTAGCCCTTTAAGGTGATTCTACCTAGTCGCATTTTATCGTAAGTTTTTCGGTTTTTCGTCTTTTTTCAACAATAGGCTCCCCTTGCAGTCTTTTGGGGTATCGCTAACAAGCCCTTTTTTGCTGCATTGGTAAAAAAAGAAAACCAATTGGGGTTGAATGAGATCGGAAAATCGTAAATAAACTCTTACGAATAAAATCATTTGAGTTAATATAAAACTCTTAGAACACTTCAGTGGAGGAAGTAATGAAAAGACGTAATTTCTTGACACAAGCCGCACTTGGCACAACCGCAGCTGCCTTGGCGACACCCGCTTTGGCAGGCAGCCATGGCGCGACAAAAACAATGACTATCGTGTCGACATGGCCACGCGACTTTCCTGGTTTGGGAACTTCCGCTCAGCGCTTTGCCGAGCGTGTAACCAACCTGTCAAACGGTGCAATTACAACAGAATATTTTGCTGCTGGCGAGCGTGTTGGTGCATTTGATGCGTTTGACGAAGTTGCTTCTGGCAACTCCCAGGCTTACATCGGCGCTGACTATTACTGGACAGGCAAGCACCCTGCTTACGCGTTCTTTACATCGGTTCCATTCGGTTTGACCCACCCTGAGCATTCGGCATGGATCAAATTTGGTGGTGGCCAAGCCCTTTGGGACAAGCTTTCAGGCGAATTCGGCATTAAACCATTGTTGGTTGGTGCAACTGGTACGCAGGCTGGTGGCTGGTTTAACAAAGAGATCAATTCGGCTGATGATTTCAAAGGCCTAAAAATGCGTATCCCAGGCTTGGGCGGTAACGTTCTTGTGAAATTGGGTGCCTCGACTGTGTCGCTGCCTGGTGGTCAAATCTATGAAAACCTGGTGTCAGGTTCGATCGACGCTACTGAGTGGGTTGGTCCTTACAATGACTATTTCTTGAAGTTTTATGAGGCCGCTAAATACTACTATACTGGCGGCATGCATGAGCCAGGTTCTGACTTGGCATTAGGCGTGAACAAAGCTTGGTGGGATACCTTGTCACCATGGGAGCAATCGATCATTGAAGCTGCATCGGAACAAGAAGCAGCGGCTATGTACGAAGAAGCAATCGCTCTTAACGGACCCTATCTTAAAAAATTGGTTGATGAGCAAGGCGTTCAGGTTAGATCATTTAATGATGATACTTGGGACGCAATGTACGCTGCTTGGGAAGAAGTTTTGGAAGAAACTCGCGCCCACTCGCCTTTGGCTGCTGAAATTGCAGATGCCTACGCCGCTGCAATTGAAAGTGAAGGTGGTTTCTTGGCCAAATTCGAAGTTGAATTTGTCAATCAACGCAACCGCGTGATGGGTTTGGATTGATTTAAACCAAACGGGAATGGGGGGGGGCGATAGCCCCCCTTTTTTTCATATATTAGGGTCTTGGGAGTTATCGGATGAATGATCGCAGTGTTTCGCGATCGGGCACTTTGAGTGCCCGAATGTTTGCTTGGATTGTTATCGGGACTTTAGTGGCGTTTTTTGTTAATAATGTTTTGCTTGTCGCGTTTGATTTTCCTCCTATTGGGTTTGGAAACGACAGTGAGGGAAGCAATATGATCCAACTGGCCATTTATGGCGCTGGAGTGATTTTTGGTATTGGTAAAGTGTTTTCTCACTCAGAGGACACCTTGCGTCAAGATGCAGAGCTTGTGACAAACATTAACCGCACGATCATTCGGATTTGTTTTTGGATTGTTTTATTAACGGGCGTTGCAGACGCTCTTTTGGCCTTTATGCGCGTTGAAAATCTACTGATATATTTCGTAGATAAGAAAACAGTAGCAAGTTTGGGCTTTCCTAATTTTGTCGTGCCCTACGTTCATGCGCCGTTGATGGTGCTTGGGGTTGTGCTTGGACTTTATACGCGAACACTTGGTTTTTTCTGGCTGGCACTAATGATTGTAGCCGCCGAATTAATGATCGTGCTAACGCGCTTTGTCTTTTCTTATGAGCAGGCCTTGATGGGCGACTTGGTGCGCTATTGGTATGCCGCTTTGTTCTTATTTGCCTCGGCCCATACGCTTTATGACGAAGGTCACGTGCGCGTTGATTTACTTTATGCCAATTTTGCGCGACGTACAAAAGGCTACACCAATTCTATTGGGTCTTTGGTCTGGGGTATTTCGACTTGTGTAGTGATTTTATTTATCGGCATGGGATCGAAGCAATCGATCATAAATAGCCCACTCGCGGTTTTCGAAGTGACACAAGCAGGAAATATTGGTATGTTTATTAAGTATCAGATGGCCGCTTTTCTGGCAATTTTCGCTGGCACAATGCTAATTCAATTTGTGTCATATTTCCTTGAGTCTATTGCCGATATCAGAAATGAACCTGGCGCACGCGTCACCGCAGCCGTTGTCCAGTGAGGTAAATCATGGAACTTTTCTTTTTACTTGTCTTAGTCGTTCTGATGATCACCGCCTTGGGCTCGGGCTTTCCAGTGGCTTTTGCTTTGCCGGGCGCAGCAGTAATATCGGTTGGACTTGCAGCTGCAACGGGCATGATCTTTACGGGTAATCCTGATGCCTATTTCCATACAGGCGGGCCCTATCAGTGGCTTTCGGCTGGTGTAACCAACCTGCGCGGAGTTTATTGGGAAGTCGAGCGCGACACGTTGATCGCTATTCCCCTGTTTATTTTCATGGGCATCATGCTTCAGCGCTCTAAAATCGCCGAAGATTTGCTAATGACCATGGCACAACTATTTGGCCGGGTTCCAGGGGGTTTGGGTATTTCGGTGGTTTTCGTGGGCGCTATTTTAGCCGCTACGACGGGGATCGTGGGAGCGACTGTGGTGGCCATGGGCCTGATCTCACTTCCTGCCATGTTACGCAATAACTATTCAAAAAGCTTGGCATCGGGAACAATCGCAGCTTCCGGTACTTTGGGCCAGATAATTCCGCCCTCGATCGTATTGATCATTTTGGCCGACCAATTGGGTTCCGCTGCTGATCAGGCTGGTACCATACGTAAGTTGTTGTATAAAGATGCCACTGGCGAAGTGAATATGCCATCTTTCTTTGATGTAACATCAACTTCTGCGGGCGAGATGTTTTTAGGTGCCCTTGTGCCCGGCTTGTTGCTTGTAGCGCTTTATATGATTTACATTTTGGTTTTTGCCATCTTTAACCCTTCAAAAGCACCCTCCGTACCTTACGAGGGCGACTACGATAGCGGCTTTTGGATTAAAGTTTTCACCTCTCTTGTGCCACCACTTGCACTTATTTTTTTGGTGCTTGGGTCGATCATTACAGGCATTGCAACGGTAAACCAAGCGGGTGCGATTGGGGCTGCCGGTGCGCTTACGATGGCAGGCTATCGGCTCTATGAGGGGCATAAGTCCACATATTATCCCGTTATGCTTGGGCTGATATCCTTGGTTCTCTTGACCATTAGTTTGTCAAACTTCCCGATGAATGCAAAGAATATCACAAATGGATCAGATTTGTTTGGGATCTTGCTTGGTACGTTTGCGACAGGCCTTTTGGTAGTTTCACTGGTTTGGAGTTCAGTGCGGGCCTTTCGTATTGACGACAGCTTGCGCACTGTGATGATGGAGACAGCCAAGACAACTTCGCTTGTCTTTATCATCTTGCTAGGTGCGGCAATGTTGACGGCAGCCTTCCGTGCCTTTGGTGGAGAGGAGATCGTTCGCCATTTCCTGGTGACTTTGCCAGGTGGCTTTTGGTTCCAATTCTTCGTTGTTATGGCAGTTATCTTCGTCTTGGGGTTCTTTTTGGACTTTATCGAAATTGCGGTTGTGGTAGTGCCAATTGTTGCACCAATCTTGCTGGCCAATCCTGAGGCTAATGTTACGGCCGTTTGGCTTGGTGTTATGATAGGTTTGAATATTCAAACATCATTTTTAACACCGCCCTTCGGCTTTGCACTGTTCTATCTACGTGGTGTTGCCCCAGCGATAGTGCGTACGGTTGATATATATAAGGGTGTCGTACCCTTTATCGGCCTGCAGCTAATGGCATTGGTCATTGTCGCCTTAATGCCATCCTTGGTAAATTATCTGCCAAATCGGTCAAGTCTTTTGGCGGAATCTTCGCCCCCACCGCGCAATCCAAGGCTGCAATATTGCTTGGATGAATATAATCATGGTTTTGCCAAAGATTTTGGAGCGGATTTGCGCGCAAATCTTTCGCCTTTGGCCTCGCTTGAGGCAAAAGATTTGCCAAAGTCGGTGGCCAAATTCATGCAAGAGGGGGTTAAAGGCCTTGATGCAACATATGCAGCACTTGACGCTATCTTTGTAGCTGAAGACGCTATTAATAATTCTGCCGGCGCTTATAGGCCCGTCTTGACCCAAGTGCGGAAAGTCGAAAAAGAAATCAGACTACTTGAAGGCGAAAATCAGCGCGATGCGCAGGCAATTTCGCGGATGTCAACGGCCGAAAGTAACGCGGCCCGTTTGGCACAGTTGCAGGGAGCAATTGCTGGAAATGAAGCCAAGATTGCTGAGTTCCGCTTACAGATCCCAAGTGACTGGAAAAGTACGTTTGGCGCGTTTCACGATATTTTGAATACTGAAGAAAAAGCTCGCAGTGATTATCGTCGCCTTGCAGATAATACTTATGGTGCTTTTGAAGACATGGCAAAGTTTTTGGCCTCGAGTTCAGAATTCACAGCCTTGGACGACCGGATTACTGCGCTAAAATCTCAAATCGAAACTGACAATTTAAAAACTCTGTCAAAAGAGGTCAAAACGTTGGCTGCCGATTTTGGAAAGCTGAAAAGTGGTGGCGAAGTGAAAAGTTCGCTAGAAAAATTGCAAAAAGCTATGGCTAAATCCAAACCAGATTTGGCTGCAGTTTCGCGCGAATATAGCGTCGCGATGACAGCCTTTGATGTGGGTGTTGCCTTCTTTGAGGGGCCTGCCGCTACCATCACGCAGGTTCTGGCGCAAGTTGAACCCCAACTCAAAGTTTCAGTGGGAGCGCGCCAACAAGATAAGCTGACCCGTGAACAGGCTTTATCGATAGCAGCTTGTTCATCCCACCATCGAGATGTCTCTCTCAACTTCTGATAAAAAGGCGCTTTTGAAAGAAAGCGCCTTTTCTTTGCGGCATCGTGAAAAGGTGAACCATGCTTAATACAGCTTACGGCTATCAGGGCGGCTTTAGCGCGCCGCATCGTTTGGCAACGCTTACGGGACAAAATGTTTTGGCCAAGGGCGGTAGTGCAATTGAGGCAATGGTTGCGGCCGCCGCGACGATCGCAGTTGTATATCCACATATGAATGGTATCGGCGGCGACGGATTTTGGATCATCAAACGCAAGGGCGAAGCCCCCATAGCGATAGAGGCTTGTGGCCAAGCAGCGGCCCTGGCTACGCCCGAATGGTACGGCGCCCAAGGTCACCACAACACAATCCCTACCCGTGGCGGATTGGCCGCATTAACAGTGCCGGGCACAATTGGTGGCTGGCACGCGGCCTTAAGTCTGGTTGATCCTAGGCGAGCATTGTCTTTGTCAGATTTGCTGAGCGACGCGATCCACTACGCCAAAACAGGAATTGCGGTGTCTGGAAATCAGGCGGATTGCACGGCACAAAAACTTGACGGCTTAGCCCAAGTACCCGGCTTTGCCGCGCAGTTTTTGATTGATCATAGGCCTCCCAAAGCAGGTGATAAAATGGTGCAAGCCGCTTTGGGCCAGACACTGGCCCATTTGGCAGAAAATGGATTGATGGACTTTTACCAAGGTCGCATCGCCCAAAAACACGCGAATTATCTTGAAGCCAACGGCAGCCCCTTGCGGGGACAGGATTTCGCGCAATATCAAGCGCGCATCACCAAACCTTTACAGGTCACAACCTCGCTTGGGCAGCTTTACAATATGACTGCCCCCACCCAAGGTGTCTCGTCGCTGATGATTTTGGCGCTGTTTGATCGTTTAAAGGTCGAAAAAGCCGAAAGTTTTGCCCATTTGCATGGTCTGATCGAAGCCACTAAACAGGCCTTCATCCAACGTAATTCTGCCCTTGGCGATCCGCGCAATATGCAAGTGTCGGCGCAAGATTGGCTTTTGGATGAAAACCTTGACCAAAAAGTGGCGGCGATCAACTCTGAAAAAGCCATGGCTTGGCCCTATGTCCCCTCAGAAGGAGATACTATCTGGATGGGGGCAAGCGACGCAGAGGGTACCGTTGTAAGCTTCATCCAGTCTGTCTTTTGGGAGTTTGGATCAGGACTGACCTGTCCTGAGACGGGTGTCTTTTTCCAAAATCGTGGAGCGGGCTTTAGTTTGGCCGCAGGGCCCAATCAGTTATCTCCCGGTCACTACCCGTTTCATACGCTTAATCCCGCCATGGCGCATCTGTCTGATGGGCGCGTCATGGCTTACGGTACTATGGGTGGCGAAGGCCAACCCCAAACCCAAGCCGCCGTCTTTAGTCGCTATGCGCAATTTGGACAAAGCTTGCAAATGGCCGTCACCGCGCCGCGCTGGCTTTTAGGACGCACTTGGGGAGATAATACAACCTCTCTTAAGCTTGAGGGGCGCATCGCCCCCGACCTTGTCAAGGCGCTTTTGCGTGCAGGACACCATGTTGAGATGATTGATGATTATTCAGATTTGGCAGGCCATGCTGGTGCAGTTGTTTTGCACTCTTCGGGTCTTGTTGAAGCCGCTAGCGATCCACGGTCTGATGGATGTGCATTGGCCCATTAGGGCCTAGGAGAAATGATGCGGCAACGACCAGCAATTTTACAAGCAGCTATTTGGATGTCGGGCGCGATTGTGTCTTTTTGCTCAATGGCGGTCGCAGGTCGGGCGGTGAGTATTGAACTAGATACGTTTGAGCTTATGACATATCGATCGATGATTGGCCTGACCTTGGTACTGATTATCGGAAGTCTCACGGGAAGTTTAGGTCAGATCACCCGCCAGTCATTAGGTTTACATTTCTTGCGCAATATCGCGCATTTTGCGGGCCAGAATATGTGGTTTTTTGCTGTTACCGTCATTCCTTTGGCGCAGGTGTTCGCGCTTGAGTTTACATCCCCCCTTTGGGTCACGCTATTGGCCCCGCTTGTCTTGGGCGAGCGTTTGACTAAAATGCGGGTCTTTGCGGCCTTTATGGGATTTGTAGGTATCATAATTGTCGCGCGCCCTGATGTAATTGAGTTAAACTTGGGTGTCGTGATGGCAGCTTTGTCTGCGATTAGCTTTGCAGGTTCAGCGCTGTTCACCAAACTTTTGACTCGCGGTCAAACAATCATATGTATCATGTTTTGGTTGACGCTGATGCAGCTTTGTTTTGGCATTATTTGTGCTGGCTATGATGGGGATATTGCGTTGCCTTCGGCCACGACCTTGCCTTGGCTTGGGTTGATCGGCTGTGCGGGGCTTCTGGCGCATTTTTGTTTGACCAAGGCGCTGTCTATCGCGCCTGCAGTCGTGGTTCTTCCAATTGATTTTATCAGACTGCCGCTTGTCGCCTTGATAGGTGCGCTTTTTTACGCAGAGAAGGTGGGGCTTTCGGTCTATATCGGGGCTTTTATCATCTTTTCGGCCAATTATGCCAATATCTGGTTTGAAAGCCGCAAACAGGCGTAGGCGTAAATGAAATTAGGTATTTTCTTTTTGATGCTAGGCTACGGGCTTAGCCAATTTTACCGCAGTTTTTTGGCGGTTTTAAGCCCTGCCTTGGCCGAAGATCTGGGGGCATCAGCAGCAGATCTGTCTTATGCGTCGGGGATTTGGTTTTTGGTCTTTGCGGCGGCGCAATTACCCATAGGCGTTGCGCTTGATCGTTATGGACCACGTTGGATCAGTGTTATTTTAGTTGCCATCGGCGGCGGCGGCGGTGGGGTTATGATGGCTTTGGCCCATACGCCCCAAGATATAACCCTTGCGATGGCTTTTTTGGGGTTGGGGGGCGCGCCTGTTTTGATGGCGGCCTATTTTATTTTTGCGCGGGCCTATCCAGCGGCGCTTTTCTCGACTCTTGCTGGTGTCATTATTGGCGTGGGGTGTTTTGGAAATTTGGCAGGATCGGCGCCTTTGGCCTTTGTGGTTGCTCAAGTAGGATGGCGGGCCGCGATGGGTGGTGTAGCTTTAATGGCGATTGGGGTCGCTGTGGCTTTAGCCTTTGCGCTTTCAAACCAGAACCCCACACCAAAACCGGTGGGGCAGGCTCTAGGATCGGCGGGTTTGCTTAGCCTATTTAGAAATAAGCAGGTTTTGCTTATTTTGCCGATGATAATAGTAAATTATGCCCCCAACGCAGCGGTGCGCGGCCTTTGGGCAGGGCCATATTTGGCTGATGTATTTGGTATGGATGCGCAGATGATTGGGAACGTCACAATGGGCATGGCGCTGACAATGGCGGTGGCCTGTTTCGCCTTTGGTCCGCTTGAGCGTTTGATAGGCTCAAAAAAGATACTTATTTTGGGGGCAAATACTATCGGCGTTTTGGCCTGCGCGGTGCTTTGGGCTTGGCCTGACAGCGCGTGGCAAATTTCGGCGCTGGCCTTGGCCGCGTTGGGTTTTTTTTGTTCGACCTATCCTGTCATCATGGCACATGGACAACGTTTGGTGCCTGCACATCTCACAGGCCGGGGGATCACGCTTTTCAATTTTTTTTGCATTGGTGGTGTGGGATTGATGCAATTTGCCACGGGAAAAATGGCTGCTATGATGCCCGCAGTCTTTTTAGGCACGCCTGACTTTTATGCGATGATCTTTGCCAGCTTTGGATTGGTTTTGGCGGTGGGCACTGTGATTTACGCTTTCGCGTTAGATCCTAAAACGTCTTAAAACCCGCCCACGCGATATTCGGCCAAACGATCTTGAATGCGGCGCAAGCGATAATGACCTTCGGCTGCTAAAAGGCCCAAGCGTCCGTAAACAGGCGCTTTTTTGATTGCGTCAAAACTTGCGATCTCGCTTTGTAGACCGCAAAGATGTTGCGCTAAGACCCGCCCTGCCACAAATCCTGTGTTCATGCCGTGCCCGCCAAAGCCCGCTAAAGCAAAGCTGCGCGGCCCCAAAGCGCCTACATAGGGCATGAAGTGGCGAGCATACGCCATGTTGCCCGACCAAGCAAAATCAAAGCCGATTTCTTGGCTTTGCATGGCCTGTGCAAGATCAGGCAGATGCGCTTTGATATCGGCCAGAGCGGTGCGAGCGATGGTTTCAGAGCTTGGCTTTGATACTGCAGAAATGCCCATACCCCACAAAAGCCGCCCGTCTGGTAGACGACGAAAATAATTTCCTGCGCGCCGATCATCGCCCAGTGCCAAATGGGTGGGGATATGCTCGTCTAAAAGAGTGCTCATCGGCGCGGTCACAGAGATGAAGGTTCGGATTGGTAATAAAAAACGCGAGAGCATCGGGGGCTTGGTATCCCCGTAACCTCCCGTTGCCCAAATGATATTCAGTGCGCGAAATCTGTGTTCTGTCGGACCCAGGGTGACATTTACATAACCTGCCTTAGGGCTAAGGCTGCATTGCGCCTCATGTCCTTCAATCAATGTGACGCCGGCGGCCATACAATCTTGCGCCAACAATCTCATAAAGTTGAGTGGGTGAAAATGAAAACCCACTGGGTCAATATGGCCCGCCAGATAGCGGGGTCCTTTGATGAAACGCGACAGGTCTTTGGCTTTAAGCTCGTGCCCCTCTGGGGCGGAAAGGGTCAGGTTCAAAATTCCTGCCTTTGCCATTGCCGCGTGATAGGCGGGGCTAAAGGCGCGGGCGCGCATCGCGTCGCGTCCCTCAATAGCAAGCGCTTCAAGCACTTGCGCGTGGCGTGGCCCCACGTCGTTGATCAGGCGGCTTTCAGGGGCAGCCCATCCAGCCGAACAAAAGCCACCGTTACGCCCAGAGGCGCCGGTGGCTATTTCCTTGCTTTCGATGACAATGACTTTTGCTCCCAGCTCGGCCAAATGCAATGCTGCAGATAGGCCCGCAAGGCCCGCCCCCATTATTGCCACATCATAATCGGCGCTTATTGCGCCAAGATCATGGGTTTGGGGGGCGGTGATGCCTGTAGCCTCGTACCAAGTGCCATACCATTTCACGCGGGGCGTTTTAGTCTTCTGCATGTCCGCGCGATTTATTGACAACACGGTCAAGTGCCTTGATCCCCGAAGCCGCAATCAGCGTCAGTAAAACATAGACCAAAGCCGCCGAGTTGAAGGGCTCAAAGGCCAAGAAACTTTGCGCTTGGAATTCGCGCATACGTTGGGTCAAATCGCGTACCGACAAGATCGAGACCAGCGACGTATCCTTGAGCATAGCAATGAATTCATTACCCAAAGCGGGTAAGACAATCGCAATCGCTTGGGGTACTACTATAAATCTCGCCACATGCCACTCACGCAGCCCCATTGTGCGGGCCGCCTCTATTTGACCTTTGGGAATTGCTTCGATTCCAGCTCGAAAAATCTCAGCCATATATGCTGAATAGCCGATGGCAATGGCAATAATGCCTCGGGTCATCATTTGTAGATCTAAATAGCCGTTTGATGCTGATTTAAGCGCCCCTGCTAACGGTAGGCCTACATAAAGAATGATCACCAGCATGGGAATACCGCGTATAGTGTCGACAAAGAAATTTGCAAATACCACCAAAGGATGGGTTGTCGTTATAGCGCCAACTACTCCCAATAAAACGAATAAAACCCCTCCGACGAAGGCAATGGTAGCTGCGGTTTTATCGGCTGGGGGCAGGTATGTCTTTTCCCAAATTAATGGCAGGTCACCAGCCAATTCGGGTGGCAAGACGGCCGCGGTAATGCGACCGGACTTCAAAAGCTGTGTGGCTGTGTTATTGTCTTGCAGGGAGCGCACCTTAAAGGGCTGATCGGGCACAATCTCAAGGAACTCGCCGTAGCGCACCGTATCGATCAGCGAAGATGGCGTTCCTGCAACGATGCCTATGGGCCCCTCAAGAGAGCCTACTAGTACAGCCCGTTCATGGGGCTTGTTGGCTAAATAGACACCCGTGCCAATCATCAAAACACCAGCCGCTATAAACGCTTTGATCATCATCTCAGACGGGGCGAGCTTGCCTAAATAGGCCCAAAGCAAGCCCAAGATTGATGCGCCCAAATAGGCGAAAACTGCAGCGCGGAGAGTGACCATTAGGCCTACGGCAAAGCCCGCATAGCCCAGCATGATGATATAAAAGAAAAAAGCGAATTGCGCCAAAATAAGCAGAGATAAAAAAACGAAGCTGCGCCCACCATGAAGCACGCGCAAAGGTGTCAGCGCCAGCGCCGCGCAAAGCGCACTAAAGGTAGTGCCGTAGGTCAGGGCTTGGCTTATTTTGCTGAGGAAATAAACGTCATACCCTTTGGAGAGGGTGAAAGATTGATCGACAATCACGATCCATTCGGTCGTGCGCGGATCAAAACTATTGACCACCAAGGAAATCAGATACGGCTGCACGTAGGCGCTGTTCGCCAAATATAAAAGGGCAAAGGCCTGTAGGGCAAAGGCGATCAAACCACGCTGACGGCATTTTCTAGCAAAATCAATGTCTTGATCGATACCCGATGATTTCATCAGCTGCAACGCGCCCCAAAAGCCAATTCCCGCGGTCACCGCAAAAAGCGTAAATGACCCTAAAAGCTGCGGCGCGTTGTCTTCGATGCCCAAAACTGCCCGGAGCGCTGCGCCATAATTGCGCGCGGTTAGAAGAGCATAAATAATAAAGGGTGAAATGGCCATGAACACCAGATTACTGGCGCGCATATTTCTAAGCCAAAGATAAACAGACGTCATTGGGCACTTTCAAAAAAATGGCCAAAGGGCATAAGCCCTTTGGCCAGTCCATCTTATTTCGGCCACCATTTTAGAACCAATTGGTTCAAAGTGCCATCGGCTTTGATCGCTGCAAGACCTTCATTGAAAGCATCTTGTATGCCGTCCCCTTCTTGGAACACAAGTCCAAGTGGGTCTGAGGACAGACCAGTGATTTCAACGGCCAACTCTCCCGCGAACTCTTGCTCGTAAGCCGCAGCAGACGTTGAGTCGATGATCACACCGTCCGCATCGCCGTTGCGCACAGCAACGACGGCGTTGTTGAAGCTGTCAAATAGTTGCAGGTTGTCTCGGCCAACCAGTTCTTCGCCCAATTGAGCGTTGGTTGTGCCATTTTGCGACGCCAAGCGTAATGCGCCTGATTTAAAATCGTCGATTGTTTTGCCTGCATCTTCGACACGCATCAAAACGCCTTGCTGAACCACGATATAAGGGTCAGAGAAGTCTACGATTTTGTCGCGCTCTTCCGTGATCGAAACGCCTGATACGACCATATCAAACTGACCATCGGCAAGCGCCGCAAAAATGCCGTCCCAAGCTGTGGTCACCCAGTTGGCCGAGCAGTTTATTTTTTCACAAATAGCGGCTACGACGTCAACGTCAAAACCTTTGACCACGCCATCTTCGATGAATTCATGTGGTGGATAGGTTGTGTCTGATCCGATGTTCAACACACGGCCAGCTAGATCGGCGGCAAAGCTCGGCATGGCCATGGATGTGGCCAAAAGAGCGCCAAGAAGTATTTTTTTCATTTACAAACTCCTGTTGGTTAGATGGCCTTGCAGCCATCGGTGTTACTACATTGGTTAAGCATTGAGGTGTGGTCAAGGACTGCCTCCATGTCAGGGGCATTAAACTATGTTTTAGTCACAATTTACCCTTTGGTCTTTGCTCTTTCCGGGTGGAAGCCTAAGGTTTGAAAAATTAAAAGTGATTCTTGCAGGTACTAAATGAACAGAACGATTCTTTCCCACGATAATCTTCACCCGACCATAAAAGACAAAGTGGCAGGCTTTCATCACGCTACTATAGCCGAGTTGCGAGATGCCGTGGCCCAGCACCGTATCGTGGTGGTGGGCATGCGCTATAATGACGCCGTATGGAAAGCGCGCAAAGTGCTAACCAAAGCGGGTTTGGATTTTCATTATTTGGAATATGGCAGCTATACGTCACAATGGCGCAGGCGGCTGGCTCTTAAAATGTGGTCAGGTTGGCCGACTTTTCCAATGGTTTTTGTAGATCAAGCCTTGATTGGCGGGGCCAGTGATCTAGTAGCCTTATTGAATGCGGGCCAGATCACCCTGCAAAAAAAATAAGCTGACTAAACATGCCTAAGATTAAGCCCATTATTTTTGATTGGGCGGGAACAGTGATCGATTTTGGATCTTTTGGTCCGGTGGTGTCATTTGTTTGCGCCTTTGCGTAGTTTGGCATCACGTCAACGGGTGATCATGCCCGGGTAGCGATGGGCCAACTCAAATGGGCCTATATTCGGACGATGCTAGCAATACCGAAAATTGAGGTCGTTTGGTGTGGCAAATATGGTCGTTCGCCGACATAGGCCTATATTGACGCCGTTTAATTGTATGTTTGTGCCCTTAAATGAAGCGATAGTGACTGATTATGCCCAATAGGTTCCGGGGGCAGCGCAGACCATGGCGTTGCCAAGGGGGCGAGATGTTAAAATCAGGTCGACCACGGGGTATATACGCTCAATGATCACGCGGCTATTGCCGTTTGCTACCGCACAAGGCTTTGTGCCGCTCAATTTGATTTGAGGGGATGATCTGTCTGGAACAAAGCTAGGCCCCTTGGGCATGCATCAATGCTTTGTTGATTTAGCGGTTTATTCACCACACTCTTTTGTGAAAGTTGATGACACCGCGCCTGGCGTTGCGGAAGGAGAGGCGACGGCTGCGATCACGGTAGGTGTGGCGACGTCAGGAAATTTTGTTGGCCATACGGTGGAAAGTCTGGCCGCCTTGCCGTAGGGCGCCCACCAAGAGTTGCGCGATCAGGCTGATCGCGCCCTAATAGCCGCAGATCATGTGATCGATACTATCTCCAATCTGCCTGATCTTATTGCTGTGCTAAGACGCTAAGTGGCGCGCCTTGCGAAGGCGGGCTGTTTGGGCTGCAGTAAATCGAATGCAATGTTTGTAAAATAGCCGCGACCTCGGGGCCCTTAAGGCCATTATAGATCGTTTGCTGATCACGCCGTGTTTGCACTAAGTCGGCCTCACGTAGGATTTTTAGGTGATGCGAGATGGCGGGTTGTGAAAGGCCAGATAAATCAACCAAAGCCTGCACAGACTTTTCCCCCATCAAAAGATTGCACAAAATCTGCAACCGAACTGGAGAGGAAAGCATAGCCATTAAATTTGCAGCCTGCGTCATTTTGTCGGCCAGGTCATTGGGGTCCATCGTATATTTAAGGTCTTGTATATTCATATTCACTTATATATATAATGTCTTATATAAGGTCAATACTTCATCGCTTGCTTCGTGACGTATTTTACCTCTGCACAAAGAAGAAGGACTTCAAAATGACTGAATTTACACCTTACTTGTCACTGATTGGGGGCGTCTTGATTGGCCTTGGTGCGGTGATTTTTATGGCCGCCAATGGACGAATCGCCGGCATGACTGGTATTTTGACGGGCGTTTTGCCGCCGGTTTCGAAAGATTGGGCTGTGAGGGCTGCCTTTTTGGCGGGAGCGGTTGTGGCGCCTATGATCTATGTTGCTCTTGGCAATGAAATTCCCTTCTCTGTTCCCCCTTCGGCTTTGATGCTGGTCTTGGGTGGCTTTTTGGTGGGGTTAGGCGTCTTTTTCGGTGGGGGTTGTACCTCCGGACATGGGGTTTGCGGCATGGCGCGGTTTTCGGTACGCTCATTCATCGCGACCTTGTCCTTTATGGTGACAACCTTTGTTACCGTTTTTGTCATCCGTCACATGTTGGGGTTATAAAATGTTGAAATATATTTCTTCTGCCATTGCGGGCGGCGTTTTTGGGTTTGGGATTGCGATCTCGGGCATGGCCAATCCTGCGAAAGTTTTGAATTTCTTTGATATATTTGGTACGTGGGACCCTAGCTTAGTGTTTGTTATGGGCGGTGCGATGATCACCGCTTTGATTGGCTATCGTTTAGTGTTTGGAGTGCAAAAACGCCCGCTTTTTGAGGTGAGCTTCTCCCTGCCCAGCGCCAAACAAATCGACCGCCGCCTTATTTTGGGTTCGATCGTGTTTGGTATTGGCTGGGGTATCGCAGGATTTTGCCCAGGCGGTGCCATTCCTACCTTTGGGTTAGGTCATTCTGAGTCCTACATTTTTATAGCCTCTTTGGTGGTGGGTATTTTGGTTGCACGGCGCATTAACCCATTTTTCCTGGCGAAATAACGAAGTAAGGAATTTTCTCGATGACAGTGTTTACCCCAAATATGACCCTAAAACCTGAAGTCACAGGCTTTTTTGATCCTGACACCAATACAATCAGTTATGTGGTCAAAGATCCAGATAGCGCCTCTTGTGCGGTGGTTGACAGTGTAATGGATATTGATTACGCGGCCGGCCGCATTGCTTATAAGCATGCTGACCGCTTGATTGAGTTCATCACCTCAAACGGCTTGAAACTTGAGTGGATCATCGAAACCCATGTTCATGCTGATCATTTGTCTGCTGCACCCTATTTGCAGCAAAAATTGGGTGGCAAAATTGGGGTCGGTGAGCAGATCTTAGTTATCCAGGAAACCTTTGGTAAGATATTCAACGAAGGCACTGAGTTTCAGCGTGATGGGTCGCAATTTGATGCTTTGTTTAAGGATGGCGATAGCTATAAAATTGGCTCAATGGATGTGACCGCAATCTATACGCCAGGTCACACGCCAGCGTGTATGGTACATGTGGTCGGAAATGTGGCCTTTGTGGGCGATACGTTGTTTATGCCAGACGGTGGCTCTGCCCGCGCCGACTTTCCCGGCGGTGACGCGGCTACCCTTTATGACAGCATTCAAAAATTGTTAACATTGCCTGATGAGATGCGTTTGTTCATGTGTCATGACTATGCGCCAAATGGACGTGAAATTGCATGGGAAACGACCGTGGCTGAAGAGAAGGCCCATAATATCCACGTGGGTGCAGGCAAAACGCGCGAAGATTTTATAAAGTTCCGGACCGAGCGCGACGCGTCGTTGGCCATGCCGCGTTTGATTATTCCGTCCTTGCAAGTAAATATGCGCGCAGGTGACGTGCCCAAAGACAATGACGGCAATATGATGCTTAAAATCCCCGTTAACAAACTTTAATAGGGCCTTCAGGGCCCGTTTTATCATGGTGCGCGTGATTTTGGTCACGTCGCACATGATTTAGTATTGGATTAAACTATGGATCGAAAACCCTTTGTTGGCGCCTTTGCGCGCTACCTACCTATTCTTGAATGGGGTCCTAAATATACCAAAGATGCGCTGACAAACGATCTTTTGGCAGCTGTCATTGTAACGATCATGTTGGTGCCACAATCGTTAGCTTATGCGCTTTTGGCCGGCTTACCAGCAGAGATGGGGATCTATGCTTCGATCGTACCGATTGTGCTTTATGCCATTTTTGGTACTAGTCGCGCGCTTGCGGTGGGGCCTGTGGCGGTTGTATCTTTGATGACGGCTTCGGCCGTGGGCAAGGTTGCTGCTTTGGGCTCGATTGACTATGTGACCGCAGCGTTAACTTTGGCCTTTTTATCGGGGTTGATCTTGCTGGGGCTTGGTCTTTTGCGGTTGGGTTTTTTAGCAAATTTCCTCTCGCATCCAGTTATTGCAGGCTTCATCACCGCATCAGGTATTTTGATTGCGATGAGCCAAGTGAAACATCTCTTGGGGATCAAGATATCTGGCGATACTGTGCCTGAACTGGTCGGGCAAATCATAACCCATCTTGGTCAAACCAACTTTTATACCTTGGGCCTTGGCGTTGTGGGGACGGGCTTTCTATTTTGGGTACGCAAAGGTTTAAAACCACTGTTGCGTAAGGTGGGTATGGGCGCACGCGCCGCCGAGCTTCTGGCCAAAACTGGCCCTGTCTTAGCGATTTTGGTCAGCACATTGGTAACTTGGGGTTTTGATCTTGTTGGCAAAGGCGTGCAAGTGGTCGGAGAGGTTCCCCAAAGTCTGCCACCGCTGACCGCACCGTCTTTTTCTTTCGATTTAATGGGAAGTTTGCTTGGTTCGGCTTTGTTGATTTCGATCATCGGCTTTGTTGAAAGCATCTCGGTTGCACAAACTTTAGCGGCCAAAAAACGCCAACGGATCGATCCTAATCAAGAGCTTATTGGCCTTGGTGCTGCGAATATAGGTGCGGCCTTTACTGGTGGTTATCCTGTAACTGGAGGCTTCTCGCGTTCGGTCGTCAATTATGATGCAGGCGCTGATACCCCAGCCGCAGGTGCCTATACCGCCCTTGGCTTAGCCTTCGCGGCTCTATTTTTGACGCCTTTGATCTATTTCTTACCAAAGGCCATTTTGGCTGCGACCATCATTGTCGCAGTACTTAGCCTGATCGACTTTTCGATCTTGCGCAAATCTTGGGTGTTTTCAAAACCCGACTTTGCAGCTGTGTCTGTGACCATTTTCCTGACCCTTGTAGTGGGCGTGGAGGCTGGCGTTTCTGCAGGGGTATTGCTGTCGATTGTGATGTATCTTTACAAAACCTCGCGTCCGCATATTGCGGAAGTAGGACAAATCGCGGGCACCGAACATTTCCGAAACGTCAAACGCTACGATGTTATCACCTATCCACATATTTTGACCCTGCGGGTGGATGAAAGTCTTTATTTTGCCAATGCCCGTTTTCTTGAGGATTACATCTATGACGTTGTCGCTAAAGATAGTAAGTTGATCCATGTGGTGCTGCTATGTTCGGCGGTTAATGTGATTGATATGAGCGCGCTTGAAAGCCTTGAAGCTATCAATGAACGCCTTAAATCCACGGGCGTTAAATTCCACCTTTCTGAAATAAAAGGCCCTGTGATGGATCGATTGTCCAAGACCCATTTAATCGCCGACTTGTCTGGCCAAGTTTTCCTAAGCCAACACCAAGCGATTGAGGCGCTTAAGGACTGAAGTCTCAAATCTAAAATAAAAGAAACTGCATTTGTGTCGCCCCAAATGCAGTTTTTTACCAAAGCGGCCGATGTTGCTAGCGCTGCTGATTATAACTACGATGAACCTCAGATACAAGTTGTGTTGGGTTGCACCGCGCCCTGGGCTCGAGCTGCGGGCGTCCGTTATGATTTGGTCGCTTCGGCCGTTTCGACGGCGATTTGAGCTAATTTCACGATAGCCTCATAACTGGTGGCGGTGGCAATAAAGCGGCCATTATGGCAAAAATTGGCCCCTAGCACACCCGAAGCTTTCTCCAATGCCTGCCCGTTAAGCCCCGCCCAAGCGCTTGGCAAGTCGGCCCTAAGGGTGAACTCGTGCGAGGTGCGTCTGATGCCGCCCAACGTCCAATCTGAGTCGCGGGGGGCTATAACAAACAACAAATGATCTGCGCCCGCATCAATCACTGTTTGTAAAAACGGCATATTTTGGGGCAGCTCTAGTATCTGACCCGCACCTGCCTTTTGAATGGACTTTACGACAATCGACTGTGCACGCAAATTGGCATCATATTTTTTCACTATGCTCTCAACCAACTGACGTGCGAGCACTAGGGCTGCGCCAAAAGCTAGATCTTCACTTTCAGGGTCGCGTGCGTCAAATGCGGGACTAAGGCTTTCTAAAAGCTCTGGTAGGGTTAAGGGCGCAAGCGGCCCCGCCACTGAGGGGCTAAGTGCGCCATTGTCCAAAAGATCAATGTAAAGTACGATTTCCTGATCAAACTTCGTATGGATTTGCGAAATATGTTCATGGGGAATGCCTGAGTCGGCCAGGTAGCGGACCCCATAGTGGCGCCATATCAACCCAAATGAGCTGAACGGCTGCCCGTCGTCCCGCAAAGGGGCTCCACGTTGATGATGGTCGAAAATCTGTAAATCTGCATCAAAGAGGCCTCCCACGTCGTAAATAAGATGACCAAAAGCGGGGGTAATCCAAGCCGCATCGCGGCTACGCACAAGGTTTGCTTGAGGAAAAAGCCGCGTCAAGATCACGCTTGATAAAAGCTCATCGGCGTGAAAACCGCCCGAATGTGTTATCAGAGCTGTGATCGTCATCGCCTCTATGCCCAACCATAATTAAAGCTGACCGAGATACGTTCATCTTCTGCCATATTCAGCGGCACCTCATGGCGCAGCCAGCTTTCCCAAAGTAAAACCTCGCCCACCTGAGGTGCAATATAGTAAAAGCTACGCAAGCTGTCGGCACAGTTTTTCAATCGCGTCGGCGCGGCCATCATCATGGCCAGCCGCGGATCTTCAAATTTAATGGCGCTGGCATCTTCGGGCATAGTTACATAAGTCGTGCCCGAAATCACGCTGTGTGGATGAATATGTGAGGTGTGCACCCCCCCCGGCGCCAGAATGTTGATCCAAAGCGAGTCAATCTTTAGCTTTTTTTCGCCTAAATCAAACTGCAACTCTTTGGCGAAAGCGGCCACATGCTTATCAAGCACTTTTACCAGATCTTTGAAAATAGGAAACGCCCAGGCCAGATTGGCTAGAGACGCATAACTCGTATAGCCAGGATAGCCGTTTTCATCACACCAATTTTGTCCTGCTTCGTCATCCTCGGCGATAGAGAGGCACGAGGTTTCAAGCTCGGCTACGTTAATGGCCTTGCCCTGTTCGGACAGGGCTGCGCGGTAAAGTGGGGTGACGAAAAGGGATGTGATCTGTGGCATCTGCGCTCCGAAATTAACTTTCAAATAGGTTCTGCTTTGCGGCTTGTACATAGTTTTTGCAACCCAAAAAGGCTCGCCGCAACCGAGGGTCCAATGCCAAGAGCAAAAAACAACGTGCCAATACCGACCGTTCCACCCAAAGACCAGCCGATGGCAATCACCATCACTTCAAGGCTGGTGCGTACCAACGCCATGGGCCGGCCCGTAACTCTTTGCAGGCCTGTCATCAACCCATCACGCGGACCGGGCCCAAGATTGGCGATCAAATAGATACCGCCACCAAATCCCGTGATAATCACACCTAAAATCGACTGTAAAAGCTGTAAGGCCAGATGGTCAAAATGCGGCAAGTAGGGCAGGGCGAACCCCAAGACCAAAGCAATGATCACCGCATTTGCCAAGGTCCCAATGCCCGGCCTTTGGCGCAAGGGTATCCAACAAAGCAAGACTGAAATGCTTAAGATAAAGGTCGAAAGCCCAATGTCTATGCCAGTGACATTGGCAAGTCCTTGGGCAAAAACCGTCCAAGGGCTGACCCCGACCGCGGCAGTGATCAACAGCGCCTCGCCCAAACCGAAAATGGTTAAGCCCAGCACCAAAAACACCAAAGAGACCAAGGGTGGCCTAAGTGACTGTGTTTTTTTTGCGCTCCAAAAGAGGATGGGGACGGATTTGATTTTTAAAAATGATAATGAAAACGCCATGTCCACCTCAGGGTCTGCCCCGAATATAGGCTTTTGCACGGGCAATGATAGCGGTATTCTGTGTCTTTAAAGGCTATTTAGTTTGGGTGCCTTATAAAAAAGGAACACCGCAACCAGCCAGAAAAAAAGTGGAAAGGGTAATTATGAAATAGGGCACGGTGCTTCTTTCTTTGCCTAATTGTGGTGGCCCATCATCTGTTCATGTACCGCTTGCATGCCGCGCGCGGCCAGATCACTGACTTCAAGCGCGTGTTTTTGCAGGGCGGCGACGACCTCAGGATTTCCTGAAGTTTGAATAACACTAACACCAAAATCCGTCGTTTCAATCTCGGTTATTATTTCAGAGCCCTTTTGGAATAAAATATCAAGTGTTGGGCTTTGAATGGGAATTTGGGGATCTTGGCCCTGTTCAACGCGAGTTATCATGCTTGCAACATGGTTCACCAAGGCGCTGCGCAGATTTTCGTCGGGACTTTCGGTTGTAGTTTTGATGCCGTTGGGCAAAAGCTCTACGCTACGCGTTATGTCCTTATGGTTTTGGAACATTGATTTTAGATCGACTACTTCATCTGCAGTTGTGTCTTTTCCATTTAACATGGGCATATCGCCTTCATCATGCATATCAACCTCCATAGAGGCCATATGCGTGCTGTGACCGTCGTAAGACGACTGTGACCAAAAATGCGATGCAACAAAACCGCTGCCAAAGACGATGACTAAACCTATAGTCAAGATAAATGCTTTTTTCATGTTTTCTTTCCATTATATTCAACTTAATGAATGTAATTATTAATTGCTACGCTGCAAGGGTAAACTCTCGATAAAGCCCAATTAGGAGCTATTCGAGAAATTTTTAGCGAATTACTTTTGGTCAAAGCGAAAAATGGTGGCCCCAGAAGGAATCGAACCCTCAACCTGCCGATTAGAAGTCGGCTGCTCTATCCAGTTGAGCTATGGAGCCACAGGT
>ERZ888423.758-NODE-758-length-32023-cov-8.647116_pt1 | contig 32023 bp, 28 predicted proteins | sample MGYA00520523_ERZ888423 | MGnify/ENA primary metagenome ERZ888423 (study PRJEB32303, sample SAMEA104408611) | aquatic metagenome | biome: Brackish water; feature: Pelagic; material: water | place: Baltic Sea | collected 2014-06-08T10:24:00 | depth 30,27 m ...
GCCTTACGCCACCTTAACACCAAGATGGCACGCTTGGCGCGCAGCAGAGCAGGAGCAGGCCAAATGGCCCCCAAACACACGTATACGATCCTTTCCATGATGAAGGACGAGGGTCATTCGCTTGTCGAATGGGTCGCCTATCATAACCACATCGGCTTTGATAATATTTGCGTCTACACCAACAACTGTAGCGACGGCACCGATGACATGCTGATCCGGCTCGAGGAAATGGGCTGGCTCAAACACTTTCGCAACGATGTTCCAGAAGGCAAGAAACCGCAGCCGAACGCACTAACGCTGGCGACGCAAAACGAAGACGTCGTGAATAGCGAGTGGATTTTGACGATGGATGCCGACGAGTTCCTGTCCATCAAATGTGGACGTGGACGGATTGAAGACCTGATCGAACGGATGGGCCCCGAGGCCAACGCGATGGCAATTACCTGGCGGTTTTTCGGCTCCAACAGTGTGACCGACTGGAATCCTGGACTTGTCATTGAAAACTACACCCACTGCGCGCCCGATATTTTCAAAAAGGGATGGGGCGTAAAAACCATCTTTAAGCCCTACCGTGATATGAAGCTGGGCATCCATCGCCCACATATCAAGAAAGCCTCGCAAGAGCCTGCAAATGCAAAGCTTATGTTTGACCAGCTGTGGCTAAACGGGTCGGGTGATCCGATGCCAGACGAGTTTTCCCTCTCGGGCTGGCGATCCACAAAACCGACACTGGGCTACAAGTTGGTCGAGCTAAACCACTACGCCGTCAAATCATACGAGGCCTATTTACTGCGCCGCGTGCGGGGCAATGTGAACAACAAAGAAGACAAGTATGACGCGGCCTATTTTGCCCTGTTTGATCGCAACGAGGAAGAAGCGAGCAACGCGACCCGACACGCCCGCGGCACGAAAAAGAAGATGGCACAAATCCTGTCAGACCCGATCATGCGCGACTTGCAAGACAAGGCGTTGGCGTTCCACGCCGCCCGTGTCGAAATGCTGCGCAGCACCGGTGAATATGACTCTTGGGTCGCCGAGCTGAAAAAAGCTGGCGAAGTGCCGCTTGATAGGCTCGACGAAGTGTTGTTCATCCAGCACCTGCCCAAACAATGGCAAGACAAGGTCAAGGAAATGAAGGCCCAAGGCGTGCCTGACAAAATGATCGCCAAGATGATCGCCCAGACACAGACCGCCAAGAAAGGCGAGACCCGCCAGGCGTTGCTTGAGGCTGCTGGCGAAAAACCCGAAGATCGTCTGGACGCACATCAATTGCGTGAACGCGATAAAACAACAGAAAGGGCGATGAGCCTTAGCGACAACCCGTTCCTTAATACACCCGAGGCTGCGGGTCTGGGTGTGCCGCTTATGAACGAACGGGCGCAGAAAATTGCGCTTGCAGCACAGGCGGGCGGCGACGGTCCACGCGACGCGAAACTGCGTGAAAAGGCTGCGCAGGCGCGCAAAGTGCGCGATGCGCGAACCGCGCGGGTTGACCTGAACGAACCGGCTCCAACGCTGGAACAGATCATCCAAGAGGTCACCGGCGAAGCCGCGAGCGAAATATACAGCACGCCTGGGACTGTGGCCGCCTCGCCGTCAACAACGCCTTCCAAGGCGATCGGAAAACCGACTGTGCGCGAGACGAGCACGCAAAAGGCAACACCCAAAGCAGCAGCAAAGCCGAAAGCTGCAAGCGCTACCAAAACATCTGCAGCCGCACCGAAAAAACGCGTGGCGACCACAAGAAAAACCACGGCCCGCAAGGCCACCACGACGCGTAAGACAACCAAACCAGCGGCAACAACAGCCGCGAAAAAGGACGCCTAAACATGGCCAACCAGCCCACGACCCTCGTTTCAACCATGAAGAACGAGGGGCCCTACCTTCTTGAATGGTTGGCCTATCACAAATCCATCGGCGTCGACGATTTTTGCATTTTTTCAAATGATTGCACCGATGGGACCAACTTGATCCTGAACCGGCTTGACCAGATGGGCGTGATCAAACACTTTGATAACCCGCTTGGGCCGAACATGGACCCGCAGCGCGCCGCCTATAGCCGCGCCAACAAAATGGACTGGGTCCGCGCAAGCGACTGGATTTTGATCGTGGACGCGGATGAGTTTTTGAACGTGCATGTGGGCGATCATTCGGTGCAGGCCCTGATTGACGCCTGCCCAGAGGACACGGACTCGATCTCGATCAATTGGCGGCTCATGGGCGGGTGCGGGCAGTCAAAAATGTCTGATGATCTTGTTACCGAACGCTTTACCCGTGGATCAACGTTTGAAAAACCCGAAAACGGACTGGTTTGGGGGTTTAAAACCCTGTTCCGCCCAGCAAGTTTTGATTTCTTTGGCGTGCATCGCCCGAAGTTCCACAAGACCAAGGAAATCGTCCCTGACATGGTCAAGATGGTTAATGGCGCGGGCAAACCAATGGGCGACAAATACCTGCAAGGCGGCTGGCGCGGTAGCAAAGACAATGTCACCAATGAATTTGCACAGGTGAATCACTACGCCGTAAAATCGCGCGAGGATTTCTTGCTGAAGCGTCTGCGCGGCACCGCCAACTCCAAGAACAAAGACCGGATTGATATGGAGTATTGGGGCAAATACGACATCAATACCAACGAAGACGCAACGATCCGCACCGATGGGATCCGCGCCCAGATGGACGAGTGGCTGCAAGACGGTGATTTGGCGGCCCTGATGCGGTCATGCATGGATTGCTCGCGCCGCGTGTTGGATTATCAACTGACCGTGCCGGAATTTCGCACGTTCCTCGACACGGGCATCTTCGGAAAAATGAAAGACGCCGCCGAATGAGTGCACCTGCACGCTTTCTTTGTGTCGGCACCCATCACAAGACCGGCACAGTCTGGATGCGGCGCACGTTCCACAAATTCGCCACCGCCGAGGGTATCCCCGTGACGCGGGTAAATGAATGTTCGCGGCTCAACGTATTGCCCACGGACGGCCCCGCACTGGTGGTCAGTTGGTCGTCGTCATTTCCGCTGGCGCTGTTTAACCACCCGCAAGCGCGGTTCTTGCACATGATCCGCGATCCGCGCGATGTGCTGCTGTCGGGCTACCGCTACCATCTGGTAGCGCCTACCGGAAACGAGAAGTTCCTACGCATTCCGCGCAAGGATCTGGGCGGCAAGACCTACAAGGAGCACCTGAACGCCCTGCCATCGCGCATTGATGGCTTGTTATTCGAGATGAACAACAAGCATGCCGAAACCGTGACCGAAATGCTGATATGGCCCTACGGCCACCCACAGGTTGTTGATTTACGTTATGAAGACCTGATCAACGACACCGATTGCGCACTATTTGACAGGGCAATCCGGCGACTGGATGTGCCGACGTTTGATCATGACCGGCTGATGAAATCCTATTGGGATCACAGCCTGTTTGGCGCATTGGCCGATCCCGAAAACCGAAAGCCCAACGTCAAAGCCCATGTAAAATCGGCAAGCACGGCACAATGGCGTGCAAAACTCCCCCGCGAAGTGGCGACAGCATATGCGGCGCGCTTTGGGGCCGCACTTGCGGTACTTGGCTATGCGCAAAACGACGATTGGGTGAACGAATGCCTGCCCGAGGCGGAAATGGCCAAGGCAACCACCGCTAGCTAGGCCACCAAATTAGGCGACGGTGCGCGCCACGTTAACTGGCCGCAGATTTGGCCTCCGCTGCTTCGACCTGTGTCAAAAGTTTTGCGAATTCAGGCTGTTTCTTGAGCGTTTCAATTTTGGCCTGCGCCTGCACGACGGCGCGTTGATGCAACCTGTTCAATTCAGGGTCTTGCAGAAGACGGTCACGTTCCTGCGCTATCCGCCCGACCCAGCGCTGAATGCGCTCATCGTGTTGTTCGCCCTGATTATACTTGTTCCAGTATTGGATCGAATATGCATGATCCGCATGGTTCGCATTGCCCCGCGCCGCCTTGAGAAGGAACGTCTCCATCGAGCGCAGCGCATAGTGGTTCAACTGCACCAAATCAAAGCCATAGTTCGGGTAGAGCAGGCTTTTCACATCGCGCGTAAGGTCCACCTCGGTCAATGGCTGCCCGCTTCCGTTGACCATCGTGACGCGATCAAGTTTGTTGGCTAAAAAAGTTGGGGAATGGTTGTGAATCCGGCGCGGGGTTGATGACCGATGGGTCAGTGTTTTAACGCCACGCCGGTTTAACCTGCGATGATAGGCTTTTTCATAGCTGGCCGCGCGCACAAATTGCTGTGTCACGGGTAGATCGGCAAATTCGCGCACGCCGCCACAGCCAAAATTATGCTGCGACATGGCAATGACGTTCGCATCGCCCACGGCCTCGAATAAGGCATTCAAGGTGCCATCACCGGAGTTGACGCAAATGTATTCATCCACATCCAATGACACGACCCAATCGGACCGAAATAACCGCTTAGAGGTGTTGATATAGCGTATGACCTGCAAGTGGTGTTTGGTTTGTCCGTTTACCATCGACGGGTTGGCGAAATGGCGCAGCTCGCCCATTTCGTCCAGACGTTCAAGCATGACATCCGTGCCGTCAGTGCAATCATTCGAGAACACGAGGATGTCGTTGATCCCGATCAGTCGATGGTAGGCGACCCACTCCAGCAAGAACGGCGCTTCGTCTTTCATCGGAGTAATCGACGATATTCGCATAACAACCCTTTGAGCCCCTGCAGCCACCACGGCCACGCCACGCATTGTGTATAACGCCTGTCATCTAGGAACGCACGGGCAATCCTGCGCGCGCGCCACATGACCGCTCAATCAGGTGCACCCGTGTGGCCTTACAGAAGTCCGGGTCCGGGTGTCTTGGCGGCATTGGCCAGCAAATCAAACACATAGCCCGCAACAGAGCGGAAACAAATCACCGCGAAATCATCGCCGTCTTGTGTCCATATCGCCGTGGGAACCTGCGCCAAACGGGTGCGACGCATTTCACCTTTCGGGAGACCGGATGCGCGCAAATCCGCAGGGCAAACCCTTGCCAGGACCTCGCGCGCGCCCTTGCCCTGCACAGTGATCAGTGCCCGCGCATCTGACACGTTAACGGCCAGATAATGCGTGCCGTTTAGTGCCGCGTCGATCTTGGCGACCGATTCATCGGCTGCATCATGGGGCACAAGCAACAGCAATTCGTCGGGCGACATCCACGCAAGGCCGCTTTCGCCGTGCATGTTCACACCGCGCTGTGCGGGCATATCAACACCAGTCACGGCCTTGCAGACCTTTTTCAGATTCGCGTTGGACAAATCTCCGCGCAAGGTAATCATGCCCCGAAAGCCGCCCTCGCGGATGGTCGTAACCCCGGTCACTTCGCGGCCATTCAATGCGCTGGTAACATTAGACATTCTGTTTCTCCCCTTCAGGGTCAAAGAACACCGGATTGACGATCTTGGCTTTCACGCTGGTCCCATCGACCTTGGGAAATTCGATCACTTCGCCCATACGGTCCGGCCCATGCAGCACCAGCCCCATTGCAATGCCGCGCCCCAGCGTGGGCGAATGATAGGTCGAGGTCACGCGCCCTTGGGTGTTGCGCTGGCCATTTTCATTCACACCTTCGCCGACAGCATAGGCCCCGTCAGGAATGACTGATCCATCGGTGGTTTCAAGGCCAACCAACTGCCAGCGGGTCGGGTCGGTCATGTGGTCACGTTCCTGCGCGCGCTTACCCAAGAAGTCGTCCTTCTTTTTGGAAATCGCCCAGTGCAGGCCGAGATCCTGCGGGATCACGGTGCCGTCGGTTTCGTCACCGATCATGATGAAACCCTTTTCAGCGCGCATAATATGCAGGCATTCCGTGCCATAGGGCATAACGCCAAACTCCGCACCCGCCTCCAGCAGCGCATCCCAAAACGCGCGGCCTTGGCTGGCTGGAACGGCAATTTCAAACGACAACTCGCCCGAAAATGAAATCCGGTAAACGCGACAATCAAAGCCGCCAATCGTGCCATCGGCCCAGTCCATGAACGACAGCGCCTCGGCGCTCACATCCATTCCGCCCAGCTTTTCCAAAACCTTACGGGCATTGGGCCCGACAACGGCCACCTGCGCGAACTGTTCAGTAACGTTGGTCACATAGACCTGCCAGTCCCACCATTCGGTCTGCAGCCATTCTTCCATGTGCGCATAAATGCGATCCGCGCCACCGGTTGTCGTGTGGCACAGGAATGTGTCGTCGTCGATCCGCGCGACCACGCCGTCATCACTCAGAAAGCCGTTTTCGGTACACATCAGACCATAGCGACAGCGGCCCGGTTTCAGGGTGCTCATCATGTTGGTGTAAAGCATATCAAGAAACTTGCCCGCGTCAGGGCCACGCACGATCAGTTTGCCAAGCGTCGAGGCATCCAGCAGGCCAAGGTTTTCACGGGTGTTGGTGACTTCACGCTGCACCGCCTGTTCCACGGTTTCAGCACCGCGCACAAAGGCATAAGCGCGCCGCCAATGGCCGACAGGTTCCCAATCGGCACCGTTGGCGTCGTGCCAGTCGTGCATCGGGGTCTTGTGCAGCGGTTGGAACAATTCGCCGCGCGCCTCGCCACCAATCGCGCCCATGGAAATAGGCGTGTAGGGCGGGCGGAACGTGGTTGTGCCAACGGCGGGGATCGGTGCGTTCAGCGCACCTGCCAACGTGGCAAGACCATTAATATTGCTTAGCTTTCCTTGATCCGTCGCCATGCCCAGCGTGGTATAGCGTTTCGTGTGTTCGACGCTTTCGTAACCTTCGCGCGCCGCCAGTTGCACGTCGCTGACTTTGACATCGTTTTGATAATCAAGCCACATTTTGGAGCGCAGCTTGTAGCTTGCACCTTGCGGCATCAGCCAGACCGGGGCCATCGGCTCTTCCTTGGGCGTGTCGCCTGTTGGGCCTCGCCCCGTCTTGCCGGTTGCCCCTGCCGCTTTGGCGGCGGCGGCACCGGCTTGGAACGCATCGACCAAAACCTCGGCAGTGGACATCGCGCCATTGGCGGCCCCCGCGGGCACCACAAACCCAAGCCCATCCGCGCCCAAAGGCGGGCGGCTGGCATCGGGGCGGAAATGCGACTGCGCGTCATCCCAGATCAGCTTGCCACCGCAGTGCGACCACAGGTGCACAACAGGCGACCAACCGCCCGACATCGCGACCGCGTCGCAGGCGATTTCCTCAATTTCAGAACCTTCGCCCGCTTGCAAGCAGATCGACACGCCAGTGACGCGCTTGGCGCCGTTCACATGGGCGATACCTTTGCCAAGCGCGACGCGGATACCCATTTCGCGAGCTTGCTGCACAAGCGATCCGTCCGCCGTTGGGCGCGCGTCCAAGATCACCGGCACGTCCAGCCCTGCGTCTTTTAGCGTAATCGCCGTGCGATAGGCATCGTCGTTATTGGTGACCACAACCGTGCGATCCCCCAAGGACACACCAAAGTTGACGGCATAATCACGCACGGCCCCTGCCAGCATAACGCCCGGAATGTCGTTGCCCGCAAAAGACAGCGGGCGTTCGATTGATCCGGTTGCGGTTACGATCTGTCTGGCACGGATACGCCACAAACGGTGACGCGGGCCGTCCTGATCTGGCGCATGGTCTGTCAAACGCTCATAGGCAAGTGCGTAGCCGTGATCGTAAACGCCCGTGCCCATCGTGCGATTGCGCAGCGTGACGTTGTCCATACTTTCAAGGGCTTGTACGGTTTCCTTCACCCATGTATCGCCGTCCAGCCCATCAATCTGTGCGCCATCCACAGGTGCGCGGCCACCCCAATGGGCGGTTTGTTCAACCAGCAGAACATCAGCGCCAGCACGGCCAGCGGCCAGTGCTGCAGCAAGTCCCGCGATACCGCCACCAGTGATCAGAACATCAACGTGGGCATAGAAATGCTCGTAGCTGCTGCCATCCATTTCGGTCGGCGCGCGCCCAAGTCCGGCGGCTTTGCGAATGAACGGTTCATAAACATGCTTCCACAGCGGGCGCGGATGGATGAACATTTTGTAATAGAAACCGGCCGGCATAAAACGCGACAGTTTCGCGTTCACGGCGCCCACATCAAACTCAAGGCTGGGCCAGTGGTTCTGACTTTCAGCCGCAAGCCCTTCAAACAATTCGGTCGTCGTGATGCGCTGGTTGGGCTCGAAAAACGCGCCCGCCCCCATGTTCACCAACCCGTTGGGCTCCTCGGCACCGCTGGCTACAAGACCGCGCGGACGGTGATATTTGAAAGAGCGACCAACCAGCATCTGGTCATTTGCCAGCAGGGCCGAGGCGAGCGTGTCACCCTCATGCCCCTGCATCCGTTTGCCATTGAACGTAAATTCCATCGTGGAGGCGCGATCAAGAAGGCGGCCAGCTGTTGCCAGACGTGTGCTCATGAGAAGGCCCTCCATGTCCAGCCTGGTCGCTTGGTGCTGATCTTTTCGCGCAAGTCTTTTGGTGGCGCGAGGGTTTGTGCCGAATAGGTACCAAACACCTCAAGCGTCATCGTGCAGCGCGCGGCGTGGAACCACTTGCCACAACCGGCCACATGCCGCCAGCGTTCGAAATGCACACCCTTGGGGTTTTCACGCATGAACAGGTAGTCCTCGAAATCATTGTCCAAAGACCCGACAGTTTCACGCTTAAGATGCGCCTCGCCGCCAGCGTGCAGTTCGGTTTCATCGGCTTGGATGCTGCAATACGGGCATTCTAGGGTCAGCATTTGCGCACTCCTTTAAGGTCGTGTGTTGGGACGGTCATGAAGATTCGGTCCATCAATGCGCCACCCCTGCTGCAACGCTTTCGTCGATAAACTTGCCCGCACGAAACCGGTTCATGGAGAATTCTTCGGTCAGCGGGGAATGCCCATTGGCCATCAGTTCCGCCATGGCCCAGCCGGAGCCGGGAATTGCTTTGAATCCGCCAGTGCCCCAGCCGCAGTTCATGAACATGCCCTCGACCGGTGTCTTTGTCAGAATCGGTGATCTATCGCCTGTCACGTCAACGATCCCGCCCCATTGGCGCAACATTTTAAGCCGTGAAATCATCGGGAAGGTTTCGATGAGCGCGCGTACCGTTTCCTCGATATGGTGGAACGATCCCCGCTGGGTATAGTTGTTATAGCCGTCCGTGCCGCCGCCAATCACCATCTCGCCTTTGTCCGATTGCGACATATAGCCATGCACTGTGTTCGCCATTACGACCACATCCATGCAGGGTTTGATCGGTTCCGAGACCAGCGCCTGAAGTGCCACAGATTCCATTGGAAGCTGAAACCCCGCCATTTCCGCCAAAGCGCTGGAATGTCCTGCAACAACACCGCCCAGCTTGTCACACAGGATTTTGCCCTTGCTGGTTTCAACACCCGTGACTTTGCCTCCATCGGTCAAGACATTGGTGACTTCGCATTGCTGGATGATATCCATGCCCATGTCTGAACAGGCCCGCGCATAGCCCCAAGCGACCGCATCGTGGCGGGCTGTGCCGCCGCGCGCTTGCCACAAACCACCCAAGACAGGATAGCGCGGCCCGTCGATATTCATGATCGGCACCAGCTGCTTGACCCGCGCGGGGCTGATAAATTCGGTTTTCACACCCTGCAATGCGTTGGCATGGGCGGTCCGCTGATAGCCGCGGACCTCGTGATGGGTTTGGGCCAGCATGATTACGCCACGCGGGGAAAACATCACGTTATAGTTCAGGTCTTGCGACATTGTCTCGTATAAGGACCGCGATTTTTCATAGATCGCCGCAGACGGGTCTTGCAGATAGTTCGAGCGGATAATCGTGGTGTTCCGGCCCGTGTTCCCGCCGCCCAACCAGCCCTTTTCGATCACCGCGACATTGGTGATGCCGAAATTCTTGCCGAGATAGTAAGCGGTTGCTAGGCCATGCCCACCCGCGCCGACGATCACCACGTCATATTTGGCCTTTGGTGTCGGCGAGGCCCAAGCGCGTGGCCAGCCCGCGTGCTGGCGCATCGCTTCGCGCGCAATTGCAAAGACGGAATAGCGTTTCATCGGGGGTCCCCATTCTGGATTCGAAGTTCGGACAGGCGTCCCATTCGTTCTGGGGCAGGCCCGGAAAAAGAGGATACTACCTGCGGCATTTCAAGGCAAATTTACGACATGGCCAAGATGCCGCAACGATTGGCCGCATCTGATTGTACCTTCATCCCTTTTTTCTGGCGACATGACAGGTTAGATGTCACCCAACGAATGAGGTTTTCATGCTGTTCTGGATCACTATTATTGCAATTGCCGTGTTGTCGACTTTGGCGTTGATCGCGCCGCTTTGGCGCCCCGCAACCGACGAAGAAACGGGCCACGAAGACGTCGCCCTTTATCGCGACCAACTGGCCGAGGTTGATCGCGATCTTGCGCGCGGTGTGCTTGACGAAACCGAAGCCGCCCGCACGCGCACCGAAATCGCGCGCCGGTTGCTATCTGCGGATCAGGCGGCAGGCAAGGTGCTGGGCAGCGGCCCCCTGCGTCTTAGCCGTGGGTCGGGTGCCGTGATGATGCTGTGCACAATTGGTGGCGCGATTGCTGTTTATTTTGCCTTGGGTGCCTTCGATAGTACTGGCCCCTACCGCGATATGTCGCGCGCGCAACGTATTGCCGCTGGTGACGCGATGCGCGCCGATCGCATGCCCCAACTTGAGGCCGAGATCGCATTTGGCACCGAAATCGCAGCGCTTGGCGAGATTCCCGAAGACTACGCCGCGATGATCGCACGCCTGCGCGAAATCGTACCGCAGAACCCCGAACAACGCGAAGGTTGGGAACTCCTCGCGCTGCACGAGGCCCGCCTTGGCAACTTTTCCGCCGCCACCCGCGCCCAAGAACAAGTGCTCCGGCTCAAAGGGGACGCGGTCACTGCGGCTGATCGCCTTGGCCTGCTTGACCGGATGGTTGCCGCAACCAATGGTTTTGTGTCCCCCGAAGCCGAACAGATCATGCTCGGCCTGCTGGATGAAGATCCGCGTTCAGTGGCAGCGCGCTACTACGCTGGCCTCCTTTATGCCCAGACCGACCGTCCCGATATGGCGTTTCAGCTATGGCGCGATGTGCTTGAAAACGGCGATCCGGCCAGCATCCACTATAGCCTCGCCGAATCGCAAATCGAAGCCGTGGCCTTTGCCGCTGGCGAAGAATTTACCCTCGAAAGCCTTACTCCGCGCGGGCCAAGTGCTGATGACATCGCCGCCGCAGCCGAGATGAGCGCCCAAGACCGCTCGCAGATGATTGCGGGCATGATCGAACAGCTCTCGACACGTCTTGCCGACGAGGGCGGCCCTGCCAGCGATTGGGCGCGCCTGATTGTGGCGCTGTCGGTGATCGAAGAAACCGAACGCGCGCAGATAATCTGGGAGGAGGCCCGCACCGCATTCGCAAGCCAAGAGGCGGACCTTGCAACGATCGCCGCCGCCGCTCAGCAAGCAGGCCTCATCGAATGATCCTAGAGGATCCGATCGATTTCGCCGCCGTCCTGCCGGATATGGGGGCCGTCACTGGCCTTGATTTGGGAACAGTCACCATCGGCGTGGCCGTGTCGGACGTGACGCGCAGCGTGGCCAGCCCGCTGAAAACCATCAAGCGCAAGAAATTCACGTTGGACGCCAACCACTTGCTGGACATCATCTCAGCGCGCGACATCAAGGGCATCGTGCTTGGTCTGCCGCGCAATATGGACGGTTCCGAAGGCCCGCGCGCCCAAGCGACCCGCGCATTTGCGCGCAATCTGGAACGCCTGACCCCCCTGCCGATCACGTTTTGGGACGAGCGCCTGTCCACCGTGGCCGCCGAACGCGCCCTTCTGGAGGCCGACGCATCCCGCAAGCGCCGTGCCGAAGTGATCGACAACATCGCCGCGGCTTTTATTCTGCAAGGCCTGCTTGACCGGCTCGCCCATATCAAGGCTGCATCATGAGCGATGAAATCTGGAAACGCGCCGAAATCGACAGCCCCTGTATCAAGGTTTGCGTGATTCATCCCGCAACGCGCCTGTGTACCGGCTGCCTGCGCAGTATCGACGAAATCGGTGCATGGTCCAGTTTGACCCCTGCCGCACGTCAGGCTGTCATAGATGATCTACCCGCCCGCGCGCCGCTTTTGCGCAAACGACGCGGCGGACGTGCGGCACGCATCAAAGACAGCTAGCACCTCTCATCTTGCTTAGAAATATCCCCGCCGGAGGCACCTGCTCTTAGAAACCGGCCGCCTTGCGCAGCATGTTTAGCGCGACCAGACACAAAAACATGCCAAACGCCCGCTTGAGCGGTTTCGGGTCCATCCGATGCGCCAATGCGGCCCCCATCGGCGCCGTGATCAGCGTCATCGTAATCACTAACCCAAACGCCACCAAATTGACCGCACCAATGCTCAGCGGCGGGGCGACGGCCATATCAACCATCAAAAAGCCAATGACCGATGGCACGGCGATGATCACACCAAATCCGGCAGCCGTCGCCACAGCACGGTGGATCGCCACGCCATAAAGGCTCATCACAGGCACGCCGAATGATCCGCCGCCGATGCCCATCAGAACCGACAAAAAGCCCACGAGCGGCGCCAGGATGTAGCGCATTGGTCCGCGCGGCATGTCTGGGCCCAACCGCCAATGGGCGCGCCCAAAGACCATGTAAAGCCCGACAACTATCGCTAATCCACCAAAAATAGCCTGCAATACGCCCGATCGTAAAGCGCTTGCCACAGTCACGCCGATCACCGCGCCAACGACAATTCCCGAGGCCCAGCCACGCAGTATACCCCAATCAACTGCGCCCTTTTTATTATGCGCCAACACTGACCGCAGAGACGTGACAATAATGGTCGCCAATGACGTGCCCAGACACATCTGCATCAATTGCGGGCTGTCGTAACCCAAAACAGTGAAGACATAAAAGAATGCCGGTACAAGGACGATCCCGCCGCCGACCCCTAAAAGGCCAGCAAGCACACCGGCAAAGGCACCGATCACCAGCAACATGGCGCTCATGCTGAGCAATAGGGTTGGATCTGGCATGGCGCGGGTTCCTTACTTGCGGTTCGCCCTGTTGTGGCGCGCATGGTCACGGGCGGCAAGCCCTTAGGTGGCGGAGCCTGCCTGCATCACTGCATCAAGGGCGCGCAGGACGACATCATTGCCTGCCCCGTCGGCATGCGCATTTTCTGATAGGATTCGCCGCCATTGCCGCGCGCCGGGGCGGCCTGTGAACAACCCCATCATGTGTCGGGTGATCTGTTGCAAGCGCCCGCCGCTTGCCAGATGGGCGTCGATGTAGGGCAGCATGTCATACACCACCTCTTGCGCCACCCGCGCGGTGCCCGTGCCAAATATCACCGGATCAGCGGCCAGAAGAATGGCGCTTGGATTGTGATAGGCCGCGCGCCCGATCATCACTCCGTCCAGCCCTGCATCAAGAAAGGCGCGGGCCTGATCCAGCGTTTCGATCCCGCCGTTGACCGAAAGATGCAGATCGGGGAATTGCAGCTTCATCGCGCGCACCAGATCATAATCCAGCGGCGGGATATCGCGGTTTTCCTTGGGGGACAGCCCCTTGAGCCATGCCTTGCGCGCGTGGATCGTAAAGCGCTTCACACCTGTGGCAGCGACGGTTTCAAGAAACGCAGGCAACACCTGTTGCGGGTCTTGATCATCCACACCAATGCGGCATTTAACCGTCACCTCGGCACTTTGGGCGGCAATCATCGCAGCACAGCAGTCAGCGACCAGCGCGGGGCGTTCCATCAACACAGCCCCAAAGCAGCCCGATTGCACCCGATCACTGGGGCAGCCGACATTAAGGTTGATTTCATCATAGCCGTGATCCGCGCCAATCCGCGCCGCCTGCGCCAGTTCAGTCGGATCAGAGCCACCCAATTGCAATGCAACTGGATGCTCGGCTGTGTTATGCGCCAACAGATGCAGCGCACCACCGCGTACCAGCGCCGGGGATGTGACCATCTCGGTATAAAGCAACACCTCGCGCGACATCAGACGGTGCAGATACCGGCAATGCCGATCCGTCCAGTCCATCATCGGGGCGACCGACAGGCGTGCATGCTGGTTCAAGTCCATCCTATCGGTTCTTTGCTGTTGGTCCATTCTGTGCCGCGCGATAGTGCAGATCACCTGCGTTGTATACGTGATGGCGCAAAAAACCCGTGGGGCATGTTGCGAAAAAACTTCGTTTGGGCCAATCGGTTTTGGAAATCGTATAAACAGGTAACGATCATAAAAACAGGACGACAGCGCCGTTCAGGGCCAACCGGCAAAGCCACAGCATTCGGTTTTTCCTTTACACGGCGGCCTTGTCCCACGAGATAGCCCTGCAAACGCAAGGAGCATTGCAGCCATGAACGGTTTTGCGCCACAAGACGATCCCCGCGCCTATCGCGACGCCCTTGGGGCCTTTGCAACCGGCGTCACGGTGATCACGACCCATAGCGTGGACGGACCTGTCGGGATCACCGCCAACAGCTTTGCCAGCGTGTCGCTTGATCCGCCTTTGGTTCTTTGGTCACCTGCGAAGGTCAGCAAACGGTTCGATCTGTTTATCGACGCACCGCATTTTGCAATTCATGTGTTGGACGGACACCAACAACAGCTTTGCGACAGTTTTACCCGCGATAAATCGGCTTTTGACGGGTTGGATTGGATGGCCGATCAGAACAACACGCCCCTTATTCGCGGCTGCCTTGCACGGTTTGAATGCAAACTTGAGGTCGCCCATGACGCGGGCGACCACGTGATCTTGATCGGGCGGGTTGAACGGGCGGCGTTCCGTAGTGGGTTGCCACTTTTGTTTCAGGCGGGGCGGTTTGTCAGCCTTAAGGGGTGAAACGACGCTAGCGTTCTAACACATTGGCCTAAAACTGTAATTCGTATCCCGAATTGCGCCTATTTCGACCGAGACAGCGCCACATTCAACGGCGTTACACCGCCATAGCCGATCTGGGCATCTGCAACCAAACGCTGCGACGGCCCGTTGGTATTTCCCGCACTTTCGTTGGCATTGCTGGTTGCGATAATCCCCTGCAAGATCGCTTGCGGATCCGCGCGGCTGATCGTGTTTGCATTAGCTGCGGGTGGGGGTGGCGGGCTGGTTTGAGATGTTGCACCAACCTGCGCAAACCTGTTCGTAGTGTTTTGCACCGACATGTTTGGACTAGGGCGGGTGGCTGCGGCGGTCTGCGCCAGATGTGCGCCGTTTTGAGGAATTGAAAGCATTCTGCTTGTCCTTTGGTCGTTTCACAGGCCCAACTTGACCCAAAAACCTTACCAAATCGCCAATACGAACAAGTCTTACTCCTGAGGTTTGCGCATGCGGCGATAAAGCCGCCTGTTCAGCGCGACAAACTGATCAATCCCCGCGCCAAGTCCGCCAAATTGATGGCCCTTAAGGTAAAAGAACCCCGCAAGTGCGCCAAGGGCTGCCCCAAAGGTGTCGATGATCAGATCATACATCGTATCGACAAGCCCCGATTTCTGCATATTGAACCCGAATATCTGATCCATGCAGAACTCGAATATCTCCCAGATCACGCCAATCGCGATAGCGACGCAGAACGACAAAAATGCAATCGCGAGCGGGGGTGCCGCGTAGCGATCGCCGGCAAACAACATAAAGATGAACAAAAAGCCAAGCAGGCCGAACCCCATCGCACTGCCGAAATGCAGCACGATATCCCACCAGAAATAGCGTTCGTAAAAATCAACTACTTCGCCCAGAAACAATGTAGCGAACAAAAAGAACACGATCGTGACAAGAAAGCTGGCGGGAAGTTCAACGCCGATCCACCGTGCAAAGAGGCGCGGCGTCAGGGTCAACCCAAGGGTCGCAAGTGCTACAAACACAAGCGACGGGCGCCATTCAAGCACACCGACCACGGCGGCAAGAATCAACACGCCTTGGGTAATGCGCACAAGGCGGGGGTTGCGATTGGTCTGCATCTGCCCCTCACATTCTTTGCGGATCACGCCTATGTAACACTTATGCACACCGGACTTCAAACGCCGCTACGGCTTGCCAGCTATAATATCCGTGCGGGATTGGGCACTGATCTGCGCCGTGATCCAAGCAGATCATTGGCGGTGATTGCCACCCTTGGGGCCGATATCATCGCACTGCAAGAGGCCGATTTTCGCATAGGCCAACGCCCCAGCGCGCTGCCCCGCAAGCTGATCAGCGATATAACAGGGCTGGTCCCGCTGCCGGTTGCGATAAACGCGGTCAGCCTTGGCTGGCACGGGATTGCCCTGCTTGCGCGTCCCGAAGTTATGACCCGTGACGTGCATCGCTTCGATCTGCCCGGACACGAGCCGCGCGGAGCGGTGGTCGTCGATCTTGAAACACGTCTGGGGCCTATGCGCGTTGTTGGGGTTCATCTGGGCCTGCTGCGCAGTGCGCGCCGTCGCCAGTTGGATCATATCCGTGCGCAACTTGCGCAATTGGCCCCGCTGCCCACGGTGATCATGGGGGATTTCAACGAATGGTCGACCCAGCGCGGCTTGGGGCGGATTGCGCGTGACTATGCGGTGCTGACGCCGCAACGCACGTTCCCGTCACGCCTGCCAGTTGCCTCGCTAGATCGGTTTGCCCATTGCGCAAGCCTTGATCTGCGCGTGATTGCCCCGCCCGCCAAGGCCAAGGGCGCGCAACCGTCTGATCATTTGCCGGTGTTGGCCGAAGCACAGCCGATTTAGCCCACGGATTAGCCTACGGGCCGGATCAACACGCCAAGGTCCGCCACATTCGTGCCCGTCGCCCCCGTGATCAGCAAATCACCGGCCTGCGCAAGGGCGGCGTAGCTGTCGTTATTGGCCAGCCGTGCGGCAGTATCATTGATCCGACCCAGCGTGCCACTATCCACCACCCCGCCCGCGGCATCGGTCGGCCCATCGCGCCCGTCTGTCCCGCCTTGAAGGCAGACCCAGCCATCCGCCCAGCCCCGCGCGCGCGCCTCAAGTGCTATGCGTAGGGCCAGTTCCTGATTGCGCCCGCCCCGTCCTGTTCCACGCAATTGCACCGTTGTTTCGCCACCCCAAAGGGTGATGCCCTCGCCCGCTGCATCACAAATCTGGCGGGCCGCAACGGCCACGTCGCCGACGATCGGATCAGCAATGACATGGGCATCGCCTGCAACCCGCGCCATCGCTTGCAGGCTAATCGGATTTGCACCAATCAGGCGGTTGTCAGCGTTAGGTTGGGGCGCTGTGGCGGCGTACTTGAATAGGTGATCGCGCACGGACAGGGGGCATTTATCCCAGATATCAAAGTTTTGCAGAACGTTTCGGGCTTGGGCGCATGTGCCAAGCGGGGCCACGGTCGGCCCTGATGCCACCGCACGCAAATCGTCACCCATCACGTCAGACAGGATCAATGCGGTGACACGAGCGGGCGCTGCGGCTTGCAAAAACCCACCCCCCTTGAGGCGCGAAAGCTGCTGGCGCACAAGATTGATCTGCATAATGTCCGCGCCTGACCCCAGCAACAGGTCATTGACGGCGGCCTTGTCGGCCAATGACACGCCCGCCACGGGGGCCGGAAGCAAGGCCGATCCCCCGCCCGAAATCAGCGCAAGCACATGATCATGGGGCCCTAAATCAGCCAGCGCCGCGATAACCGCATCTGCGGCCCGCGCACCGTTTTCGTCTGGCACAGGATGGCCCGCAGCAAAGACCTGCGCGCCTTGCAAGGGCCGTGCATTTTCGATGTTTGTCACGACCATACAGGGCACAGTCGGACAAGCAGCCAATGCCGCCTGCGCCATACCCCGCGCCGCCTTGCCCACTGCGATGATCAGGCTTGCGGGCACGGGTTGCGCGCCAAGCGCGCAGGTGGTCGCGACCACCGGATCAGCGGCGGCAACACCTGCGTCAAACAATGCACGGGCCTGCGTGCGACGATACTGAATGCTCATTTATTACCTCTATGCATCTGCTTTTCCCATCAACCGCACCATCCGCTTAAGGGCCACCAATTCCAGTTCCGTACGCGGGGCGGCGGCGATTCTGGGCAATGACAATGCCGGCAACCGCATGGGTGTGTCCGCCATAGGCAGGATATGGCTTACCTGAAAACGATCGAATAAATGAACGATGTGATCGCTGTCGTCCCGGTGCTTGGATGCGGTCACCCATGTCTTTTGCAGATCATCGTGCGGGGCTGTAATGGCGCGCGGTGTCATCCATGCGCCCGGGTGCTCGACGATGCGCACTGTGCGGGCGGGGCCTGCGCGCAGTGTTACATCCATATAGCGCCGCGCGGCGGATTTGAGAAGGCATAGGATCACGCTGGCCTCGTGTTAGTTTTAAAGAACGGTAGGGGCAGCCCGCAGGACTAACAAGAGCGCGTGAAAGGTTTGACCTGATGTGTGGAATCAATTAGAACAAAAAGAGAACATTAATCAGAGAGCGAGTCTTCGTGCAGTGCGCCCCACCCCCACCAAAAAGCCAAAAACAGATATTGCACAAACGGGCAACAGCTACGGGCACACAGCCCATGCTGGGGGGCGATGCGACCTTGTCAGAGGTGTTTTGCCCGATCGCCACAGACGGGGCGGCGATCGGTTTTGTGCTGGCCGTGCTCGATATGCACAAACATGCCCGCGAAAAACCGCTGCTTTGGGTGCAAGACCGCCTGTCGCGGCGCGAAACGGGACGGCCTTATCTTGCGGGTATGACCCGGCCGATGCAGGTGATCGCAGTGGATGTATCACGCCCGATCGACGTGCTTTGGGCAATGGAAGAGGGGCTGCGCTGCCCCGCCCTCGCTGGTGTGATCGGCGAAGTGTGGGGCGATCCGCCCGCGCTGGATTTTACGGCCACGAAACGGCTGGCCCTGCGCGCCGAAACGCACGGCGTGCCAGCCTTCCTGATCCGGCGCGCGGCACATCCCAACCTCAGTGCGGCGCGATTGCGCTGGAATATCTCCTCGCTCCCCTCGCGCGCCGATCCACACGATCAACGCGCGGCCGGCGCGCCGATGTGGCGGGCGGACCTATTTCGAGCAAGGTGGCAAACCCCGGGCGATTGGGTGGCGCACCATGACGGCGAAAAACTGGTGCTGGACCACGGGGTCGAAGCCAGCGCGCATGATCAACACCGTGCGCGGGCCTAATCGTACCGCCCTCCTCATCTTGCCAAAAATATCCTCGCCGAAGGCGCTAGCCCGAAAAAAGCGACCCCGATCATGAGTGGCGAGGACAAGCTGCCCGTCCTCGCCTTCCCTTCGTGCAAGGATGCAACCAATCCCCCACCTACCAAACTGGAGCAGGCGATTGCAGCGATGCGCGCGGCGCTCGAAAACCGACCCGCGATTGACAGGTCCGCACCTGCCACCGTGGCACAGGACATTCCCGACAGCTTTAGCCCCGTTGGCGTGCCACGCAGCAAACCCGAAGGCCCAAGATCAGGTTCTGGGCGTGGAGCGATCGTCTTGGCACAAGGCGCAGTCGCACCGACCAAGCACAGCCTGCCGATCCCCGCGCGCGATAACACAATGCGGCGTATCACTGCCATCCACTTGCCGCGTTTCGCAATGGAGCGCTGGCTGCGGTGGGCGGCGCAAAACACGCTGGCCCCGCCTGATGATTTGCCCGTGGTGCTGGCCGTGGAAGGCACACACGGGCCCGTGGTGCATGCCACGAACCGCGCCGCAGAATTGCAAGGCATTCACATCGGCGCGCGGGTCGTGGATATGCGCGCGCTGTGCCCTGATCTACGGGTCGAATTTGCCGACATCAGTGGCGATAGGGTCGCGCTTGAAAAACTGATGATCTGGGCGCGGCGCTGGTGTCCATGGACGGCCACGGATGGCGCGACGGGCCTGGTGCTGGACACCAGTGGATCGGATCATCTGCTGGGCGGCGAAGCGGCGATGCTGCGTGAGATCGAAACGCGTTTGTCCACCCTTGGCCTCAGCGCCAGACTTGCCACCGCCCCGACCCATGGGGCTGCTTGGGCAATGGCACGGTTTGGCGGAGTGCGGCGCATTTGCCGCGCGCAAGATCTTGCCGCACAGCTATCGCCCCTGCCCGTGCGCGCATTGCGACTGGATGGCGACACAGTCGTGTTACTGCAACGGTTGGGCTTGAAAACTGTCGGTGATCTAGCGGCGGTGCCGCGCGTGTCGCTGGCGCGGCGATTTGCGCGCGCGCCCTTGGCAAAGAACCCGTTGCTGCGCCTTGATCAGATGATGGGGCACTTGGGCGAACCCGTCAGCAGTCCTGATGATCCGCCACGTTTTGCCACACAATCTGCATTGGCCGAACCCGTACAAGATCCCGAACCGCATCTGCCCGCCCTGTGTGACACACTTTGCGCCGATCTGTTCGCTGCCGGTTTTGGCGCGCGCCGCGTGACCCTGACGGTGTTTCGCACCGACGGCGAGGTGTCGCAGATCAGCGTAGCCATATCCCAACCCAGCCGCGACCCCGACCACATCCGCCGGCTGTTTGATGGCAAGCTTGAGCGGATTGATCCCGGATTCGGGTTTGATCTGATCACATTGGTGGCCGCCGTGGCCGAAAACCTGCCCACCGTGCAAACCCGCCTGGAAGGCGGGGCGGATGACGGCGCGGAGCTGGGCCGCATGATTGATCGTCTGTCAGCAAAGTTTGGCGCGGGTGCCGTGCGACGCCCCACCCTGCGCGACAGCCATATCCCCGAGCGACGCGAAGGCTGGCAGCCGGCGATGGCGGGGGAGATCGTACCGCCCGCGCCCTTGCGCACCCTGCGCCCGATCCGCCTGCTGGACCCGCCCGAGGAAGTCCGCGTGCTGTATGGCGTACCCGAAGGCCCGCCCGCGCAGTTCGTTTGGCGCCGCGTCACCCACCGTGTCACCCGCTTTGCTGGCCCCGAACGTATCGCGCCCGAATGGTGGGCCGACCGCCCTGGCACGCGGTTGCGCGATTATTACCGGATCGAGGATCATACCGGCTGTCGGTTCTGGCTTTACCGTGAAGGCTTGCATGGCGACGGGCGCGGCGGTGATCCGCGGTGGATGATCCACGGGGTTTTCGCGTGAATTTGACTCAAAGCCCCGTTGGGGCATTGGCGCCTGCGGCGGGCGGGGCGCCTGCGGTGGGCGGGGCGCCTGCGGTGGGCGGGGCGCGTCACGCGAGAGTGGTGCGTGTTGCAGGTCATGCCGCCTCCGGCGGGGATATTTTTGGCAAGATGAGATTGGAGGGCCTACGTGATGCCTGAAAATGATCATGCCCATCAGCGCCGGACCTTGCCCCAAGACGGGGTGTTTACCCCCAATCCGCGTGGACCTTTTGTCGAACTGGGGGTGCTGAGTTGTTTTTCGTTTCTGCGCGGGGCGTCCGATGCGGTTGATCTGGCAAGCAAGGCTTGGGCACTGGGCTATGATGCGATTGGCATTGCCGATGTGAATACCCTTGCGGGGGTTGTGCGGCTTTATCTTGAGGCAACGCGCGCGGGGCTGCGTCCGTTGATCGGCTGCCGGTTGGAGCTGGTTTGCGGCGCGCAGTTTCTGGCCTATCCGGTGGATCGTGATGCTTATGGACGGCTGTCGACGCTGTTGTCCAAAGGCAAGCGTGGGCGCCCTGACGGGAGCTGGCAGGACAAAGCCGTGACCGAGATGACCCTGGCAGATTTGGCCGCGCATCAGGAGGGGCTGCAACTGATCGTGCTGCCGCCCGCAAATTTGGATCACTTTGCGCGCGATCTGCCCCGTTATATCCACGCCCTGCCACAGATGCGGCACATCGCGGCGGCGTATTTGTATCGCGGGGATGATGTGGCGCGGATCAATCGGTTGGATAGCTTGGCCATGCGGCATGGGTTGGCGATTTTGGCCAGTAATGATGTGCTTTATCACGCGCCCGATCGCCGCCCGCTTCAGGATGTGATGAGCTGTATTCGCGAGAAATGCACGATCCACACCGCCGGTGCCCGTCTTGAGGCCAATGGCGAGCGGCATCTGAAACCTGCGGGCGAAATGCAGCGGTTGTTTGCCCCCTGGCCGCATGCGATTGCCGCGACCCGCAAGGTGGCCGATGCCTGCCGCTTTGATCTGCGCGATCTGCGCTATGAATATCCAAGCGAGACCTTGCCTGCGGGCCGTGACGCGGATGATGTCTTGCGCGAGAATACCTATGCAGGGGCGGCGCTGCGCTGGCCTGATGGGCTGCCTGCCAAGACCCGTGATGTGATCGAGCGCGAGTTGGCGATGATCGCCAAGCTGGAAATCGCCCGCTACATCCTGACCATCGAGAGCATCGTCAAGTTTGCCCGCGAGGATGTGAGCCCGCCGATCCTGTGTCAGGGGCGCGGGTCGGCGGCCAATTCGGCTGTGTGCTACGCGCTGGGAATTACCGCCGTTGATCCCGCCCAGCACGCGTTGTTATTCGAGCGGTTCATCAGCGAGGAACGCCGCGAACCCCCAGATATTGATGTGGATTTCGAACACGAACGGCGCGAGGAAGTGATCCAGCATATCTATGGCAAATATGGCCGTGATCGTGCGGGGCTTTGTGCCACGGTGATCCATTACCGCCCGCGATCTGCGATCCGCGAGGTCGGCAAGGTGATGGGGTTGAGCGAGGATGTCACTGGCGCCATGGCCAAGACGATCTGGGGATCGTGGGGCACGGATGTGGACAAGGGGCACGCGCGCGAGGCGGGTTTGGATATGTCCGATCCGGTGCTGCGCCGCACGATCCTGCTGGCGCGCCAGTTGATCGGCATGCCGCGCCATCTGGGCCAGCATGTGGGCGGGTTTATCCTGACGGAAAGGCCATTGAGCGAGACTGTGCCGATTGGCAATGGTGCGATGCCAGAGCGTAGTTTTATCGAATGGGACAAGGACGATATCGCGGCTTTGGGCATCTTCAAGGTCGATATTCTGGCGCTGGGGATGCTGACTTGCATCCGCAAATGTTTCGATCTGATTGATGGGCATTATGGTCGTCGCTATGACCTTGCGAGTACGCCAAAAGAAGACCCACGCGTCTATGATATGCTGTGCAAGGGCGACAGTGTCGGCGTATTTCAGGTGGAAAGCCGCGCGCAGATCAACATGTTGCCGCGCCTGCGCCCGCGCACCTTTTATGATCTGGTGATCGAGGTGGCGATCGTGCGGCCTGGCCCCATTCAGGGCGATATGGTGCATCCCTACCTGCGCCGCCGTGCGGGCACCGAAGCGGTCGCCTATCCCGCCCCCGGTGCGCCCCATGATCCGGCTGAGCTGAAGAATATCTTAGGGCGCACCCTTGGCGTGCCGATCTTTCAGGAACAGGCAATGAAAATCGCAATTGATGCCGCTGAATTCAGCCCCGCCGAGGCGAATGAATTGCGCAAAGCCATGGCGACGTTTCGGTCTAAAGGCACCATCGGCGCGCTTGAGGGCAAGATGGTCGGGCGAATGGTGCGGCGCGGTTATGACGTCGAATTTGCTACCCGCTGTTTTAACCAGATCAAAGGCTTTGGCGAATATGGTTTCCCAGAAAGCCACGCGGCAAGCTTTGCGCAATTGGTCTATGTCTCAAGCTGGCTGAAGTGCCATTATCCGGCGGCATTTTGTGCGGCATTGCTCAATTCGCAACCGATGGGGTTTTATGCCCCCGCCCAGCTTGTGCGCGATGCGCGCGATCATAACGTGACGGTGCGCCCGCCAGATGTGAATTATTCCGAATGGGACAGCACGCTAGAACCGCTGGCGGATGGCGCGTTTGCCCTGCGATTGGGCTTGCGGCAGGTCAGCGGGCTGCGGATTGATGCGGCGGTGCGGATCATGGCGGCGCGCGATGTGCCGTTTCGCGATATGGGCGAGGTTAAGGAACGCGCGCGTCTGACTGCGCCGATTTTGCGGCGTCTGGCCGAAGCGGATGCCTTCCGCTCGCTGTTCATTGATCGCCGCCAAGCGTTGTGGGAGGCCAAGGCGATGCGCGATGCGCCCGATCTGCCGCTGTTCCAAGACGCGCGCGATGAGGGGGCCGAGGTGGCCGTGCCCTTGCCCGTGATGCCGGTCTGCGAACAGGTGGTGGCGGATTATCAAACGCTGCGATTTAGCCTCAAGGCGCACCCCATGTCATTCATGCGTGCGAGCCTTGCAAAACAGGGCTACACAAGCTGCGCCGATCTGAAAAGCGCGCCCAATTTCAAAAAGCTACGCATGGCAGGGCTGGTGTTGATCCGCCAAAGGCCCGGCACCGCCAAGGGTGTGTGCTTCATCACGATTGAAGACGAAACTGGGGTCGCAAATCTGGTGGTTTGGCCCAAGGTGATGGAACATTTTCGCAAAGTGGTGATGCAATCACGCCTGCTGGCGATTGAGGGTTATGTGCAGCGCGACGTCGAGATTGTGCATGTGATTGCGCAGGATTTGACGGATCGCACCGATGCATTGCAACGGCTGGCACCGGACGGGCTGCGCAATACGCGCGCACCCACGTCACGCCATCCGCGCAACGCGCAGATCATCCCGAAAAGTCGCGATTTTCACTAGGCGGTGGCGCGTAACTTTTGTGCGCCTTCCAGCGCCAATGGCGTCAGTCCTTCGCCGCCACCATCCAGATGCGCGAAAAGCTGTTCCAGCATCCGTGGTTCCCAGAATTCGCGCAGATGATCGGCCACGCGGCCTGCCTTGTCGGCGTCAGGTTGGGTGGCGAAAAAGCTGGCGATCTGATTGGTCATCATGGTCATTTTTTCAGGCGACATGGTGTGTGGCTCCGGTCTTGATACGGGCAGAATGGGTAAATATTTCAAAGGCTTCGTCGCGGGCAAGCGCGGCGATTGTGATGCCCGCGTCTTGGGCCGTTTGCACGGCCAATACCGTAGGGGCCGACACGGCGATCAACACCGGCGATCCCGCGGCAGCGCATTTTTGCACCATTTCAACGGACACGCGGCTGGTCAGGGCAATCGCGCCGACAGCACCACTCATTTCTGCACGCGCCATCGCGCCGATCACCTTGTCCAGCGCGTTGTGCCGCCCGACATCTTCGCGGGCGACAACAATCCCCTGCCCCGCCACATAGAAGCCGGCAGCATGCACCGCGCGGGTCTGATCGTGTAGCGGTTGGGCCGCACGTAGGGCGGACATGGCGGCGGGAATATCGGCGGCATCCAGCGTCAGGTCACTGATAACGGCGGGCACGCGGCGCAGCGCTTGGGCAAGTGAATCGATCCCGCAGAGCCCGCAGCCCACAGGCCCCGCCATAAAGCGGCGGCGCGCGGCGAGAAACTCCGCACGATCTTCTGACAGCCACATCTGCGCCTCAAGCCCTTGACCGTGTTTGACAATCTCGTATCGCATGATTTGCACAGGGTCGGTGATTATCCCCTCGCTCAGGCTGAACCCGACAGCAAAGTCATGCAGATCGTCGGGCGTGGCCATCATCACGGCCTGCGTGCTACCGTTATAAACCAGCGCCACCGGCACTTCCTCGGGCAACGCCCGCGTTACTGGTTGTTCACGCCCCTTTCGGACCGCAAGACCAGCAACGCTATGGGCACCTTTCTTCATTCCGCAGCGGGCAGAATACGGCGCGACTGTTCAGCCTGCGCATTGTAATCTTCCTGCCAATCGGTCGGGCCGTTGGATTTGCCCACCTGCACCGCCGTTACTTTGTATTCAGGGCAGTTGGTCGCCCAGTCGCTATAGTCGGTGGTGATCACATTGGCCTGCGTGTCTGGGTGGTGGAAGGTGGTGTAGACCACGCCCGGCGACACGCGGTCGGTGATCGTCGCGCGCAGCGATGTATCGCCGGAACGGGACGCCAATTTCACCCAATCACCATCACTCACCCCACGCACTTCGGCGTCGTGGGGATGGATTTCCAGCACATCTTCGGCATGCCAGATCACGTTTTGCGTACGCCGTGTTTGCGCGCCGACATTATACTGCGACAGGATCCGCCCAGTCGTTAACAACAGCGGGAAGCGCGCGCCGGTGCGTTCTTCGGTGGCGATATATTCGGTAATGATAAATTGCCCCCGCCCGCGCGCAAAACCGTCGATATGCATGATCGGCGCGCCGTCAGGGTTGGCATCGTTGCAGGGCCACTGCACCGATCCGCGTTCTTCCAGTAACTCGTAGGAAACATTGGCAAAACTTGGGGTTGTCGCCGCGATTTCATCCATGACTTGGCTGGGATGCGTATAAGTCCAGCCAGCACCCATCGCGTTGGCCAGCATCATCGTCACTTCCCAATCCGCATAGCCGTTCAAGGGCGCCATGACCTTGCGGACACGGTTAATGCGGCGTTCAGCGTTTGTAAACGTTCCGTCCTTTTCAAGGAAAGTGGACCCGGGCAAAAACACATGCGCGTAGTTGGCGGTTTCGTTGAGGAAAAGGTCGTGGACGATGACGCATTCCATCGCTTCAAGGCCCGCTTTGACGTGGCGGGTGTCGGGGTCGGATTGCAAGATATCTTCGCCCTGCACATATAGGCCCTTGAACGTGCCATCGACGGCAGCGTCCAGCATATTGGGGATGCGCAGGCCAGGTTTCGCATCAAGTTCGACACCCCAAAGCTTTTCAAACACCTCGCGGGTCGCATCATCAGACACATGCCGATACCCAGGCAATTCATGTGGGAAGCTGCCCATATCACAGGCGCCCTGCACGTTGTTTTGCCCGCGCAACGGGTTCACACCCACACCGGGGCGACCCAAGTTACCGGTCATCATCGCAAGGTTGGCAATCGCCATGACTGTGGTCGAGCCTTGCGAGTGTTCAGTGACGCCAAGGCCATAATAGATCGCACCGTTGCCGCCCGTGGCGAACAGACGCGCGGCGGCGCGCAGTTCTTCAGCGTCGACGCCCGTCAGCAAGCCCGTGGCTTCTGGGGAATGGCGCGCATCGCTGACAAATTCGGCGTATTCGGCGAACTCGTTCCAGTCACAGCGATTGCGAATAAACGCCTCGTCCATCAACCCTTCGGTCACAATCACATGGGCAATGCTGGTCAGCACGGCCACGTTTGTGCCCGGTCGTAGCGGCAAATGATGCGCGGCGGATACATGCGGCGTTTTCACCAGTTCGATCTTGCGCGGATCGATCACGATCAGTTTTGCACCTGCCCGCAGACGCTTTTTCAAGCGGCTTGCAAACACCGGATGCGCCGCTGTCGGGTTCGCCCCAATCACGATCACAACGTCGGTATGTTCAACGGAATCAAAGTCTTGGGTGCCGGCGGACGTGCCGAACGTTGTCTTCAAACCATAGCCGGTGGGCGAATGACAGACCCGCGCACAGGTGTCGGTGTTGTTGTTACCAAACGTCGCGCGGATCATCTTTTGTACAAGGAAGGTTTCCTCGTTCGTGCAGCGGCTTGACGTGATCCCGCCAATCGATTTCTGGCCGTGCTTGGCCTGTAGATCGCGCAATTTCGTGGCGGTGTAATCAATCGCTTCGTCCCAAGATACCTCGCGCCACGGGTCGGTGATCTTGTCACGGATCATAGGCGAAGTAATGCGGTCGGTGTGGTTCGCGTAGCCATAGGCAAAGCGTCCTTTGACGCAGGAGTGACCGCGGTTTGCCTTGCCGTTCTTATAAGGCACCATGCGGACCAATTCGTCGCCGTTCAGCTCTGCCTTGAACGAACAACCCACACCGCAATAGGCGCAGGTCGTGATCACGGATCGCTCCGGTGTACCCAGTTCAATGACTGATTTTTCCTGCAAGGTTGCGGTCGGGCAGGCCTGCACGCAGGCGCCACAAGATACGCAGTCGGATGTCAGAAAATCATCGGATGCGGAGCCAGCGGCGACGCGGGAATTAAATCCCATGCCTTCGATAGTCAGCGCGAATGTGCCTTGGACTTCCTCGCAGGCGCGAACGCACCGCGAACACACAATACATTTAGACGGATCATAGGTGAAATAGGGGTTTGAATCGTCCTTGGGGATGAATTGCGCATTCACATCACCACCCGCATGGCGCGTTTCAAAATGGGTCGCGACAGCCTCGTAGCGCACGTCGCGCAGGCCGACCATGCCTGCCATATCTTGCAATTCACAATCGCCGTTGGCCGCACAGGTCAGGCAATCAAGCGGGTGATCAGAGATATAAAGCTCCATCACGCCCTTGCGCACCTTCTTTACCTTTGGGGTCTGCGTTTTGACGATCATACCCTGGGCAACGGGCGTCGTGCAGGATGCGGGTGTGCCACGCCGTCCTTCGATTTCAACCACGCAAAGGCGGCAAGAGCCGAACGCTTCAAGGCTGTCGGTCGCGCAAAGCTTTGGCACCTGAATGCCCGCCTCGGCCGATGCCCGCATTACGCTTGTGCCTTCGGGAACTGTCACGTCAAAGCCGTCAATCGTCAGCGTGACCGTATTAAGCGAACGGGACGCGGGCGTGCCCATGTCCATGTCGGTCGGGATGATGAAATCTTTCATTCGGCGGCCTCCTTGTTGGTAGCGAAATCGTCGGGGAAATGCGTGAGCGCGGACATGACGGGGAACGGGGTGAAACCGCCAAGCGCGCACAGGCTTCCGTCACGCATTGTCTCGCAAAGGTCGGTCAAAATTTCGACGGCGGCGGCGTCGCCACGTCCGATCCGGTCTATCGTTTCCACACCGCGCACCGCTCCGATCCGGCAGGGCGTGCATTTTCCACACGATTCAACTGCGCAGAATTCCATCGCAAAACGCGCCATGCCCAGCATGTCGGTACTATCATCAAACACAACGATGCCCGCGTGGCCGATCAGCCCGCCCTGCCCGTCAAAGTCTTCGTAGCCAAATGGCGTGTCGAATTTTGCGCGCGGAAAATACGCACCAAGTGGGCCACCGACCTGCACCGCCTTAACGGGACGGCCCGTGGCAGTGCCGCCAGCGATATCGTCGATCAATTCGCCCAAGGGCATACCAAACGCAGCCTCGAACAACCCGCCATGGGCGACGTTTCCGGCGATCTGGATCGGAATGGTTCCGCGTGATCGCCCAAGGCCAAAGTTTTGATAATTCTGCGCGCCCTTTTCCATGATCACCGGAATAGTCGCCAATGAAATCACATTATTTACAACTGTGGGCTTGCCAAGGAAGCCTTCCAAAGCGGGCAGCGGTGGTTTGGCCCGCACCACGCCACGTTTCCCTTCAAGCGAATTCAGAAGCGAGGTTTCTTCGCCACAAACATATGCCCCTGCACCAACGCGAATTTCCATGTCAAAGGCACGATTGCTGCCCAAAACGGATCCGCCAATAACGCCACTGTTACGAGCAATTTCAACGGCTTGCCGCATTATTTTTATCGCGTCAGGATATTCACTGCGCAGGTAAACATAGCCCTTGGTCGCACCCACAGCGATGCCCGCGATTACCATGCCTTCGATCAGGGTAAAGGGGTCGCCCTCCATGATCATACGGTCGGCAAATGTGCCGCTGTCGCCCTCGTCGGCGTTGCAGACGATGTATTTTTGCGAGGCTTGCGCACCCGCAACCGTGTTCCATTTGATACCCGTCGGAAAGCCAGCGCCACCACGACCACGCAGCCCGCTTTCGGTCACTTCAGTGACGATTTCCGTCCCCGTCATGCCGACCGCACGGCGCAAGCCAACCAGCCCACCGTGAGCCTGATAATCATCCATATCAAGCGGGTCGATCACGCCACATCGGGCGAATGTCAGACGGGTTTGTTTGGCAAAAAACGCGATGTCGGCAACTTTGCCGTGCCCCTTAAGCTTGCCATCTAGCAAGGCGGGGACATCGGCGACGGATACGGGGCCAAAGGCTTGACGATCATCGCCGACCTCGACCAGCGGTTCCAGCCAGACCATACCGCGTGATCCGTTGCGGATCACTTGCACGTCAAGCCCGCGCGCGGCGGCCTGTTCTACGATCGCATTGGCAACGGCATCAGCGCCCAGTGCCTTGGCGGCGCTATCAAGAGGGACATAAATCTTCATGCGCCTGCCTCCGCCAGAAGTTCATCCATCTTCGCAGTGTCCACGCGGCCAACCACACGATCATCGACCATTGCGGCCGGGCCACAGGCGCACAGACCAAGACAATAAACCGGTTCGATCGTCACAGCACCATTGGCGGTGGTGCCATGCCATGCAACGCCAAGCTTTGCCAATGTCGCATCGGCCAGCCCGTTGGCACCCATTGCCTGACAGGCTTCGGCGCGGCAGATTTTGACGACATGGCGGCCCGCCGGGGCGGCGCGGAAATCGTGGTAAAACGTCACAACGCCATGCACTTCGGCCTTTGAGATGTTCAGATGCGCGGCAATGATCGGCTGCACGTCCTCGGGGATAAACCCAAGCTCGGCTTGGACCGCGTGCAGAATAGGCAATAGCGGCCCTTCAAGCCCGTCATGGGCGGCCAGAATACGGGCCAATGTTTCGATTGTGGCTTGTGAAGCGGACATTGCAGGACTCCTTGCTTGCGCCCGCAAACTATCGCGCGGGTCACGCTGGTAATCAATATCTCTATTTCGTCGTTTGATAGAAAAAATCTATCGTTAGCCACCAAGGTCGGAAATCGACTGCGCCACGTTTTGGGCCTGTGCCAAAAGCGCCGCCAACACGGGTGTGTGCGGTTCACGGTAAGGTGCAATCAGCCCAACCGCGTGGCTGGCATCGTTTCCGGTCAACGGCACCGCTGCCAGATCACCGGCCTTTAGAAATATCTCGGCGGCGCGCAGGGGCAGGATGGTGGCCCAGTTCGCTTGCAGCACGTGGCAGATCAGCACGATGGTCGATGATGCCTCGACCTTTGGCGTGACTTCAACGCCTGCCTCGGCCAGATGCAAATTGATGATCCGGCGATTTTGCATATCAGGTGTGAGAAGTCCCAATGGCAGGCCAGTCAACGCCGCCCAATCCACCCCCGCCTGGCCCGCTAGCGGATGATCAGCGCGCACTACCAACACATAACGTTCCGCATAGATTGGCACGGTTGTCACGCGGCCCAGCGGTTCGTTTTCCAAATAGGTCACGCCCGCGTCGATCTGTAAATTCTCAAGCATCGTCAGGATTTCAGCCGAGGTGCGCGACAACACTGTGAACCGCACGCCGGGATGATTGACCGTGAAACCGGCCGTCAGATCCGACACAACCGCCAGCGCCGTGGGGATAACCGCAAGGCGTAGGTTGCCCGACAGACCAAGGCGCGCCGCGCGCATTTCCTCGCGCATGGTGCGGGCATCACCAACGATCTGGCGCGCCCATTCCAGCACACGCTGCCCTTCAGGGGTAAGCCCCTGAAACCGCGATCCACGCCAGACCAGCATCACCCCGAGGCGGTCTTCAAGCTGTTTTATGGCAGCAGATAACGTGGGCTGGGTAACTCCCACGGCCTGAGCGGCGCGACCAAAATGCTCCTCTCGTGCGAGGGCTATGAACATTTCCAACTTGTCGATCATCTACGCCGCTCCGGTTAGGGTCGTGCCAGCTTAACAGCGCGCGCACGGCACACAACAGCCGTAGACGTGGCGCCCCAACAACTGGCAGGCAGCTTTGCCCTATCAACCAATCACCCCGTCAACCAGCGCAGCACGAACGGATTGCCACGGCGCACAAAGACGCGACGCAATTCATCCCCAAGAAGTATGAGAAGTATGAGAAGTATGAACAGGGCAAAGGGCACGGACAACATCAAGTGCCAAGCCTCAAGCGGCGCTGTGCCAAAGAAGGTGTTGAAAGCCGCAATATCGCTGATTCAGGCCAGCAAGAGCAGCTCGAAGCCAATTCCCACCAAGACAAGCCAATTCGTGAAAAGGCCGACGGCAATCAGACTTTGGGTCCTGCAAATGATCACGTCAGCCACCTGACAGATGATGATCGACGCAAAAACCCGGTGATCGCCGTGCGATACAGCGGATCGGATCCGGCTTAGCAACCGTTCGCCCCTTCGGCGGGGTTTGCGTTTCATCACATCGGTCTCGGGTCTTTCCGCCCCCAAGCCTAAGGGCAGATAAAATATCGGTGCCCAGCTCAACCCTCAGGATCAAGATCACAGTCAGCGGCAAAGGAATATCAAGCGGCACAAAGGCAATGAACGGCAGGATTTCAGGGATGAATTTCTTGATTCTGTCAAAGATGGCGCGGCCTTCTTGGACGGC